>Ga0302320_10008704_pt1 | contig 21989 bp, 29 predicted proteins | sample Bog_T0_3_FD_202130 | JGI IMG/M metagenome (GOLD analysis project Ga0302320, IMG submission 202130) | Peat permafrost microbial communities from Stordalen Mire near Abisko, Sweden - Bog_T0_3 | ecosystem: Environmental > Terrestrial > Soil > Wetlands > Peat | place: Sweden: Abisko, Stordalen Mire...
TTAAATGTTTTTAAATTAAAATTATTCCAAATTTTGAAAAAATATTATTAAAAATTTGGAATTTTAAATTTTAGAAGCCTAAATTTTTATTCAAAATTCAAATTTTTTTATTTTATAAAACAATACTTTTAATTAATTCAAATTATCCAACAGTCCTTTCAAAAAAGTCAAATGCAACTCGAAAAATTTGAGTTAAACCCTCAATTAAACCCCATTTCGAAAAAAGACAAAGGACACAGAAGGACCCAGTCAAATTCCAATTACGATTTCCGCCAATTCAATACCCTTCACAATCAAAAAGAAAACGATAAAAATTTCAAAAATATGATGGATATACATCAAATATTAGACAAAAACCACACAAAAGAGGTCTTAGAAGAAGAGACCAGAAAGCAGAGCACCTCTCAAGACAAACACGTTGTCGTTGAAAATATCGAGCCTACTTTCCAAGAACTAAATCGCTACAACAATGTCGAGAAAAATTTCTTTAATTTTGGCAAAAAGAACAGAAATTTAACAACAATTTTCGGAGAAAATTCCGAGGTCCTCAAAGAATTGGACATCAACGACCTTTCTAATCGTAAAAAAAGCAGAAAAAGCATTCATGAAGTAAATCCTGCAAAAAAATATGAGCGAGAGTTAATGAAGGAAGAAAAATTTTTCGTGATCCCAGAGCAAAATGATTTGCTTTTGAGCACTGAGTTTCCCAACAACAAAATCAACTTGAAGAAGGAGGAGCAACTCAAGGAAAAAACAGAAAGAGTAGAAGAAAAAATGGAAACAAAAGAACATCAATTGATCAGAAATTGCCAAGCAGATGAAAAAAAAGATGATGTCAATATAAATTCTTCCGATTCCAAAGCAGAACATTTTCAGTCATTAATGTATTTGAAGTCGAATATTTTGAAGGCCATGGCCAAAACGAATAATCGATATAATTCAAAAGAGGAAATTAAAACTTCAAGAGGGGTCCAGTTCAAAACTCTCAAGGAAAATAGTACCATCAAGGCAAAGAAAAATAGCAAAAATTGCCTGACAATCAATTTGATGAATGAAAAACCAAAGTTTTCAACTACGACGACTTTGAATTTCAACATTGAGAAAGAAAAATTTATTGATTCAATGAAAAATGATATCAAAAACGCTTGTAAACATAAGAAAAATTCGGTTTCCTCAGTGACCAAAAAGGACGTTTCCTTTTCTTCTTTGAAGAAATCAGAAAAACTGGAGAAAGACTTCAGCAAATTGGAAACACAGGTCAGTCTTCTGAGGAAAAAAGTGGATTTGTTGGAAAACCAAAACAAATGTTTTAAGTACCAGCTAACTGTCATCAGTGAAGAAAAAAATATTTACATGAAAGTAAGCCTTTTTTTCTTTTTTTCTTTGTTAAGTTGGACTTTTTAAATTTAAGTCAAATGAAGAATATAAAAGCAAAATCAAATCTTTGGAATCTGTTCTTTTGAAAAACAACGAAAACTACAAAGTTTTGGAAAGCAAAGTTAGTTTGTTATCAAACAACAAATCTCACATTGAAAGTGATAAAATTGAGAGGAATGAAAAAATTAGTTCGACAAATGAAAATTATTATCTACATTCCAAGTAAATTATAATGAAATTAATTCTGTTAAAATTCAAATTTTTTTGGATTAAAGTTGGGATATTTCTACTTCTGGATCTCCAAAAAGTTAACTTCTAATATATTAGTAAAATTTCTAATGATTTTAAAGATGGTTCAACTTTCACGCAATATCTTTCAAAAAAGAATAATACAAATGTATTTAACTCTCAAAACAAATCTTATTGCACTCCTCGAAGTAATTTTTTTATTATTTTTTTTCACCATTTTTGCTTTTTCAAGAGTTTTAACGAAAAGAAGATTTTCGAGAAAAGCGATATTTTGAAAAAATATTTGAGATGACCAAGTTTAACAATTTTTATGTCGTTTTTTGAACAATTTTGGAAAATAAATTAAAATTCAAATTTTTATTAAGTTCAAACCATTTTCAAACTCAAAACTTATTTTTTTAAATATAAATTTACAAAATTTTAAATATTTCTTATCAAAATACCTTACCAAGAAAAAGTTTTAATGACTCATTTTTGCTTCGAGAAAATAAATCTTACCCGGGCAATAATATTTTTTTGAAAGTTTTTTATTTAATCCAAGAACATATTTCTGATTTTTAATTAATTTGTATTTTGTTATTATTTGTCGATTTTCCTCAAAAAAATTTGGAACTCCGCTAATTTGTTAAATAGAAAAAATGTTGCAAAAATATATCAAAAAGATCATAAATAAAAAACCCAAAGCCAAACCACCAAGGGATAGCGTAATTTCTAATGCCTTGATTACAAATGCCTTAATTTCAAGCAAAGAATTATATTACGATCAGGAACCCTTAGAAATTAAAAATGAAAAACTTGAATCTAGTTATTTGACTGAAAGGAAGGATTATGCATCAAATTCACCTTCCAAAACAGGATTTTCTAAACGTCATACCAATTTTATGACAAGATATTCGACAGACAATAAATTATTCAGCTCCGATATCATTGAGACGAAAAATAAAAGGATTAAAGAATTGGAAGCCAAATTAAAAGACATTTCTGAACTGTTATATGAATTGGCATCGAAAGTCCAAGAGTCTTTAAAATTAGAAGATGTCTCCTTTTTTTAACTTAATTATTTATCAAAATTATTTATGTTGATTAGAGATTTGATGAAGAACTCAACAAGATTTTTTTTGCTGATGATATTCTTATCAAAATCAAGGAAAATGATCCCAAATTATCGATTGAGTTTATAAAAATCCTAATCGAGAAGAGTTTGAATTTGAAGCTCAAACTTAAGGAAATTTCGATTCCTAAACCTAATTTCTCTAATATGAAACAAGAAGAAAGGGATTACATGATGATTTATCATCAAATGGAGCTTCAACTATTGGATAGTAGAAAGGTTTTGATTAATTTTCATTTGTTTTTAATAAATTCATAAAGAATGAAGAGAATATGAAATTTTTGTTGGATATTGCAAAAATGAAAACAATTGAATTGGAAAGGCAAAACAAATTAATATTACAGAAAACGAATGACGTTCTCCTTGAATGGAAAAACGATTATGTTAAAGTTATTGATGTCTTGAAAGAAAAAGAGAAGAATCTTCAAGTTTGTCATCAAGAAATTGAACTGAAAAAAATAAAAATTTTTAATTTGGAAGATAAATTGGTGTCAATTTCTATCCTCGAGAAGAAAATTAAATATTTGAAAGAAGAATTTGATAGAGACACCAAAAAATTAATAAATAACTATGAGATTAGACTTAAGGAAGTTGGTGATCCTTATAAAATGGCGCCAAATTTAGTGAATTACCATCATGAAAAAATGTCTGATTTGAAGAAAGTTGAAGTAAAAAATAATGAAGTTCAAAGAGATATGATAAAAACCATAAATCGACAACAGGAAAAAGAAAAATCCCTTGAATTGAAAATGAAAAAATTGCATCTGTCTTCTGAAAGTAAAGCAGTAGAAATTTTAAAATTAAAAGAAAAAATGACCGCACAAAATAAGGAATATTTTAATAGTCTGAGTAAAAAAGGAGATTTCTTCACAAGACGAGCTCTTTCTTTTAGTGCAAAAAATGATGGTACGGGAAATTTGAGCTCAGCCAGAAGCAAAAATATACAAGTAGTTTTTTTACATCTATTTATTGTAATAACAAATATGAAGAAATCAAATATTTTTATCACTATGAGTTGAAAGGGAGAGGTTCGAAGAATTTTAATAAATTGACAAAAATTAAAATAATATATATCATTCCCAAACTTTAAACATTTTTTCCAAACATTAGAAAATTATATTTTTCGGCATTAAAATGCCATTATTTTTATTTTCTTAAATATCTTCCTTGGACTGTGGCTCATCGATGGATTTCATCTTGATTTCGTTGGTTGTATTTAATGTGACTTAACAAAAAAAGGAGATAACAAAAAAGATGATCATGAATTTTCTACCATTTTTTTGGTTCATAAACGAATTGGGTTTTTTTTCTTTAAGAAAAGGTTTTGGTGCATGAAACATTGAAGCTTGAAAGGGTGCCATTTTGGGATGCATATAAGCGCAATCTTGTCTTTGACAATAAGCACCAAATTTGCATTCTATCTATTAATTACGAAAAATTTTTAATACTAACAAAATAAAAATTCACCAAGGGATGAATGTAGAGGCATTGATTTCCAAAACTGCATTTTGGGAATTTCTTGCACTATTAATAAATGAATGGTTGTGATTGAATACATTTAGTTAGTTATTTTGGTTGAGTACTTGTTCAGTAGGATGGTGAAACTTGCATTTTTCATTTTTACATGATGGCCAATCTCTGCATCTTTTTTTCTAAAAAAAAATTTATTAATATAACACATAATTTTACTATTGCTATTGTTGCGTTGTTGTTGTCTTTATTAAGAGGGTTTTCTTCAATGTTTGGGTCATTTTGTTCAGGTTCAACATGAGTAGAGGTGGGAACTCTAAATGAAAATAAAAGGAGTTGAATAAAAAAATAGTTACAAATTTTTGGCTGGTAATGTTTCCATTTTGAGTTTCTTTTCTATGATTTTTTCTTTGATCTCGTTAATGTTTAAATGAGGGCGAACCAAATTTTTTTTCAGATCTCGAGCGAGATTATTTATTTTGGAAACTGCTTTTGGTTTTTTGATTCTTTCAAGAATGCTCTTTTTGTCTTTATTGTGTTGTTCAGATGAAACATTTTGTTCTTCTTCCACATCATTGCCATTTTTATTATTTTTAGATTTCAAATTATTGTTATTTTGGACAGCGGAAACTACAATATTGTTATTTTTTAAAATCGGTCTTTCTTTTTGGGAAGCCAATGGTTTCTTGAGGTTGATCCTTGGATTCTTGTCATTTTTTAAAGGAGCTTCGGGTTGGATCGTTTTTGAATTAGCTGACCTCTTTTCTTTTTCCTGTTGAAAGATTTCTTCTTGGTTTGGAAGAAAACTCCATAACCAATCCAAAAAAATTTGAAGTTTTTGAGATTCGGGTCCAAAGACTTCTACCAATTCATTTTGAACAGTTTCTTTTGTTGTTGGCTTGGTTAGAAGTTGACGGACAAAACTATTTAGAAATAAAATTTTTTTAAATGATTTAAATGAAAATCCACGAATATAAATCTTCTTCATAAGCATTTGAAAAAATTTCCTTCATTCTGTCCTGTATTGCGCTCATTATGTTTGTGAATTTCGGGTGTGATTCAGAAATTAAAAAGCTTTCACTCATTTCTAGTTCTAAAGGATATAACAAATTTTATTGTATTTTAGCAATTATTAAGCCTTTGTATACAAAAATATAAAAAAGCAAACCTTTATAATTTTTAATGCTAAAATTCCAATAAATATTTCTGAATTTATAGAAAATTGACTTTTCTATTTTTTTTCTTTATTAATTTAATTTTTGCTATTGTCTTTTTAAAATTCAAAGGAAACTTTTACTAAATATTTCATACAGACCTGCGAATTGTCATAAACAACATATTCATTATATATTAAGTCACTTTCCAAACTATTTTTCTCCAACTCTTCGTTATTGATGATCTTCCCAAGGCAGGCGATCACATCATCTGAACATTGAAGTTTTTTCTTTGGATCACTTTGCATCCGACCCACTCCATGGACACTATGATAATATTTTGGCGGTTTCTTAAATCCTTTCGCTTTAAAGACTTGATACATGTTTCCAAGAGCCACTTCACAAAGCACAAGAATTCCTTCTTTATTTTCAGGACTAGCATGACAATATCCAGCTGCTTTTGACGCAACATCAGTGAAATAAATTCCTTTACCAAACATATAACCTGATGTTGGTGCATCTGATGGTGCTATTCTGAGCCCTTCCGATAATATTCCGACATAATTTGTGAGACGAGACCCATGCCATAATAAAAATCGATTCTGGAGCGAGTTGAATGCATAATATCTTTCCTTTTCATGAAGTCTTTCAACTTTATACACTTTCTAAAATTAATTTTTAAAAAGATTTTGACATTTAAGAAACAATGACCTGAATATGTATCTTGAATTTGTGAGTGGGACCCTGACAATTTTTTATCATTTCCGAAATCATTGAGTAATAGTTGTCATCTTCAGGAATCAAACTCAAAGATATTTTGAGCATTCTATAAAAAGAATCTAATGGATTCAAAGCCGAATCACCTTTCATTGCCATGGAGATGAATTTGTTGGCGATATCAATGTCTTTTAACAGATCCAGAAGCTGAATTTTTTCTCGAACTTTGGAAATTTGATCAATCATTGGGATTTTTTGCATTCCATAGTTATGAGGAATATTTGTGTAAAACTGGTTATTTAATTCGATAAGGGCAGAATCTTTGCCTCCATTTAGCAAAATTTTCTGTATTTCAGTTAAAACTTTATAACCTTTCTGAATTTGATCCAATGCGAGTTTCCCCAATGGCGACTTGTCAACATCAAAACGCAGTTTCTTCAAAGTTTTATTCATTTTGTCTATATCCCAAATGCTTTCCATCAATTCCTTGACGTTTTTTTCCAAATGTGAAGGACAACTTCTGATTTTTGATTGCAAAATTTCATTTCTCTTATTAAGTCTTTCAATCTCCAAATTTAATGAAGAAGGATCAGAACTTTCTTTGTTGTCGACTTGAATCATGGTATATTTTCCTGGTTTTGTGACAAATTTATCTCGATGATCCCAATCATTGAGTGTTTTATCAGTGAATTTTCTTTTAAAGGATACAATAGCGTCATATTTTGAAGGGAAAACTACATAGTTTGACTGAGGGTTTTGAGCACCTACTCTTCCCCATTTAGTGAATACAGTGAATTCCTTATTATCGCGATGAAGCACCTGAATTTGATAAAATTTGTTATGGCCTTTGACTCCATAAGAGATATCTGTTAAATTAAGCATGACATTATAGTTGTCATAAATTTGTTGTTTTGGTTGCCCTTTTTGAGGCTTTCTCTCGGTTTCAATGATTAAAGCGGATTTGCTCTGTTTTTCCTCGATCATTTGAGAAGGATCATTTTCTTTTTCATTTAAAAACTCCATCAAAACTGGAGATTTTTCATAAAGTCGATTTTTGCTGAGCTTTTTAAAAGTCAAAATCTCCTCCTCTTCCTCTATCTGTTCTTGGATTGGGTCTGCGTGGATTTCTGGTTTTGCCAAACTTTCCTTTTTTTCTTCTGAGTTCTCAACACCGACTTGATATTGTGGTTCGGTGGAAAGTTTTTGAGGTGAAAGAAATGCAAGATCAGTTTTTCGGGAAGATCCTGGGGGTAAAATTTCAAGTTCTGGTAATGAATTTACAAATTCCATTTTTTTTTTTTAATGATTAAATCAAAAAACGCGGGCAATTTAGTTTGGAAAATTAATATTAAAAAAAGACCTTCTAGTAAAATTCCAAAAGAAAATAAAAAAAATTCAAAAAAAAATTCAAAAAAAATTGAATGATTTCTGAATCGAATGTCGACGTGGCTCAAAAGTTCTTTGAGCTCTGCGAAGCAGGAAAAGCATGGAAATCATGTTCCGAATTTTGTGATGACAAGGCTACCTTCCGTTGTGACGTTCTTCCAATGAAGACTTTGCAAGAATATACTGATTGGATGGCAGGAATCATTGAGAAGGTATCTCCAGATGGTGCTTGGAAATTGATCTCCAAAACTTGGAATGATCATCAAGTAGTTTTTTGCGCAACGTTCACAGGAACTCATTCATTAAATGGTGGTCCTGTGGAACCAAGTAAACCTCCAAAAAAAATGAATTCAGATTATGCTTATATCATTGATTTCAACAAAAATGGGAAAATCAGCCATATGACAAAAATATGGGATCAATTAACTGCATTTAAGCTATGGGGATGGCCTTTGAATTAAAGGGAAAATATTTGAAAATTTTAATTTAAATATCTGAAAAATTAAAAATAAAAAAAAAAAATAAATAATAAAGCCATTTTATTTTATTATCAACTTATTCAAATGAGACCAATTCATGTGAGACAACTTCTGCTTCGGAGCTTGGGGACTCATTATATAAAATTTTTCAAGTCCATATTAGATTATCTCCATTTAATTATCTCCATTTAATTAATCATTTATAAAAAAATATTAAAGTGAAAAGAGCGATGCGCACCGAGAACTTCCCGTTTTAATGGATGAAATTGGGAAAAGCTTTAGTATATTTAAAAACAAAATAATCCATAAATCATTTTTTATGACAGGACCGGACAAACATCCATTATTAAAATACACACTCAGAAGAAATCAACAGCAAAAAGCGCCTGGACAAGAGGCTCGATTTGCAGAGAAGGAAAAAATAAGATGGAAAGATAGACAAAGAGTCAGTTTTCTTTGCAAATATGTTATTGGAATGAAAAAGACTGGAATTCCTTTGAATTAAGAAAATAAAGAATAGAACTTAAATTCGAAAAATAATAGAGATTTCATCTTTAGTTTGTTAAAAAGCTTTTCCAATTTTCGATTTTTTGTGTGTTTTCCAGCAAAGGTGTCTTTTTTTCATGTTCTTTTTTTTCCTTTTTCACTTTTTTCTCCAGAACCATAACCTTCCATTTATTAGAAAAATCATCTATCATTGTATTGGACTGATAAGTTAAATGGAAATTTCGCTAAAAAATTAAAGTTTAAATAAATGATAACAAAAATTAAACCAATAATGTCTCCATTTTTGAGAATTTCGGTCCGATGCATGATTTTTCAATCTTTTGAAAGAAAATTAATAAAATGAAATTATTTTATAAAATTTAATACAATGCCTTTCATTAAAACTATCACCAGACAATCAACAGGAATTTTATCAAGATCTTCCTGTTGATAAATGTTATTCATTGTTTGACCTAATTCAATTAATATTCTTTTGCATTCCAATTCTTTTCTCATAACATCCAGAGCTGAATTTATGGTAAGGTTTTTTTCCTGTTTGATTTGAATCTTGTGATTTCTTTTTAATTATTAATTTTTAGTTCTTGATTTTTAAGAAGCTTACTTCAAATAATCTCTGAGATGATTGTTAACATAAAGTTCATTGTCTAGCTTTGCAAAATTGCTTTCGGTTGTCAGAATAGTTTTATTGAAGAATGGGTTTTTAAAAAAATGGTTTTCTGTTATATCTTTGAGTTCAACATTACGTGAAAGCATAGCAAATTGTTTATCACAAGTTGGGACAATTTTATTATCTAGTTCGAAAACCTTCATATTAGCTCGTTTGAATAAAGGTTCTAAATCCTTTAGATTTGTTAATTTTATTTCTCATTTTTTAAGAATACTTTATGATCCTTGAAATTATAAAGTCTATGGTATTCTGCTATTTCTGCTCTCAAATTTCTCCCCTTCATTAATGTTTTTGTCGAAGAAATAAATAATTAAGAAAACTGAGTTCAATATCCCATCGCAAAATGATCGTAAAAACATTAATATGAATGCATCTTCCTTTATCGTTGGTGCGGCTGAACGATTTGTTATTAAAAACCAATCATATTTATCGTAATCCTTTAAATAGACGTTGACACAGTGGAACACTTTTTGTGTCGTCAAAATTTCCAATGGTCCCAAAAGACGAGATACATTTTTAAGAGTGTTATCGTTTAAAAATTTCAAAAGCATTTTATGTAAAATAAAAATTTAAAAAATTTGTTATTTCTTGAATAAAAATGGCAAAAGTTTTTAGCAAAAATAAACAGAATTCGAATCTAACTCTGAATAATAAATCCATTTTCGATGATGGGAAATCTCAATTATTTGAAAAATGTAGCAGTCCTGAATATACTGCAATAATTTGTCAAGAGGTTTTTTTCAAAAAATCCAAAAAGAAAAAAGAACAAAACAAATTGTTAACTTTGGTCCTAACAGATGAATTTCTATTTTTTCCTAAGGTTTCTTAAATTTTTTTCACTTCAAGAAGCATTTGTCTTTTTTTATTTATGGATTTTAGGATAAAAAAAATAACTCCATAATATACAAAAAGATGGTTTTTTTGAAAACCAAAGTGGCTTTTTTAGAATCAGAGGATCAACAACACCGAGATAAAGAAGGGAAGACACAAATTAATTATCTTTTTAGGTTTTGGAAAAACAATAAGACAACTGATTTTTTCACGACAGAACTTAAAATTTTTGAAACTTGGAAGAATTTTCTTCGTTATAAATGTATTTTGAATTCGTTTCACGATGATTATGAAGTTAAAAAAATGATTGGCAAGGGTAGTTTCGCAAAGGTAATATTTTTTTTTTTATATGTCTTGAATTTTGCTTGAGAAAGGTCTATTTGGCAAACAGAAAAGATAATTCCGAAGAATTTGCTATAAAGGCTTTTAGCAAAGAAAATTTGGCTTCGCAAAACAAAGGCAACGTAAGAAATTTTGTTTTCTGTTAAATGAATTGTTAATTTTAGGAAAGTTTGGCGAATGAAATAGAAATTATGAGAAAGATCAATCATAAAAACGTGATAAAGCTATTTGAAGTCTATGAAACAACGAATTCCATTTATTTGGTGATTGAGCTCATTAAAGGAGGAGAATTGATGAAAAAAATCAAAGAAAAATCCCAATATAGTTTTTTGGATATCCAGAAATTTATGCGTAATTTCCTGGATGCTTTATATCACATCCATTCAAAAAAAATTATGCATCGTGATTTAAAACCAGAAAATTTGTTATTGAGAACAGGAGATAATATATCTGATGTTTTGCTTGTGGATTTTGGGTTGAGCTCATTCACGACTCTCAACCCTGCAGAAATTATTTTCAAAAGATGTGGAACCCCTGGCTTTGTGGCTCCAGAAATTCTTGCATATAAAGACAATCAAGAAGGAATCTATGACGAAAAATGTGATGTTTTCAGTGCAGGGGTTATTTTTTACCTATTGTAATACTTAATTTTTTTGGAAAAATGAGAATATTTAAATTTTAAAGATTGACAGGAAAGAAACCTTTTCAAGGAGCGGATTATAAAGAGGTTCTAAGAGCAAATAGATCCTGTGAAATTGATTATAATAAAGATATTTTTCAGTTGTTGCCAACAGAAAGTAAGAAACAGAAAAGAATTAACAGAAAATAATATTTGCCATAAAAGCGTTGGTTTTGCTAAAAAAAATGCTTAGTGCCAACCCACTTTTAAGATCTTCAGCCAAGGATTGCTTAAACAATTCATTTTTCGACCACTTGAAACAACAAGAAGAAGAAAAAACGTTCATCTCAAGTAGCTACCTTGAAAAAGTGAAAGCTAATTTATTGGAATACAACTCCTTGTAAATTACTATTATAATATATACAATTCTAATGATTTTTTCATTCTCCTTAGTCATTTGAGTGAACGCATGAATTTTGTTGGCGGACAAGATGAAATAATTGGAAATACTAAAGACAGCATTGATAATTTGAAATTGATGTGCAGAACCCCTTTAATGAATGGGCATGCAGACACTTTGGAAAAAATTGGTGGTTTCAACTCAAATCTTTCCCTGAGCATGAGCAGTGTGGGAAAAAATAGATCAAATAGTCAAAAAAATTATAAGAATACAAATGAATTATCTGAGTCTCCAAGTCATTTTTCTGGGAAAAAGAAGGTTTTGAGAGTCTCAATGAATGTAGGAGGCCAAAATGCAGATTACTTTAAAGAAATGATGGAAATGTCTAAAAAAATAGAATATTTGGATTGGGATGAAAACGATGAGGAAATTCCGTTGGAGGATCCCATTGTTTCAAAAAAATGGCCTGAAATTAAATCCTTCGAACCAAAAAATTTGGAAATAAAAGAATAAAAAATCTATATATATATAGTATCAAACTCAAGAATTTTATTTTATTAAAGATAATTTCGTAATTTTCTTTGTATTAAGTATTATATTTCTTATAATTAAAATGAACGCAAACGACAAAAACGAAGAAAAAGAACAGGAAGATTCCGCAAAATTGATTGATATTTCATTAAAGAAACAGATCAGCACACCACCTCCAGGCTTGGTATTTTATATTTTTCTCTTTAAATGAACAAAATATCTATTAAAATCAACTCCATAGGTAAAATACTTTAGCATCCAACCAGAAAATAAATTTGGCATGGAATATAATGATTATCTCCTAATGAAAAGATTTAATCCAAGATATGGTGACAATATTCAGAATCTAGGTAATTCACATAATTTATGGGTCTAACTTTTTTTAGATCTCTCTGCAAATGCTATCCCAATTGAAGCAATTTTGACTCCTAAAGAATCTGCGGTTTTGAAGGATCCTAATTCCTCAAACAAAAAAGAGAAGAAAAAAATGAACATCAACTCACCAATTTTCTCTTCTGACTTAAAAACAGATAAAATTCCAATCGATTCAATTGAAAAATTGTCATTTTTTATAAAAAAATGTCATTAAAAAAATTAATTTTTTTGATTAAAACAGAAATTTATCGCCCAGAGAATTTGGAGCATACCCAGGAACAGTTTCAGAGGAAAACTTTTTCCCAAATCCGACGGATTTGAATTCGTTATTCGTTCGAAAATATGAAGAGGGGTCTGATTTTTTGTTTTATTAATGATAAAAATTAATAGCGCTGAAAATAATGAAATCGACAAATTTTCAATTTCAAAAAGCAAACAACATGAATATGAGGCAGGGAACCAACAACAGAGAGCCGAAATTTATGAAGAATGCAGGAGATACATCTATGACATGGTCAAAGACACTTATTATAATTACATCATCCAAAAAATATTGGAAATTGGTTTATATCAAATTGTTTAAAAATTTACATCTTTTAAAAAGGGGAAATTGAGCACAAAATTGGATTATTTGAAAAAATCAAAGAACTTTTATATGAACTCCAACAAGATAAATTCGGGTGCAGAGTCTTTCAAAAATGCTTGGAAGTAATATTAAAAGTTTTTTTTTAGATAATAAAATTGTTTAAGGCTTTTAAAGATCACCAAACACCACAATTTGGCTTTATGTTTGGAAAAATCAAGGAGTACATAAATGAGCTCCTAGTGAATGAGCATGGAAACTTTGTCATTCAGAAATGCTTGGAAATCTATGAATTTCAATATATGAAATTTCTCATTGACCAAATTAAACTAGATGTAATAAATTCAAAGATTAAATTTTTTTCAAAAGTTTCGGAAAATTATTCAGTTAAAATCACTATGCTGCCATAAATATGGTTGTCTTGTCATTCAAAAATTGTTGGATATTTATATAGAAAGGGATACTATGTTCAAGAATGATGTTTTTTTTAATTTCCAAAATTTTAGTTCCTCATTAATTTAATAGATCAATGAAATCATTTTAAACATCATTGCCGACTCATACGATATGAGCAAAAAAGAATATTCTAATTATGTGATTCAACATATTTTGGAAGTGGGAGTTAAGGAGCATAAAGAGGATCTGTTGAACAAATTTATCAAACCGAAATTTGTAGAGCTTAGTTGCGATCAATTTGCGAGGCATTTACTAAAATATTTTTAATAAAATATATTTCTTATTTTTGGTAATTAAACTATGATTCTCATGAAGCAACGTCACTGAAAAAGCCATCATCTTTTCTAACAGCGCATATAGAAAAAAAATATGGAATACCTTAAAAAACCTGTAAGTGAAATTGCTTTTTTAATTTGGCTATTATTGAAATAACGTTAGCAAAGAAAAAACAAGCACCCTAAAACTTCTAAATGACAAATATGGAAATTATGTGATGCAAAGAATTTTCGAATATTCTGATCACGAAATTAGGAAAGAAATTTATAAAATGCTTTATGAATATGGAAGCCATTTAACGCAAGAAGGTATTTTAATTGTCAATCCTTTTCAATTTAATTTTTCTTAAATTTTAGGTCAATATGTCCTCAAATTCGTCCAAAAGTTTTATTGATTTTTAATAAAAACATTGGCAGCAATTTAAAAAAATTCAAAAACAAAAAAATTTATTTAAATATCTCAATTTAATTATTTTGAAATTAATATAATTTTTTTTGAATTTTCCTGAAAAAGGAAAATTTTTTTAATTGTTTCCCAAAGCCAATATATAATATGGGAAAATTCCTTTTTGTAAATTAATATATTTTACAAGACAAAAGAACACCATATTTTGAAATTTGATATTAGTCAAAAAATCGTAAGAACATTGAATCACGATTGCTATTATCAAAGTTGATTTGGAAAGCTAATTAGTTATAAATTTACTTGCTTTTGTCATAATATTTTATAATATTTTGTGGTCAGATCTTCCAATATCACCCATTCTACTTGTAAAATCAATGGCAAAATTCCCATCTACTTTCAAACATAATATAATACCAAATGAAAAAAACAACATTTTTACTATGATCCAAGTCATGGCCACTTAAATCACCAATTCCCTATTCTTATAAAACATTAGTCTCCCTTTCATCTAAAGAAACTCCTTCAGGAGTCCTTCGGCCTTGGCGAACCAAAACCCTTCTATAAAATCCTCAAAATCATTGGCACCTTAATCACAGCATCTCGGAGAGAACTTATCTATAGCGATCAAATCCTGCAAACATCCACATTTGAAGTCAAACAACTGTTCTTTTCGAAATTATTGACTATTTGATGATCATTCAACTAAATATATTCAATATCCTTGATCTTCAAAATCCATTTGAAGACAAATTTCGAACTCAACGGATTTGTGTTTTCGGTCCAACCCTTTTTTTCAAAGCCTTGAAATAATGGATCTTATCTTTATATCTGAACTTAGAACGAATGGTGATGAGTCGATTGTGGCGGAACAAGATGTCATCTTGCACAGTTAGCCCTTTCTATGCGAAAAAACATAAGGAAATTTAAAGAATAAGCAAAGATCGGATTTTAGTGCGAAAGAAGAGAGATGCCATTGTTTTCTTCAAATTACTTTGATTTGATTTGAATGTTAAAATTGTTCAAAGCAAGAAAGTGAAAACGAATTTATTTCGAGGTTTTTTTTAATTTTTTTTAATTGATCCTAAATTTGCAAGTTATTTATTGTGAATATAATATGATAAAACGTGTTCTACGAAGCCATTCTGCTGAATTATCTCGTACCAGAGGCATCCTTTTCAAAAGCATCTTTGAAACAATCATCCAAACTAATGAGCATTATGATGATATTCAAGAGCTTCATGAAATAGTTATAGAAAGTCTGAAATCGATAGATGAGTTTAAAGATTTCCCTTTTTTATTTTTATTTGATGAAATTGAATCAAAAGAAATTAAAAGGCAATATTTAGCGTTGCGATGTTTGGGAGACTTTTCTACTATTCCTCAGAACTTTTCTACTATTCCTTGGGGAAAAATTTTTAAAAGATTAGAGGAATTTAAGGAGTGGTTGGTTCAAAAACTGATCAATGTCGATTGGGTCTCTCGCCTGATTTATTTCTTGAGGAAGGATCTTTTCCCTCACTTGCAAATAGAGATCACCAAAATTTTGGAATTTATCTTTTTTACAGGCACAATCAAACAATGCAAAACCATCATTGATTTTGCTATAATTCCTATATTCCAACTTTTAAATTCAAAAAATTTTGAAGTAGTGGAATCTGTAAAATTTTATTTTAGTTTTTAAGAAAATTCAAAAAAATAGGCTATTTGGTGTTTAAATAGAATGACCCGTTTTTTTTCGGGATTTATCATTAATGATATGGGGATAATGGTTCTTTTAGTTGATATTGTCAAGAACACCAAAAAGAAATCAATTATTGAGGCTGGAGCAAAGACTTTAATTTCTTTAACCATGGGAAAGTTGGTGGATGTGTTTTCTATAGAATCGGGGAAGGCACTTGTTATCGGATTGGCAACTGCGATAAGAAAGGAAGATGATAAATTTATTTTGAGAGATGCACTGATAGCGATGATTCGTTTATTTAGTTATAATATATCGCATTTTTCCGAAATGAAAAAATTGATTATTGATTCAGGATGTCTTTCTAACATTTCAATCACTTTACTCAAGTTAGTTTCTTATCATTAATTTAGTATTTTTTCAAACTTCATAGACCAGAAAATGAGAGTCTTTTGGACTTTGGCGTTAACATCTTGTTGGATTTAAATTCTGATCATCCAAATACGGCTATAATAATACTAGAAGCCTTAGAATTTTTTTTTACTTTCCTAAACCATCATGATTTATTGGTAAGAAGGATAGGGTGTCGAAATATTGATAGGATCATTGCTAATAAGAAGAACTATGTTTCAATAATTTTCAACAATACATTTTTTGTAGAACAAATGGCGTACATGATATACTTGAATGTTAATGATGTAATTTTTTATTTTGATAAATGCTTATTTTTTTTGTTTAAGATTAACAACATAGAGCGCATAATTTCATCTGGTATAGAGGCTCATCTTGAACAATTAACAAATTTTGGGCTATTAGATGAAGTTTTCAGAATACTTGATGTTGGCAATAAAAAATCTGTGATCATTGCTCTGAAAATGGTTTCAAACATATTCCAAAATCTTAATAAATTGGAGCCAGAGAAACGAATTTTGATATTGAAGAAAATTAGAGAATTAGACAGCTTTACTATTTTGGAAATTTTGCAGAGATCTTCTCATGCAGAAATTCAACGACTAGCCCGCTTAGTAGCCACAAAATTAACGCGATCAGATTTGGAATTTTCCATATTGCCTAGGGTCCATTTTTTTTTCCCCAAAAAAATAAAAATTAAAAAAAAATTTTTCTTCAATTTTGAAAAAAACTAAAATAAAAAAACTAATCAATCTGAAATTTAAAATAAGTTTTATTTTAGAAAACCGATTATTTGTAAATGTTTAAAAAAAAAATAAACATTTTTTATCTAAAATTGGTTTAACTTATCTAAAATTGGTTTAACTTAGGTTTTGTTATATTTTTATATTTGTATTTTTGTCTCTAATTTTTGGCTACCTCTTGAATAGTCTCGCATGAACTACAAGTACCTAAAAACACTTTTTCTAAAAACGGCCCGAAAAATTTTATATCTTTCAAAATACCGAAAAATTAAATTGCCGTAAATAATGCCGAAGATTGTTTTTCTAAAACTTACTTAAAATAAAAACGTTTCTAAAATTCTATAAAACTCTATTCTAAATTTTTATTTTTATAATATTTACCTAAAAATATTTTGCCTGGGGAATTATATAATTTGTTGAAAGTGTTTGATGAACATCTAACTATTGAAGATTCACAGAATATCTTTAATAAGTTCTATACGGGAAGATCACATTTTCAGAATTTAAAAGGGGAATGCCACTGATAACAATAATGCCAGTTTCGACAAGGATTTTCTCACTCAAAGATTTTCTGAGAATATCAGCATGTATAAATTAATATAAAGGTGAATTTTCACACGTCTATTAAAACAGATCATACAATCCAGGAAGCTCTCATTTTCTAAAGTTTTTGATATCTTCTGAAAAATTGAAGTTGATCCTTGAATTAATTATTATATATGAATCAAAGTCTAGACCCATTCCTCTTGATTAAGAGCTTGAGTCCCTTGAATGATGGCACCCTTGATAAATTGAAACTTGAGTATAATTAATAACTGTTGAAATATGAAATATTATTAAAATTATTAGGTTTACTGATATCCCAAATTCTCCTCATTTCTCCTCTGATAAAACAATGATGACTCCAGATCATTTTTCCAGTCTTTGCTGCCTAATTTTCAAAACAAGCCGGTTAATATCTTGAGTTTCCTATTTGACAACAAGCCAAGTTTAGCGAAAAACGACTACAAATCGATTATTTTTGAGGACTTCGTCTGCAAAGATTCTATTTGTTTGATTTCCATCAAAGTGACGTTTTAGAAAAGCAGGAAACCAATGAAAATAGAACCAACATCATGAAACAAAACATATTGAAGCTCAATTAAGATCTCTTCTTAAGAAGATCACTAATGAGGAAGATCTTTCATTCTTTCTTAATAAATCATATATCATTAGTTCATCATTTCCTTAAAAGAAGAGTCTTTATCTTATTTCGAGCCCATGATGAGGATAAGGCATTTATTGAGCCAAATCAATAGTTCCATGAACTTCTACACAAATAAGCTATTACATTTTGAAATATGCCTTGAATAATTTGAAGTAATTGAAACTGGAGAGGAGCCTGAAAATCCACAAGTTGAGTCAAGATAGAAACTGATAAGAAGAAACCTGGAGTAGGTGTTCCAGCAAAGAAGATTAAGAAAACAAAATTAATGGATGACAAAAAAGAAAAAATGAATTAGAGAAACAATCAGTAAAAATTAAAAAGAATGAGCAATATTTAATTGATTTTATATTAAATCAGCTAAGATATTTATCAGAAAGGATCAAATGAAGAATGCTTTCGAAAAATTTGATGCTGTTGAGAAGGTCACTTATTGCATTACTTTCTTAAATTTTATAAAGAACTTAGAAAAAAATAGAGATAAATTCAAAATGAAAAAAAAGAAGAAAACTCTCAAATTAATATATATATGTATATAAAACTATGATTTTACTTCGAAATTAATAGTTCCTAATTTTATGAGTTTAGAGAAAATATTAATCATTCTTTGTCATATAAAATAACATAATATGCTAAAAAATGGTGACGTTTGAGCTGTATGTTTTGGAATATTATATAAATAATCAAAAAATTCAAATCATTCTGAAGTATTATGTCAAAAACTCAAGTGTCAGAACAAACAGTTAAAAAAACAACTTGCGGGGGGCTGAAAACGCAAGAAGAAAATCATTCAACTGATGACTGTCATTCTTCTGATTCTCACCATAATTTAAAGTCCAAAATTATCAATTACATTGGATCCTTTGCTCAAGCTCCATCCTTTCTTCAAGACAATAGATTTATCCTTCATGGTTATAGGATAAATTATGACAGTCCTAGAAAAATATTTAAAAGGTTTTTTTTTAATAAATAAATATTTTTCTTATTTTTTTTGTTTAAGTCTCTTTGTTTTGCATAATGAATTGGTCAACATATGGACACACCTTTTAGGAGCAGTTCTTGTTATTTTTTTAATCATTTACATTGCCTTTTGTTTGAAACCGTCAATTCCAAACATCAAAAACGAAATCCAAAACGACATTCAAAAGATTGTCTCTCCCATTTACGAAGAAATCAAAAACCTTGAGTAAAAATAATTTTTGTCCAAATTAAATAGTTTCTAATAGGAATTCATTAAATGAACATACCCTGGAAACAATGAAGCAAATCACAGAAGATCTTTCAGAATACAATAAAAATATAGGAAAAAAATATGAAGACATCAATGAGAACATTAAAGAAAAAATCAGTTATATTATTCATGAATTGGAAGAGATCAAAAACACCATAAAGTAACTCTTTAACTTAAAATTTTTGTTTATGTCCCAATTTCACGAAATAGCAAAGAAAACGTGAACTATTTATGTGAGAACATACAAGAATATCTGAAAAATTATACTTCGATGCTCCTCGAAGACTTGCCTTCAATTCTTTCAGTAAAACAACTTTTTCTGTAAATTTTTAAAAAAAATTTAGCGGGATAACTATGCTTTTTCAACTTTGAGAAACTATTCATCTTATCTAGCAAATAGTTTAGATGGTGTTAAAACTTCAGTTTTGGAAAAGGTATATTTTCAAAATATTTATATTATATATATTCTAATTTTTTAGATCGATTCTGAATCCTATGACTGGATCGATTTATATGTCTCTATTCAGGATATAAATAAAGAAAAACAAACAAATAACGTTTCCAGATGGCCAATTTTCGTTTTTTTGATATCAGCAATTTTATGCCTATTATTTAGCGCCTTCTTTCATCTTTTTTATTCTATGAATAAAAAGACTTGCGACAAAATGCTTTGTTTTGATTATGCTGGCATCAGCTTGTTAATTTCCGGCTCCACTTTCCCTCCTTTGGTCTATTCCTTCTATTGTGAACCTCATGTGTATGTTGGTTATGCAACTGTCATTGGAATAGCCTGTTTGATCGTTTTTGTGATGTCACTTTTTGATACTCTGCATCTTCCAGAATATAGAAAAATCAAAGGAATTTTGTATGGAAGTTTAGGAATATTTGCTGGATTTCCAATTATTCATCTTGCTTTTAAAGAGTAAACCTAAAAATTTATTCATCAATTTATTGTTTCTTTTTTTAGAATGACAAATTCATTAGATCATTATAGTGCCATGCAAATAGTTCCATACTTTTTCATAATGGGCGTCTGCTATTTATCTGGTTTGACAATTTATGTTGTTCAATGTCCTGAAAGATTTAGACCTGGAAAATTCGATATATGGGTAAATTCATACAGAAAATATTAAATCTTTATGAAATAAAAAAAAAGGGTTCAAGCCATCAATTATGGCATTTGATGATTGTCATCGCAATTGTTATAACTTATTTCGGTAGTTTAGAGGCATATCATCAGAGAATAGAGAACACATGTCCTGTTCTTTAATAAAAATGTATAAATGAATGTAGTTTGTCAAGAGGAAAAAAAACTAATTTAGCTCAAAACTACTTTTTCTTTTAAAAGAAAATGAGTTTTTTTTTCTTTTATAAATTTTAATTTAAAAGAAAAAATTAAAATACAATCTTCATCATTTGAAAAAAAAATAATAAAATGGATATCTGTTTATTTGGTCTACCCAAGTATTTTTTCATAAAAATGAACTCTCCCTTCACTCTCCCTTAATTTTAAACTTAGGTCAGGAAAAACTAGCATAATCAAAGTAATTTTTCAGAAAATGAGTCCCCAACAAACAATGATGCTTGAAACAACTCAAAGAATAGAAACTGTTGGTGCAAACATCGGGGCTCTTCTTAATTTTAAGCTTTACGATTTCGCAGGAAACTTTGATTTGAATGACATCAACCCCCCTGAAATCAGCTATTTGGAGAATTGTGGAGCCTTTATTTTTGTTTTGGATGTTCAAAATGATGAAAAACAGAGTTATGAAGATGCGTTGCAATACTTATTAAAGACCATTGAATTTGTTCAAAAACACAACACTCATTTGCTTTTCCATCTATTTGTTCATAAAGTTGACTCTGAAAAATTCGCCGTTGATGAAAAAAAAAGCGATGTGCTATACAAGATCAAAGAAATGGTCAATGAAAGTTTGGATAACAACAACAAAGGATTGACTATCGATTATCATTTGACCTCGTGAATTATCATTTTTTTAAAAATTAATTTTCGTTTTTAGGGTTTATGATCATTCGTTGTTTGAGTGCTTTAGCAAAGTCGTTCAAAAAGTCATCAAGCAAGTTCCTTATGTGACCACACTTTTGGACTCTCTCATCACTGTAAAATTCTTTTATATATTGCAATTTTTTAAAAATTATTTTAGAGTTGCAAAATGGAAAAAGCTTTTCTTTTTGACATTATTTCGAAGTTGTACATAGCTACTGACTCCGCTCCTGTGGATATCGCAAATTTTGCGATTTGTTCCGAAATGATTGATGTTTTTATTGATATCTCTTATATTTATGGGTATTTAAAAAAAATATTTTTTGAAATATTTTTGATCATTAGACAGCAAAAAAAAGCAGCACCTATGTCATATGACCAAAAATCACAGGCTATCATCAAATTGAATGACTCAACTATTTTGTACCTCAAAGAAGTTCAAAAATATATCGCGTTGATTTGTATCATAAAAGAATCGAATTATGATCGTGTTTTTCTAATCGATTACAATATCGATATTTTTAAAAAAGGTGAATTTTTATTTGTTTTTCTTTAAAATTCATGGTTTTATTAATTAAAGGTTTGGATCAACTTTTCAAAATTAACAACAAAGGGTTATAGAACAAGAAAAGAAAAAAAAATCAAATCAATTAAAAAAATTATGTTAGCAAAAATAGAAAATTAAATGAATTAAGATTCATATTTTAAAAGAAATTCATGTTTAATATTCATTTTTGCAAATGATTGTTTGAAAAAAAATAATATTGATGGTTCTTGAAATA
>Ga0302320_10008710_pt1 | contig 21981 bp, 20 predicted proteins | sample Bog_T0_3_FD_202130 | JGI IMG/M metagenome (GOLD analysis project Ga0302320, IMG submission 202130) | Peat permafrost microbial communities from Stordalen Mire near Abisko, Sweden - Bog_T0_3 | ecosystem: Environmental > Terrestrial > Soil > Wetlands > Peat | place: Sweden: Abisko, Stordalen Mire...
TTCAGGCTCTCATTGCTCGGGTTAAACCGGAGGGCTTGGTTCCAGGATTTCATGGCAAGGTCATTTTTGCCTAAGCGATCTAGCAGGGTGCCTCTCATTTCATAGAGTTTAGGATCCATCTGGTAGATTCGAATCAGTCCATCCACTTCTAAGAGGGCTGCTTCATACCGTGAGGACCGGTAGAGCTGCTTGACATGATCTAAAGATCCAAGATAGCTACTCGATGCTTCGCTAGGGGCAGTATCATCGGCTGATGCCATGAGATTCAAGCCTTTTTCAATTTCGTTTCGTTTAAGTTCGTTTTCAGATGAGCTCTTGGAAAAGCTTTGAGTGATCTCTCGGTCGGACATACTCGGGGAGAGATGCTGGTAGGTTCCATCAGGTTCTATAGAAGCAAGGGAACGATTGTATTCTTTGAATGCTGGAGAAACAGGCAAGACAAAATCACTCATTTGAGCAGGGTCTTCTGGGATTTCCAATTCAACCGATCGATCTCCCTTTTTTGTGCGGAGGATCATGGACGGAGCTGGATCACCAGCTGAGTTTTGGCGGTAATTATAAAAAGGATTCGAAATAGGTTTGACTTTGTCTCGACTGTGAATGCCAAAGGCAGCGCATCCAGTCTGGATCGTTAGAAGAAGAATGAAAATGATAGGGAACAATTTAGAATAAAACATTGACCCCCAAACCATATTCCAATCCGCTAATGCTTCCGCTTGAGGTTCCATTAATGAACGCTCCCGCGATGGGACGATAGCCAAGCAGTAAGGAAGCTCCGTAGTGTTTTCCTAATCTCCACTCGTAACTTGCTCGAACTAGTCCTCCTAGAAAACCGGAAGCGTAGGTTCCGCCTAATCCAAAAGAGAGGCTCCCTCGGATTTTGTTGTAGTTCTCCTCGTCACCAATGAAATTCCAGGAATGTAAAAATACTAGGGTGAAATTGAGACCAAATGCATTGTAAATATTGGAGGGGTTCGCCCCTGCGCTATTTACAATGGTTGATGCGTCTGCCATGTAGTTGGCTTCAAATCCGACTTCCTTTTTTCGATTATCGTATCGCTCCATCATACGGTAGCCTAATGCGAGACACCCTGCTTGTTTTGGCAAGGAGGGTTCAAATAGATAGTAAAGTACAACGCGACTTTGAATGGTGGGAGTGTATTCGGTTTCTTTTCTTGCCTGATCTAGTTGATTGTAGTCGACACCTCGCCTGAAAGCGGATGCCATGGAGGATTCGGAGTTATAGCTTCTGGACCAATTAATAGCACCTGACTCGGGGTCGGTAATATACATGGAGACAACGATTCCGGTTGGCTGATAGAGGAAGGCAATGTCCATGAAGTTGCTAATTCCTGCTAATTTTGCAATGCGGCTGAGTTCTGTCTGGTTGGTTTCTGGCGAACTAATAACCACTTGATCACCGTCAAGGCTAGTTTTTCTGGCCTTACAGGGGAGACACTGAATCATCCGTGTTTTTGTGTTTTTGAGGATTTTTTCGGTGATGAGCAGTTCGATGTGATTTTTAAATGAAGGAGGGATGTTTTCGCTAACCACAACATTTCGGATAGACAATTCCCTCAACCCCTTTACGTTGCCATTTTTAAGGTCGTATTCAAAATCACCTAACACATCATCTAAAACTTCGTAAAAATTACGATCATCTTTGCTTTCCTTGAATGTAGGGGCTGGTACAGTAGGGGCTGGACTGATGGGTTCGTTTTTCGAGGGTGTTGGGGCTAGTTCCTTGTCCCCAGCGGACGCTGAATAGACCATTACTTCAGCAAAAGTATTAGCAATCATCAACAGATAGAATGAGAAATACAATAAGCGTTTCAGCACGGTGGTATACCTGAGGCTCCTTCCTCTTACAACTATTCGGAATTTAATGAGGACTCTTAATTATTTTCGTAGAAAACCTCATGAGCTAGGCTAAATTTGCCGACAGGTTCCTTTGATGGGTTATGAAGGTTGAACTTTATTATCGATTATGGGTCCTTGGGTTGAAGATCGGGTTTTTAGGCTTTATGGTTCAATTCGAAGGATGCACGACTGCGGAATTGACGCCTCCTCAAATGCCAACGCCTCCCTCTTATACTCAGGTTCCTCACCCTAGAGGAAACGACCTGTCTGAAATTAGATCGCTATTTTTAGATCCCGGCGCTCCGTCATTAGATATGGTTTCAAAAAATTGCGATCTGGACTTAAAAAAACTTTTTTCATTAACTCAAAGCATTGAAGAAAGGACTCAAGGAGTTGCTGAACTGGTGAGACAAGACCCAGTTTCTTATCATTGGTGTTTTTATGGGAAGCTCCTTTCTCTGGAAAATCTCATGAGTTCAAGCAACTATTTAGATGAACGTCAAAAAGAGTTTCTAGAAATTTATGATATTTTGGTCCCAATTGCAAAAAGCTTTTCGAGTCAATTTCATGATACGCGATATTTAAGAGTGGCTATTTATCGCTATAAACGACTCAGCGAATGGTTATTTTTTAGGAAAGTGGACCTGACCCCTGAAGGAACGTTGGAGCTAGTGCAGCCTGAGAATCCGTTCGGGCTTTGGAGAGAAAATGAAGGTGGTTTTAGCATTTTAGAAAAATACCACTTAACAAAACCCAGAGAGAATAGTTTTGGAGTGAGTCCTATTTCTGTTCCAGTTCCTGTTTCAGAGCCTTCCACTCTTCCTGCTGAGTCACTCGGTGTCCCAGTTGAAAGGGAATAACCCCCGGACTGAAGTCCGGGGTGAGATGACTGCTCCTAGGTTCCTGCAATGAGATCTGCTACTTGGTAGGGATCTAATGTCCGGTTCAACAATTGATCCAATAGATCTTTTCCGGATGCTGTTTGGAAAGCTGCCATTACTGTGGTACTAAGCCTTTCACTCAGAATATTAGCTACTTCATTTTTTAAAAAATCACGAGCTTTGAGTTCTCGTTTACCACTGAGTGTTAAGTAGCTTTGGTGCGAGTGAATTGCTTTGAGTAGGTCTTGGACTCCACCATCTTTCATAGCCTCTGTTTTGTGGACAGGAATCATCCAAGACTGAGCATCATGGGGGTTCATTCCAACGAGTGTTATTAATTCTCGAACTAGTTGATCAGCAGCGGGTCGATCACTTTTATTCACTGCAAAAACATCCGCAATTTCCATGAGACCTGCTTTCATCACCTGGATAGAGTCCCCGCTTTCAGGAACTAAGACCACGACAATGGTATGAGCAAGACGCAGAATCTCTAATTCGGTTTGTCCTACTCCTGCTGTTTCGACCAGTACGACATCAAATCCGGCAGCATCCAGCACAAGAACTACTTCCTGAGTTGCGTGAGATAATCCTCCATGTTTTCCGCGAGTTCCAAGGGATCTGATATAAACTCCTGGGTCACCGCAGTGTTGCTGCATGCGAATTCGATCTCCCAATATTGCTCCCCCACTAAAAGGACTGGAAGGATCGATGGCCACGATGGCAACCCTCTTTCCCTCTTTTCTTAAATGGGCGGCTAGACGATCCACCAATGTCGATTTTCCAGCACCAGGCGGGCCTGTAATACCCCACACTTCTGCCTTGCCCGTGCGAGGATAGATCTCTTTCATTAATCCGGGAAGATCCTCACCCCGAGCTTCCACCTTAGAAATAAGCCTGGCTAAAGCAAGCCTTTGACCGTTCAACATGTCTTGGACTAAATTCATTATTTATCCATCCCAAGAAAATTCCGATATTTCAACATGGAACCCGAATCAATCGATGTCGTTACCTCTGCGCAGGGTCTTGCCATCCTCTCTGCTATTCTCGTAGTGATTTATGCCTTGTGGGCTGAGTATTTTGGTCAGTATATTAGGCAGCTTGACAAAGAGGAATCAAAGGTCAATCGTGAAGCCGAGTCTGAAAAGGCCAGGCTGGCAGTGGTGTTGGTAGCTTTCTTTGAATTTGCCATCTATTTAGGGTCTCCTGATGTCAGGCAGGCATTCCCTGTCTTTGCTCAGCTCGTGTTTATTATTTCTATAATTTTATTGATATTTATTCAGTCTGGGATTGAAAAAAAAATCAGATTGAATCAAAGAAAATCCCCATCCCCATTTCCGGATGCCTTTGGACTCGCCGGCATGCTTGCTCGAGCACTTACCGTCTGGGTCGCTGGGACCATTCTTTATGTTCTTTTTATATCAGTGATTATCCAATCCTTATTTTGGACTGCTGAGTTTTTTCATGTTCCAGGACCTTGGAAAACGATATTCATGGCCATCGGCGGGTTTCTAGGCGTGGGGATTGGAGTTGCATTCAACTTTGCATTGAGTGCTTGGGTTTTGAGAAAAATACTTCCTTTAGCTCCTCTGGAAGATCCTCATTTAAAGTCGCAGTTCCAGAAGGTTTTCCATAGAGTAGGACTAGGGTTGCCTGAATTTTGGATTGTAGAATTGGAAAAACTCAGGCTCACATCTCTTACATTTGCTGGCTTTTCCTTCGGAAGATGGGTTTTTAGGCCAGGTTTTTTTGTTGCAAGATGGCTTTTGGAGCATTTGACCTCTGCTGAAGTCAATGCCATCGTGCTCAGTCAAGTGAGTCATGTCCTTTTGCGTCATGTGGAAAAGAGATTCTTGTTTTCTCTATTCCTTATTTTTTTGACTTCCTTAGCGTCTCTTTTGCTCCTAGGTCTTGGTTTTGAAACTTTGGGGGTATGGGTTGCTTTCTGTTTTTTCCTCATTTCACTTCATCTTTTGGTGAGGCAAAATAAAAAACATCAACTCGAAGCGGACCTTTATTGCATCCAAAAGTTGGGAGTTCCTGCCGATGATTTGATTTCGGCTTTGAGAAAAAAAGATGAACTTCCACCAGAACAGGGGATTCAAGTATCTCAAATTCATCCAGAAACCGAACAACGTATTCAAAGTCTGAGAGGACATCTTAAGTCTTCTTAAATAAGAAATCCCCTAGGAGCTCGGCACTCCTAGGGGCGGGCTTAAAAGACTCTCAAGCACTATTACCTGAGAATCTTGGGCGCATCTTTAAAAAGGGACTTTAGAATTACAGGAGTTTTAATGCCTGTTGAGGAGCCGAGTTTGCTTGTGAGAGAACGGAGATTCCAGCGGACTGGAGTATCGATCCTCGAACAAGCTCAGAAGTTTCAGCAGCCACATCGGTATCAGCAATACGTGAACGTGCTTCACCGAGGTTTTGCTTATTGATTCCGATATTTCTTACTGTGGATTGTAGTTTGTTTTGCATGGCACCTAATGATGCTCGGCTTTTGAACACGTTACCCATTGCATCATCAATTTTTTGAAGGGAATCACGAGCATCATCAATGTTTTCATAATTGATTCCGTCGATGCCAAGCGTGTTAGCTCTCACATCGATTGCTGATGCTTCAAAACGGATTCGATCTTCCATTTTGCTATGGATGCCCACCTGAAACTCGAGAGTTCCTTTGGGGGCTTGACCATTGAGCAAGGGAGTTCCGTTGAAGTTGGTGACATTGGAGATCCGATCCACTTCTTGGATTAAGCTTTTGGCTTCTTGGTTAATGAATCCACGTTCGCGGTCTCCTACCGTATCTGAGCCAGCTTGGATAGCAAGTTCACGCATACGGACCATGATATTGCTGATTTCGGTGAGTCCTCCTTCAGCAACTTGCGCAAATGAAATACCATCATTTGCGTTTCGTTCCGCTTGGTTTAGGGATCGAATTTGAGCTCTTAAGTTTTCTGAAATAGAAAGACCTGCTGCATCATCTCCTGCTTGGGTGATTCTCTCTCCCGAAGCGAGTCGTTGATAAGCCTTGTTCAGGTCTTGCATTGTATTACCTAGAGTTCGTGACGTCGATTGAGCCGCTACATTGGTGGCTATAGTTAAGCCCATGGTACATTCCTCCATTAAAGAGGCCTTGTCTTCATTATTATGCACTGTGTCATAATGAATGAAAACATCGGCCTTTATTTGGCGATTCATGCGTTTTTACACGCACGCCGAGTTTAGTTTTTAACGTCTGAATGTTGAATGAGAGCTACAAAACGTTTGTCCGGTCAACAATCCCGGATAACCGTTGGCAGTGAAACGAGATACCGCCTCGTGCAACAGCAAGATACAGTCGGCAGACGTTAGTCAATGTCAGGTTCGGAAGGCCCATCCTTCCGTCTGACACTATTCCTATCGGCTATAAACTCTAATACTTGAGTAAAATACACAAATATTAACATTGCCAATAGCTAACCTGCGACCGCTGTTTAGGCGATTCAAAAGGGACCGGGGAGAGGGGATAGCTCCCCGGTCTGGTGTGTGGATGAGATGCTGTCTTTTTTAAGACAGCATCCGAATTATCCTAAGAGTTTGAGTGCTAGCATGTTGTTCTGATTAGCTTGACTGAGGACCGAAACACCCGCTTGGGTTAAGATGTTGTTTTTAGCAAGTTCAGCAGTTTCAGATGCCATATCCGTATCACGAATGCGGCTATTTGCAGCCTGCAGGTTTTCGTTATAAATATTCAAGTTATTTACAACGGATTGGAGTCGGTTCTGTAAAGCTCCCAATTCAGATCGGTTCTCCATCAGTGTTTTAATGGAGGTGTCGATTTTATCTAGGTTTTCGCGAGCACCCTCTTTGGATTGAACAGAGATATCTGCAATTCCCAGTCTCTCTAAAGACACATTGATCTTTTGCACATCAAAAGAAAAACGGTCTTCCAAAGCTTTGTTATGCATTCCGATTTGCATGTCCAAGGTTTCACCTTCTCCATTGAGAAGTTTTCTGCCATTGAACTCGGTTGCAGCCGTGATGCGGGTGATTTCTTGCTTCATCTGTTGAACTTCTTTGTCGATGAAGCCTCTTTCCACGTCGCCAATCGTATCAGAAGCTGCTTGGATGGAGAGTTCACGAAACCGGCCCAAGATGTTTCCTATTTCATTCATCCCGCCTTCAGCTGTTTGAATCATAGAAATACCGTCGTTGGCGTTTTTGACATCTTGCTTAAGAGTACGAACCTGGCTCTTAATTTTTTCTGAAATCGCAAGACCTGCTGCATCATCAGCAGATTTTGTGATGCGAGATCCAGAAGATAAGTGCTGTAAGGTTTCGTTCTGATTAGTGAAATTGATCCCTAAGTTCCGCTGTGCGGATAAGGATTGGACGTTAGTCGCTATTCGTAGACCCATAGATACACCTCCATCAATGACTCTCTGGGCTTTACGAGCAAATCCCCACCTGGATTTTTCAAAAAAAATCCCACTGAGCTTTGCAAGAAAGCCTTAAAAAGTCGTCTTTGTTTTTATTTTGCAGGAATTTGCTGTACCCCTGCTTGGAACTCTCATTTAGAAACCATTTCTAAGTGAGAGGGTCCATTTAATTACTAATTCGGTCAGGTATTAGCTTTACTTTAGACTTTTTTAGTCAGGTAATGGCTTTAGACTGACTTCCTATTTTAAGTTTTCTATTTTGAGAGCCGATTTAAGAATAGAATGAAGATCCAATCTCTGCAAAAAACCATTCATTACGCGGTTGGGGTGCGCGAGAAGTTCGATGGACAATCCTCTCAAAAAGAGGGTGGACAGAATCCACAATTCGAGCAACACCAACAAGATGCGTCGCAGCAAGAGCGAGAAGCTGAAGTTGCTCACCGAAAGGTTAGCGAACCTAATGAAGCAAAAGTCAATGAGGCTGTTGAGTCTTTTCAAGCTGATATTTTAGCGCAGTCTAATGGTTTAAGTGCTAGTGTGATAGGAAACGGGCCGGGCCTCAGGGTGGTACTTAAGGATGGATCAGGAGCAGTGGTAAGGCAACTTTCAGGAGCTGAATTCCTAAAATTGCGTGAATCGGGTTCTAAAGAGGACAGAACTCCTGGAAAAATTCTTGATCAAAAGTTTTAGAGTCGCTAAGTCAAAAGATCATGAGTCTGCTTGCTATTTCAGATTTACATATTAGTGGACCTGATGATCCACTTTATTCTGCGTTGCTTTCCTTGGTGAGGGATCGAGCTGCTTCAGGGGATGTCGTAGTCTTTGCAGGTGACCTGTTTGACCTATTTGTTGGTAATAAATCCATTTTTAAGAAAAGATATGATGGGTTTTTTCAGGCCTGTTCTGAGGCTGGAAAAAAAGGAGTTCAATTCCACTATATCGAAGGGAACCATGATTTCTTATTGAGAAAAGCTTTTCAGGGGGTTCCTAATTTTTTTCTTCACACAGACCATGTGAGTGTCGAAATTCAAAACAAGAAATTCTATTTCGCTCATGGGGATACCGCGAATAGTGCTGATACCTTTTATCGGATCTTAAGAGTTTTTTTTCGAAGCCCTCTGATGAGAGCTCTAGTGTTTTTTTTGCCTGGGAAGTGGCTAGACACGATTGGGCGCCTAAGCGGTGCCCAAAGTCGAAAGCGAAAACCTCTGATTCCCACGGATCTATCGAGTCGAAAAATGGAAGTATTAAGAAGAATCTACCGAAGCTTTGCTGCTGAAAGACTGGCAGAGGGTTACGATTTTGTGGTGTTGGGGCATTGTCACGATTTGGACGAAATGCTTTTCAATATCGGAGGACGTCAAGGCCAATATATCAATGTCGGATTTCCTAGAGTTCATGGATCTTTTTTATCTTGGTCACCCGGTGAGCTGAGGATTGCCAGAGAGAAACTTCTTTTTTAAAGTCAGTTCTTTCACTTTATCTTTCTAGGATTATTTTCTTCTGCTATAGCATGCTAAATGCCAAGATGGAGCAATAATATGAAGAAAAATGTTAGAAGTATATTTTTTTTTTTGATTTTAATAGGATTAAATTTATAAATTTCTGGTTCACGTGTGGGGTGAATCTTTTGTTGTTGTTTTTGACTTCCCCGTCTTTTGCTATGGGAAGTCATTGTATTTCCTCAGATATAGTAGTCGCTTCTGAAGAAAACAATCCACAAATTCAGTTAAGTACTTCAAGTGCATCTCCAGGTCTGCAGGAATCGCCTGTGTTTTCTATTGCTAGCATTTATGATAATTTTTCAGATCCGGTATTTGTAGTAAAAGGCGACGGAAAAATTTCTTATTTGAATAGAGCAGTCACTCAAAAGTTTGGGTGGAAAAAATTAGGCCTAGAAAATAGAGTGATTGAAGATCTGTTGCCTCAAACGCTCAGGGAAAAGCATGCTGCATTAAGAAAACGCTATATGGAACTTCCGGTCTCTCGAACCATGGATATTAGTGGTCACTATGCGCAAATGTTTGGTTCGAGAAATGGCCGAACTCCTATTGCTCTTAGCGTATTTCTTGCACCACTTGCTTTAGATAAAGATGGACAAAATATTTTAGTAATACTACGAGATACGTCTCGTAGTATGAATTCTGATAAGCTTCTAGTTCACGTTAATGATCAACTTGAACTTGCAGAGAAATTAGTCGATACTGATATTTATCAAGAATTATATGCACTGATAATATTTACAAATTACTTACAAGATAATTCACATTTTAACGAGAAACAAGGAATGATGTTTCAAGAAATATCGAGCAAAATTCAATCAATAATAAAAAACTGTGGTTATGATTTTTTGAATTACTTTGATCAGGGAAGAACTGTCAGATTTAATCATATTGTTCAGCTGTCGAGCTCTTGCGAAACTTGATCAAGCTAGCTCTTGTTTTTCTGAAGATTGGTGTGACTGCGTTTGGTGGCCCTTCCGCCCATATTGCCATGATGGAGACGGAATTTGTTCGAAAACGCAAGTGGCTGACTCAGGAAAAATTTCTCGATTTAATGGGGGCGACAAGTCTGATTCCAGGCCCTAGTTCCAGTGAGCTGGCCATGGTTATTGGCCAGCATCTTGCCGGTTGGGCTGGGTTGGCAGTTGCTGGTATTTGCTTTATTTTTCCTGCTGCGTGTATTGTATTGGGCTTGGCTTGGGTCTATGTGCGCTTTGGCAGTGTTCCTGGTGTGGTAGGTGCACTTTACGGTATCAAACCGGTTATAATTGCCATTATTATGCAGGCAATTATAAGACTGAGTCGTCCTGCATTTAAAACAAAAAACCTTGCAGCAATTGGAGTACTTGCTTTTGCTATGAGCGGTTTGGGATTCAGCGGTTTTCAGATTCTTTTAAGCGCAGGGACTGGTTCGATGCTGATGGGTCGTGACTTTTGGAAAAAATGGGGACAGAAAGCTATTCTCCTTAGTTTTGCAATGGCAAGTTTGATTTCATCGCGGGAGACTCAAGCAGTCGTAGGGGAGGCAATAAAAAATTTGCCAGGCTTGAATAGGATATTTCTCTTTTTCCTGAAAGTAGGCTCTATTCAGTTTGGGAGCGGTTATGTATTGCTTGCGTTTCTTCGAACAGACCTAGTCGAGCGGTGGCACTGGCTAACCGAACGTCAGCTTTTGGATGCGACTGCAGTGGGCCAATTTACTCCTGGACCCGTATTTACCACTGCAACTTTTATTGGGTATTTGCTTCAGGGAATAAAAGGGGCTGGAGTTGCAACTGTGGGAATTTTTTTGCCTGCATTTATTTTCGTTTCACTGAGCGGTCCACTGATTCCTCGAATTCGGAAGTCTGCTTTTGCAGGAGCTTTTCTCGATGGTGTCAATGTCGCCTCGATAGCGTTGATGGCAAGTGTATCCATCCAATTGGGGCAAGCTGCCTTACCCGATGGGGTAGCTGGTGCTTTGTTCCTAGGAAGTTTTTATGGTCTGCAGAGAACTCAAGTACATAGCGCATGGCTTGTGCTCTTGGGTGCCCTGGTTGGCTATGGAAAAGCTGGATTTTGAGTCACCGTTTTTTAAATGGTTCAAAGCTAGGATTCAGCTCATCCAGCTTGGATTTGAGCTGCTTTTCTAGGCCGATTTCTTTAGGGTGGTAAAATCGCTTGCCCACAATGGAGTCAGGTAAATGAGTTTGCTGGACTCGAGCATTTAGATTGGAATGGGCATATTGGTACCCTTGACCATAATTTCTGAGATGCATTGGGATGGGAAGTGCTCCTGATTGTTGCACTTCGGCTAAGGCTTTTTCTATGCCATGGTAGGAAGCATTGCTCTTTGGGGCCAAAGCTAAATAAGTGACGGCTTGAGCTAAAGAGATTCGAGCCTCAGGCATCCCCACAAACTCTACGGCTTCTTTGGCGTTCAGGGCTACGGTTAAGCCTCTGGGGTCGGCATTGCCCACGTCCTCTGAGGCAAGAATCACCAGTCTTCTAGCAATAAAGAGAGGGTCTTCACCGCATGTCAGCATTCGAGCTAAGTAGTATAGACCTGCATGAGGATCGCTATCTCGAATGCTTTTGATAAAAGCGGAAATAGTATTGTAGTGTTCTTCGCCTGAGGAATCATAGGGAAGTGGTTGCTTGCCTCCAGTGGATTCGAGTGCATCCTTTACTTGCTCCAGAGTGAGAGAGGGGGAGCTATCTCGAACTTCAGTTTGAGTGGGTTTTTTTTGGTCACTGTTTTGGCCGCTATTTTGGCCAATGATGAGAGCAATGGATTCCAAAGCAGTGAGCGCACGTCTGGCATCCCCTTCAGAAAATTGGGCCAGCCAGCCCATGGCTTCTTCTGAAAGTTTAAAGAAATCCCCTAGGCCTTTCATGGGATCCAGTAATGCTCGCTGCAGGGTAGAGGCAATTGCCTGCTGGCTCAAAGGCTCGAGTCGAATGACTCTGACTCGAGAAAGCAGTGCTGAGCTAATTTCAAATGAAGGGTTTTCTGTGGTGGCACCGATGAGAGTTACAGTTCCATCTTCTACGTGAGGAAGCAGAGCATCCTGCTGAGTCTTGTTAAAACGGTGGATTTCATCGACAAAGAGAAGGGTTTTTCGCTGAGCCATACGCCGGGATTCTTTAGCCCGGGCGACGGTTTCTTTAATTTCTTTTACTCCTGATAACACGGCGCTCAGCGCTTCAAATTCAGATTGAGTGTGGTTGGCAATCAGTTGAGCTAGGGTGGTCTTTCCGCATCCGGGGGGGCCCCATAAGATAAGCGAAGGCACTCGGTCTGCTTCAATCCATTGTCTTAAGGGTTTTCCTGGGCTTAGAATTTTTTCTTGACCGGTGAATTCCTCAAGACGGGTAGGGCGCATTCTATACGCGAGAGGTCCGGATTGTGTGCCGACCGACCGGGAATTATTTTGTGTAAATTCAAACAGATCCGATGACAAGCGCCTCAGCTTTGCTTATTGTGAATTAAATGTCAACTCAGATAGAAAAAATGATCAAAAAAAATGGTGCATTTAAAGTAAAAAAAATTGGGCTTGTGATCAAGCATCACAATCCAGAAGCGGCCACTTATGCTGCCGAAGTTTCTGAGTTTTTGCTTTCAAAGCAAGTTCAGATCTTTTTTGCAGATGAAAGTTCCCTTTTAGCGAAGGAGCTGAGGCGTAATTTAAAAGGTAAAAACAGTGAGATCCGGATTGTTCCTAAACCTAATCTTGCTGATCATTGCGACTTGATTGTTGTGTTAGGAGGCGATGGCACACTTTTGAGCATTGCCAGGCTCATGAAAAATAGGAATGTCCCGGTGATGGGGGTCAATATGGGACAGTTAGGTTTTTTAACAGAGATCAAGCGTTCCGAAGCACTTCAGTCTCTGACTCGGATGATAGATGGGGAACGCCCCATGATGAAAGAAAGAGCTCTTCTAGAGGTGACGCTGCGCCGGAAAGATAAAGTGATTTTTCAAGGGCCCATTGTAAATGATGCCGTGATTTCAAAAGGGGCTATTGCTCGAATTATTGGAGTTCAAGTTTGGGTGAATGGTCAATGGGTTCATCACGTGCGTGGGGATGGGGTGATTGTGAGTACCACTACGGGTTCGACTGCTTACGCATTGGCTGCCGGAGGTCCCATTGTTGAGCCCTCGGTTCCTGCTCTTGTTTTAGCTCCGATATGTCCCCATAGCCTCACCGTGAGGCCTCTGATTATTTCAGATTCGGCTGAGGTCACTCTGTGTCTGAGTCATCGGCCAGGACATGTTTTACTCACGCTAGATGGCCAAGATGCGATCGACATGAAAGAAGACGATATTGTGACTGTCAAAAGGTATCAAAAGCACTCTTTGAAGCTCATCACTTCTTCGGATCGAGATTATTTTAGCCTCTTAAGAGAGAAGCTGAAATTTGGAGCTAGAGATTAATGCTGGAAATATTAAAAATTAGAAATATTGCCATTATTGATTCCACAGAAATCCAATTCAAAAAAGGATTGAATATCATTTCTGGTGAGACTGGTGCTGGAAAGTCTATTGTTATTGAGGCAATTTCACTCTTGTTAGGAAGTCGAGCGAGCATTGAATTAATTCGCTCTGGATGTGACGAAGCCGCAGTCGAAGGGCTGTTTAATATTTCTGAGATTCCTTGGATCCAATCTCGTCTGCAGCAGATGGGATTTGATCCTGGTTTAACCGAGCTTCTTGTAAAAAGAACGGTCCATCGAGCAGGAAGGCATCGGATTTCGATCAATGGAGAATTGGCGACTTTGACCTTGCTGCAGACTCTTTGTGAGGGATTGATTGATCTTTGTAGTCAACATGAACACCAATCGTTGCTGAAGCCTCAAACTCAGCTCGATCTGTTGGATCGGTATGGCGGACTTTCTGAGCCTTCGAAAGCGGTTTCGCTTTTATATTCTCAGTATAGACAGCTGCATCGAGAAAAGGACTCTTTAGAAAAAGGTGAATCCGATCGGATGAGGCGATTGGATTTTTTAAAATTTCAAATTAGTGAAATTCAATCGGCGAGCCTGCATCCTGGGGAGGATGAAAAGCTGCATCAAGAAAAAACGCTTTTACAGTCTTCAGAAGTTCGTGTGCAAGCTGCGGAGAATATTAGGAAGCTTTTGGAGTCTCCTGATTCTGAGAGCGAAGGGGTTTTGCAGACTCTTCAAGTTGCTCTTCAGAAATTAAGGGTGCTCAAGCAACTGGATGTTCGTTGCCAATCTATGGCAGAGGCTCTTGAGCGAGCTTTGGTTGAAGCTCAAGAGGTGTCTATCGAATTGGATCGTTATATCCACTCCATTGATCTGGATACGGAAAGGCTTCAGACGATTCAGGATCGATTAGCTCTCATCGCGGACCTTCGTAGAAAATATGGGTCTTCTGTTGAAGAGGTCTTGGCTACCCTGGATCAGCTGGAAAAAGAGCAAGTTTCATTAGGCAAAGGTGGGGAAAGATTAGGTCAAGTCAGTGCAGAGGTGAAAAGTTCCCAAGAGCAATTGCTGAAGCAAGGGAAGAAACTTTCCAATTCTCGCAAGAATATTTCAGAACTGTTGGCGCAATCGGTGACTGAGGAGTTGAAAGATCTCAAGATGGTAGAAGCTCGTTTTCTTGTTGAGGTTTCCAGTAAGGAGAACCTTCAAGAATGGTCAGCAACAGGGGCAGATCAAGTTCAGTTTCTTGTTCAGACGAATCGGGGCGAATCGGCTAGGCCACTGGGCAAGATTGCTTCGGGAGGAGAGCTTTCTCGTCTCATGCTTGCAATCCGGCGAGTGATTTCCGATCGAGGTGGGATTGGAGTTTACCTGTTTGATGAAATTGATACAGGAATGGGCGGGCAAACAGCCTTTCAAGTAGGAAAGAAATTGAAATCGGTTTCACTTTATAATCAAGTGATTTGCATTACTCATCTGCCTCAGGTGGCTTCCTTTGCGGATCATCACCTGGTTGTGCGCAAAACGATTTCTGGAAGAAGAACAACAACTGAAGTAGCCGAACTGTCTCCTGCGGAGTGTCAAGAAGAGCTGGCGCGGATGCTTGCAGGGCCTATCTTAACCCGGCGAAGTTTGGAAAACGCATCGGAGCTGCTGGAATTGGCACAGGGGGAAAGTCGGGCAGAGAAAAATAGCTAATACAATTCACGAGTATTGAAGTGACACTTTTAAAAAAACTGCCCAATGCTAAAGGAGAGATCTACTCCTTCTGAGGGGGAGATGGTCTTGGCCCAGTCAAGCCGCAAGATAGTGCCTGAGTATTTCACAGGGATGAGTCTTACTCCCAAGCCAGCAGATAACAGCGCTATTCCGGCCATCCAGCCGCTATCTATAAAAACGCAGCCTTGGAGCGTAATGAGATCCAAGGCTGACCAATCAAATCGATGGGTGATTAAGTTGGGGCGGTATTCAAAATTTCCATAAACATATTGAGTTCCTATCAGGCGACTGGTTGAAAATCCCCGGACGCTGTCATAGCCTCCTAAGTGAAATTGATAGGCAATAGGCGCCTGAGTCATTATTCCCCAATTGACGTGGGTGGCTAAGTTATTCTTTTTCGAAAGTATGGTGGTTTTTTTGAAACTGATTTGGAGTTCTGTATAGGAAAGTGGGGAGTTGAAAAAATTAATGAACCCTGGAGTGATTGAAAGCTCTGACCCCTCCTCGAGGTAGTTGGTTAAATTGGAGCGTCCAAAAATCAGGGTAGGTTGAAGTCGGTACTGCAGCTGGCTAAAGACCTGAGCTGGTTGTCCAAAATCTTGATTCAAAATCGAATCCTGAAATAATTCAATGTAAGTAAGAAGTCGAATATTTTGTCCAAATCGGCTTCCAACTAAAATCTGTTGCTGGCTTCTTACCCAGTCAAAATTCTGGAGATAATTACCTGCCTGATCCTGCACTCTTGTCCAAAACACACTCCGGGAAAAATCAAACCCAAACATCCAGTCCGTGTCCAATAGCCACTCTTGAAATTGGTTAAAGTCATAGGTCCAAAGGCCATTGTAGGTTCCACCTGAAGCAGAAACATTGGTGAAATACCCTCCCACATTGTTGTCGTATCCCCCTAACGCTAATAGGGTGGACCCCCCTCCTCCTTGGATATTTACTTCAGGCACCAGGGTCCACTTGTCTTTTAGAGTTAGCTCGATATCTATGGATCTTGGGGGGCTATTTTGGAGCGCAGTGTTAGCAGAAGTAGGAGGCACCCTAATTTCAGTTTTTATATCGTAGAGTGCGTTCGTATTATACAGTTTTGTCAGTCCGTAGGCCCAATCTTTGGATGAAAAAGGGGATCCTTCCTTTCCTCCGAGCAGGAATCGAACCGCCCTCTCTGAAGTGCGTTGTAAGCCCAGGATTTTAATGCAGTTAATCAGTGCTCCATCGTAAGTGACAAAATTTTGAACAGAAAAAGTTTCAGCCTCATTCTCTTGGAAGTTGGATAATCCAGAGGAGGCAATACTCTCAGTTGAAAAAAATCGGATTAAAATAAAGGCCGTTACTACAGGAATAGCTAAAAATGAACGTACTGGTGTCACTTTCTTATTGTTTAATAGATTCTAGGTAAATTCTACCGATTTTAATTAACTCATTCTCTGTCATACTATCTATAGGCTGTATCACCTTAGAATAATAGGTGTATGGCAAGGGGGAGTGGTGGGCTTACGTTTTGATCCTGTAGGAGGCGGGCAGTTCAAGCAGGTAGTCAGCCAAATTATGGAGGCTGAAAGTCAACCCATTAAGGCGCTTCAAAAAAAGAAGAGCAATGAAGAGGCTCGCCTTAAACTATTTAATGAATTTAAAAGCAAGTTTTCCGGATTGGACAAAGCCATGGCTGAGCTGGGCGGTTTTAGAAAATTCAGGGAACTCAAAGTGGATCTAGGAGATGGAAGCAGTCTGGTCAGCGTGACCATTGATAAAGAGAAAGCAGAACCGGGCCAATACTCGATTGAAATAAGCGACATTGCTGCAAGAACTTCAATTATTTCAAACGGATTTGATGATCCGAACGATAATGTTTTAGGTATGGGCTTTATTACACTGAAATCAGAAAATGGTGGATCCGTCGATGTCTATGTCGATGACAAGGATTCAAGTCTTAATGGAATTGCCTCGGTAATTAATAGAAACTCGGATTCGCCAGTTCGTGCATCAGTGATCAAAGACGCGACGGATCCGGATACTCCCTGGAAGCTTTTACTCACTGCAAAAAAAGATGGTTTAGGATTTCAAGTGGAGACCCCTGACTTTAACTTCATGGATGGAAGCAAAGACTTGTATGTGGATGATTCCAAGGATGCGAAGAATGCGGAAGTAGTCTTAGATGGTTTTCCAGTTGAGGTGGATAGCAATGATATTAATGATTTTCTACCGGGAGTAAATCTTCATCTTAAGCAGGCAAGACCTGACCAGCCTTTTATTATCTCCATTACAGAAGATGTTCAAAAAATGGCTGGAAAAATGAAAGGCTTGGTTGAAAATCTTAATCAAGTTATGCAGTTTATTGTAAAGCAAAATACCATTGATCAGACTACAGATACTTCAAACACCTTTGCTGGGGACGGGACTCTACAGACTTTCGAATATCGGCTCAGGAACATTCTCCACCAAGGGTTTACAATAGAGGAATCCGCTTCCGGACGTTCTTCCGTGATGTTTCTCAGTCAATTAGGAGTTGAATTTGATAAGACAGGCTCTCTCTCGTTTAAAGAAGATAAATTCAATAAAGCTTTAGAAAAAGATTTTGATTTAGTTGCACAAGCTTTGGCAGGTCCAACTGGATTAGTCAATCAATTGCGTGGGTTCATTGATAGCTATATGCGAAGCGGAAGTGGAGTTTTTCAAGGAAAAGAAAAAGGTATTCATTCAAGAATTGATTCAATTGATCAACAAATTGAGCAAAAGACAAACTATCTTGATAAAAAAAGAGAAAGTCTAGTGAGTCAATTTTCGCGCTTGGAAGCAACTATCGGAAACATGCAAAGACAGCAACAATACCTGTCAGCGACTCTTCCAGGTGCAGGCAGTGGCGGGAGCGTCATTAGTCAACTCTTAGGTGGATAATAAACGGAGACTCATATGGCAGGAAATCAAGGGGCAAATCAATATAAACAAATGTCGATAAAAACTGCCAACCGTGGACAACTCTTAGTGATGCTCTATGAGGCTGCAATTCAAAACGTCAAAAAAGCGGCGGTTGCTATTGAAAAAAAGGACATTGCGACCAAGGGTACATGTATTGGAAAGGCTCATGATATTATTAATGAGTTATCTAATACTCTTGATTTTGAAATTGGAGGCGATATTGCCCGCGAGTTAGAGCGATTATATAATTTTATGACCGAGCAGCTAGTAAAGGCAAATCTAGAAAATTCAGTAGAATCACTGCGAGGTGTTGAGAAAATTCTTAATACTTTATTGGATGCCTGGAGACAGGCAGTAGATCAAGTTAATAAAGGAATTGTGAAATAGTGGATACCTTAACTTTAATGAATAATAAGATTAGCTACTTAAGAAGATTTCTTGAAATTAATGAAAATTTTCTCATTTCAATAGAAAGAAATCATTCTGCTGATTTTGAAGGCTTGCATCTGCAGCGGGAGTCGATGATTAAAGAAGTTTTATTACTAGATAAAAAAATCTCTGAATCAGTTAGAAAGCTTTCAATTTCAGATAAAAATAATCAGCTTATAGAGTCGCTGAAAAATTTGATTTATACTCAAGAGAAGTTAATTAAGTCGATTTTTTCAAGCGATGAAAAGATTATTTGCAAGATCGAGGTAGAGAAAAAGAAGCTTCTCAAGGAACTCAATGATTCAGAGCGCGAAAAGGAAATTGTGAAGAAATTTAGAAGTACATGGATACCTGAGTCAGGGGCAAAGTTGGATGGAGTTGGCTGATGAGCGATTTGACACAAAGTTTTCATGAGGCTATTACAAGACAACTGAATCAAAGTGATTTTGATGTTATTGGTGTTATTCCTATTCCAGCTCATAATGACCGAATGGTGAGGCTTAGAACTCTGCAGGAAATTCTCGAGGAATTCGAGGATCCGAAGGGACAAGGCACATTCGACTATTTGGTGCAGGTTAAGCCAAGGAGACAGTCGAATAGTGTTCCTGATTTGTCACCAAAAATAGAGATTCCTGCTGAAACAGGCGCAGGTAGTATTTATCTGGCAAACGGAAAGCTAAATATTCCGTACCTACTGAGGAATGCAGACTTGCTTTTTGACGCAGGTGATTATCCTTTGGCTCGAAATATTTATAAGACCATTCTTCGATCAGGAGAATACACGAGCCAGGCCCTCTACCGCATGGGGTTGTGTTTTGAGGCCGAGGGAAAGCTCGAGGAAGCTAGACTGAGCTACGACGAGTCTATTGCCTACCATCCTTCATTAGATACTTTTCAACGTTTGACGACCTTATTGGTGCGTCAGAATAAAGATCAGCAGGCAGCCGAAGTGATTGAGCGAACTCTGAATTTTAAGGATTTAAGTTCTTCGCTTCGATTTGAACTTCATAAGGCGTGTGGAAACTGCTGGACTCGGAGTCAAAAGGCTCAGGATGCTGAAGAGCACTTTAAGAAGGCACTGGAAATAGATCCGACTGCTGATGATGTTCGAGCCAATTTGGGTGTGCTCTACCTTCAAGCAAATCAAATGTCTGAAGCAAAAAGGCATTTTCGAGATGCGATCGCCTCAAATCCTCGGAATCACCAAGCTTTGTCAGGGCTTGGTTCCTGTAGTATGGCCGAAGGAGATAAGCAGACAGCGCATGAATATTTTGTCAAAGCATTAGACATTGAAGTGAATAATCCTACAGCAATTTTTTACTTGGTAAAATGCGCTTACGAGCTAAAAGTTTACTCTTCCGCTGCAAAATTTTTGCAGGAATATGTTCAGATTGCTCCGATCAATGCAAATCTTCTCTATAGTTTGGCTGGACTCCAATACCATCTCGGGCGAATGAATGAAGCAAAGATGACTACACAGAAAATACTTGAAATACAACCCCAGCATCCAGGAGCGATGGATTTATTACAAATGATTGAGAAATATTCATCGGGAATATAACTAGAACACTTGACAACTGTCATGGAGGACAGATGGCTACTGATACTAATTTATTGATGGGTGAAGTGATCGAAGATCCTGGGGTTCAATACAGACAAGTGGAAGTACTATTAGCGAATTTTTTGCGGGCTTTGATTCAGGAGCAACAGCTGGCTGAGTCTTCTTTCAAAAAAAGGGATGATGCGTGATTTCATCAACTCAGTCGACGGATTCGGTAGCTCCTACTATCAGGTGTTTGGTGATCCAGCTTGCTAGGCTTGGGGATACTTTACAGTGCCTCATGGCTTTGCGAGCCGCTAAGCAACTTTATCCACAATTAGAGATCAGTTTTTTGGCAAGAGAAAGGTTTTCTGCCGCAGCGTGTCGAGTTCCGTGGATAAAGGCGGTCATCCCACTTTCAACGGATGCTCTATTAGGACCCGTTCTCAGTGGAGAGAAAAATGAGGTGGAAGCCTTGGCAGATATAGCAAGTTGGGCAGCGCCGCTTGCAAAAGAGCCTTGGGATATGATTATTAACTGGTCCTATTCAGAAGCAAGTAGTTACCTGACAGGTCTGCTCCCGGGACGTGTAAAATTGGGCTATACTCGAAGGAGTGACGGGTCATTCTATGGTGCGGATGGATGGAGTCACTATATTCAAGCCATTATTCAAGGGGGTGTGAGTCAAGACATCCATCTGACGGATATTTTAACGACTCAGCTATTGACTGCATTGCAAATTCATCTAGGAGAACCCTTTCCTAATGGCAATGCTCAGGTTACTTCCAAGACTTTTTTTAATCTCATTTTGAGCGAATCTCAGTCTTTGTTAGATCAGATGGATCCATTAAGAAAATGGATCACCATTCAAATTGGATGTGGGCAGGAATCGAAAACCTGGGATGTTAAAAACTGGGTAAAACTTGCACTATGGGTGCTAGGTCGAAATCCTGAACATGGGATTGTCGTTTTAGGTGGAAAAGAGGACCGAGTCAAATCGGAAGCTTTTTTGCAGGAATTTTCTGCCACAGCGCCTTCGCTGGTGAGTTCCCTTCTTGTTTGGGTGGGTGAAACTTCCTTTGACTTATGGGCTTCAGCTATCAGTAAAAGCCAATGGCTTTTTTCGTGTGATACTGCAGCAATCCATCTTGCGAGTGTCCTAGGAACTCGAGTGCTGAATGTTTCGGTGGGGCCAGTCCGGTTTTCAGAAACGGGCCCTTATGGAAATGGACATTACGTTGTTACTTCTGGATTAGCTTGTGAAGCATGCTTATCAGCATCGATTCAAACGCAACATACTTGCAGGGAGAATGTCTCTCCAGAGGCTGTTTATGGAGTTTGGGCTTACGCATCCCGTGAATGGTCGCATTTTAGGCAAATCCCTTTAGAAAAGTACTTCTCTCAATTAGGCTGGGCTCGTCATCTGGAATCGGTGCTAGTGTTTCGATCGCGCATTCGCAACTCCCATGATGGGGGTGGGGTTGTTTATGATCCTGTGAATAAACAGGAAGCATCCATGAGGGACTGGACAGCAAAGGTTATGGGGCACATTGCACGATTTTGGTACTGCGGCTGGACTCCCCCCGTGGGGCAGGAGTTGAAAAGGGAAAGTATCAATCCCCTTCTGGTTCAGCAGTTACGATCACTGCAAGAATCCACCGAGGTTCTTTCAAAAATTTTTCTCCAAGCTGAAAAGACAGCAAGCCAACTTAATAGAAAAGGATCATCACTCAAGTCAGAAAATATTATGGGTGTTGGGGATCGAGAGGAACTTCAGCACTTGGGAAATGCTCTTGCTGACCTAGAGGACTTGATTGAAAGAGTAGTAAAAACTCATCCACCCTTGTTGGGATTTTTTCATATGCAAAAGGTTTTGATGCATAATCTTCGAGGAACTCATGTAGCTGAGTTGGGCAAAGAAAGTGCAAGTAACTACCGACAACTCTATGAGGGGGTACAAATTTATAAGGACTGGGTTGAATTTACCCTAAAGTTGGTTAAGCCAGTCGCTGTAAAACCGAAAAATCCGCTACTTGAGTGTCATTCCAAATTTCCAGGGAAGGATTTATTACCATGAGTTATTTATTAGTAAACGGTATTGAGTTAAATATTCCTCTTTCACCTGAAGCTTCGTTTCAGGATTTGATTGTATTTCTAAGAAAAAATCTCACGTCAGAGAGCGCCTTGATTTCTTCTGTAAAAGTGAATGGAAATGAGGTCAACGAACCGGACGAAGAAAAATTGGCTACCGTCCCCATATCTCAACTTAAATCGGTAGA
>Ga0302320_10008712_pt1 | contig 21977 bp, 12 predicted proteins | sample Bog_T0_3_FD_202130 | JGI IMG/M metagenome (GOLD analysis project Ga0302320, IMG submission 202130) | Peat permafrost microbial communities from Stordalen Mire near Abisko, Sweden - Bog_T0_3 | ecosystem: Environmental > Terrestrial > Soil > Wetlands > Peat | place: Sweden: Abisko, Stordalen Mire...
TTGTGCTGGCTGAGCCAATGGCCTCGTTCTGGGCACGGAAGCCTTCTGCCTTGGAGAGCCCCTGGGCACGGATTACATCCGCTTGTGCGGTACCCTGAGCGCGAATGACGTCCGCCTGCGCGGTGCCGGTCTGCTTGATGTATTCCGATTCGCCGCGTGCCTCCTGCATTCGTGAGTCGGCGTTGTTCTTGCGGATGTTGATACCGATGTCCGACTTGGCCAGGTCGCGTTGCATGTCAGCTTTGCCGGTGGTGGCTTCGGTGGACACGCGCTGCTCCTGCGCCTTTTGCTGCATCTTGAAAGTTTCGATCTCCTGATTGGCAATTTCGCGTCGGGTCAGCACCTCCACCAATTCGGCGGGAAGAATTACGTCCTGAATATAGACGCCCTTGGTTTCAACTTCGTATTCGGAAAGTTGTTGGCTCATATGCGTCGCCGCTTCTTCCTGCACGGTCTGGCGGCTCTGGATAAAAGTCACTGCTTCCATGTTTCCCAGTTTGTTACGGAAGTGGTTGCCCAATGCCGCTTGCAGCACTTCATTCACCAGATTGAACATGCTGCCGACCATGGAAATAACTCTTGGCGCCTTGGTGTCTGGGACGTGGATCAAGACCTGAAGGTCGAGAGTAAAGATGAAGCCTTCGCGGCTCTTGGCAACGATGGGTTCCAGACGCGCGTCCAATCCATGCGCTCCGGTAACACCTTTCGACCAGTCGAGTTTTAGAATCGCGGTCGGCACAAGTTCCGCCTGATAGATGCGTGGATTGATGGGGTACTTGCCGGTGCGCAGCGGTTCTTCCCAAATGCCGCGATGCCCGGGTTTCACCAGGCTGCCGAATTTGAAATCCTCGCCAGAGGTGTCTTCCGTGGGCAACCCTACATAGGATTTGATGACAGCAACCTGGCCTTGCTCCACCACCAGCATGGGCACCTGCTCAACCCGGACGAGAAATGGATTGAGGTTGTAAGCACCGTACAGAAGTGGATCGTGCTGCAAACCGATCTTCCCGCCCTTATCCAGGAATGCCTGGAAGTCCTGGTAGGACTTGTGTTGGTCGTTCTTGCTTCCAAGGATGATTTCAATCAGTTGGGAATTCGGCGAACTGGCTTGGGGCTCTCCCTCTTTGGGGGCATCGTACTTGAATTCCTCAATATCTTTGAACCCGCCCAATCGGCTGGAAATATCGCCCGCAGGGAGCGGATCGCCATCCAGCGTTGTCACCACGCCCACCATGTCAACCACATGGCCGCTCTCTGTGGCGCGCGGCTCAATCCGGGTAACGTCGAGGGCAGATTCGGCCAGTCCAAAGGCGGCGCAGCCGAGCCGGTCACCTTTCATGCGGCTGCGCTGCTCTTCCGAAACCGGGACGCCGTAGACCTGTGGTTTGGTGATCACCAGGAACGCCACGGGGTGAATCGGCGCGAGCGTGCCGGGCGCCAGCACTGGTCGCTGCACACCTTTCTGCCCTTTGATGTGCTTGGGGCCTGCGCCTTGCACAAATGCGTCCAGATTGGTGAAGTTGCCAAAAGCTTCAGTGTGGATTGCCGATTTTGAGCCGATGGGCAGCGGTTGGCCAATCTGGGCAACGACGATTCCGATTTGTCCTGCCGGCACCTGCACCCAGGGGTGCTTGGTGACGGCATAGACCAGGACAAACTTAAAGCGAAGGCCGGGCATCAGCAGACCCGCTTGATATCCTGCTTCTCCCTGGAAGGCGATGGGGTTGTCTTCCGGAAGTGATGCCCCGAAGCGTTTACGCACCAGTCCCACCTGCGTTGGCCCAATGCTGTAAATCGATTTCAGCACCAGAGTGATGAGAATAAGGATCAGAATTGCGGCTCCGCCCGTTGCGATGGAGTGCTGTTGCAATGCTCCCAGCAATGAATCCCCCATGGTTCCTCCTGGATATCTTGTTCGACCTGAACCGTCCCGACAGACCCTGGCCGGTTTGGAATTACGCATTCTACTCCGAAATTGTGGGGAAGTGCGATTGCTCGTTATGAGTGGGTACCGTAGGTCGACGGTCATCGCCGGGCAGTTGTATTGGGAGGAGGTTTTGGTATTCATCCAACGCGTGGAGCGTTGATGGCCGGATCGTCTTTAGGACTCGCAGCTCGGCAAATCAATTCACTCGACAAAACTGTGCTTGTTCCTTACCTTGGAATAATCCATGGGAAAACGAATTTTGATGACCACTACGGGTTCACTGGGCGACCTGCACCCCTTTATCGCCATCGGGCTTGAACTGCGCGCGCGCGGGCACCAGGTGACTCTGGCGACCAGCAACTTTTACCGGTCCAAAGTTGAGCAGACGGGTTTGCGATTCGCTCCCATGGGTCCGCACCTGACGCTTGAAGACTCGGTGGAGATCGGCCGCGTCATGGACTTGAAAAAAGGGGCGGAGTACCTGGTTCGCCACATCCTTTATCCATCGGTGCCGGCGGCTTACGAGGAGGTGATGGAGGCGGCTCGCGGGGCTGACCTGATCGTGACGCACCCCATCACCTTTGCTTCCCAAATTGCTGCGGAGAAGACCGGAATGCCCTGGGTCTCCACTGTCACAGCCCCACTGTCCTTCTTTTCGCGCTATGACCCTTCAGTGATCGCGCCCTATCCCTATCTAACGAGGCTGCGCGCCCTTGGTCCCGGCTTCTACGGAGCCGTTCTGAAACTGGGACGGTTCAGAACCAACTTCTGGCGTGAACCCCTTGACGGTTTTCGCGCATCGGTGGGATTACCTCCGGGCAGAGACCCGCTCTTTGAAGGGCAACATTCTCCCCAGCGCGTGCTCGCCATGTTTTCCGCATTGCTGGCGAAGGCGCAGCCGGACTGGCCCGCACAGGCAATCGCAACAGGCTTCCCGTTCTATGATCAGGCCGAACATGGGCAGGAAATTGATCCAGCGCTGGATCGTTTTCTGAGTGAAGGCCCTCCGCCGGTGGTCTTTACCTTGGGGTCGTCGGCGGTGCAGCAACCAGGCAGCTTCTATCGCGAGAGCCTGATCGCCATCAGCCGCCTGGGATGCCGTGCCGTCTTGTTGATTGGCAGGAATTCACTCCCGGGACCGCTCCCAACGGGGTCCATGGCCTTTCCCTATGCGCCGTTTTCCAAAGTCTTCCCTCGCGCCGCGGTAATCGTCCATCAGGGTGGCATTGGGACGTGCGCGCAAGCACTGGCCGCGGGCCGCCCCATGCTGGTTGTTCCCTATGCCTTCGATCAGCCCGATAACGCTGCCCGTTTGCAGCGATTGGGCGTGGCCCGCTCGATTTCCCGGGCAAAGTACACCGGAAGGCGCGCGAAATCGGAGTTGGAGCACTTGTTGAATGACAAGGCCTATGCGGCAAGGGCGGAAGATGTGGCCCGCAAACTCGCCGCTGAAAATGGAGTTCGCGCCGCTGCCGAGGTCATTGAAACCCACACTCCCACCGAATATCTGGTAACCTAGCGCCGCACGACGATCATTTTGTGGCCACCCCGGTTTTTCACGTCTTTGACATCTACAAGTCGCACAGGGTGGACGTTCCCGCCCGCGTCCGTCACCAAGTTGGTAATTGAGTTAGCTTAGGGGACGCCTTCGGGTTGCGCCCAGTGCACATTGCTGGCAGTACTTCAGTACCGATTGCAAATCTATCGAAGGAGAGCTCCAGGTTATGAGGATGATGACGCACCGATTCAGTGGAGCCCTTGTTCTCGTCGCGATGGTCGTGTGTGTGGCCGGCCAAAGAGAATCTGCGAGAAGCTTCCAGGGCACACTTGAACCAAAGGCCTCACTATTCCCGTGATTTGGGATAAAATGCAAAGCTATCTGTCTCCCCACTATTTCTCTGAGGTTTTGATGATTATACGAAAAGCAGTGATAGCGTTTGTCATGGTAGGCGGTCTGTTTTTTGCGCTACCCATCCGGGCACAGGAAAAGCCCTTGACTCTTGAACAGGTGCAGAGCCTGGCGCGCAACGGCCTTGCCGACCAGTCCGGGGCAAAGTTGATCGTTGATCGGGGCATTGACTTTGAAATGACGCCGGACCTCCTTGATACCCTCAAGACCGCAGGTGCCAGCCCGGCGTTCCTTGCCACTCTGGTTGCGGCGAAACAGCCGGAGACGGTGAGTGCGAAAAAGCCTCTTCACCTGGTTCAAATTCTTGCCTTGGTGGCGGGCGGAGTGCCCACCCATCGTGTGGCGATGCTGGTGGTTGAGCGGGGCATCAACTTTGATCCTTCGCCGGATGATTTGGACGAAATTCGCCTGGGCGGTGGCGACGAGGACTTGCTTGCAGCGATTAAGAAAGCTGTGGTGGTCAAGCCTGCCGTCGTTGATCCTGCCAACCAGGCACGCCAGGGTGAGATCGAACAGCACGTGGCACACGGAGCGGAATTCGAGCAGAAGGGACAGTACGCCGAGTCCGAGCAGGAATATCGCGCTGCCTTGCTGCTGAATCCTCAGGATGCAGATGTTTATATCAGCTTGTCTTACGTCCTGCGCAAGCAAGGCAAGTTGGATGATTCGGAGGCGGCTGCGCGCGAGGCCGTTCGCCTGAGCCCCTCGAATGACAACGCCCATGCCTCTTTGGGTTTGGCCCTTAGTGCAAAGGGTGACCGCGATGGCGAAATCAAGGAAGTACGCGAATCTCTTCGCCTGAATCCCAACGTGGCTGAGATCCACAACCTTCTCGGTGTGGCGCTCATCGGGAAGGGCGACACGGATGGCGCCATCGCGGAATACCGCGAGGCCATTCGCATTAACCCTGATTTCAGCCTCGCGCACAACGATCTCGGTGACGCGCTCCGCCAGAAGGGTGATAACGATGGCGCAATTGCGGAGTTCCGTGAAGCGTTGCGGTTAAACCCCAACTCTGAAATGCCGCACTTGGGCATGGCGCAGGCACTTGGGGCCAAGGGTGATATTGATGGGGCAATCGCGGAATTACGAGGGGCTTGCCGTGTGGATCCCAACGATGAACTTGCGCATTTCTTCCTTGGAGGAGCGCTGGCGGACAAGGGCGATAAAGACGGCGGAATCGTGGAGTTGCGCGAGGCTATTCGGCTCAAACCTGATGACGAGGAGGCTCATTTTGACTTGGGCCGGGTTTTGGGTGATAAAGGCGACTATGATGGCGCAATTGCGGAGTACCGGGAAGCGCTGCGTTTGAACCCCAAGAATGACATGGCTCACTTTCGCATCGGTGCTGCGCTGGCAGGCAAAGGCGATTGGAACGGAGCCCTGGCGGAATTTCGTGAAGCCGCGAGTGTAAACCCCAAGAATGACTCGGCCCACTTTGGCATCGGCTACGTTCTTGAGCATCAGGGCGACTCGAAGGGTGCCTTGGAGGAATACCACACTGCCGCAACGCTGAACCCTGGGAATGCGCCCTATCAACAGAATTACGACCGCCTTTTGTCCCAAGTGAACAAATAACAGGGGGGGCAGCACAATACCGCCAGGTATGAATGGGGCCAATATGCATTGGGTGTTGCCTTTGAGTTTTGGGGCACGTTAGCGAAATTCGTCCCGGAAGCTTCCATTCGTGCTTGCAAATTGTCCGGCTGGGCAATATCCTTCAATTCATTTCCAAAGGGGGAGTGTTATGGGAAAACCCAAGGTGTTGGTGGCGGTGCGGGACGAGGTTTCTGTGGAAAGCCTGATGACGCTGGCGTGCCAGCTAAGCAAGGGTATGAATGCTGACCTTGTGGTTTTAAACGTGGTTGATGTGCCGCTCGTTACTCCCCTTGACGCGGCGGACGAAGCTATCGATCGAGACGGCAAGCAGATCCTTGCTCTGGCGCAGCGTGCCGCGGAGAAGTTCCCCAGTTCGATTTCCACTGAACTCTTAAGAGCCCGGGATGTGGGTGAGGCGATTGTGGGGGTTGCGAAAGAGCAGGGAGTGGAACTGTTGGTCTTGGGCCACCACAAACCGCACACTCATCCTTTGAGCGAAACGCTGCTGGGCGGTGTCGTTCGGTACGTGGCCAATCATGCTCCGTGCCGCGTCATAGTGCAGATCCCCGCGCCGGAATAAAGCAATTCGTTCAGACTTCAGTTTTCCTTGGCGTACAATCCCGCCAATGGACGGCGCATGTGGTTGCGGTCCTGGAGGCCAATTTCAATCATCTCGAAAGTCAACTCTTGCGGACGCGCTTCCCGCACCAGAACGCGGGCTCGGATGCTATGCCTTCCTGATTTAAACTCCAGCGGAACGGCGCTTCCCGGTTTGAGGTGGCACTGGCTTTGCGCAACACCGCCCCCCAGGCTCAGTTGCTGAACGGAAATTGGGTGTTCTTGCTGGCCGGCGCGAACGATTCCCTTTAACGGACGAGGCAGGTTTACTCTTTCATAGCGACGCTGGCGCAGCCATGGCGTACTGGGATCAGGATCGAGAGCGTTCAGCTTCAACTCAGAATCACTAAGACCACAGCGCGGCAGAAAATCCTTTGCCCATTCCGGATCAATCTTCTTGAGTGCCTGCACCGCCGTGATGCGGAGTTCGCGTGGGTGCAGCCAATACCAGAATTTTTTGGCCTCGGCCAGGGGACGAAGCAGGGCTTCGGCCTTGGGTTCGCGGAGGCGGCCCAAAGCTTCAATCGCTTTGATTTGCAAATAGGGTGCGGCCGGTTGGGAGTTTTCCTTTTCCACGATGCGGATCAGGCGGGGACTGATGTCAGAATCGCCCGCCATTCCAAGTTCATCCACAACCTCCGGCAAGACGTTGGAGTTGAAGATGTCATAGACCTTCTCCAACAACTTACCGCGCTGCGGCGCCAAGCCGTTTGCCAACTGACGGACCACCAGATCGTGCGCCGGTTGATCCCAATTGCGCAGGCGCCCGGGAAGCAATTCTTCCAGAACCTGCGGCCCGAGCCGGCTGAGAAGGGCAACCTTGGAGGCTGCCTCCTGCGCTGGCCGGGTCTGTAAGATCTTGCTGAGATGGGCGAGCCCTTCCGGCCCGACTGCCTCCACCATCTCGACCATTCGTTCCCATTCATCGCGCCGGGCGCAACGTTGGATGCGGCTTGCTACCTGGTCAACCGTGGCGTGGGGCATTCGCCGCAAGACTTCCGCCAGGCCTTCCGGAAGATGGGGAGCGCGCAGGGCTTCATCAATGAATTCCGGCAGGGGATTGCCCACTTTGACGCGAGGCCACAAAACCTTTGCCAGTCCCGGCTGACGTTGTTCGAGAATCTCCATGGCCTGAAGGGCCTCGTGCACGGCGGGATACTGGCGGCGGGCGGCGGCTTCATGGCTGAACCGAACAAACGAAGCTCCCAACAACGATTGCAAATCAGCGTTGCCCTCCCGGCTCAACGCTTCACCCATGTGGCGCAGGCTGGTTTTGAGCAGGGAGTGGTTGGCCCGGGAAAATAGATCGGCCATCTCCGTCAACCCAGTTGAGGCTTTGCGCCGGGCATCCAGGTCATCCGTGTAGATGCACTGGGCATAATTATCCAGGATGGCGCGCGCCGCGGGCCCATCATTGCGGCCGAGCAACTCTTCCACATATTGACGAATGTTCCGCGGCGGAACAGCCCAGGCTTCCGCCGAGAGGAGCATCTTCTCTTTGGCCTTGTCGGGAACGCGCGCCCAGAATTGCCGGTCAAGAATGTCGGCATGAGATTCCACGTCCACGCCGGCTTGGCCCAATTTTTCCTCATGCCCCTTTAAGATCACCCGCAGCGAACCGATTTCGCGCTTAAGGCGATCAAGCAGTTCGACCACGGCATTGGTCTTCACGTCGCCGCGGTCGTAGCGCTCAAGAGCAAACTTCACTGCCACCCGTTCAGCCAGTTGCACCAGTAAGGGATCATCCGGTCTGGGCGGTTCAGTCTGAGAACTCAAGCTCATCAGCGCCTGCGCCAGGGCTGCTTGGCCCGGGGGAGGCAATTTGTGCAGATCCTTCTCCACGATTTCAATCTGCTCAGGGGAATCCGGCAGGTCCGCGGATTGTCCGAGCTGTGACAACCAGTTCAGGACTTTGAAGACATCGTCCTCCTGCGCCGGTTGTCCTGTTGATGCCATGGCGGAAGGGCCCAGGGCAGCGGCGATGCCGCCACCGGTACCAGCCTGGCTGCGGGACCCTTCGGCAGCGGCGATCAGTTGCAGCAATCGTTGCGGGTCCTGAAGGAGGGCTTGCAATTTCTGAGCATCCCCTCCCAAAGATCGGGCGGCGAGCTGGGCGGCCAATCCGGCGTCGCTCAAAGAGGAGTCCTGCGCCACGAAGCGTACTTCATTCACCCTGATGGCGCCTTTGTCTCCGCCTAAAACGATTCGCAGTTCTGTTACCAATGGACCGGCTTTGGGCGAGCGCGAAGAGAAGGCGCGCACGAACCGCCAAAAATCATCGATCGTGACCTGTTTGGAGAAGTTGATGCTGGATAGGCCCGCGGATGTGAGCATCAAGGCGAAGCTGCGGTCAGAGGGGCGCTTCTCCAGCGGCACCCCATCCAGCAGGACCTGGCCGCCGGAAACTCCCAGCAGCACGCCCGCATCACCGGAGGATTTCAGCATCTCACGCAGTTCATCAAATGCTGTGGAGAGCAACGCAGTCGTCCGCTCATGCTCCGCGCCATAGAGGCGAACGGTTTTGAGCAGAATGTTCAGACTGCGAGCGAAACCCCGGGCTGCAATCAGATTGGATGCGTCGTCCATGTTTCCTTCGCAAATTGCCGATCCCCACAGGTCCACTGAGTGCCGGCGTGACTCAGTGGTTCTTAAGTACCATGACCCCAGACGCGCGCCAAGAGTACGGAGGTACTGCCCGAATTGTTGGCATGCTATGCCCAGGGGGATGTTGCCCTGTTATTGCAAGTGTCCGCTACACTGCGGAAATCTCTTCCATCAGTGTACGGGCATCGGGAGGCCGGTTATTGGGGTCTTTCTGAAGCATTCGCATCACCAGGCTGGTGACGCTGGGTGGAATATTCAACTCGGGCCGAACCTGATCAACCGGCAGCGGAATTTCCTGCACCTGCCGCAGTGCGATTTCAATTCCGTTGCCTTCAAACGGCCGGCGCCCGGTGAGCATCTCGTAGAATACGATTCCCAATGAATAGATGTCTGACGCCGGCACATAGGTGAGTCCGGAAATCTTCTCGGGAGGCATGTAATGCAGCGGCGCCAGCAAGCCCGCGGGCATGTCTGAATCTGAAAGCTCGGGCAGGGCATCCTTCACACGATCCAGGCTGAAATCGAGCAGTTTCGTCTGTTCCGCTCTCGCGGCTCCAGTCAGCAGGATGTGCTCCGGCTTGATTTCACCGTGCACCATTCCCAACTGCTGTCCGGCGTCGAGGGCGAAAGCGATCTCCCAAACGATGCGGGATGCGCGGGCGACGCCGAGGTTGCCTTCCTTGGAGATAACCTGGCGCAGGTTCGGGCCGCGCACATATTCGGTAACGAGAAACAGCACGCCATCCTCAGCCTGCGAAAGTTCAATGGTGTGGACCACGTGCGGATGTTGGAAACGATGCGTGCGCTGATAGTATTCGGAAAGTTGATTGATAAGGTCGGCGGTGGGAATATTCCACGGAGTGATCAGCTTCAGCGCGCGGACAGCGCCGTCACCCGAATCCAGCGCGGTGTAGATGGGCCCCATGCGGACCTCAGCCACTTCATCAAGGATCTTGTAGCGCTGGGCAATCAAGCTGCCCTTTTTCCAGCCTTCGAAATAGGCGGGAACGGTGGTGGACTCGCCCCGGGCTTTGGAGCCCGCCGGGCGCACCCCCGCAGGAGCAGCCGAGCCCGACGCCACGCTCTCCCTTTCGCAGGCCTCCAGCGCCTTGATGATGGCCGCGCCGTTCGCGGGCCGGTGAGTGCGATCCTTCTCCAGCATTGACATCACCAGGTCGGCAATGCTGATGGGGATGCGCAGGCTCTCCGCATAATCATGAAGTGGGCGGGGAGGCTCACCCACGTGGGCCAGAAACCACTCCGCCTGCGACTCCGCCTGGAAGGGCAGATCGCCCGTCAACATTTCATAGAAGACGATTCCGAGGGAATAGATGTCGGAGCGTCCATCCAGTTCGTTTTGCCTCACCTGCTCCGGCGACATGTACTCGGGTGTGCCGATGGCGAAAACCGTGCCCGTTGCGGCAAGGGACATGGCCCCGGCTTCATCCTTCAGCCTTCCCTCGCGGAGCTTGGTGATGCCAAAGTCCAGGACCTTGACGATGTCCCCCTGCTCGCTTTTGATGAGGGCGATGTTTTCCGGCTTGATGTCGCGATGAATGATGCCGAGCTCATGCGCTGCGCCCAGCGCCGATGCAACTTGTTTGATAATGGAGCAAGCGCGGGCGGCGGGCATGGGACCTTCGCGCTGCAGGACGTCGCGCAGCATGCGTCCGTCAATGAACTCCATCACGATGCAATGGCGGCCATCTTCGGTCTGGTCAACATCGTCAACCCGGACGGCATTCGGATGCTGAAGTCGACGGGCCACGAAGGCTTCACGCAGGAAGCGCTTCACAAAGTCCTCGCGCTGCGTCAGCGAGGGATCCATCACCTTTAGTGCCCGCACTTCGTTGAACATCAAGTGAAGCGCTTTATAGACGTGCCCCATGCCGCCGCGTCCCACCTTGGCGAGGATGCGGTACTTGTTGCGAATCGTCGTCCCCACGGCATAAACCGCGGGGTCGTCCAATTCCGCCCCGTCCAGCGGGCAGAAGGCAAACTCATCCGGGTATGGCGTTTGGCAGGAAGTGCAACGTTTCATTGCAGGGGCCCTTTAAAAACAGCCAAAGTATAACACCACGGGGGGGATAACAATCAAATGTCTTGCCGAACCGGAATCGGACTGGACACATTCCCCCAAGCTTGGCAGAATGATAGGTACGTTCATTTCGGGGCGTGGCGCAGCCTGGTAGCGCGCTTGCCTTGGGCGCAAGAGGTCCCCGGTTCGAATCCGGGCGCCCCGACCAACAGAATCAATGGATTATGCATTCCCATTGCTCTCTGCGAACTGCTTTGTAACAAGTTTTGTGTAATACCCCCGCCTAAAACTTGCCTTTTGGGGCAATCATGAGCGTCTCAACAGCCGAGCTTTGTTCCCCAAACGGCTGAAGAGCTTCACCCGCTTCAAATCCGAAAATAGTTGTTCAAGAGCACAATGTTCCTCACCGGAGCAGGGCAAAGGTCAAACTTTAATTGTCCCTCTCGATAATCATGTTGACTTTTTAGGTCATGTAAAGCACTTTAGCCGATGAAAGCACTTCATCGTGATAGGGGCGGTTTCCGCATGACCTGCGGGTGGGCGGCGCCGATGCATTGCCGTGGCAGATTGAGATGCAAAAAAGAGGAAAATACCAGAGGCGGGAGGACGATTGACCCAAAATTCAGAAGCAGGCGCCCCGCACTTGCGGCGGGTGCTCTCCCTTTGGGACCTCATCTTTTACGGCATCATCCTGACGCAGCCCATCGCTTCGGTACCGCTGTTTGGAGTTGCTCAAAAACTGTCGAACGGCCATTACGCCACCACCCTGCTTCTCGCGATGCTTCCCATGTTGATCACGGCCTTCAGTTACGGCCGGATGGCCGCGATCTACCCCACGGCGGGATCCGCCTACACCTATGTGGGGAAGGGATTGAACGCCTATCTGGGATTCCTGGTGGGCTGGGTGGTTCTCCTTGACTACGGCCTGGCGCCCCTCGTCAACGGGATCTGGGCGGCAGTTGTCATCCACGCACGCTACCTGCCCCAGGTTCCTTTTGTGGTGGGAATGTTCCTTGTGGTGGTTGTTATGACCGCTCCCAATCTGCGCGGGATCAGAACCACAGCGTTCTCTGATAAGATTCTGCTGGTGGCCACGGGCTCAGTGGCGGCGGTTTTTATTCTGCTGGCGATTAATTTCCTGTTTCACACCCAGGGTTGGGGCGGCCTCTTCTCCACTGAACCTTTCTACAATCCCAAAACCTTCAGTGCCCACACCGTCTGGACGGCGTCCTCCTACTCGGTGCTGACCTATCTTGGCTTCGAAGGGGTCACCACTCTTGCTGAAGATACCCGGAATCCGAAGCGCAACGTTCTGATCGCCATCGTGATGGTTTGCCTGTTCACCGGTCTGTTCGGCGGATTCCTTGCCTATCTTGGCCAGCGTATTTGGCCTGATTGGCACACCTTGCCGAACCTGGAAACGGCCTTCATGGACGTCTGCGGACGCGTGGGTGGCCCGCCGCTGTTCCACGCCATGGGTTTCACCATTCTGTTGGCTGCCCTTGGAGGCGGCCTCGCCGGTATCCTGGGTGCGGCACGGATGCTCTTTGGCATGGGCCGTGACAACGTGCTGCCCCGGAGAATCTTTGCCCACCTCAGCCCCGGCACCAGCACCCCGACCTATAACATCCTGATCATCGCCGCGATTGTTTTTGTTCTGGCCATCGCCCTTCAATATGTGGGCAATGCTTTTGAGCATGCGGGTGAACTGCAGAACTATGGAGCTTTTTTTGCCTTCACGAACGTAAACCTCGCCGCCTTCTGGCAATTCGCCTTCGTGCAACCCCACAAAAGCAAGCTGCGGACCATCCTTGATTCTCTGCTGTCGCTGTTTGGTGCAGTCTTCTGCGGCGTCATGTGGTGGAATCTGGATAACGTCGCCAAAATCGTCGGCGGCGGCTGGTTCCTCATTGGAGCTGTTTATCTCGCCGCCACCACGCGCGGATTCAGGGTGCCTCCAAAAATAATCGGTTCCGCCGAGTGAGCCTGCCAGGGCCATATCGGCACGGCAATGCGCATCACCAACATGCCTCGGTTGTCATTACGCTAAATTAAAGTTCACAAGCCTACCATGAAATCTGGAGGGGAAAGTACTCAGCGATGAGCTCCTCGTAGAATGGCCGGAGCTTCTCCAAATCAGGCTTTTCCTTGCTCTTGGAATAGAGGTCGTAGGGCTGGAACTGGCGCACCCAGTGGAACATGGCCTTATCCTTTTCATTCATCAGGTAGTCGTACGCGCCCTCTTTGTGCCCCGGGTAGAACGAATGGTAGCGGATGATGTAGCGGGCTTCTTCGGGAAGGTAATCCCTGACGACGCGATACATGTATTCATCGTGGCCCCAGGACATATCCACTTTGTCGAGCCCGCAGTTCTCCTCATAAATCCCCAGGCGGGTCTGATACGCGGGCACGCTGGAATCCGGGTTGGCGGCGAAGAATTCCGGGAAAACGATCTTGGAGGAGTAAGCGCAGCCTACCGGAAATGTATCGCCCACCACGGCCCATTGCGGCTCGCCCCAGAGGCAGAGGATTTTGCCCAAATCATGAATCAACCCCGTCAAGATGAACCAGCGCGCGCGCCCATCCTGGCGAATGGCCTCTGAAGTCTGCAGCAGGTGCTCAATCTGGGTGAGGTCGGTGTCAGGATCGCTGTCATCCACAAGGGTATTCAGGTACTCCATGGCTTGCCAGATTCCCATCCGCGCCCTTCCGCGATGGGCAAACTCGTCCTGTTTGGCAAGGACGAATTCGCGCGTCTGGTGGGTGTGGTTGAGGCGGTAGAACTCTTTAACCGACGCCCGGGCTTCAGCGCGGTAATCGCGAAACGACTCTTCCGTCTTGTTGGGGTCAGTGCCCACGGAGGGCTTGGCAGGAACCGCTCCGCCCACAGCAGCAGGCGTCTGCGGATACCGCTGCTTCAGAAAGTCTTCCCACTGGTCGAGGCTGCCTAAGGGGGAGTGTGTCTGGTCGGTTGGCCTCATGGACGATCCTCCATTATGAGCCGTTCCGGGTCCTGGTTTTTAGCGCTCTGCCCTGGGTTCTTTTCGAACTTTAGCATGAGACGCTTGTGGAGTAAAGAACCAGCGCGTTCGCAGAACCTGGTTCACACAGAGGACACAGAGATTGGCTCACGGAGCGCACGGAGAAAGTCCAACGGCCATCTCCGTGTCCTCTGTGCTTAACTCAGTGAACTCTGTGTGAAACGCCTTTAAGCCGGATTTCTCACCACGCTTTTGAAATGCGGACCTTGAGTACTGTATTTACGGGGCCATGCCGATCATTCTGAAAGCGCCCCGCAGAGAACACACTGTTGGTGAACACGGAGCTTCGCTCCGAATTTGAGCGATGGGAGATCCAATTGTTGGGTCTCAACCCGAAGACTCATCATCTTGAGCCTGGAAATCCCCATCATGGCTCCGGGTGCAAAACACCAACAGATTTATTCACGATTACGGTGTAGCGAGGGGTTTGTAAATAAGACCGATGACGATTCCGATGATGGTCCATTGGACGAAGTAAGCCGCAGCCTGTCCGAGCGCGAGTTTCAGCCCAATGTTCAGGTTCACGTAGTTGTGCAGCACAGAGGCGCAAACCACGAAAAGGCCAATGACAACCCCGAAGCGCGCACCCGCCAAGGTGCCCGGTGCGCCTTGAGGTATCATCGCGAAAATTATGGCGGCAACCAGGATCGACATGAAAGTTGCGGCCATTCCAATTGGCATAACAGTCTTCATCTCTTCCTTCGGTCGGAACACGGCCGGGAACTTGTGGGCTTCTTTGATAAGAGCCGGCACCAGGAAAAACACCAGGGAACCGAAGGCAAAAGATGCGACCGTGCCACCAAGCGCCGCCAGCGCGAGACGTGAATAGTTCATTGGGTCTCCCTTACAAATTGCCGATCAAAATCATAATCGGACCGGCAGAACCGGTTCGCCCGGACAATGATGATTTTGGCGGGGCGAGACATTGAGCCGTTTTTTCCGGTTGGTTTGTCATGAAGAATGAGTTGCCGTCCCCCCCGCCCAGCATCCCGCATCGGCACCAATTCACCTCACTGAAGCTTGCCATACCGAAACGACGAGGGCAAGCAAGGGGTCTACTGCGAATGAAAAATTAGCAATTCAGAGGTCAGATTCCCCTCCAAGCGGACGGGGATTCCTTCTTGCAGTATCCGATCTCCGGAGATCGCAAGCGTCCGACCGCTATTTGAAAAGGTCACATTGTATTTCTTGCTGAGGTCCAGACCCCGTGGCTTGAACCAATACGTGGGGTCGCCGGATTCAGAGGTTCGAAAGATCCAACCCATATCTGCGCGAGAATCTGGCGTGGCATATTCCATAACCATCCAGGGGGTCCCTTCCAGCAGGGATGTGAGTGCAGTGTGGTGATACACGCGACAGTCTTTCATGACGGGGCGAATCACCTGCTTATAGAGATTCACCTGATGCCGAATCTCCTCCTTGAGTACGGGGTTGAATTCTTCCGGCGATGGACTCAAACCCCGAAAGATGGGAAGAACCATCGTTGTCGCTCGCAATTGGGTCACAAGATCGGCGTCGGCGGGAACTCCCCCGGTCTCCGTTCCGAAACTGCGCAACAAAATCTCCGGGGGTAGGATCCAGGTCATTCCATTGGTTATCTTCAAGCCGCGGGGAGCGCGCATCCAGTCTGATAGTTCCGTGTTCTGAAAGCGGCCCATGATGCCCAGATCGAGTCTTCCTCCGCCGCCCGCACAATTTTGAAAGATAACGCGGGGGAACTGTTGGTGGAGCCGGTCAAACATGGCATAGAGGGCCTCGACGTGGCGCCATTGGGTATTTTCCACAAATCCATCCCGCAGGTGATTCCCGCCTTCTTCCACGGTGGTGTTGTAGTCGATGCGGAAAAGGTCCAGATCATATTTCTTGATAATGCGGCTGATCTCCGACTCCATCCAGGCAGCGACAGCGGGATTTGAGACGTCGAGCTGGCGTCCACCGGCCACGGGCTTCCCATCGCGCGTGAGAACCCAGCCGGGATGTTGCCCGCGCAAATTCGACGCGCTGCCGATGCTTTCGATTTCCACCCACAACCCAAAGAGCAGCCCTTTCTGCCGGGCGTGTTCGCGGATGGGGTTGATATCGTGAGGCAGCCAGGCTCCAGCATACCAGTCGCCAACATTCATACCCCAACGGTTCGGCTCGGGCCCAAACCAGCCCGCATCAATCACAAACATCTCCGCTCCAGCATCGGCCGCCAGGTCAATTTCCTGGTCGATGCCCGCTTCACTTTCGTGATCAACGATGTACCCGCGATGGTTCGCCTCAATCAGCATGTCGCGGCCGGGCACGGGCGGCGGCAGGACTTCGTGGCGAATGTGTTCGTGCATGGCTTGAACGACGCTGTCCAAATCTCCCCGCATGCAAAGGGTGTGCGTGCGCGGAGTCGTCACTGTTTCACCTGGCTCAATGACCCGGAGCACCGGGTCCACCGTGCTGGGTCCCATGCGAAAGAAGAGAGTTGCATGGTCCGTCTTCGAATCTTGCTGACCTGTTACCTGGTAGGTCCAGTTCGCGCTCCAGCCGAGTGAGGCTGCAAACCATTCCCCTGTGGCTTGGTTGTGGGCGAAGAAAGTCGGATGCCCCCAGCCGGATTTGCCGCGGGTTCCGGAAACTGTTTTGGTGCCGTTATCCACTGGTTCAAAGGCCCACGCACCTTCCTGGCCCCAAGTTTCATACTGCAAGGAGCCGATTTCAAAAGGGCTGCCAGTGCCTTTGGGTAGGCGCTCAGAATAATCCGGGGTGTCCCAAATCAGTCCAGACCATGGCGACACAGCGGTGATGGCTGTGGGCTTGGACCCGGTATTGATGACTTCGAGCCAGCGCACCATCACCGGTCCACCATAAAGAAGTGTGTGGAGCTTTACAGTTACAGGGCGCGAGGTGCTGGCAAGTTCCACCGTCACCAGCAGGCCGTCAGGGTTATGAACCTCCACCTTCTTGGCCTCCACCCATCGCCAGGTGCCCGCCAAATCCTGGCCTTCCATGGCGAGTTGGAACCCGTCGGCCGGCAATGTATCCCGGCGATCAAGCGTTGACACATAGTGGAACTCAGGCTCGATCATGCCGGTGGATAGCCAATAACGGTTTACCCAGCGGCCCTTCCACAAAACTTCGTCGCACACTGTCAGGCCTGAGGTCAGACGAACTCCCGGTAGGGGGCGCTGATGAATATCAGCAGCCCAATATTTTGCCCCCGTCGGCGCCGCGGCGGCAGGAATGGAGATTGCGCAGAACAGGAGAAGGCATAAGCCGCACAGAATCTTTTTGCCGGGAATTTCCGGATAACTGTGAGATCCCACCATGACTTCGTCTCCATGATCCAAGTAATGTGTGCCGCAAACAGACGTTGAAAAACTGCCGGTTTCAAGCGATCACAGAATGAGCGGACCTTGCCCGGAGAAGCTGTTCCACCTCGGCTGCTCCAACACGTACCGAAGAAATCCTGGCTGTTTCTGGTCAGCCGCTTGTGGCTGCAATTCCTGCTTCCACCCTTGCTTCAGTGCGGTCCGCATCAGGAAATATGCGATCGCGGCGACACCCAGGATGAGGTAGTAAAGCCGGACATCCCTCTTCCATGCGAAGATGAAACCATTCAACCATCCAGTAACTTCCATTTTGCCTTCAATGTCTGCAAAGATCGCATACGAAGGACCCTCGAGCCGCACCGTTGAACAATGACTGCCATCTCTGTTCCCTTCGTAGCTGTGCAAGCCGTCAGCCACTACCCCAACGGGCCGGACACCGGAACCGCTTGGGGCCGCACGGCAGATTGCATTGCGGCTTGAATCACCTGGTGGGCACGAACGCCATCCCAGTGCGTTACCGGGAACGGCTGACGCGAATTGCAGCACGTGACAAAGGCAGCCAATTCGGCTTGATAGGCCAAACCAAAGCGCTCGATGAATTCTGCAACAGGCCTGCCATAATCGCGCATGGGGAACGATCGCGATGCAATCGGTTCCGTCCGTCCGCGCCGGCCGTAAGCTTTTACTACCACCTCGAGCGGATTCTGGGAAAAGCGATCGACTTGAATTTCACCCTCTTCGCCGTAGATCACGGTTTCGGTTCGATAGCCCGCCACATGGTTGCGCCCCACCTGGATTTCGGCCGTAAGCTCCTCTTCAAACCAGAGGTAGAGCATGGCGTCGTCAAAATCCTCCTCGCAGGTACTCAGGCGATGGCTGTAGAGATTCGAGCCGATCATCACCGCTTCCCGGGGCGTCTTGCCGGTCAGCCACAGCACCTCATCCACGTTGTGAATGGACATATCCGCCAGGATGCCGCCGCTCTTGAAGCCGTCGGGCGCGGGACTGGAGTCTTCCATGGCCGAATAAACCTTGAAGACCCGCCCGATGGCGCCGCTTTCCGCCAGCTCGCGGGCATATTGCAGTGCCGGGTCAAACCGCCGCTGGAAAGCCAACATGAGAGCCTCGGGATGAGCCTGGTCAAGCTCGGTGGCGAACTCGAGGTCCGACGCCAGAGTCTCCGTCATGGGCTTTTCCAGCAGAACCCGCTGGCCCCGGGCGATCAATGCGGCGGCGTGCTGGCGGTGGAGCGGGGTGGGGCTTGAAAGCACCGTGGCGTCTGCAACCTGTGCGTCAGCCAGCTCTTCCACGGTGCGGAAAATTGGGACCTTGCAACCCATTTCCGCCGCGAATCGTTCCGCCTTCTTCACGTCACCGGAACAGAGGGCGGCGAGGGTGCAGTCTCCGGCTCTGGTGGCGCGCTCGTGAACATGAAGGGCGTGGATGCTCCCCATTCGCCCCGGGCCAACAACAGCTACTCTGACCGGTTGATGCATTCGTGAACTCCGGATTTTGAAATTGCCAGGGGTGCTCCGCCCGCAGGCGAGTGGCACGGTTTATTTCATTTTATCCGACATTAACAGACATTTTTTCCGCTATGTCCGTGGCATTCATGGCGCGAGGCGCAGCTTGACGGTAGTGATCTCGTAGGGCGCGACGTGCAATACATCGCTTTCTTGAATTGGGCCCGCTTCCTCCAACAGATTGACGGGCTGAAACTTGCGGTCCTCGCCAAGAAATCGCACCGGACTTTCTGCCTTGTTCCCTTCGATTTCAAAGGCACGCAACACGATCGCTCCGTCAGCGTCAGCCTTTTTCAGCGCCGTGATGACAAGGTTCTCCGCATCGAGCGAACAGAACGAACGCATGGGGGGCAGCGGTTTCTGCGAAAGCTCATTCGCCGAGGTGACTGGAATCAAAGGCGTGTTGAAGGCCATGCCCGCACGCCACGACTTCGCCGCCACCCAGTCCCCCCGGCCGGAGGTGAAGGAATAATGGAAAACGTAGGTGCCCGCCGACGGGGACAGATTCAGAAACGGCTGCCCGCGAACCGTGAAATTGACGGGACTAAATCGCGTGCCTCGCAGCATACCCGACCTTATCGTGCAATTCCCCAACCTCAAAAATTGGTGATCGGTGCTAATCGTTATACCAAAATCGGAATTTCCGGCAAAAACCCAGTCCTGAATTTGACGCCACTGCCGCCACTCGTCCCTCGGCACTTCATCCCCGTTGCGGGGCCCTGTATTCGGCATCATCTCATCGGCGGACACTGATCCGAACGGAGCGCCGCTGCGAATCGCCATGTTCGGTTGTGGCAACGGGAAAACCTGCTCAATGTTCATTGATCTGCCCGGCTTCCAATCCACCTGGTCTTCCAAGTCAACTCTCTTCAGCCCCTGATACATCGTGACCCGCTGAACGATGGGCACTCCCGCGATATCGCCGGTTATTTTCATGACCGACCGCACGGGGCTGTTCTCCTCCAGCTCAACGCTGTTGATCACGTTGACGATGGTGCGCCCTGTGGGTGGAATGATGCTCAGGTCGTCGCCACCGCGCTCTTCCGCAGCCGCGATTTCAATGCCGTCGGCAACACTGAGGTTCAACTCCTTGTCCCAAATGGATACTCTGCCGGTGGCCCGATCCACGCTGACGCGGTAGTACTCATTTTCCATGACGTCGGAACCCATAATCCGGGTAGATGCGTTCAAGTCGCTATCGCTCTCCAGTTTGACCTGGCTGGCATGAGGAAATTCATTCGGCTTCTCCGCGGGAACAAGGTAGTAAGTCTTGTAACCAAGCGAAGGCACACCCCGGGCGATGAATACCATGTCAATGGCGCGGGAAAACCACTCGCTTGTCTCTTCCACCTGGAACGGAATAGAGGCGCCTTTCTCATCCAACAGTCGCAGGCCTTTCTTGTGATCCTCAATGTCGTTCGACTCAACGTCGCCGAAGAAGGTCACGTGGGTCTTGACGATGTCGTCGCGGGTCCAACTGAGCGGGTTGAAGACCACGATGGGCATGCTTCGGGCGTACGGATGCTGCACGCGTTCGGCGATGTTGCGCAGCGAGTCGCGAAGAACCTGACCAGCGCGCAAAGAGACCACCTGCGCATAGCCGAGCTTGCGTTCGTCACCGGCCTCACCGCCTTGGCCATCATTGTTATGGTCCATCGACTTCAGCGCGTCCTTCCACATGGACTCAAAATCCGCTTGCGGATAAGGGGCGTATCCCAGGGCATAGTTGATGGCGGCGAACTTTTCGGCGCTCAAAAGGGCGTCAGTAGCGGCCATCGCGGGCGGCCAAAGTGGGCTCAGGGAGGTGGTCAAGTTGGCCCAGGCGGACGGGATCTCGCCGGAGAGTTCCGGAATCTTCGGGCTCTTCTCTGCGTCGCGGAAAAACTCATCGGGGGTGGCCATGCGGAAATGCCGTGGCACGAGACGCTGGTTTAGCAGTGCCACGTTTTCAATCAGTTTCTGGCTTGGCGCCCAAAGGTCCGTGCCCCAGCCCAAATACACGGGGCCTGGAGTGGTCGCCTGCACAGTGTCAACGTCACCAGCAATGTTTGCCAACGCCGCATCATCCAGGTCACGATGCAGACCGATATCCGCACCCCAGCCATAACCTTTAATAGTGTTCCAGACCAGCACCGCCGACCCATCCGGTGACTTCCACCGAAACATCGATTTGTCCGGCGGCCCCATGCGGGTCATCACCATAAAAGGCGTGTCAGCCTTGGAGAGAATCTGCGGGTATTGCCGGGTGAAGCCGGGAATATCCCCCAAATGTGCCGTCTGCGGATCAACACCAAAGACTTCGCGAGCGTACCGCTTGCCCAGAACCACATTTCTTACCAGGGCCTCACCGCGGGGCATATTCTGGTAGATCGCCGCCCATTTGGGAGCAATCTCAATGCGGCCATCCTTCACCAGTCGCTTGAACGCCTCAAGTTCTGGAGTACCGCGATAGGCTGCCACAAAATCCGCCACGAAATCATCGTCTTCCAGCAGAAAGCGAAAGTCCGAGTAGCGCCCAGCCAGCTCGATCGCCTTGGTAATGACGCGGTTGCCGCGGCTCAGGCACTCCTCTTGCGTGCCAGCCCAATAAAGATCGAGGTGGGAAAAAGGGACAATGTAAACGCTAGTCCGGGCGGGGGGAACTTGCTGGGCCTTTAGCAGGAGATTACCGATGAATAGTGATAGGAGAAAGATAAATAGGGCCCTCTGTCTCATTGTGCTCCTTTAGAACCACAACACGTCCCCTGCGAGGACGTTGAGGCATTTTGATACCGTTTTGGGGAAAGTGCGTGCCCAACTTATTGGTTAATCGCTACTCGAACAGGATTCTGCACTACCGTTAGGACTAGAGTCCACTTGTTTTCAAGAGGAGCGGAATTCCAGCCAGTTGCGCCCGGATGATAATGTCCCCATCTGTCCCGGGTAGAAATGTCCCCTAAACTGAAGGTCTCCGAAGGAGGCCGAATTTAATAGGGCAAGGATGAGTGAGCGTGAACTGAAGCGGGGTGAGATCCTTTCACGAGTGGCGGAATGAGAGTGGACATTGGTGCAAGCGGTAGAGCGGATTGGGGTGAGTTATCGGCAGGGGAAGCGGTTGTAAAAGCGCTACCGGGGGAAAGGGGCGCGGAGATTGGTGCATGGGAACGCGGGGCGGGCCTCGAACCGGGCGAAGCCGAAGAGAATACGGCGGCGGCGCCGGAGGACGATCATCTGCCCAGCCCGGGGGCAAGGGAGTTGGCGAAGATCTTCCGGCTGGAAACCGAACGGGTGCTGAGTAGCGACTGGGCGGTGCAGCATGAGAACCGGTTCTATCAAGTGCAACGCCAAAGCCAGCATCACGCGCCGGCAAAGGGCAGGGTGCGGGTATGCCAACAGGAAGATGGCGGCCTGGAGAATTATGATCGGGAGCAGAA
>Ga0302320_10008713_pt1 | contig 21976 bp, 20 predicted proteins | sample Bog_T0_3_FD_202130 | JGI IMG/M metagenome (GOLD analysis project Ga0302320, IMG submission 202130) | Peat permafrost microbial communities from Stordalen Mire near Abisko, Sweden - Bog_T0_3 | ecosystem: Environmental > Terrestrial > Soil > Wetlands > Peat | place: Sweden: Abisko, Stordalen Mire...
TTTCAGCATTTTATGGCTTCTTAGCTTCGCGATCACGCGATAAGCCGGGGGAGGGCGACGTGGTGATTTTCAAACTGAGGGTTCATTCTTGAAAACTTGAAAAAAGAGGAGTTCCCGGGCTTCATGGGTTACATGCTGCCTGGGAACTCCTTTCCCCAGATCTGCGTTGTTTCTGTAACCCATTCTCTGAGTGTGAGCGCTATTGCACAAGATTACGGAAGCAGTGTGGATATAAGTAACCATGCCAGTTTACTGATAAGTAACTAGCCAATTCCTCTTCTAATGCCCTGGCGGCGGTCTCCTTGGCGGCGGTCGAACTGGCGGCGATCATTGACGCCGGCCGCTTGCAACAGGGACGGATCGGATGCGCGCATAAGGAGTTCGATGCGATTGTCGGCACCTGTTTTGCGCATCAAACGCCCGACATGAGCCTGAACGGTACGCTCTTCGATGCCCAGTTTATGGGCAATTTCGCGATTCGACGATGCAGTCAGAATCAGCTCCAGAACTTGGCGCTCACGGTCGGTCAAGCGCGGAGGATCGTTGACGAGACTGGTATCGGAAAAGCCGATCAGTCTGTCAATCAACTGCGAGAGGAGGCGGCGCGGTGCCCAAATGGAACCGCTGGTGACGACTTCTATGGCCTGGCGGACGATGCGCGGGCTTGCTTTCAGATCCAGATAAGCGCGTGCTCCGGCGATGATCAGATCCATGATGAGTTTGTCGTTGTCCTCCGGGCCGATGACGATCAACCTCATACCGGGACGTCGGCGGCGAATGACTTGAAGAGTTTCCAAGCCCGCGGTTGGCGAATGCAGGTCAAGGACGAGAAACTCCAGCATGGAATCGGCGAGGAGTTCCTCAAGGCTGCCGATGACCGGTGTGAGCGGAGCATAGCCTTCTTCCGGACCTTGTTCAAAGATGCTGGCAATTCCCTCAAGACGGAGGGGTTCATCGGTGAGCACACCGACGCGAATCGGTCCAGCGGTGTTGATCGCGATCATCCTTTCCCTCCCGGCCTCAAGCAGGAGGACTGAGCCCCGAGTGCGCAGAGGAATTCCACCTCCACACATTACCCCACAAAACACTCCACACCTCAAACCCGTGCAACTGGCTTTCATCCCTTCACAATCTGGGAAGAACGATCCCCTGTTGCTTTTGATACTTGCCTTTGCGGTCGGCGTAGCTGACCAGGCAGGGCTCGTCGGAGCGTAAGAATAGAATCTGGCACAGCCCCTCGTTGGCGTAAACCTTGGCCGGTAGCGGTGTAGTGTTGGAGATTTCCAGCGTTGCGAATCCCTCCCACTCCGGCTCGAAAGGCGTTACGTTCACAATGATTCCGCAACGCGCATAGGTTGACTTTCCAACGCAGATCGTAAGTACATCTCTGGGAATACGAAAATACTCGACAGAACGGGCCAATGCGAAGGAATTGGGTGGCACAATCACCGAATCGGCCTGCACACTGACGAAGGACCGCTCGTCAAAGGCCTTGGGATCGATGATGGCGCTGTTCACATTGGTAAAAATCTTGAATTCATTGGAGACGCGCAGGTCGTAGCCGTAGGAGGAGAGGCCATAAGAGATAACGCCGACAGCGATTTGCGTCTCGCTAAAGGGTTCAATCATGCGGTGATCGATGGCTTGCTGTCTGATCCAACGGTCGCTCTGAATCGACATTCTCTTCCTGTTCCGGCGCCATCCCTTGCAAGGCGTGGGGCTCGATTGAATGAACGGTGGATTGTTTGCACCATCTTACGGAATCTGTGCGCGATTTTCAAAGGGCAAATTCAAAAATACTTCAAACGGATGAAAGAAAAATGCGGCGAAGCAAGATGAGTTTGATTCAAAGCCACGGAATCAGAATATCCCTCAGACTGTTGAGCCGCAAGAACAAACAGGTAAAATCAATGGGAGCTTGGCGATCAAATCGATCTATTTGGAGCGAATGCAAAGTTCAGGGCAGAATGATCTTCCAATCCTGTTAATTAGATTGTACGGGTTAAAGAGGCTGTGGAAAAAAGCGGCAGAATTGGAGATGATTCTCGACCCGCCTTTAGGGCTGTTTGGGAAGTTAACAACGGTATCAGGGAGAAGAAACATGACGATTGGAGAACTGGTAGAGAGGCTGGGCGGACGGCTGGTTCAGGGGCGACGGGATCTTGAGATCGAAGGAGTGCGTGGGAGTGAGCGGGCCGAATGCTGCCATCTGGTATTTGCCGAGAACGCGGCTGGCGCTGCCGAGGCTCTGGCGAGCCGCGCCGGGGCGGTTGTGCTACTTGCCGGTGAAGTAGAGGCGTATCCCGAAGGCAAGGAAATTGTCGAGGCAGAGCAGCCACGGCTGTGGTTTGCCCGTGCGGCCAGGCTGCTGCGCCCGGCATTGCCGGCCGGTGGAGTTGACGCGGCGGCTGTAGTCGCGGCGACTGCGGTTTTGGGCGAGGGCGTGACAGTGGGGCCCTGCGCCATCGTGGGAGAAACGGCCAGTATTGGATCGAGAACGCGAATCGAGGCGGGCGCGGTGATTGGGGCGGGGGTTCGCATCGGAGAGGATTGCCGCATCTATCCTCGCGCAGTGCTTTATCCGGGGACGACGCTGGGCGACCGCGTGGTGGTGCACGCCGGCGCGGTGCTGGGCGCGGATGGATTCGGTTACGTGAGAGACACCGCGACCGGCGCTTATACGCAGTTTCCGCAACAGGGGACGCTGCGGATTGAGGACGATGTGGAGATTGGGGCCAATTCGACGGTCGACCGTGGCGCGCTGAAGGAGACAAGGATCGGCCGGGGAACGAAGATGGACAACCTGGTTCATATCGGCCACAACTGCGAGATCGGCGAAGATGTGATTCTGGTGACGGGAGTAGGCATCTCTGGCTCCTGCACGGTGGGGAATGGAGCTGTGATCGCGGGCCAGGTGGGGATTGGCGATCATGCGCACATTGGTCCTGGAGTAATTTTGGGTGGCCAGGCGGGCGTACTGAGCGGCAAGACCTTGACTAACGATGGACTCAAGCCGGGAACTGTTCTGTGGGGGACGCCGGCGCGTCCGCTGAAGCAGGTTCTGCGCGAGATGGCCGTGGTGGCGCGTCTGGCTAAGAAGCAGGGGTTAGGGGTTAGGGGTTAGGGGTTAGGGGTTAGGGGTTAGGGGAAGCGGCGGCAGCTTTGGCTTGTGGGGCTGGGGTATGAATCTCCGTCGATGCTGGCCTGGGGGCTTTTGGCTCAGTGTTCCTGAGTAGAATCGCGAGACCGCGCGCGCCGTCCATGCGGCTCTCAACCAGCAGTTCATGAGCCAGGTTGAGGAACTCCGGGTGATGCTCGAAGTGCTTGCTGGCGGCCTGCACCGTGTGGACGACGTGTTCGGCGGCAAAGGCCTCGCGATGAAAGCCGGCGACGCCAATCAGCAATCCTTTCATCAGCGCAAACTGGGCCGTAAGCAGGGCGAACTCCCTGGCCATTGAGAGCGGTTTTTGCTGGCTCACAGAGCCGAAGGGAAAGCGGCAGCGAAGAACGGTGTTGGTGAGAAAGTTTTCCAGAATGTATGGATGGCGGTCAAGGAATGGGGCGTAGTAGCGGTCGTGCGCGACGGCGTAGTGTTCGGCAAGGCTCTGGAGGTTTGCGCCGGGGACGTTGCCGATACCCGCTGTGAAGGCCTGCACACAGGCGAGGAAGCGCGGCCTCAGATTCGAGCGGTGCAGCAGCATTCCAGCCAATTGCAGCACGACGTCCAATTGCGCCTCGCGGTCCAGTGGCAGGGTCTCCATCGCGCTGGTGAGGGCTCCGGTGGCGACGGAGGCGGCAAAGTCCTTGAGAAAATCCGGGACGCTTCTTTTCAACTCGCCACTGGCGATGGCATCAAGGCGGCGGCAAAAGACGCCGAGGAGAAAGAGCCTCTGCCAAAGCGGATAAGCGCGGTTGCGCAGCAGGAGCAAGACAACCTGACGGATGGGCCAGAACCAGATCAATTGCCAGGAGACGGACTTGGAGGCATCCATGCCCACCAGGGGTTCGGCTTGAGCGGTTTGTTGGCTGTCGAGCGCGGGCAGGTCAGGATTGAGCAGTACCAGGCGCGCGGCCTCCGGGCACGAGAGCGTCAACGCCGTTTCCTTAATGGAGCCGATTGCGTGAATAACGCGCGGATAGGTGGTGCAGGCGTGGGAGAGAAACGACTCGCCGAACTCGGTCTGGATGCTGCAAAGGCGGTTTGCGGAGAGCAGCGGACACTGGTTGGCTTCGTTCATGCGAATGATTGCAAAGGCGGCCGGCTTCACCGTCTCCGGCACCAAGAGAATGCTTGCGTCTATGAGCGTTTGCAGAGGGCTGGGCGGCAGGCTTTGATAGTTTTCATAGGCCGCCCGATCGATGGGAACGCTCCAGCCCTGGCAGCAGGTGTCTTCGCAGTCGGAACCGATGCAGCGGAAGGTGGCGGCATAGGCTGGGCGGATGGGCGTGATTTGCGGCATACGACACTCCTGGCAGCGAGACGGCTTGCGTCTTGTGTCCAGAAATGAGGCAATAAGAAGACCAATTATTAAGGAAGAATAGTTGGGAAATTCAAATAAATTCAGAATTAAGCAATGGTTCTTATCGCTCAATGATAGGAATCAATGCGGCGATGGCGCGGCCGCGATGGCTCAGTGTGTGCTTGGTTTCAAGATCGAGTTCGGCCATGGTCAAGCCTAACTCGGGCAGATAGAAGAGCGGGTCATAGCCGAAGCCGCCGGTGCCGCGCGGGGCGTCGAGGATGAGGCCTTCTACGACGCCTTCATCGGAATGCAGGATTTGGCCGTCGCGGGCGACTGCGAGAACGCAACGATAGCGAGCAGTGCGCCGACGCGCCGCGATGCCAGCCAGGCGCTGCAACAGAACCAAATTGTTCCAGACGTCGGTGTTGTCATTGGCATCGGGCGAGTCGACTATGCCGGCGTCGGCGGCAAAGCGGGCGGAGCGGACGCCGGGAGCGCCGTCGAGCGCGTCTACTTCAAGACCAGAATCGTCGGCCAAGACCCACTCGCCAGGGGCGAAACGGGAGTAGTAGACAGCCTTGAGGGCGGCGTTGGCGGCAAAGGTGAGGCCGTCTTCCTCGGGAGCGGGAATTGTGGCGAGTGAGGGCAAGGGCTCGATAGTGAGCGCATGGGCTGCGGCGGCAGTGCGGAAGTCGCGCAGTTTGCCTTGGCTTGTGGTGGCGGCGTAGATGCGAAGGGGCATTATGATCCTAAGAGTGTTGAGCTAAAAATTCATAGAAGGCGTTGAGAGCAGGAACCGTGAGTCATGGTTCAAGTAAGCAGGCGGGCTCGCTTGCCTTGCGACTTTAGTAAAGACACGGCTTGCTTGTCGAAGCTGACAAACTCTTCAGCGCCCAACCAAAGGCCTTCATAGGCGATGGCGCCATCGGCAAAATCGCCACCCTTATCGAGTAGTTCCAGTCCTGCTTCAACGGCCGTGCGGTTTGTCGCTACGCTTGCGCTGCGCATAAGCCTGCGAATAGCGTCCGCGATCTCCGCGGCGGACTTTTTATACCCTTGCCGCAATACCCAGACGAACTCACAAAGAACGGCCACGGTGATGGCAACCAGGTCAGCGCTCTGCAGAACGTTTGCCGCCACCTTTGCCTGAAGAGGATCGTCATGGAGCACATCGCGTAATAGAACATTCGTGTCCACGACGATCTTCATCTCTTGCCCGCCCAGGCGTCTTCGGTGATCTTCTTGATTTGAGCGATGGTAAGCCTGGGGGTGCCCTTTTTAGCCAGACAATTGCTGAATTCGGTGATCGAGTATGTTTGCATGGCGGGCTTCACCATGAGCCGTCCATCCGGCAGCTTATCTACTTCAACCTTCTGGCCGGGAGCGACGTTCAGATGCCTGAGCAGCTCCTGCCTCAGGGTGATCTGGCCTTTGGTAGTAACCGTTAGAGTAGCCATAGATCAGCCTCCATATTCATTGTAAGGCAAATCTTCCTTACCGGCTAAAGTTCTCCTTCGAGCCAATTGGGCAGCTTTTCGATGGCGAGCCTAACGCCGATATGGAACTGGCCGAAGAGGGCATAGACGGCGCTGACCTGGTCGAAGCGCATCTCGTAGATGAGTTTCTTGAAGACGACGGGGTCGTCGGCGAAGAGGTCAACGCCCCACTCCCAGTCATCCATGCCGATCGATCCAGAGATGATCTGCTTGACGACATCGCCATAACGGCGGCCGATCAAACCGTGTTCATGCATCATCTGCTGGCGCTCGGAGAAAGGAACGGTGTACCAGTTGACGGCCTCGCCGCGCTTGCGGTCCATGGGATAGAAGCAAAGGTATTTTGCCTGGGGAACGGCGGGGAAGAGGCGTGGCGCCATGGCGGTGGATTGGCGGGCGAGCGTGGCGGCTATTTCGGCCTTCCACTCAGGTGAGTGCTGTTCCAAAGCGCCGGCGGCCTCGTAACTCTTTCGTGTGGACTCGTAAAGGCCGAGTTCGACGACCGAAACGTAGGAGTGGCGGAGGTCGAGGAAGCGGTAAAGATCAGTTTGGGCGAGATCGAGTTCGACCTGGTTGAGGGCCTCCAGCGAGTCGCGGAAGTGAACCAGGATCAGGTCGCCTTTGTGGCCAAGTTGTGAGAAGAGCGCGGTTTGGATGGGCGCGGCTGAATTCGTTTCTTCAGGGTTTTTGCGTTCGAGGCGGGTGAGAACTGCGACGGCTTGAGCGGCAATGCTCAGGCGTTCGCTTTCCGTGCAGGACCGCCATGCCGGCCAATCGAAGCGGAAGAATTGATGGAGCAGGCTGGAGCCTTCAATCGTGAGTGGAACGGGGGGGAAGTCGGACACGGGGAACACCTCGAATCTTGCTTCAAACTGCCTTCATCGTAACAAAATTGCCCGCGGCAAAATTTGAAGGGTAGAGGCAAGCGAAGAGGATGCCTTGGGTGATTTCGGATTTAGGCGAAGGTATGGCGAACAATTATTGAACTAACAAGATTATTTTAATGAATGACTTAAGAGGTAAAGCGAAGGAAAAGAGAATCTAAAAAGGGGTTTTTCAGATTTATTCTTATTCAAACTGTTGATAATAAGAGTGTTGAATAAATGAAATCCGCTGAAAGGCGAATGTATGGAGAACATTTTTTCGGGTTTCTCTGGCTTTTGCCGGCTTTTCTGAGGAGGAAAAATTGGGGTTGCGGGCTGGCTGCGGAGGCATGGGCTGGGCGGCTTGCTCAGCGGACGACGGGGCGGATTGGAAGACGTTGGTCATTTTGGCTTCTGGGGCGGCTGGTTTTATTTACCGCTTTTCTTGATTGTGCATGAAGAGACGGTAATTACCTGCAGTGTGCCACGAACAAAAGCGAGAACTTTTGATGCTGTATGCGCCCAAGGGAGATACTTCTGTAACCTATGTCGTCGGCGGCACGCGGCAGAAGTTGTCCATGATTTCGACCGTTACCAACCAGGGTAAGACAAGCTGGATGATCATCGATGGCAACTTCAATCACGTGCGCCTGATCGAGTTCTTCGAGGCGCGCATCACGGGAAGCTGCGCCCCGCTCATAGCGTTCTTTTTGCGATGAGCGGGCCTAGAGTTCGGATCGTCGCCGGACTAGGATAGAGCCATGGCGTTCGGTCTGAAACGGTTCCAGAATGCTGGGGCTCTTTACTGTATCCCGTTCTGCTTTCACCGTCTACCTCTCCTCGATACGCCAAATCCCAAGAACACAGTCGAGGCCGTCAATGCTGCAATACATATCGGTTTAACCTAAAAACGGCGGCCGATCCAGCCTTGAATTGACTATCTTCTTCAAAGTAAAACCCCTTGCAGTAATTGACTATCTCACCATTTTGGTGAATTGCGGAGCAGTGGGAAATCGAGGATCGAGAAGAAGCCGAACCATGGTATTTTGCCAGACCGAAGTTTTGCAGGGTCTAAAGCCCAGCTTTTCATTCAGCACTTTGCGGCCCGACTGAAGTCAGGCCCTGATTACAAAGCGACAAATTTCAGAAGCTCCAAACCTCGATGCAGACGACAGATGACGGTGTGCAACTGCTGTTTTCAGGTTTAATGATTCGGCGCTGTTCTGGCGATAATCACCGCGATGCCGTCATTGTAAACAAGCTTCCAGCCCGGCATAAGCGGCAGGACGTGAGCCATGGGAGCTTGGCGGGCGAGAAGGCAGAAGCCGACATTGTACTTCTGAAGCAGCACGTTAGGATCGGTTGCCACCATCGCCCAGCTTCCGAATTCGCCGAGCAGGCCTGACCACTCGTAGATGTCCGTTCGGCCGTCGATAAACACCGGGTGCTCGGGCATTGCCCATATCAGATAGCCGCCAAAATCGTACTCGTTCAGCATGACGCCGGGCAGCGGATGGGCACGGAGAAAATCGACGGCCTTTACAGGGCTCTGAGCCTCAACTTGCGCTTGGAGTTCCTGTGCGCTGGGAAACGCGAACCAGGCGACGAGCAGCGAGAGGCCGATCATGATCGCGTTGGGTGCGATGCGATCCTCTTCCGCGTTGTAGCCCTTCCAACTGGCGGCGAGTTGCCGCGTCAAGATGGGCGCGGCCAGAATGCCGAAGACGATCAACATGCGCAGATGGCTGACGGCGAGCCATGTGCCAAGGGTCAGCAGCAGCAACTCGTCAAAGGAAAGTTGAGAAATGCGAAGAGCCACAAGAAGAAAAACGCTCAGCAGCACGGCCATCAGCGCGATACCGGCCGAGTCGCTCATCTTCAGCGGCGACCACTCCTGCACGTTGCCCAGCAGCACATGCATGTTCAGCAGGGTGTCAAAGGGATAGAGTATTTGCCGCAGGCCGATGGGATTGATGAAGAGCGCGGCCACGGAGAGCATTATCGCCAGGACAAACATCTTTCGGCTTTCCGAATTCCAACGCCGCGAAATGAGGGAACCGATCTCAAAGCTGACGAAGGAGGTGAAGAGAAAAACCGCAGCGACAACAATTCCCAGAATGAAGGAGCCGTGGAGGTTGATCCAAAGAGCAAACAGCGGCGGCAGCCAGAAGAACCAGCGTGGATTGCGGGTGCGGCCTAGTTGGATCAGCGCAAGTTCGGCAATCAACAGCAAGTAGGCGATCAACTGCGGGCGAATGGAGTAAGCAGGGCTGGCAAAGAACCAGAGAGCCATGGCGCCAACAAAAGCAACTTTGGCGTTGCCCGAGTAAAGGGTGCAGAGCCCATAGCCCGCAACCAGCAGCAATGCGATGAACAAGCAAAGCCAGAGCATGAGGCCGGAGTAGCCGGCAACTTTGTAAGCACCGAAAATGGCCACTTCCGCGAGCCACTCCTGCGGCACCAGAGGCTGATGCGCGGCTGTCGAGGAGAAGATGTCGGCCAGGGGAATGTGGTGCGTTGCGCAGATGACCTGACCCATCTTGAGCTGCCACCAGAGATCGGAGCCGTCAAAGCGCGAGCGGGCGGTGAGCACGGCGAGAAAGACCAGGATGCCAGCCAGCATCGTGGGAAAGGAGAATCCCATTTTGAGGAATCGAATCAGCGTCGAGTTGCCGCGATTGCCGGCGAGAGAAGAGGCCGTGGTCAAGCCGTCTCCGCCTCCCGCAGGTTCTGTTCGAGGAGTTCGGGCTCGGCCAGTCGGATCAAGCGATGCAGATAGGCGCGCGAGATGCAGAGGCTGCGGGCGGCCAGCGTCTTGTTGCCGTTGTTCTCACGAACCGCGGTGACGGCGAGCTTGATCTTGTAATCGCGCAATTGGCGTTCAAAGGAGCCAGCCGGATGGTAATCGCCAATATCGACCACGTCGCCAATGTCGCCAAGGTCGGCCATATCGCCGATATCGCTGATGTCGCCAATCTCGGGCTCGGTCTCTTCGATGCTGACGCTGAGATCTTCAGCGCGCACCGTCTTGCCGGGCGCAAGAATGATCGCCCGCTGCATGACGTTCTCCAGCTCACGCACATTGCCAGGCCAGCGATGCGCCTGAAGCACACCGATCGCATCGGGCTCAATGTCGTCCATCGGCTTCTGAAAGAGCTGCCCGTAGTGCTTGAGAAAGTGCCGGGCGATGCGGGGAATGTCTCCTGGATGCTCCTGAAGAGCCGGGGATTCAATCCGCATGACGTTAATGCGGTAAAAGAGATCCTGACGGAATTTTCCTTCAGCCACGGCCTTGTTCAAGTCCTGGTGCGTGGCAAAGACCAGCCGCGCGCGCAGCGGAGTGAGCTTGGTGCTGCCCAGGCGGCTAAATTCCATCTGCTGCAGCACACGCAACAGCTTGACCTGGGTGAAAAGGCTGAGGTCGCCGATCTCATCAAGGAAGAGCGTTCCGTCGGCGGCCTGCTCGAAGTAGCCTTCGCGCGAGCCCACTGTGCCGGTATATGCGCCCTTTTCATGGCCAAAGAGCTCGGCCTCAATCAAAGTTTCAGGAATGGCGCCGCAGGAGACGGCAACAAAGGGGCGATTGGCGCGTGAGCCGAGATTGTGAATGGCCCGCGCGATCAGTTCCTTGCCGGTTCCGCTTTCGCCAGTCACCAGCACCGAGGCATTCAGATTGGTGACGCGATGGATCAGTTGATAAACCCGCTGCATCTGCGGACTGGAGCCAATGAGCCGATCGCAATTGGAGGGCACATCCAACTGCTGCTGGGCGCTCTCCAACTGCTGCCGCAGCGAGGAGTTCTCATAGGCCCTGCTGAGCATGGTCTTGAGATCGCGAATGGATGGAGGACGGCGGCAGTAACCGAAAGCACCGGTGCGGACAAGTTCAAAGGCGGTCGAGCGCAGGCCGTCGTCGGCCATGATGATGGCCGGAACCTGTGTGGCGATAAGGCGCTGGGTACAGCCAATGCGATCCTGCATCGAATCGTGATTCGAATGCAGATCGAGAATCATGACATCGCAATCGCCCGCGGCGCGTAGCAGATTCATGCCATCCTCATCTGCTTGCAAGAGCACCGCGAACTCTTTCCCGAGAGCTGAGGAGAGCAGCGTGTGGAGCGTCCGGTCTTCCGAGTAAAGTCCGATCTTGATCATCGTTCGACGCGTTCTCCAACAAAAACATTACCAGACCGCTTACAGGATAGGGCGGGCCAGCAATCGTCTGCTACCGACTCTGAATCGAGAAAACCAATCATTCTGCGCCGGAATTCGGCCGCTCATGCGGCGCTATCAACCGACAACAAGAGCATAATCGGCAATCGTCGACTCTGACCAGAAATATTAATGTCAGGTAACGCCCCTGTCTAGATGACGATGGTAACTTTGTTCCGATTGTGGACAATCTATGGACATGGTATGTGTAGTCAAGTGAAAATTGGAAATCGAAAGACTAAGGCATTTGCCTTAAAGCCGATAATACCTTATATCGTCTTGTAGTTAGCTCTGTAAATCCCATAGAAATGACAGGAAGAGCAAGAGACATCCTTCGAATAAGACGTACAGAGCACATTACTTTAATATTTCTTAAGTGCTAGTAATAGCGTTTTTGGTAATTACATTGCTAGGTACTATGCCTTCTGGAGGCTGCTAGAACCGAACCAAGATTGTTATCTCTCTTCTACAGCGGAGCAGTATTGGCGCAGGTTTAAAGGACACCGGCGCAATAGAGGCGCCGTGCGCGTCAGTGTATACATGCCGCTTCACTCCTTGGAAGAACCCCGTAAACATTCGTGTACACCCGTCTAAATCGCGCCGTATCCATTATTATGAAAAATGGATAAATCTCCTGAAAGCAGGGTATCCGATGGTATTTTTGTTTGGTTAAGCAATTGCAAGAATGGCTAAGTAATTGCTACAGTGAAGTTCTCCCGTATAGCTGGGAGGGAAAGGAGCGGTGAGATGCAGCATTGGTTAGCCTGGTGGCCGACTTTGATTGTGCTGATCGTGGCCACATTCACGGATCTGCGCAGCCGCCGCATTCCCAACTGGCTCGTCTTTCCCTTCCTTCTTGTTGGACTTTTGGTTTCTCCATGGCGGCATGATTGGGACGGGTTGGGTCGCGGAGGTTGGCAGGCAAGCGGGTTGAGCTTCAGTTGGCACGGCGTGGGACAGAGTTTTGCTGGAGTCGCCGTTGGCTTTATGGTTTTTGGCTTGCTGTTTTTAATGGGAGGCATGGGCGCCGGGGATGTGAAGCTGTGCGCGGCGATCGGGGCCTGGGTTGGTCCGATGCAGATGCTGATGGCGTTGGTAGTTACCGGCATTGCCGGTGGAATCATGGTTCTCTGCTGGGCCGTTTTTGCCGGGTTTCTGAAAGAACTGTTGACAGGGGCCAGCGATCTGGTCTTTGGTTGGAAGCAGCGCGGGATGCGCGCCGATCCAGAGGCTGTATTGTCGAACCCGCTCAAGCGGAAGATGCCATACGCTCCGGCAATCGCTGTCGGGACACTGATGTCCTTCTTCGCACGGTGAGTAATTTGGAGTAGTATCATGTCAAACTGGCAGTCGACATTTCAATCGTCGGTCAACCCACAGGGAAAGTTGCACGCGTCAGGGGGCAGCAATCCAGTGAACTCAGAATCTTCACCTTATATCGATGACCAGTACCCGGACTCACTGGGCGCCGACATTCTGTCGATTGCCCTGATTGGCCCGGACGAGGATCGGCGCAAGGCGCTGGCAACCGCATTGAATAGCTGCCAGAGCGGCGAGATCCGCGAGTTTTCTTCCTATCCGCCGAGCTTGGACGACGTGCCGAAGCTGCTCGAGCAGCACTACGACGTCATCATCATCGATCTGGATAGCCACCCGGAGTACGCGCTGGAGCTGGTCGAGAGCATCTGTGCCAACGGGGCTTCCACGGTGATGGTCTACTCGGTGAAGGCCGACTCAGAGCTGCTGGTTCGCTGCATGCGGGCGGGTGCGCGCGAATTTTTGACGCTGCCTTTTGCGCAGAATACGATGGCCGAGGCGCTGGTGCGGGCTTCCGCGCGGCGGCCGGCAACAAAGGCGCCAAAAAAGGTGGGCGGACGGCTGCTGACCTTTCTGGGCGCCAAGGGCGGTGACGGCGTAACCACGCTGGCCTGCAATTTTGCTGTGTCGGTGGCGCAGGAATCGGGCCAGAGCACGCTGCTGATCGATCTGGATCTGCCGCTGGGCGATGCGGCGCTGAACCTGGGCGTTGTGGCCGAGTATTCGGCGATCAATGCGCTGCAGAATGCCAGCCGGCTGGATTCTAGCTTTCTTTCCAAGCTGCTGGTCAAGCACAGCTCAGGCGTTTCGGTGCTGGCGGCACCAGGCAAGTTCCCGCAGTTTCCGGCCTCGAACGACGCGATCGACCGGCTGATCTCGGTTGCGCGGCAAGACTTCGAAAACGTAGTCATCGACATGGGTTCACGGCTGGACCTGATGGGCACCAGCCTCTTCAAGGACGGTTCGACGATCTATTTGGTGATTCAGGCCGGCATTGCCGGACTGCGCAACTCGAACCGCCTGATCTCGCAGTACTTCTCTACAGGCATACCCAAGCTCGAGATCGTGCTCAACCGCTATGAGCCGCGCTCGCTGGGCGTTCCAGAAGATCAGATCACCAAGGCTTTGACCCGGCCGGCCAACTGGAAGATTCCCAACGATTATGTGGCCGTGCGCAGGATGCAGAGCACGGCGGTTCCGCTGGCTCTTGAAGATTCGCCGATCTCACGGCTGGTTCACCAGATGGCGCGCTCGGCCTGCGGCATGCCCGCCGCGCAGGAAAAGAAGGGCGGGTTCAGCCTCAAGAGCCTGAGCCGCAGCATTTCTTCCAAGATTTCCAATCCCGAAGAGGGGCAGGGCTTTACCCAGTTGGGGTTAGGCTCAGATCAGGAGACGCACGAAGCTGCGCCGCACACGGTCCATCATGAACCCGCACCGCACACCATTCAACATGAAGCGCCGGCCAGGCCAGTTCAAGCTCCTCCGGTAAATGTTTCGTTAGCACCCGCCGAGCGGATCGAAGCTGTAGAGCCGAAGCGTGAATCCAAGCAGAGCGTCAGCGCTCCCAGCCGGCCGGCAGAACTGGAAACGCGCACCTATAAGGGCGCCACCTATGTCAAGGGTCCGGATGGCGAATGGCACTTGCAGCAGATTTCCGCCGCCGTGGTGAAAGAACAGACTCCGGTTGCCGTCCCCGTTGCTGTTCCGGCTCCAGTTGCGGTTCCAGAGCCCCCCGCCCCTCCCGCTCCCATTGTGCAGGAGACAACGGCGATTGCCTGGTCGACACCGGCTTCGATCCCCTACGGCACGCCTCTGAGCACCAAGCAGTTGAGGGCGATGGCATCGGCGCAGGGGAGATTTACTTACACACCTTCTGTTGGTGAGGTGCTTCCGTCCGGAGTGCATACACTCACGGTGGATTTCACGCCCAACGATCCGGTCAGCTTCACGCCGGCTCAGGCTACTGTCCAAATCATCGTGACCAAGGCGACGCCGGCGATCAATTGGCCGCAGCCGTCCGCGATCTGCCACGGAACAGTGATCGGCCCCGCGGAGTTGAATGCCACGGCATCGATTCGGGGCAAGTTCTCTTACACGCCTTCAGCCGGCGAGTTGCTTCCGGCCGGCGTTCATGAGCTTAAGGTGACCTTCACTCCGACCGACACGGCAGGCTACTCGGTGACCGAGGCCGCGGTTTCTATCACCGTTACCAAGGCACCGACTGCTATCCACTGGCCTGCGCCGGCATCGATCGTCTATGGCAGTCCGCTGGGAGCGGCGCAATTGAACGCCACGGCATCGGTTCCTGGAAAATTCGTTTATACTCCTGCCGAGGGTAGCTTGCTGCCGGCCGGAAACCATTCACTTTCTGTCACCTTTGCGCCTACCGACAGCACGGATTACTCACCGGCGCAGGCCACGGCGGTGCTGAATGTGACCAAGGCCAAGCCGGCCATTAGTTGGCCGACGCCGGCACCGATCGTCTATGGAACGGCGCTGAACGCGGTGCAGTTGAATGCCGCGGCCTCGGTTCCGGGGAAGTTGGCTTATATTCCGGGGCTGGGCGCGGTGCTGGCGGCAGGTACGCATACGCCTTCAGTGACTTTCACTCCAGCCGACAGCACAAACTACACGCTGGCACAGGCTGCCGTATCACTGACGGTGACCAAGGCCAACCCAGCGATCACCTGGCCGACACCAGCTCCGATCGTCTACGGGACAGCGTTGAGTACGGCGCAGTTGAATGCCACGGCCTCGGTTCCCGGCAGATTCGCCTTCACGCCCGCCGTGGGCGAAGTGCCGGCGGCTGGAACCCACACACTGTCGACGATCTTTACACCGACCGACATTACCGACTATGCTTCGGTGCAGAGTTCTGTTACGTTGACTGTGACCAAAGCAAAGCCGACCGTGATTGCCTGGCCGGCACCGGCTCCCATTACCCACGGAACCGTGCTGAGTGCTACCGAGTTGAATGCCACGGCAACGATTCCGGGGCGGTTTGTCTACACACCGGCTTTGGGCGAGGTGCTCTCCACCGGACAGCACACGCTTTCGGTGACCTTCATTCCCGCCGACCCGAATTTCCCGGAGGCGCAAGCCGCCGTGCCGCTAACCGTGACGAAGGCGACACCGGCGATTACCTGGCCTGCACCAGCCGTCATCTCCTATGGCTCGGCGCTTGGCGCCGCGCAACTCAACGCCAAGGCTTCGGTGCCGGGCAGCTTTGCATATTCGCCCGCTGCAGGTGAAGTTCTGGGCGCTGGAACACACACACTTTCAGTGACCTTTACCCCCAAAGACACCGCGGACGAGTCAATCGCCAGGGCTACCGTGCAATTGACGGTCGCCAAGGCAACTCCGATTATCACCTGGCCGGCGCCGGCGGCAATTTCCTACGGCACCATGCTGGGCGCTGATCAACTTAATGCAACGACACTGGTTTCCGGCGCTTTTTTCTACACTCCCTCCGCCGGTACCGTTCTAGCGGCCGGAACGCAGGCCCTTTCAGTAACCTTTGCGCCGACCGATACGGCGGACTACACCATGGCGCAGGCCACGGTGCAGTTGGTGGTGGAAGGGTTAGCCAATCTCGATTCGCTCATGCCCGCCTCAGCCGATGCGGATTCAAGCCGCGGCGGACGAGGGGGCGGCAGCGCTCCGAACCAGCAGAATCAACCTGAAACGCGCGTTTACAAAGGCGCTACATATGTGAAGGGAGCCGATGGCCAATGGTACCTCCAGAAGAACTAGAGAAGGCTCAACCCGCAACGCTACCCGCGGATTTTGGCGAATGGGATAGCGGCGATACTCACCCGGCGCCTCCGCCGCCCGCCCCATCCAGCGGATTCGACGGGTACTCCGGCGGAGCGGCCAAACCGGCTGCCAAGCCAGTTGCGGCGCGAGTTGCGGTGTTGCCCGCAGTAGGTAGAACTCAGAGCACTTCCTCTCGCCCATCGGCGTCGACCTTTGTCGATGTCGAGCCGGTCTATCAGGCGCCCCAATCCAGAGGCGCGAAGACGTCCAGTTCAAGGCAAAAGGCCGAGAGTGAAGACGAGGGCGGCGAAAAGAAGAAAACAGGACTATTTATCGGAATTGGCGTGGCCGCGGTTCTGCTGTTGGGCGGTGGCTTCGGCTATTTGAAGCTGCATTCCAAGCCTGCTGCGCCCAGTTCGGCCACTCAGTCACAGACAGCGATCTCGAATTTGCCCCAGCCTGCGCCATCGACAATGACGATGACAGCGAACGGCAACACACCGGCTGCATCCAGCAATACTCCGGCGACGACGGCGGCAGATATGGCTGCTGATAAAACACAGCGCGCATCGTCGCAAAATATCAGCGCGCAACTGAATGCGCAATCGAAGATCTCCACCGACCTGCGGACGCTGACCGGCAAAGAAGCGCCGCCGCCAGCCGATTTCGGGTCGGCGAACACTGAAGGATTCGGCACGGGAAGTAGCCCGTTCAGCGGTCAAACCGGACCCAAGGTCAAGGTCGAAGCGGCCAGAAAAGTGCCCGTCTCGGCTGGCGTCGCGGTCGGGTTGCTGCTGCAGAGAACAACGCCGGTCTATCCGCCAATCGCCAAGAGCGCTCACGTATCTGGTACGGTGGTGATTCAGGTGACGATCTCCAAGAGTGGCTCGGTTGGGAACCTCCGCGCTATCAGCGGGCCCGCGATGCTGCGGCAATCGGCTCTGGATGCGGTGAAGAACTGGCGCTTCAGGCCATATATGCTGGATGGCCAGCCCGTGGAAGTGGACACAACGGTAAATGTGACTTACGCCGCGGCTCAATAACGTGGCATCCTTCTCCTTTCCTCGAAAGAGACAAGGAGAAGGGAGGCTGCGCGGGGAAGGTTCGCTCGCAACGGAAGGGATAACGTGGAACTGCTGAATCTGGAAAAGTACAAGGCAGAGATACACCGGACGCTGATTTCGAAGCTGGACCTTGAGAAACTCTCACGCGCCAACTCCAGCCAGGCGCGTCAAGCGGTAGCCGGCATCGTCAAGGAGATTATTGCCGACCAGCGTGTACCGCTGAACTTCGACGAACAGGAGAAGATTCAGGCGGATCTGCTGGATGAGGTCTTTGGCCTGGGCCCGCTTGAGCCGCTGCTGAGGGATTCCAAGATCTCCGACATCCTGGTGAACGACAAGGACCATGTCTTCATTGAGAAAGGCGGGCTGCTGCAGCGCGTGGATACCACCTTTCGCGACGACCGGCATCTGCTTCAGATCATCGATCGCATCGTCTCCAGGGTAGGAAGGCGCGTCGATGAATCCTCGCCGATGGTCGATGCCCGTTTGCCCGACGGTTCGCGCGTCAATGCCATCATTCCTCCGCTGGCTCTCGATGGCCCCTCGTTGTCGATTCGCCGCTTTGGGACAGGTCCGCTGGCCGCCAATCAACTGGTTCAGTTGAAAAGCGTCTCGGCGGAGATGATGGAGGTTCTCTCCTCGGCGGTGAAGGCCAGGATCAGCATTCTTATTGCTGGCGGCACCGGCGCCGGCAAAACCACCTTTTTGAATATTCTGTCGCAGTATATTCCGCGCAACGAGCGGTTGGTGACCATCGAGGACGCGGCCGAACTTCGTCTGGCGCAGGAGAATATCGTGCGCCTGGAGACTCGCCCACCCAATATTGAAGGCCAGGGTGCGATCCGCCAGCGGCAACTGCTGATTAACTGCCTCCGTATGCGCCCCGACCGCATTATCATGGGCGAGGTTCGCGGAGAAGAAGCTTTCGATATGTTGCAGGCGATGAACACCGGTCACGAAGGTTCCATGACCACGATTCACGCCAACACTCCACGCGACGCGATATCCAGGCTCGAATCGATGGTCGCAATGGGTAATATGAATATGCCCGAGAAATCCGTTCGCCAGCAGATTGCCTCGGCCATCACCATCGTCGTCCAGGCCACGCGCATGAGCGACGGTACGCGCAAGGTGACCAGCGTCTCTGAGATCACCGGCATGGAAGAGAGCGTCATCAGCATTCAGGAGATTTTTTCTTTTGTTAAAAAGGGGATCGGCCCCGATGGCAAGGTGATCGGAACGTTCACGCCGAGCCGCATACGTCCCAGATTCCTCGAGCGGCTGCGTGTCTCGGGCATCGTTCTTCCGCCGATTCTCTTCGAGCGCGAAACCCAGGTGAATTGAGAGGCAGCGGGAATGGATCTGATTGTCATTGTAGTGTTTTTGGGCGTCTTTGCGGTGATTGCACTGGTTGCATTCGCTCTCAGTTCCGGAGCGTCGCAACAGGCAAAGCAGGTGCATGCCACGCTGGATTCGGCCCTTGCTACAGAGAGCCATGAGGATCGCAGTCAAATCGTCGACCTGCGCAAGAGCGATTCGCTCAGCAGTATACCTTGGCTCAATCGCAGTCTGTTGAAATTTGAAATCGCGCCGCGCATCCAAACGTTGCTGTATCAAGCGGATCTGAAATGGTCCACCGGAGCGCTGCTGGCCAGTTGTGCTATCTGCTTTATTGTCCCTGGATACGTGGCATTTTGGCGTTTTAGCAATATTCTGATCGCTCTTGGAGTTGGGTTGCTGGCCGGGTTTGCACCGATCGGGTGGGCGCTTTTTCAGCGTAGCAAGCGGCTCTCCCGCTTTCAAGAAGGGTTGCCGGAGGCGCTGGAACTTATGGTGAGCGCATTGCGCGCCGGCCATAGCCTGATTGCCGCGATGGGTTCGGTGGCGCGGGAGTGCGCTGACCCCATTGGCTGTGAATTCAAGGCCTGCTTCGAGGAGCAGAACTACGGCCTTGAAATGAGAACCGCCATGGACAACCTGATTAACCGCGTTCCTCTTCAAGATCTCCGCATTGTGGCTACCGCAATCATGATCCAAAAAGAGAGCGGAGGAAATTTGGCCGAGGTTCTGGACAAGACCGGCCATGTCATTCGCGAGCGCTTTCGTCTCAAGCGGCAGGTTGCCGTGCATACCGCGCAAGGCCGCATGACAGGCATTGTGCTGACACTTCTTCCAATTGGTCTGGGGGCGGCCTTGTATATGGTCAACCCGGAGATGATGAGCATTTTGTGGAAGACCGATATTGGCCGTAAGCTGCTCTGGGCGGCATGCGGCATGCTTTGCGTTGGCGGCTTGATCATTCGCCACATTGTCAACATGGACGTTTAAGGGTTCTCTATGGGATATGCAATCATCGCGTTTTGCGTCGTCTTTCTCCTCATCGTGAGTGGAGGGCTTCTACTCTTCTATCGCGAAGCCATGCTTCAGCGCATCTCGGAGGTTATCAATCCGCAACCCAAACCCAAGTCCCTGCTGAACGCGATTCAGAAGACGGGACTGTCGATCGGCGGTGTCGTCGAGCACTTTGAAAATGTAATTCCCAAGAGTCAGGCCGAGATTTCCGTCGTCTTGCAGCGGCTGCAGCGCGCCGGTTTTCGCGACGAATCGTCCGTCAAGGTCTTCAATGGATCCAAGGTACTGGTTCCGCTCAGTCTGATTGTTCTGGTGTGGATCACCGGCCTTGCTAGATTCAGCCCTTTTTTCATCTACATTCTCGCCTTGGCGCTGGGCTTCCTATTGCCGGATTTCTGGCTGGGCAGGCGGATCACCCAGCGTCAGGGCAAGATTCGTCGCGGTCTGCCGGATGTGCTCGATCTTCTGGTGATCTGTATCGAGGCCGGATTGAGTCTGGACCAGGCTACAGCGCGCACTTCGATCGAGCTGGTATCGGCGCAGCCGGAACTTTGCGATGAACTGCACGTGGTTGTGCTGGAGCAGCGCGCCGGACGTCCTCGCGCCGAGGCCTGGAAGCACCTTGCCGAGCGCACTGGCGTAGACTGCGTTCGCAATCTCACGACCATGCTGATTCAGGCCGAAACGTTTGGAACCAGCATCGCCAAGACGATGCGCGTTCATGGCGACACACTGAGAACCCAACGTGTGCAGGCTGTGGAAGAAGCGGCGGCAAAGGCTACCATCAAGCTGATCTTTCCGCTGGTTTTTTTCATTTTTCCGTCGCTTTTTCTGGTTGTTTTGGGTCCAGCATTCATTTCCATCATGGACTCGTTCAAAATCTTCAATCATTGAGGGAAGGAGGAACCGATATGGGCAGCACATCGATCATTCAGATTGTAGCTGGCGTGTTGTTTGTCGTCGTTCTGGTCGTCTTGATTCAGCGTCGCCGCACACGGGTCAAGTAGCAAGGATTGCACCTATTTTCTTGGCGAGGTTGCTTGACCGTGCTCGCCAGACTGGGCAGTTCGCGGGAATTGGGTGCTCATCGCCGTAGCGCTGAGCGCCCCTGCCTCCCGTTCATGCTGGGAAAGCAAAAAGGAAGTTGTTGAAAGAAAGGGGTATTCAGATGGGAAGCACCTCAATTATTCAGGTTGTTGCCGGAGTGTTGTTTGTTGTCGTTCTGATTGTCTTGATCCAGCGCCGCCGTACGCGGGTTAAGTAGCAACCGGCCTTTGGACGCGCCAGCGAGGCGGTGTTCACCTGCTTGAGCTTCGCTGGCCGCAGCCTCGATCATGCTGCTGTCCTGTTCTCCGCCGATATGGCGATGAGGCAGGCTTCTTATCCCATGCTTGGGATAGGCAAGGATAGGTATACCTTGCTTGGATGCCAGGCGGATGAACACATTGTTTGCGTCTGTCGAAGGCGGGCACGTCTTTGATCGGAGGATCGCAACAGGATAAGACAGAAGGATTTTCTGAACGAAGAGTGTGAGTTGCCAACTGAATAGCCGGGACAACAACCGGTAGCCGTGTCCTCGCAGGAGGCCGGAGGATCAATGGAATTACGACGACTTTGCGCATACAACCAGACCCGCGAATGCTTCCTCGGCCTTGAGGTCGCCTCGGTCGATCTGTCATTTGCCGGTCTGCAGGATGTGCTTGGAAAGTTGTCGTTTAAATCCGGCGAGGGCCTATGGATGTCGCCCTTCCGGGGCATTCCCGAGAAGAACATGCGGGTGCCGCTCGATTTGATTTATCTGGATGAAGATTGCCGGGTTATTGAGGTCGTCGAGTCGTTCCCCACCTTCCGCGTCTCTTCTTCCAGCCCTCAGGCGGCCAGCGTTCTTGCCTTGCCTACGCACTCGATCTATTCATCGCAAACCCAGCCGGGCGATCAGCTGGTACTTTGTGTGGCGGAGGAGATGCAGCACCGGCTGGAGCGTTTTTCAAATGTGAGCGGAGCTGCAAGCGGAGTGCAAGGCGCTGTCTTACTGAGGGGAAAGCCGCTTTGGAGCGGCGGTCCCGGTGTGCCGGAGATGAGTGAGGCCTCCACGGAGGATGGACCCAGTGCCAGCGAATTGTATGAGATGGATCTGGCTGAGCCAGATTCAAAAGACGACAAGCCACCCAAGAGTTGGCTTGAGCGGTGGTGGTCGCCAGATCCCAGAAAAGCTCCAGAGCTAAGAAAAGCTTCGCGGGAAGCTGTGCCCGGCTTGGCGGCCTACTACTGGACCGGCGGCGCTCCCAAGGCGCATCCCGTTCGCGATGTCAGTTCTTTGGGGTTGTTTGTGGTTACCGAGGAGCGCTGGTACCCTGGAACGTTGATCCTGATGACGTTGCAGGAGTTGGAGAGCGGGACGCAGATCGTCGAGCACTCAGTCTCCGTGCATTCCCGGGCTGTGCGTTGGGGAG
>Ga0302320_10008714_pt1 | contig 21970 bp, 14 predicted proteins | sample Bog_T0_3_FD_202130 | JGI IMG/M metagenome (GOLD analysis project Ga0302320, IMG submission 202130) | Peat permafrost microbial communities from Stordalen Mire near Abisko, Sweden - Bog_T0_3 | ecosystem: Environmental > Terrestrial > Soil > Wetlands > Peat | place: Sweden: Abisko, Stordalen Mire...
CGGCGGAGAGCTCCGCGCCGTAGATCATCGCCTTGGCATAATTGTAAGGCGAGGTGATGTTGGCGGCGCCAAACTGCCCGTCGTCGATCTGGTCGGTGGCCTGCTTATAGTAGCTATCGAGCCCGACGGTGAATGCCGGGGAGAAATGGTGGAGGGCACCAGCGTCGAAGTAATTCGAGCGCTCGCATTTCACCGGATCATCGGTGTCCTGATCGGCGGCGTTCGTCGTGTCGTCAAATTTGCTGACGCTGGTGGGCGAGACATCCTCGAGCGGCGGCGGAATGAAGTAGCGGGCGTAGCCGGCGTGAATCGTCGTGTCGGTTGAAGCTTGGTAAACTGCGCTCAGGCGGGGACTGATTTGATTTTCATGGACGTAGGCATCCACCTGGTCGAAGCGCCCTCCCAGGTTGAGGGTTAGGCGATCGGAGGCCTTCCATTCATCCTGCAGATACAAAGTGCCGTCGTAGGCTCGCTTAAAATGGTCATCCTCGATCGTGAACGGCGGGGCGTCGACGACGACCTCGCCCGTGTTCGGATCGACGTTGTCGGCGCTGAATACGGCCACGCGGTTTTGAACCTGAGCCACTTCCGTGTCGAACAGCAGCCCGCCGCGGATGGTGTGCGCCCCGCCCGCTTGATAGGAGAAGTCTCCCTGCAGCCCGCTGGTGAGGAGGTAGCGGGATACTCGGCTTGCAACCCCGTTGAAATAGAGATCCCCATCCTCGTCCGGTTGGAACAGGACGCTGCGAAAGCGGTTCACCAGGGCGATTTGGTAGGACAAATCACCCACAGCCTGTTTGTAGGCGACAATGCCGTAATAGGTCTGCTCGTTCTGCGTTTCGTTCAGGAGCGATGAATCCGCGACGGGAAAACTGTCGGCGAACTCCAAGGTGGAAACCTGGTCTGGGTTGTTGGGGATCTGAAAATCGGCATCGGAGGCGCTGAAGATGAAACTGAGACTACTCGAATCGGATAGCCTTTCGGAAACGTAACCGAAGGCCTTGTATTGGTCGGTGTTGTCGTGAACGGCGCGCGCGCTGGACGTGGGGTTTTCGATCCCGAGACTGCCGTGAAGATAACTGGCATTGAGGTAATAGTCCGTATTTCCAGAGGAGCCGCCTGAGACGGCATCGAAGTGGCTGGTGTCATAGCTTCCTCCATAATACGAAAGCTCATTGCCCTGGAGGCCGGCGCCCGTCTTGGTCTGAACGGAGATGATGCCGTAATTGCCCCACGCGTATTGGGCGGGCAATGCTCCCACCTTCAGGGACACTGTGTCGACAAAGCGGGTGTCCAAATCTTGCCCGAAACCATTGATGCCGGGAGGCAACAGGATCTCGTTCAAGTAGTACTGGTAATAGGGGTCCTCCTCGCGGAAATGAACTTGGCCGGCGCTGTCTTGGGAAATGCCCGGCGAGCGAATAAGAAGCTGATTGAACGTGGAGTCCGATCCCTGGGCGATGACGTCGATCTGGGCGGAGCTCAGGGTATACGTGCTGGTGCCCAAGCTGAGATCAGTCTGAACGGAGGGCGTGACAACGACTTCGGGCAAAACAGTCTGCCCTCCAAATGAAGCTATTGTCTCCGCTGCCCTCCCATTGAGGACGAAGCCCAAGATGGCCACGAGCAAAGGGATTGTTGGCCGATAGCGGCTAAGGACTGGGTTCGAGGCGGCGGCGTGCATGGCTATAGGGATGGAACCGCGGACGGTAGCAAAATCCGGCGCGGTTGTACGCTACACCAAGCCTGATTCCATTGCAGGGCGTTACCCTGCATGCACCGCGCCGCGGAGGATTATGAAGATCGGCATCAGGGCAGATCGTAGCGAAGGTCCATGTAGAGCATTCCCAGATGGGCGTTCGCCGGCGTTCCAGGCGCCACATACCACGGCTCGCGATCGAGATAGGATGTCTGAATCAGAAACTTTAGGTCGCCATATCCCGGCTTCTTCCAGATGGTATCGGCGTCACCAATCGTGTATTCCTCGATCGATTTATTATTCGTATTGGCGGAGCCAACATAGCCGTAGCCAACATAGGAAGTGGCTCCGGTTGGGGCGAAGGCGCTCGAAATGTTTACCAGGCTGTAATAAGCATAGAGTTTATTGGCCGGCGTCGCATCCCATTCAAACCCACCAAGAATCGATCTGGCATGGACCGGAGACAAGGTGTCTACGCCCGCGGCGTTGGCCGGAAGTACGATGAAATCCGGAACGTTGCCATTCGCAATGTATCGGCCGCCACCGTCGCCGTAGAAGGCATTTTCAATCAAGGCGAGGTCCGGTGCGACACCGATATTCATATTGAGCGAGACGGCTTCGCCGGAAGCGCTTGCGTTGGCATTAACCGGATTTGCGCCCGTAGCCAGAGTGTTGATCTTGAATTCGCGGAAAAGACCGGCCGCGTCGGCATGGAAGGGAAGCCCGCCGAGTTTCGTGTCATAGGCGATTTTGCCGATGACATCGGGAACGAGGTTAGGAGTGGCGGTGCCATTGCTGCCGTTGTCCACGGAGGCGGCGTTGAAGTTAGACGGGAGCGTCACGGCGCTACCGATATATTGGTCGGGATCTTCGAGCGAGAAGCCCGCAGCCCACTCGGGGCTGGCGTGAAAGACCAAGCGAACCTGCGGCTGGCGCGCCCAGATCAGGCCACTTTGGTAACTAAGATCCACGTCTTGCGTATAAAAAAGATCGCTGGGAACCGGGGATAGCCCCTTTCGATTGGGCGTCATCAAGCTCCAGTCCTGTCCTGCGAGGAACTCCCAATTGCCTTTCATCAGATCGACAAAATAGGCCCGCATTCGCATGGTGGCCGAATTGCTCGTGACATTCTCGCTTGTCGATGGGGTTCCCACAAAGTCTGTCTCGACATAGCCGAGCACCTTCAGATCGCCGACGTCCGAGTCCACCCGTAGGCCAAGACGCGAGTTTTGGGCGCTAAACCGAGTCTCCGACAATTGGCCCGCCGCCGTATTGTTAACGGGGATCGTTCCGAAGCTGGTGGCGAGCGAGCCGCCCGTGTTCGTGCTTCGGGATACGCTCGTAAAGTCCATGAACCCGAAGGGAGTAAAGGCTGCGCTTCCAATTTGAATCGCCAAGGGTGAAGGGCTGCCGGGCCCAGCGACGGGCGGCACGGTGATCGCCGGCGCGTTCGGCGAGGAAGTGGTCGCTGGTGACGTCGGAGCGGCGGCCGGCGCGGCAGTCTGCGCACTCGCCTCTTGCTGAAGGCTGTCCGCCTCCTGCTGAGTGATGATCCCCTTTTTGATCAGGAGGTTGAGCAGGGCCTGGTTGCTGACTTGCTGGGAAAACGCCGGGACCGCGATCATTAGGGCGCCGAAAAAAAGCGCGGCGCCGAGAGTTTTGTGATTAAGCATGGGATAGTTCGTCTTAGGTGTTTCACTGCCGTGAAATGCCATTTTCATGGCGGGTTAATGTTACGATCGTGTGACGCTTCTTTGTCAATGGGAGTGAGGAAGATACAACCGGAATGGAGCAGGAAGTAATTGCATCGTTGCCGGGAAGCATGCGGCCGATTTTCTCCGGAAAGCCCGATCGCCGGCTATCGCCGGCCACCGATCAGCGGACCCGACAAGTCTGCCGACGGGTGCCACAAACATTATGTGATTCTCGAGCGGCTTGTTGAGAGACCATCTCAAGGCTTCGATGGAATGGGTTGTCCCGACCAGACCCGGCGCCAACCCCTCAACGCGCGCTTGCCTTGGCCGCCGTTCGTTCGCGCAGCACGCGTTGCACTGCCGCGCGATCCTTCTGCGTGGGTTTTGGCAACGGAAGATATCCGGCCTCATACGGGTTCTCGACAATGCGATTATACCGCTTCCCGCCGGCGGGGAACCGCTTCTTGATCGAGCGCATTGCGCTCGCAAGCTTTTGAAGTTCGGTGGCCATTAGATCTCTTCGAACACAACGTAAGGGACGGCGATCTCTTGTCCACCGCGAGCCAAGGAAAGCTTGCGGGGCCGCTCCGCCAAAACGAACCGGCTGCCCTTTGGAAATAAGGTTGATTTTTATCCTGGGAACGTTCTTGGAAGGCCGCGGCGAAACATTCAAATCGATTCTGGGTAGATCGCCCTGAATCCGGCTGGGAAGCCGGCGCAAAATATTTGGATCTCGCCATCGAACCGGTCTCGAGTGGCGCAATTGCCTGCGGCCCGAATTGTCGGGGGCCATCGTGCTCGGCCCACATGCAGCAATGCGACCGCGACCTCAACTCACTTGGCCGTGTTTGAAAAATACCGCCGAGCATCCGAACTTGTCTCGATTAGCACTTCGAAAATTCGGCGCTTCTCGTCCTTTTCGCGGTATAAGCATAACGCCCCTCCGCAGTGTTGTCCTTTAGCGCTATGGTTAAAGGCGAATCTTGCGCAAGCGCAGAGCATTGGTGACGACTGAAACCGAACTGAAACTCATGGCTGCCCCGGCGATCATCGGACTCAAGACGATTCCGAAAGTCGGATAAAGCACCCCGGCGGCGATGGGGATTCCGAGCAGGTTGTAGGCGAAGGCGAAGAAGAGGTTTTGACGGATGTTGGCCATGGTTGCACGCGAAAGGCGAATAGCCTTGGCGATGCCGCGCAGATCGCCTTTCACAAGTGTGACGCTGGCGCTCTCCATCGCGACGTCGGTACCCGTACCCATCGCGATCCCCACGTCAGCCGCGGCCAAGGCGGGCGCATCGTTGACCCCGTCTCCGGCCATGGCAACGACTGAGCCTTCCTGTTTAAGCGCCTTGACCTTTTCAATCTTGCCCGCGGGCTCGACCTCAGCCTCGAAACGGTCGAGGCCGAGCTGTTGGGCCACCGACTGGGCGGTGCGACGGTTGTCGCCGGTCACCATCACGAGCTTCACCCCAAGTTGGTGCAGAAGCGCAATCGCTTCGCGCGAGGATTCTTTGATCGGATCGGCCACCGCGAGCACTCCGGCTAGCTTTTTGTCGATCCCGACAAAGAGCACGGTCTTCCCATTGGCCTGCAGGTTCGTCGCCCGCTCTTCAAGCTCGGAATCCAAGGATACGCCTTCTGCCAAAAGAAACTTCGGATTGCCGATCGCAATCATCCTTCCATCCACCACTCCCGCGATTCCGGCGCCGGCAACCGAGCGAAAATCGGTGACCGGTCGCAGCGCAAGCTTGTTCTCCTTGGCGCTCCGCACAATCGCAGTTGCGAGAGGATGCTCGGAGGCGAGCTCCAGAGACGCGGCGAGTTGCAGGAAGCCGGCCGCATTCGAATTCGCCGCGAGCACGGTGTCGGTAAGGCGAGGCTTTCCCTCCGTGACGGTCCCCGTCTTGTCCAAGACCAGCCAGGTCACTTTTCCGAGATGTTCGAGCGCCTCGGCATTCTTTACGAGCACGCCAACCTGGGCGCCTCTGCCCACGCCGACCATGATGGACATCGGCGTGGCCAGCCCAAGGGCGCAAGGACACGCGATGATGAGGACGGCAACCGCGTTGACGACGGCGTAGGCCAAACGCGGCTCGGGACCGAAGAAATACCACACAAGGAACGTCGTCGCTGCGATCGCCGCGACGGTCGGCACGAAAATTCTGGCGATTTTATCGGCCAGGCCCTGTATCGGTGCGCGGCTGCGCTGCGCGGCGGCAACCATTTGCACAATGCGAGAAAGCAGCGAATCCGCCCCGACCTTGTCCGCGCGCAGAATAAAGCTTCCCCCTCCATTGATGGTTCCACCCGTCGCTGAGTCGCCAGCCTTCTTCTCCACCGGCAACGATTCGCCCGTGATCATGGATTCGTCCAGCGACGAGGAGCCTTCCTCAATGAGCCCATCAACGGGAACTTTGCTTCCCGGACGAACCCGCAGACGGTCGCCGGCCTTGATGGCCTCAAGGGGTACTTCCGCTTCGCCCTGATCCGTCACCCGAATCGCGGTGGCGGGGGCCAGATTCAGAAGCGCTTTGATCGCGCTTGAGGTCTGGGCCCGCGCGCGCAGTTCGAGCACTTGGCCGAACAGCACGAGCACGACGATCACCGCGGCTGACTCGAAATAAACATTCGTGGGGCCATGCAGGTGAATCGCCTCCGGAAAAAGGCCGGGCAGGATGAGCGCCACGGTACTGTAAGCCCACGCTGCTCCGACCCCGAGCGCCACCAGGGTGAACATGTTCCAGTTTCTGGTCCGCAGCGATCTCGCCCCGCGCACGAAGAATGGCCAACCGGCCCACCAAACGACGGGGCTTGCCAGCAGAAATTGGATCCACCGGCTGAGAGGCGTGTCGCCAGCGTGCATGAACGCGGGCACGACGTGTGCCATGGCGAGAAGGAATACGGGCAGGGCGAGGCTGGCGCCGATCCAGAAACGCCGGGTCGTGGCGCGCAACTCAGAGCTCGCCTCTGGCTCGGCGCCGGCCGAAATGATTTTTGGTTCCAACGCCATGCCGCAGATTGGGCATGCGCCGGGATGATCCTGCTCGATCTGAGGATGCATCGGGCACGTATAGACGGTCTTAGCCGGGCCGCCATGAGCCGGGTTGCGTTCCAGCGCCATGCCGCATTTCGGGCATTCGCCCGCGACATCGGATTCCACCCCCGGACACATCGGGCAGTAATAGGCGGCCCCGGCCGGCGCCTTCCCCATGAGTTCGCCATGCCTGCACCGGGGCTCATCCCCCGCGCGGGGCTCAGCGTGGCCGAAATCCGGAGCTCCATCGGGCTCGGCGGATTCTTCGGAAGACAGCATCAGCAGATAAAGGCTTCATTTCAGCGTGATGCCAACTTTATGCGCCTGCGGCTTGTTGAGAGATCATCTCGACGCTTTGATGGAGTGCGCGTCGCGACCGGTTGTCTCGCTGGCGGCTCAAGGCGCGCTTCCCGGTGACGTGATTTCGCCGATTTGAGCTACTTGAAGGGTTGGTCTGGGCAAGGGAACATCAGGTTAGGTTTGGCGCACCCTGAGGGAGTCCAACGGCGCCCGGAAAACTTCGTGGTTCGCGTTTGGTTCGCGATGTTTCGGGCCAATCTCGGATGCACTGGTGAGATAGCCGAACTAGGAGCCTCGGACATGCTCCGCACGTCTGGGTCGCAAAATGGTATTATATGCGATACCTTTTAGCTTGCTGAAAGCAATATGGTGCAACATATGTATCGCATACGATACATGAATTTTTCCGAAACAGGAGCCCTCATCCGGATTGCGCGCCATCAGGCGGGCATGACCCAGGCAACACTTGCCAAACGCCTGCACATGAGTCGCGCGACCATCTCCCAATTGGAAAATGGCGTCATCGGAGAGCTGGGAATGCGCAAACTCGCGCAGATTTGCGACCGCCTTGGCTTGGAAGTCGCAGTCCGGGTGCGACGGCCACCGACTCTGCACGAAGCCTACGCACGCAACCGGGAGGAAAGGCAGGCCGCCTTCCAAGAGACAGACAAGATCATCGCCAACCTGAACCCAGGTAAGCCCGGTGGCTAACGTCTTCGTCAACCGGCGGGGGGTCGGGACTCTCACTCGTGAGGATCCTGCCAACCGGTTTGTTTACGACGCCGAGGTGGCCACGAATCTGGCGGTGTCTCTGTTGATGCCGGTCAATCGCACGCCTTACCTCGCTGAACGGGCGGCTGTGCTGCATCCGGTGTTCGACATGAGTCTTCCCGAAGGCGCGCTGCGGGAGGCGTTGAACACTATGTTCGCGAAGGCTCTCCCGGTATTCGACGATCTCGCTTTGCTGGAAATTGTCGGCCGTTCGTTGATTGGTCGACTGCGGTTTGGCGCCTCTCCCGAGGAACTCGATCAGGTGCCGCCACAGAACCTGCGAGAGCTGCTGGCGAGTCGAGGCACAGGTGAACTCTTTGCCGACTTGCTTCAGCGCTACGCGCGTTATTCCGGCGTGGCCGGAGTCCAACCCAAGCTGCTGATCCGTGACGATGGCAGCCTGGGCACAAGCAGGTTCAGTCCCGTTCCGGCCGGCGACCGAGTCACCGCACATGGCGCCACTCATATTGTGAAGTCGTTTGACGCGGCCAAGTTTCGCGGTCTGGCCGCCAATGAATTCTTCTGCCTTAAGGCGGCGCGCGCTGCCGGCCTGGCGGTTTCGCCGGCAGCAATCGCTACGGGAGGACATTTGCTCGTGGTCGAGCGTTTCGACCTGAAGCCCGACGGCACCTATCTGGCATTTGAAGATGGATGCGCCCTGGATGGCCGGTTGTCTCGCGAAAAATATGAGGGCAGTTACGAGCAACTGTCAGCAACACTCGGCAGGGTGCTGCGTGGACCGGATGGCACCGCGGCCGAACTCGCCCGATTCTTCCGTTCGCTCGTTCTTTCGATCGCGGTGCGCAACGGGGACGCCCACCGGAAGAATTTCGGAGTGGTTTACGATGACGCCATGGGCCAGGTGACCCTTGCGCCGACCTTTGATGTCGTAACGACCTCCGCCTACCTACCTGGCGATAGCCTTGCGCTGACGCTGGACGGCACAAAGCGTTGGCCGGACGCGAAACGACTGGTGCGTTTCGGCATGCAGCACTGCCAACTTGCCGGTCCTGGCGCCAAGGCCATCGTTGCGGAGGTCGCCGAGGCGGTGGCAAAAGTGTCTCGGGAATTGGACATTTTTACCGACTTTGACCCGCAAGCGAAGGAAATCTCGGATCGGATGCGGACGGCCTGGACCGATGGCGTGGCCTCACTTCGGCAGACAACCACCGGTTAATGGCGCACCCTGAGGGAGTCGAACCCCCAACCTTCTGATCCGTAGTCAGATGCTCTATCCAATTGAGCTAAGGGTGCCTAGCCAAAGGGAAAAAGGAGCAGGGAATTGCGGCGGAGCGCAAGCGTGAACTTGTCGGCGCCCTTTACGAAGAGGCTCCGGGCATTCCAGGAGCGCCTAAAATCAGGCGGTTTTTGAGCGAGCAAGCGATCTGAACCGTAGTATTACATGGTACCCATTTTCATGGAACGCAACAAGTCGGGCTCCAGTCATGTTTAAGGGTCATGCCAGCGGCTTTCCGGCCGATATCCCGGTTGATTCCCCTGCCGGCTCTTCCCAGTTTCATGCCCAACTGGCCGCCTTCGCCCAGTTCATTGGCGAAGCCCCCGGTGCGCTCTTCTTTTGAAACCCCACCTTTGAGACGAACCAACGCAATCGGCCTCTGGCGGGCCATCGCCGGCTTCAGCGCCGCGGTCGTGGCGCTCGGCCTGCTGCCGGGGGCCGCGCGTGGCGCCGCGGGCTCCGGCGAAACCGGCCGGGTGCTGTTGTCGGACAGCATCGTCCCCGTGGTGCCGGCCAGCCGAACCCGGCCGGGGCCGGGCCAGGCGGTCGTGGTCAGAACGAATCTGAGCTCCGGCGAAACCGCGGCGACGATGGAAATCGAGGTGGGCCTGTGCTTGCGCGACCCGGCGGGCCTCCAGGCGCGCGTCGACCGCCAGGAGATCCTTTCCGTGGCGGAATTGCAGGCGCGGTACCTGCCGCTGGCCGCCGACGCCGAGCGGGTGGCCGCTTGGCTGAGCGCGCAGGGGCTCACGGTGACAAGCCGGGATTCCATCCATTTGGGGGTCTTCGCCCAGGGCACGGTCAGCCAGGTGGCGGCGGCCTTCCAGGTATCCTTTGCGCGGGTCTCCGCAGGCGGCGAGGAGACTACCTCCGCGATCACCGCGCCCAGCCTGCCTGCCGACCTGGCCCCCGCCGTGCTCGGCATCGCCGGGTTGCAGCCCCAGGTGCGCCACCGGCCGCATTTCCAACGTCGGCGCCTGGTTTCGGACGCCGCGCCGGGCGTGGTGGCCCCGTATACGCCGCCGCAGCTCCAGCAGGCCTACAATGTTCCGGCCCAGACCGGCGCCGGCCAGATCGTCGCCATCGTGGACGATCAATATGCACCGCTTTCCGATCTCACCGAGTTCTGGAACATCTACAGCATCAATGACCAGCTGGCCAACATCACCAATGTGCCGGTGGGCCAGGGACCGACCCCCGGGACCGATCCCACGGAATCCTGCCTGGATGAAGAGTGGTTCAGCGCCATGGCGCCGGGGGCCAAGATCAGGGTGTACGGAGTCAGCTCGCTGACTCCCAACACGATCAGCCAGGCCTGCTCGCAAATCCTCGCCGACCTGCCGACGAACCCGGGCCTGAATCAGCTTTCGATGAGCTTTGGCTCCCCGGAGAGCGCGCTGCCCTTGAGGTCCGAACAGATGGAGGCCAGCGGAATGATCGCGCTGGCGGCTGCCGGCGTGACCATTTTCGCCTCCTCGGGCGACGGCGGCTCCAATCCCGAATACACCAGTTCGGGCGGTTGGCTGAACCTCTATCCGGGCGGCACGACCCAGGCCAGCTATCCTTCGAGCGACGCCAATGTGACCGGGGTCGGCGGGACCAGTCTGAACCTCACGGCGAGCGGGGCCGTCTCGACGGAAACGGCCTGGGTCGGCACGGGCGGCGGCCCGAGCATCTACGCCAGCCGGCCGGCCTGGCAGACCGGTTTGGGCGTGCCGGCGGGCAACTCCCGGCTGACCCCGGACGTGGCGGCCGTGGGCGACGGAATCACCGGAGTGAACGTGGTCGTGCAGGGCGCCCAGGAGACCTACGGGGGCACCAGCTTGAGCGCCCCGCTTTGGGCGGCCTTTGGCGCCATGATCAACCAGGCTAGGGCCAGGTCGGGCCTGGCGGCGGCCGGTCCGCTCAACCCGCGGCTCTATCCCCTGCTGGGAACTCCCTGCTTCTGGGATATCACCACGGGCAACAATGGCGGCGAGGCGGCGGGAGGCGGCTATGATGAGACCACCGGCCTTGGCGTGCCCAACGTGGCCAATCTCATCGCCTACCTGGGCGCCGCGAGTGCGCCGGCCGCCGCCGCCCCGATCTTCGCGCAGCGTCTGTCCAACGAAACGGCGATTGTCGGATCCAATGCGAGCATTCCGGCAATTGCCAGCGGCGCCGGAACCCTGTCCTACCGATGGCAGCGCTTGCCGGCCGGTGGGAGCGTTTGGACCGCTCTGAACGACGCGGGCGCCTATTCAGGATCAGCCACCGCATCCTTGCAGATCCGCCCGGTGAGCGCGGCGATGAGCGGCGATCAATTCGAATGCGTGGTGACCAGCTCGCAGGGCGAGGCCATCGGACCGGTGGCCACGCTGGCAGTATCCTACCCGCTCAGCGTGGCCACGTTTGTGGGCGACGCCGGCATCGCCGGGTCCGCGGATGGCTCCGGGCGAGGCGCCCAATTCGACAGTCCCAATGGCCTGGCCTTCGACCAGCTGGGAAACCTCTATGTCGCCGACATCCTCAACAACGCGATCCGCAAGGTGACTCCGGCCGGGGTGGTGACGACTTTGGCGGGCACGGCGGGGATCGCCGGCAGCGCCGACGGGATCGGCCCGGCGGCGCAGTTCAACCAGCCGGACGGGATGGCGATCGATTCCGGGGGCAATCTGTACGTGGCCGATTACGGCAACGATACGATCCGGATGGTGACCCCGGCCGGAGTCGTGACGACGCTGGCCGGCGTGGCGGGCGTGGCCGGGAGCGCCAATGGCACGGGCAATGGGGCGCTGTTCATGGGTCCCCGCGCGGTCACCCTCGACCCGGCGGGCAACCTCTATGTGAGCGATGGCAGCAGCACCATCCGCAAGATCGCCCCGGGCGGAGTCGTCTCGACCCTGGCGGGAACCGCGGGGGTTACCGGTTCGGCGGACGGGCTGGGGGCCGCGGCGCAATTCAACGGGCCGCGCGGACTGCGCGTCGACGCGGCCGGCAACCTGTGGGTGGCCGACCGCGACAACGACTTGATCCGGCTGGTCACCCCCGCCGGCCGGGTCACGACGGTGGCCGGGGTGGCCGGCGCCGAGGGCGATGCCGACGGCATCGGGACCAGCGCCCGGCTTGCGCTACCCTACGGCCTGGTCTTCGACCCGGCCGGCAATCTATATTTCACCGAGGAGGACGCCGAAACGGTGCGCCTGATCACCCCCGGCGGGACCGTGAGCACGCTGGCCGGTCTGCCGTTCACCATGGGCAGCGCCGACGGCGCGGGCGAGGCGGCCCGCTTCAGCACCCCGCTCGGCCTGGCGATCGATTCGGCCAATAACCTGTACATCGCCGATTCCGACTACAGCACGATCCGCAAGGCCGCCCTCGCGACGACCCCGCAGATCGTGGCGGCGCCCAAGAGCGCGACAGTCGTTCCCGGAGGCTACCTGGTCCTCAGCGTCCAGGGCCAGGGCGGAGGGCTGAGCTACCAATGGTACCTCAATGGAACTCCGATCGCCGGGGCCACCGGCGCCACCTACACCGTCCCGAGCGTCGCGGCCGCCAGTGCGGGCGCCTACACGGTCTCCGTGACCAACAGCGTGGGCGCCGTCACCTCGCCTGCGGCCGTCGTCACGGTTCCGGCGGGCGGAACGACGCCCGCCCGACTGGTCAATCTGTCCACCCGGGCCTTCGTCGGCACGGGCAACAACATCATCGTGGCCGGCTTCATCGTCGGCGGCTCCGGCCCAAAGCAATTGCTGGTCCGCGGCGACGGTCCAACCCTGGCCGAATACGGCGTGAGCGGGCCGCTGGAGGACCCGCAGCTGGAGGTGTTCAACGCCAGCGGGGTCAACCTCGCCGCCAATACCGGCTGGGGCACTACGGTCGGCGGAACGGCCGGCCTGATCTCGGCCTTCAACCAGACTGGCGCGTTCGCGTTACCCGCCGGATCGGCCGACTCAGCCTTGGTGCTCCCGGCCCTGCCGCAGGGCGCGGCGACCGCGGAGATCCTCGGGGCGGGCAATACGACCGGCATCGGCCTGGCGGAAGTGTACGACATGGACGCGGCCACGGCGCCCGCCCGCCTGGTCAACCTGTCGACCCGGGCGCTGGCCGGCATCGGCGCCAGCGCCCTGGTCGCCGGCTTTGTGATCGGACCGCAGGGCGCGCCGTACGAGACGGTCCTAGTCCGCGGGATCGGACCGGCGCTGGGCCAGGCGCCCTTCAACTTCACCGGCGTCCTCGCCTATCCGACCCTGACCTTGTACGATGCCAGCGGCAACGCGATCGCCACCAACACGGGGTGGGGGGGCACCGCCGCGCTGACGGCCGTCTTCAACCTAGTTTACGCCTTCGGCCTGCCTGCCAGCTCGGCGGACTGCGCGCTGGTCGCCACGCTGCCACCGGGCACCTACACCGCCCAGGTCAGCGGAGTCAACGGCACCACGGGAACTGCGCTGGTCGAAGTCTACGAGGTGCCTTGAGGGGGGCCGGCGCCGGACAACACAAAGCGCGCCCAAGGCGGGCGCGCTTGGCGGAGAACAACCTGGGAAATTCCTAGGCGGACACTGCTTTGGGCAGGGCGATGTTGAAATCGACGATCCGCAACTGCTTGCGTTTGACTTTGAACAGGCGCGAGCGGCGCCGGAGCATGCGGTCGAGCTTGTCGGTCAGCAGGGAGACGGCCTTGTGACACTCGTCGGACTCGACGACCGCGTTCATGTCGGGGCCGTGGATGACGATATGGCCCTTGGCCTTGAACCGCGTGCCGACATCCTCCTTGGGATCATACTCCAGCTCAAACCGGAGGCGCACGATCTGCTCCTCGTGGCGAAACAATCGGTCGGCTTTCTCACGCACAAAGGTTTTCAACGACGGGGTGAGTTCCAGGTGGATGCCCGAGACGATTAGTTCGTGGTTATTTTGTCTGTTCATAATACGTACGACAGCATTTGTTTTGGTTGACGAAGGATCGGCGTGGCCGCCGGTCCCGAAAGAGTCCTCCGCATTTCCTGTCCTCCCCATGCCTTCGCTACGCGAAACGCTCCGACGCTCAACCCCGGCTTTTTTGGGGGGCGGATCTTCCCGGGTTGGAAAACCATACATCGAGCTGCGGGGGAAACATTGCCCGGAATCACCCATTTGCAATCTATCTCGGCACATTCCCGGCATAACTATAGTGCAGCTTAATTTGCGCCAATCGGCGGCGATCCGCCCGCCTGCCCCCGCAATCAAGCCGGCCTCATTCCCCGTTTCCACCGCCGTGGTCCGAACTAATGCCGGCCGGACCCGTTGAGCCGAACGGGGGCGAGCCCCCTCCGGAGGCCTGGTCGCCGCGCCGCGCCTGCGCCTGGCCGCGCCGGCTGGCGCAGGGTCCCGTGCGGATCATTGGCCCGGAGGAGTTTCGGAGTTGGATCCTGCACGAGGACGACCGGCTCTTGGTGATCGACAAGCCCGGCGACGTGGTCTGCCACCCGTCCAAGGCGGGCCCGTGGTCGAGCCTGGTCGGCGCCGCCCGGGAGCACACCGGCCGGGCGACCATGCACCTGGTGTTCCGGCTCGACCGCGAAACCAGCGGAATCGTGGTCCTGGCGAAGGATCCGGCCGCGGCCAGCCGCCTGCAGCAGGCGATGCAACGCCGGCAGGTCGGCAAGGTGTATTACGCCATCCTCACCGGGCTCCTGGGGGAGGCGGTGACCGTCGACCAGCCCCTGGGCGACGATACGGCGAGCCCCGTCTATCTGAAGTCCGCGGTCTGTGCTGGCGGCCAGCCGGCGCAGACCCGCTTCGAGCCGGTGGCAAACGCCGGCGGCTTTACGCTGGCCCGGGTCGTGACCCAGAGCGGCCGCAAGCACCAGATCCGCGCCCACGCCCAATGGCTGGGGCTGAGCCTGGTCGGCGACAAGATCTACGGGCCCGATGCGCGGCTGTTTCTCGAGTTCATCGACCACGGCTGGACCGCCTCCCTGGCCGAACGCCTCCTGTTGCCGCGCCAGGCCCTGCACTGTGCGGAGATCGACCTGCGGCCGGCGGGCTGGCCGCAGGCCTTTCGGGCGCCGCTGCCCGAGGACCTACGCCAGTTTTGCCGCGAGCGGCTCGGAACCGAGGTGGAGTGCTAAGACGGCGCCGACCGCCGCGCGCTGGGCGGCGAGGCGGCGCTCGAGGGGCAGGCCCGAGGGCGTTTCAAAGGTGTAGGAGAGGCTGTGGTGGCGGTCGCTGAGGTAGATCGCCTCCGGCCACAGTTCGCGCGCCAGCGGGTCGCCGCCCGGCCGGACAATTCCCGCCCGGGCCGGCCGACCGTCGATCTGCTCGCTGGGGTCGATCGGGAAGCCGGCCGCCACGGCGGCGATGACCGGCTCGGCCACGCTCCGCCGGCCGCGGGGATTGAGCTCGTAGAGATAGAAGCCCGTGGCCTCCCAATCCTCATGCAGGCAGAGCGCCAGGTCGAAATTGGGCTGCCGCTGCAGCCAGGCCACGTGCGCCCGGATCTCGCGCGACTTGGGATCGCGGTAGTCGCGATTCAAGTCCAGGCCCTCGGCGCTCTCCCGCGTGCCCCGGGTGAAGCCGGCCGGGTTCAGGAGCGGGCACAGAAACCAAGTGGCCCGCCGGTCGAAGAGCCCGGCCTCCAGAAGGGCGAGCAGCGCCAGGGGTGGGGCGGGCTCGTCGCCGTGGATGCCGGCCGACAGGTAGATGCGGGGCCGGGGTCCGGGGGTTCGCCGGGTGAGGGCCAGCAGCGGTCCCGCGGCGACCTCGCCGAATTGTTCGACGCGAAATCCGGCCGCCGCGCCGGCGGCGGCAAACCGGCCGGCCAGTTCCGGCGGGGAGAAGGGAGCGGCTTTGACACTCGGCATGGGTTGGTTCTTGCTCGCCGTTCGCCCTCAGCACAAGCCGCAACCCAAGCCCTGCCCCCATGTCCCAGGTCCGCGTCCGATTCGCCCCCAGCCCGACCGGCTTCTTCCATATCGGGAGCGCGCGCACCGCCCTGTTCAACTGGCTGTACGCGCGGCACACGGGCGGGGTGTTCGTCCTGCGGATCGAGGACACCGACCAGACCCGCAACAGCGAGGCCTACCTCAACCTGATCTACGACAGCCTGGAGTGGCTGGGCCTCAACTGGGACGAGGGTCCGCGGGTGGGAGGCGGCCACGGCCCCTACCGCCAGAGCGAGCGGGCCGGCGTGTACGCCGACTACCTCGGCCGCCTGCGGGCGGCCGGCCGCGCCTACGACAAGGACGGGGCGGTCTACTTCAAGCTGCTCGGCGAACGCAGCGAGGTCTACGACGAGCACCGCAAGAAGACGGTGGTCAAGGTCGCAAACCGGCCGGCCGTGATCGAGGACCGGATTCGCGGCCGGGTGGAGCGCACCGAGGACGAGGATTTCGTGATCGTGCGCTCGGACGGCAACCCGGTTTTCCACCTGGTCAACGTCGTCGACGACATCGCGATGGGTATCACCCATGTGATCCGGGGCGAAGACCACCTGTCGAACGCGAGCAAGCACCTTGAATTGTTCGCGGCCTTCGGCGCCCCGGCGCCCGTCTACGCCCATATCCCGCTGATCCTCAAGCAGCACGGCCCGGGCAAGATGTCCAAGCGCGATCAGGGTGCCCTGATCGAGGACTACCAGCGGCGCGGGTTTCTCCCGGAGGCGCTGGTCAACTTCCTGTCCCTCTTGGGCTGGAACCCCGGCGGCGACCTGGAGAAGATGCCCCTGGAGGAGATCATCCGCCGGTTCGACCTGCCGGGGGTCAATCAGAGCAACGCCCGTTTCGACGAGAAGAAGCTGGCCCACATGAACATGCTCTATCTGCTGGAGCTTCCGCCCGAGCGTTTTGTCGCCCTGGCGCGGCAATACTTCGGACGGCAGGGGCTCTTCGCCGCTGGCGCGCCCGACGAAGTCTATTTCCGGGAGGTGATGCTACTCAGCCAGCCCAAGGTTAAAGGCATCGACGAATTGCCCGCTTACACCGCCTATTTCTTCACCGAAGACTTCGCGGTCGATCCGCGGGCGCGGGAGAAGATCCTGGGCAAGGGAGACCCAAAGGCGCGCCTGCGCGAACTGGCGGCGGAGCTGCCGGGCGCGGACTTTGGTTCGGACTCCGCCCTGGAACAGATGCTTCAGTCCCTGGCCGCCCGCCATGGCCTGGGCGCGGGTGACTATATCCACCCCGGGCGCCTGGCCGTTTCCGGAACGAATGTGGGGCCCACCTTTTACGGGCTCTTCCGGGTGCTCGGCCGCGAGCGTGTGCTGCGGCGGATCGAACGCTTCCTGGCCGCGGCCTAGCCGGGATGGCTCCGCCAGTCGGAGTCGATCACCGCGGACAGCCAGGCGAGGTCGGGGCGGTGGGCGGTGGCGTGAACCCGGATGGCGATGCCGACTGATTCCTCGCCCATCGCGTAGGCGACGTTGATCGCCAGCAGGCGGCCCGCCAGATCCAGGACCGGTCCGCCGCTGTCGCCCCGCTGGATCAGCGTCGTGTGAAAAAGGGTGACGCGGGGAGGAGCCGCTTCCGGGTGCGGGGTCCCGCCCAGAAAGCGGCCGCCGAGCAGATCCATCGCGATCCCGGTGTTGCCGGCCGGCGCGGAGTCCTGGCCGACGGAGGCGACCGGGGTGCCCGGCGGCGGCACTGCGCCCCACGCGAAAACCTGCCCGAGCGGCTGGCCGACCCGCAGCACTGCCAGATCGGTGCCCTCGCCGGCGGCCTCGCCCTGAAACACCACCCGCACGCGCAAGAGCCGGCTGCGGGGGATCCCGCCTGAATCCTCGGTCCAGACCAGGTACACCGGCTCCCGGCGCACGCAATGGGCGGCGGTCAGAAAATAGCCGCGCGTGTCGACCGCGGTCGCCTTGCCATAGCCAAATTCGCCGCGCGGGCTGAACTTGAAGCCGGTCTGCAGGCTCCCGTCCGCGCCGATCGCTTGCGTCAGGGACAACTGCTCGGCCCCCCAGAGGAGGGTGGCGACCCGCCGGCGGGCGAAGTCGGCGAGGCCTGCCACGCCGACCGGGACCGCGGCGACGGGCGGAGGGATGGGCGGAGCGGGTGCATAATGGGCGCAGCCGGAGGCGAGGACCGCCGCGAGCCACGCGATCCGGCCGTAGCCGCTCCGCCTCTGCCCGGGGCCGCTCAATCGAATTGCCGGCGGAAGGCGGCGAGCTGCTGGCGCAGCTCGGCGAGCTCCCGGCGCAGGTCGGCGATTTCAGCCTCAAGCTTGGCGAGCCGCTCGTTCTCAAGGCGGACGGCGACCACGGCCGGTTCCAGCCGGGGCGCCGTGCCGGGAGCGCCCTCCGCCGGCGGCCCGCCCAGGAGCTGGGCGTACCGCGCCTCCTTGAAGCCGGTCTGCCGCGGCAGCTTGAGCGCGAGGGGGCTGGGCGTCCGGGCGGCCAGGGCTTCCAGTGCGGCCTCCGCCTGGGCGAGCGTCGAAAACTCGTGCATTCGGGAGGCCCGGCCGCGCACTTCGCCCACGGTCTGGGGTCCGCGCAGCATCAGTTCGCAGAGGACGGCAAGTTGGTCGGTGGGCAGGGCGAAGGCTTCCGCGCTGCGGTGGCCATATTTGGGCACCCGGCTGTCGGCTCCGCTGAAGAGGAACGCGAGCTTGCGCTCCCGCAGGAGGTCAAGCGCGCGCACGACCGCCGCCTCGTCCAGGGCAAAGACCGGGTCGCGGTTCGAACTCTGATTGCACGCGTTGGTCAGGGCGTTCAGCGTCAGGGGATAATACGCCGGGGTGGTGATCTCCTTTTCGATCAGGCAGCCGAGCACCCGCACTTCCGCCGGCCCGAGGGGGTCCGCCGCCGCTGGCATCGCCGGGCGCTCAGGGCTGCCCGGGCGCCTTGGCCCAGGTGTCCTTGAGGGTGATCGTGCGGTTGAAGACGAGGGCCTGCGGGCCCGCGCTGTCCGGATCGAGCGCGAAATACCCCAGACGCTCGAACTGGTAGCGCTCCGCCGGCCGGGCCTCCCGCAGGGCCGGTTCCAGGCGCGCGGTCACCGTCTCCAGCGAACGGGGGTTCAGGTGCTGGAGGAAGTTGCCGTCGGCGTCCGGTTCGGCGACGTTGAACAGGCGGTCGTACAGGCGCACTTCGGCGCCGAAGCTTTGGGCCGCGCTGACCCAGTGGATCGTCCCCTTGACCTTCTTGCCGGCGTTGGCCTCGCCGCTGCGGCTGCTGAGGTCGGCCGTGCACCGCAGTTCGGCCACCTGGCCGGCGGCATCCTTGACGACTTCGTCGCAGCGCACGATGCAGGCGTACTTGAGGCGGACTTCGCCGCCTGGCCGGAGGCGGAAGTACTTCGGCGGCGGCGTCTCGGCAAAATCCTCGCGCTCGATGAAGATTTCCCGGGTGAGGGCGAGGGGCCGGGTGGTCGGCTGCTCGGCTTGGGGATTGTCGGTGGCGCGGCACTCGATCGCCGCGTCCGGCGCGAGGTTGGTGAGCACGACCTTGATCGGCCGCAGGACCGCCAGGCGCCGCAGGGCGCGGGTGTTCAGGTCGTCGCGCACGGCGTGCTCGAACAGGGCGATGTCGGTCACGCTTTCGTACTTGGTGACCCCGACCCCGATCACGAACCGGCGCAGCGCGGCGGCGGGCACGCCCCGCCGGCGCAGGCCGGAGAGCGTCGGCATCCGGGGATCGTCCCAGCCGCCCACGACCTTCTCATTGACGATCTGCAGCAGCTTGCGCTTGGAGACGACCGTGTAGTTGGGGATCAGCTTCGCGAATTCATACTGGTGCGGCAGCGGCCGGGGCAGTTCGAGGTTCTCCAGGATCCAGTCGTAGAGCGGCCGGTGGACCTCGAACTCCAGGGTGCAGATGCTGTGGGTGATCCCCTCGAGATAGTCGCTCAGGCAGTGCGCGAAGTCGTAGAGCGGGTAGATGCACCAGGCCTCCCCGGTCTGGTGGTGGGCCGCATGGCGGATGCGGTAGAGCAGGGGATCGCGCAGCCAGATGTTGGGGGCGGCCATGTCGATCTTGGCCCGCAGGCTGCGGGCGGCGTCGGGAAATTCGCCGGCCTTCATCCGGGCGAAGAGCCCGAGGTTTTCCTCGACCGAACGTTGGCGGAACGGGGAGTCGCGGCCCGGCCGGTCCGGGGGGCCGCGGTACTCGTCGACCTCCTTGGGCGTCAGGTCGCACACGTAGGCCTTGCCCTGGCGGATCAGCGCGACCGCAAACTCGTAGAGCGGACCGAAGTAATCGCTGGCGTAATACGGCGCCCGCGGCGCGCCGGCGGCGGCCGGCTTGAGCCCGAGCACGTCGTCGGCCCAGCCGGCGATCAGCCACGCCAGGTCCTCCTGGATCGACGCCACGTACTCGGCCTCCTCCTTGGTCGGGTTGGTGTCGTCCATCCGCAGGTTGCAGCGGCCCGCCTGCTCGCGGGCGATCCCGAAATTCAGGCAGATCGACTTCGCGTGCCCGATGTGCAGGTAGCCGTTCGGCTCCGGCGGAAAACGGGTGACGATCCCGGCGTAGCGCTTTTCCGCGACGTGCCGGGCGACGATGTCGCGGATGAAATCGCTGGGAGCGGACGCGGCCTGGTCCGGGTGGGGATCGGTCATGGCGGTCCAACTTGAAAAATCCGGCCCGGCGACGCAACCGCGCAGTTTTTGGTCCAGCCGGACGTGGCTTTTGGGATCGCGCGGCCAGGGATTGAACGCTTTGCTGAGATTGGTCTTTCGCTCTTGTGCCGCCGCCTACGATCGTCCATCTCGACGCCGACGCCTTCTTCGTCTCGTGCGAGCAGGCGCGCGACCCGGCGCTGCGCGGCACCAAGTGCGCCGTGGGCGGGCGCGAGCGGGGGATCATCTCCTCGGCGAGCTACGAGGCCCGGGCCTGCGGGGTGTACACGCCCATGCCCACCAGCCGGGCCCTGCGGGTCTGTCCGGACCTGATCCTGATCCGGCACACCGCCGGCCTTTACGACCGGGTCTCGCGGCAGATGTTCGACCTGTGCGAGAGCCTCACCCCGCTGGTGCAGCGCAATTCGATCGACGAGGGCTACCTCGACCTGGGGCCGTGCGGCTGGCGGACCGAGGAGGAGGTCGCCGCGGCGGTCCGCGGCCTGCAGGTCCGCCTGGGGACGGAGCTGCAGCTGCCGGTCTCCTTCGGGATCGCCCGCAACAAGCTGGTCGCCCAGATCGCCTCCAAGCTGCGCAAGCCGCGGGGCTTCGTGGTCGTGCGGCCCGGCGACGAGGCGGCGTTTCTGGCGCCGCTGCCGCTCGGCAAGCTGCCGGGGGTGGGGGCGAAGACCGAGGCGGAGCTGGCGGGCCACGGCCTGCGGCTGGTGCGGGACCTGTTCGGGCGGCCCGAGGCCGAGCTGGCCGCGATCCTGGGGCCGGGTTGGCGGGAGATGCTCGCGCAGGCGCGCGGGGAGGACGACCGGCCGGTCGCCACCGCCGAGGAGGACGCCAAGAGCTACTCGCAGCAGGAGACCTTCGGCGCGGACATTGGGGAATTCGCCGCGATCGAGCGCGTGGCCAAGGGGATGGTGGACGCGCTCATGGCCAAGGTGCGCGCCGACGGCAAGCGGGTCAGGACCCTGACCGTCAAGGTGCGGTACCCGGACTTCTCGCAGGCCTCGCAGGGCCGCTCCCTCGCCGCAGCCACGGACCTGGAGGCGCCCTTCTACCCGCTGGTGCCGGCGCTGCTGCGCGGGGCCTGGAAGAGCCGGCGGCCCCTACGGCTGGTCAGCGTCAAGCTTTCCGGAGTGGAGGACGATCCGGCGCAGCTGGAAATATTCGCGGCGGCCGAAAACAAGCGCCGCCGCCTGGCCGGCGTCCTCGACCGGCTGAACCGGGGCGGGGGCGGGCCCGCGGTCCAGCACGGCCACCAGCTGCCCGAGAAAAGGCCGGCCTCGCCGGGAGATTTGCGTTGAGTGGGCGTCCGGCCGTTTCAACGCTGCGGCCGATGTCCCGCCTCCAGGCCGCCCCGACCCGCAACCGGCAGGAACGGTGGCTCTGGGTGCTCTTGATCGTCCTGCCGCTCCTGGCCTACGCGCGGCTGGCGGGAGACGGCTTCGTCTGGGACGACGACTCGATGGCCGCGGCCAACCCGCTCGTGCGGGCGGGGGACGGACTCTGGCGGATCTGGTTCACCACCCAGGCGACGGACTACTGGCCGGTGACCTTCACCAGTTTCTGGGCGGAGTGGCGCCTGTGGGGAGCGTGGGCGCCGGGCTACCACCTGACGAACGTGCTGCTGCACGTCGGCGAGGGGGTGCTCCTCTGGCGCCTCCTGCTCCGGGTCGGCATCCCCGGGGCCTTTTTCGCCGCGC
>Ga0302320_10008716_pt1 | contig 21969 bp, 18 predicted proteins | sample Bog_T0_3_FD_202130 | JGI IMG/M metagenome (GOLD analysis project Ga0302320, IMG submission 202130) | Peat permafrost microbial communities from Stordalen Mire near Abisko, Sweden - Bog_T0_3 | ecosystem: Environmental > Terrestrial > Soil > Wetlands > Peat | place: Sweden: Abisko, Stordalen Mire...
AGCCATCACCGAAGCCCTCAGACGCATTACCCAGCAAGATGCAAAAGCCTGGTTTAGGCTGACTCTAAATTGGGTACAGCTATCTGAGTAATGCTCTAGCTGGGCCGATACGGTCAGCAAAATGAGCCGGGCCTCAGCCCCTGCCAATCCATCCTTCGCCGAATTCGCGGGTGGACGGGTGCCCCGGCCAGGTTCTTTCACTCCTGGTTCTCCCTCAATGGATTGTGCCCCATCCAAGCCGCGCCCTTTGCGGCTTGGGTGGGAAAGCACACCGCCTCCAGCCCTTTCTCGACGCCCTCATCGCCACTACCAGGCCGAATAGTTGAAGGGCGAGTCTGAAACTTTCCTTCTGCGGGAGCTTTGTATCAGGGCGCGAGTTCACTCGCCCCGCAAGTTGCGCAAAAAGTGAAAAGGCGAAACGCACGCCGCGTAAGCTTGTGTAACGCCGGCATCCTTGCCGGCTGTCGTGCGGGCGTCCTCGCCCCCACAATCCGCATCCGCCACGGCCAAACTGTCAAATCTCAAACTGTCTCACCAGAGGGGTGCACCTCAGATTGCCGCATTACTGCGCATGTACGGCGTTTGCTGTACCTAATCCAAGTCTTTCTGTATGTTCGGGTTACGGTCGCGGTACAGTTGCACAGTGGCCGTCCCCGGGCCGCTCGGTGGCTGTAAGCTGCTGAATATTAGTGGGTCAAATGGGTGGGTAAAGCCTCGCAGTGCGTTTTGCGGGCTTCGCCACCAAAAGTGATCGGTGGACCGGGATCAGTGAAGACCGGCGGTACGGTTTCGGGCTGCGGCGCTCTTCACACTACTTGTCAGGCAGTATGTCGAGGTCGATGCGGTGAATGACGCCCGTGAACGGAAACGGGCTCTTGTAGTCGCCTACCGGTGAAGCCGTGTCCTGGCCGACATCGAAGGTGTCTTCAAAGCTGAAGGCTACAGGCACGGTTTCCGGAATGCGCGCCTCGGCAACAGTGCGATCGTTGACCTCGAGAGTAGCCATCGCGCCCTTCCCCGTGCCTCCGCCATCGTACGCAAACTTGAGCACGATCTTGGCGGGGCCGGGAGCCAGTGGCGACGGCGCGGCGATGGTGGTGACCGTTCGCTGGAAAAAATTGTAGGTGTAGGTGGGCTTGCCGTCTTTGAGAAACAAGGTAAAGCCGCCGCCCTCCGCGCCATCGGCCAGGAGCACGCCGTCCGCGCCGCTCTGCGGAATATCAACAAACGCAGTGATGGTGTGCGAGTGATTCTCGTACGCCGGCTTGAGCGACACATAGAGATGGCCGGTGCCCGTGTAGTAGGTGAAGTGTTTGGCGGCCGGGCGTGGCTGGCGGCCTCCCTGGCGCGGATCGATGGGGTAAACGTGATTCTTCTTCGCTTCGACGTCAAACAAGTTTTGCAGCTGCTGGAGCTTTTCAGGATTTTCGGCGGCCAGATTGGTGGCCTCGGAGTAATCCTTGTCGAGGTTGTAGAGTTCCCAAGGCTGAGTCTTGATGGCGCCGGGCGCGGCTCCGTAAACCCACGGAAGAAGACCGCTGCGTGAGGCGGCCATCCAGCCGGAGCTGTACATGGCGCGGTTGCCCATCATCTCAAAATATTGGGACGTGCGATACTCGGGCGCGCTGGCCGAGGCGAAGGTGGAGAGCATGCCGATGCCGTCCACGCGCTGCTGCCTCACGCCGTCCACTTCCGCCGGCTCGGGAACGCCGGCAGCCTGAAGGATGGTGGGCGCTATGTCGGTGACGTCTTCAAACTGCGAGCGGATGCCGCCTGCGTCGTGGATTTGCTTTGGCCAGTAGACGACGAGCGGATCGCGCGTGCCGCCGAGGTGTGAGCCGATGCGCTTTCCCCACTGAAAGGGCGTGTTGCCGGCCCATGCCCAGCCCACGGGATAGTGCGGAGTGGTTTTAGGTCCGCCCAGATCATCGAGGCGCGCAAGGGTTTCGGCTGTTGTCGGTCCCACGCCATTGATCTGGGCCATGCTGTTGGCCGTGCCGTAGAGGCCGCCTTCAAGACTCGCGCCGTTGTCGCCGGCGATGTAGAGAATGAGCGTGTTGTCGAGCTGCCCCAGCTCGGCGATGGAATCGATGACGCGGCCGAGCTCGTAATCGCTCTGCGCAGTGAAGCCGGCATAAACTTCCATAAGACGCGCGGCAACTTTTTGCTGGTCGGGCGAGAGCGAGTCCCACGCGGGAATCTCCGGCGGGCGCGGCGTGAGCTTTGTGTCCGCAGGCACGACGCCGAGATTCTTTTGCCGCTCCAGCACAATTTCGCGGTAGCGATCCCAGCCCATGTCGAACTGGCCTTTGAACTTGTCGATCCACGCGCGCGGAGCTTGCAGCGGCGCGTGGCTTGCGCCGGGAGCATAGTAGATGAAGAAAGGGCGGTCGGGCGCGAGCGATTCTTCCGACCTGATCCAGGCGATGGCCTTGTCGGCAAGATCCTCATTGAGTGTGTAATCGGATGCGCGGCCGGGCGGCGCGACCATCTCCACGGGCTCCGTGCCGCGCGTGAGCTCGGGATGCCATTGGTTGGTTTCTCCGTCGAGAAATCCGTAGTAGTAGTCAAAGCCCTGGTGCGTGGGCCAGTGGTCAAAGGGGCCGGCCGGCGAGTTCTCGCGCTCAGGGATCAGGTGCCACTTGCCGAATGCCGCGGTGGCGTAGCCGTTCTCGCGGAGCACTTCAGAAACCAGCGCGGCGCTCTTGGGAATGCACGAATTGTACCCGGGATAGTCCGTGCTCCAGTTCGTGATCACGCCCATGCCGACGGCGTGGGGATTACGGCCGGTGAGCAGCGCGGCGCGCGTAGGCGAGCAGAGCGCGGTGACGTGGAAGCGCGTGTAGCGCAGACCGCCGGCGGCGAGGCGATCGAGAGTGGGCGTGGGAATCAGGCCGCCGTAGGTGCCGGATTGCCCGTAGCCCTCGTCGTCGAGCAGGACCACAAGCACGTTGGGCGCGCCTGCCGGAGGGCGCACGGCGAAGGGAGCCTCGGGCGTGGAGTCGGCGTAGGTTCTGCCAATGGTTCCACTGAAGGTCGGCGGCTGCATGGGCAACACGGTGCGATCCGGCTCCTGCGCCGAGGAGACGCTGCACAGCGTGGCGAAGACCGCAGTCGTGAGCGCGAAAAATTTCGGAACGTGGCGCGCGAGCGAGTGGTCGCGCTGCATGAGGTGCGCGATAGGGGGTTTTTGAAACGCCGCAACTTCGTCCAGGGTTGTTGAGTGCATCGTAGCTCCGCGCGGATTGTTACTGGGATTGCCGCCTTGGGGGAATTGTTGCACAATGGCGGAGCCATGAGGAAAGTGAACCTTTGACGCGGGGCGCTTGCAACTTGGGCCGTGATGCCATCGATTTGACGCCGAAGACTTTCGCGAGTCCGCATTCTCAAGATCGGGGCCAACCGCCGCGCAATTCTTCGCAAGCGTGGTCTTAGAATGAAGATACCGCATGAATGCGCGAAACCTCATGTATATCGGCCTCGTTTTGATGGGAGTGTCGTCTATGGCTCAATCCGCAATCGCTCAGGTTCCTCTTGAGACCGTGCCGAAGGTCGACCTGAGCCGCTACACGGGGCGCTGGTACGAGATTGCAAGGTACCCAAACCGCTTTGAACGAAAATGCGACCGCAACGTGACTGCGACGTATACCCTGCGCGCCGACGGCAAAATCAGCGTAGTCAATACGTGTACGACGCGCGAAGGCAAGCTCACGGAGGCAAGGGGCTGGGCCAGGGTCGTCGACCCAAAAACCGGAACCAAGCTCAAGGTGACATTCTTTTGGCCGTTCTTTGGCGATTATTGGATTATCGACCTGGGCCCGAACTACGAGTATGCCGTTGTCGGCGAGCCGAGCCGGAAGTACCTCTGGATATTGAGCCGTACTGCGAAGCTGGACGAAAAGCTCTACGCCGAAATCACAAGCCGATTGGCGGCTAAGGGCTACGATGCCGCCAAACTTCAGCGAGGACGGCAGGCTGACTGACGAGTACGCGCCTTTCATCCTCGCGAAAAAAGGAAGACTGATGCTGCGCTTTCGTTCGTGGATTCTTGCTGCCCTCTTTTTCGCTGCTGCTGCCGGTTGCTCTCTTGCGCAAGTTCCTGCAAAAGAGAACTTGCACCTCACGGACTTCAGGGTGCACGATCCCTGGATTCTCGCCGACCGGCCGTCGCAAACGTACTATCTCTACACGGCTTCATTCGGGCGCGCGAGCGGGCAGCACCGCAGCGGCGTAGTCACTTACAAAAGCAAAGATCTAAAGACGTGGTCCGGCCCGTATGTGGTGTTTGAAGTTCCCGACGGCTCCTGGGCCGACCCGAGCGCCGGCGTGTGGGCGCCGGAGGTGCATTCTTACCGCGGCAAATACTATCTATTCGCAACGCTGAACAACTACAAGCAGCCTATCCCTGCCAAACCTCAGCCGCCGGATGCGAGAAACCAGGCGCATATCGACGTCACATACGGCGGCGCGGGCCAGCACCTGCGGGGGACCCAAATTTTTGTCAGTGATTCGCCGTCGGGGCCGTTCCTGCCAATCAGCGATAAGCCGATTCCTCCCATGGACACCATGAGCCTGGACGGAACTTTTTACATCGAAGACGGAACGCCCTACATGGTGTATGCGCATGAGTGGATCCAACTGGTCGACGGCAACATGGAGGCCATCCAGATGACGCCGGATCTGACGAGCTCAGTGGGGCAGCCGTTTTTTCTCTTCAAGGCATCCGACGCGCCATGGCTCGACGACCGGCACGACGCGGTGAACACGCCGCAGGTTTACGTGACCGACGGTCCCGAGCTTTACTGCACGCGCAAAGGCAAGCTGCTGATGTTGTGGTCGAGCTACGACAAGGGGAGTTACGTTGAGGCGCTGGCGCACTCAACCAGCGGCAAACTCGCTGGGCCGTGGCGGCAGGATGGAATCCTGGTGGGCGACGACAGCGGCCACGGCATGTTGTTTCGCGCGTTCGATGGACGGCTGATGCTGGTGCTGCATCATCCCTTCGACGGCCGTTTGTCGAAGGCGCACCTTTATGAAATCGAGGATACCGGAGAGACGATTCGGGTGAAGAATGAAGTGGCGTACTAATCTGTGAGTTGGCATTCTCATGATCCGGCCTCCTGCCCTCCCATGTTGATATCCTGAGCAATCGTCAGTCATGTTGCCAAGAGAGGCATGAGAAGGTCGCCAATGGAAAACTTTTCCTTTCACCATGTCGGGATCGCAGTCCGAGATTTACCTAAAGCGATTCCCATATACAAGGCTTTATTTGGGTACGAACTGACCTCGGGTCCTTTCCACGATCCCATTCAAAATGTATCGGTCTGCTTTCTTAGCCGCGGAGAAGGAGACACGGTCCTTGAGTTGGTAGCCCCTCTTGGCCCAAATTCCCCCATTGATGGCACGCTCAAGAAAGGCGGGGGACCGTACCATCTGTGCTACCAGGTACCAGATATAAGTGCCGCAATTAACTTCCTTACCGCCCAGGACGCTCTCCTGATAAGTGGCCCTGACCCAGCTGTGGCATTTGAAATGCGCAACGTTGCCTGGCTTCTCACCGATGCAGGTTTGCTGGTTGAGCTGGTGCAGGCATAATCCCACCCGCTCATCACCCCGCCGTGGCCACGTGATGACTAAGATGCTTTGTACACGATGTCCGCGAAGGGCTGTTTGAGCAAGATGGTCATCACAAAAGTAGTCACGCCGAGCGAGCCCGGCTTTCAGCGCGTGCGCTGCCAATAGGAGCACCTTGAGTCGACAACAATCAAAGGGTCTTCAATGTGCCGCTCGCAGCGGAATTCGTCGACTGCCTTGCGGCAATAAGTCCACGAATCCTCGCCGTAATCGTCGATAATCACGTATCCCCCGACCGAAAGGCGATCGTACAGCGAGTTGAGTCCGTCTCTTGTCGACTCGTAAAAATCGCCGTCGAGGCGCATCAGCGCAAGCGTGTCGATCGGTGCGGTGGCAAGCGTGTCTTTGAACCAGCCTTTAAGGAATTTGACTTGGTTGTCCAAAAGACCATAGGCCGCGAAGTTCCGTTTCACTTCTTCTAATCCAACAGCGAAGTTATGATAGGCCTTTTGCATCACCGGGCCGGACTGCACCGCCGCTTCGAGGGGAAACTGTTCCGGATCAGGCGCCGGCAGTCCTTCAAAAGAGTCGGCCACCCATATCAGACGATCGATGACGCCATAAGCTTTCAGCACCCCGCGCATGAAGATCGACGCACCGCCGCGCCATACCCCGGTTTCGATCAGATCTCCGGCGGTACCGCTGCGCAAAATGTCCTCAATACAACTCCTGATGTTATCGATCCGAGCCAACGGAAGCATCGATACGGCGTCCGAGTTTATATAGTGAGAGGCGAAATCCATCGTGAACCGGAATTCGTCGTCGTCAATATCGGGCTCACTTGCGAAGATTGTGTTGGTGAGGGACCGCTTCAGCAAGTCCAGATACATGTCCGCGGGAGCATCCATGTTCGCTGAAGCTCCTTGGTCTAGGATGGCGGTACGAGAATGCAATGCTAAACAGGTTGTCGAGCTTCAATTGAGTCTAACAGCCGCGCCGCGGACATTGCCGGCGCACTTTCCGAAAACTCCTAAAACGCCTTATAGACCACGTCGGGAGCGGGCTGATTGAGCAAAATGGTCATCACAAAAGCAGCCAGCCCGAGCGCGGATGCATAAACCACGAGCGCATAGCGGCTGGTCAGCACCGGCCCTTCCGAGGTCTCGATCGACAGGAGTAGAGCGCGAAGCCATTCCCAGGCCGCAAGCACCACCGTCGCACTAAGCCAGATTGCCAGCCAGACACCGAGCCATCGCATCACGCCAATGGACATAGAAATCTTTTCGATCTGCTTCCAATCGGCCCAAAACCAGAACAACGTGAAGGCAAACCAGCTAAAGGTCATGCCGCGGCCCAACGCATCGTAAACGGGATTACTCGCCAGTGCCTTGTATCCCTTGCGTCCCAGGGCGCGAGCAAGCCCCAACTGCCACAGCTTGTTAACGGACATTCCTGCGCCCTGTAGCACGCCGTAGAAAACGAACTCCGAGGTGCGCCCGTGCCAAACACCGATCAGGAAAAATGTCGCGAAAAAGCAGAAAACTCCCAGGAACGGCTGTAGCGCCAGCGACGTGATGCGCCGCATCAGCGCAACCAGCAGGGGATTGTATACATACGTCTTCAGCCAGGTAGACAGCGTGATATGCCAGCGGTTCCAGAAGTCAATGAAGGAGGTGGCGGAGAACGGCCGATCGAAGTTTTCAGGCAAGCGTACCCGCATCAGCCGGGCAAGCGCTATCACAATGTCGATGTAGCCGGAAAAGATTGCGTAGACAAAGAGCGGATAGACGACCGCCAGCTTGAATGCGGCGTAGATTTTGAGCCAAAGCGGCGCGTAGGGATGCAGCAACTGCGCCAGCGCGTCCACTTGAATTGCTTGCAGCAGCAAGGCCAGCACGTTGACCTTGAAGAAGCCGCGGATGATGCGTTCCAGCTGCAAGCCGATCGTACGAATCCCGAGTACGATCGGTTCAACCGCAAATTGGTCGCGGGCGAATTCGTCGTAACGCTGGATGGGTCCGGAAACGAGCGTTGTGAAGTTCAACGTGTAGAGCAGATAAGCGCCCAGTCCAACGTGCTTCTTTTCGCGGTCATCGCGCATTTCAATCAACAAGTGAAGCACACGGAAGAAAATATAAGAGAGACCAAGCGTGAAGTACGGTGCATGCAAAAAAACTGCTTCCGGAAGGAACGTGTATTTCTTCAGCCAAATATAAGCCAGCATGACCGCCAAAAGGCTGATCACGAACGCTCTGGACCAGCCGCGCTCGATCAGGATAAGACCGCCATAGCCCAACAGTAGAAAGCCGATCAAGGGCAGCAGGGCCATGGGGTTATGCGCAAGCAGGCCGAGGAATACGATGCTGGCCCCGAAAAGCACCATCGAGCGCCAGACGTGCGAGCGGCTGAAGTTCGAGACCAGGGCGGCGGCCAGGCCAAAAAGCACAAATGCGATGGAAGGGTTATCCATGGTTATCGGCTTTGCTCCGCCGCAACCCCTTGTTGGGAGTCTGCTTTGAGCGCAGGAACTACGCCGCTGGTTAGTTTCCTGGCCAGAAATTTAGCGATGAGGGCATGCCCCGCGACATTTGGATGGCCTTCGATCGGGAAGAAAACCTGCTCGGCATTGGGTGTATTGCGAAAGTCCGGCAAGATGTCCACATAGATTCCGCCATGGCTCTCAATCATGGTGCGCAGTTCATTGTCGAGCTTGTAGGGATCGAAACCAGCCGGCCACGTGTCCATCGAGAGAATGGCCGCAGGAGCGCGCTCCGGCAGCAGTACAGCCACCACCGGCACGCCCGCCACTCTGGCCTGGGCCTCGATATTCGCCGCATCGCTATCGAGGTCCCTGAGGTGGTCTTGCCATTCCGCGCTCGGTTCCGTCCTCATGAATTCCGGGCTGTGGTACTTCTGCTCCAAAAGCACGCCCGGTTTCTCCGCCAGGTAAGAAGTGACCAGCAGGCTTTGACTTTCATACATAAAATGCCGAATCAGGAATACGCTATGCAGCAAGGCCTCCGCTCTCACAAATTGCCACGCCTTGTGGAACGGTGACGGGACCCAGGAGGCCCGGCGAGCCTGCGGGGCTTCAGGAGGATGCGGCGAGATCATCGGGTTCCAGACGTCGGATGGATTCAATATCCAAAGAATCATGTCTGGCTTTGCCGCCAGGACTTCATTGAAGTGGAGAGCAATCACGTGCGGGGGGCGCCAAGGCATGCCTTCGTTGTAGATCTCAACATTGCGCCCCGTCGTCTGCGACAGTTCCAGGGGCAGCAACGCGGCGACGGTCTTTTCGTTGGCCACGCGCATTCCCATCGCATACGAGGTACCGATCATCACGATCCTGTAGGTACCCGGCGGCTTGGTTCCACATTGCTCATCCGTGCGGTGGCCGCAGCTGTTGAACCGGTATTCCGCTACTTCACCTTCGGGAATTTTTTCCCGGCACACCGAGTTCGGAATCCCCCGCGCTCCGGTCGAAGGATCGTTGAACACAATGCAGTCTTCCCCTGACCCATCGAAGCTTGGAAACATCCGCCGCTCAATCAGATCTGTAGAAACCACCAGGAGACAAATCGTCGCCAGGCTGAGCGCCGGCAGCAGCAGCCAATCTCGCCACGGCAGCTTCGTCTCCTGCGCGTATCCAGGATCGCCGGCATCGGATGGGTTCATGCGGGCAGCCTCTCTGGCGCCGCCGCAAAACCCTGCGAGACGACTTTCATCGGCGCGCTTTCCGGCTCGGCTCCCTCAACCAGCAGCGCCCAGCGCGTCAGGCCCGACTCCTCCTCGCTTAACTTTGTAAATCCGAGCTTCGCGTAATGGTCGACAACCAGTTTGTTGCGATCCGTCGGCTTGTACATTCCCGCCAGCTTGTGGACGCCCGCCGCCCGCGCGTGCTTCAGAATCTCGTGCAATACCATATGCTCCACCTTGCGCCCCAGCACGCGGCAGCTCATCAGCCAGGTATCGATTTCCCAAACTCCAGCTTCGCCGGGACGGCAAATAACCACGCTGATCATGCCGTTATCGCCGAAGATGTCCGCGAGGCGCACCTGCAGCGTGAAGACTTCGCGATCGCTCTGGGCCGCGACCACTTCCGGATCGGTGTAACGGCGCGTCGTCAGGTTATATTGGTTGGACTTGTTGATGAGCTGGACGATCCGCGCCCTGCCCATGGCGTCGAATGGCTGGAAGGTGATGGTCATGTCCAGCGATGCCAGATACGCCTCCACTCCGCCAACCTGCTTTTGCAGAGTTGCGCGTCTGGCATTGTCCTGGTAGAAACCGGCGCGCTTCAGATCTTCCGCGGCAAAGGCCACTGACTCAAAGTAACCCGCTGCGGCCAAGGTTCGCGCATAGTTCGCTGGTTCCTCCGGCAACTCCGGCACGGCCACTTGCGGAAGCAGTTGGCGCACCAGGCCGCGCTCCGCCGCATTGTCATCGAGAAAGACCAGCGCGTCGAGACCCAGCGACAACTCCCCGGCGATGGCCTGAATGTTGGTGGCTTTGTCGCTCCAGTTGGCATTGAAGACGGCGATGTGGTCCAGCCGCAGCAGCATCTCCGGATGCTTTTCAAATGGTTCGCGCGCCACCTCGTCGGTGTTTTTTGAGCAGACAGCCAGCACGATTCCACGCTGCCGCAGGTCCAGTGCCATTCGTTGCACCGCCAGGTGCGCTTCTCCTGTGGCATCGCCCTGTGCAATCTTGATACCCTCCAGGCCGTCGTCGCCGATCACTCCGCCCCAAACGGTATTGTCGAGGTCGAGAATCAGGACCTTCCGGCTCTTGCCGCGGATCGCCGCCAGCGTCCGCGCAACATGATCGGCGTACAGGGGGAAGAACTCGTCGGAGAACGGAAGCTTGGCCATGTTCCAAAGCTGCGCGTTGTGCCAATCGGCAAGGCCCACCGTCTCTGCCAGGCCGGCCACATCCAGCAATACGTCGCCCGATTGCAGCGCGGCCTCCGCCATCTCGCGATTCACTGCGTCGATCAAATATCTCTTCGTTCCCGGCAGCGCACGATCCAAGCCTCCGAAGAGCGTTTCCGCCGGAGGCGCAATCGTCTGAAAGATGCAAAGCGCGCCGCAGTTCGACTTGATGCCATTCCGCATCGCCTGGAAGTAACCCATCGTGCCCGCTACCGTTGCGGCTGCTGCTTCCTCATCGCCGATGCTGAGCTTCAACGGCAGCGCACGATAGTCGAGTGCAAAAAGCACGGCATCCGGTTTCGCGCTGTTCACCTTCGAGTCTGGAGTCAAAGCCTCCTGCGCCACCTGGTCGTAGGAAGGTTGGATGACCTCGAGCGCTATGCCATGCCGCGCCGCGGTTGCCACCAACGCCGGCACCATCATGTCGATGGTCGAGTTGCTGAGCACGGCCAATCTGAAGGGTGTCAACGGGGCCAGCGACTTGCCCTCGTTGCGCGCCCTCTCCATAGCCTTGGCCAGCTTCGTCAACTGGTTCAGATCCAGGGCCGGGAGAGCCAGAGCCTGCACTTCGCGCCCTAAGGGACCGGCCGAAGTCGCCAAAGCCCGAAGGTTCGCGGAGAACTCGGGCGGCACGCGAGGCAACCACTGCAATTCCGCATAGAGTGGATTCATGGTGAAATCTTCTTGGAGCGGCTTCCTAAGTTCGCGTTTTGATGAGCGCAACAAGATCGCCCACGTTTTGCAGCTTGCCAATCTCAGAGGTTGAGAACTTGATTTTGAATGCCTTCTCCACCGTGAGTATCAGCCGAATATGAGTAAGGCTATCCCACCCATCTACGTCCTGGGCCGACAGTTCGGGGGTCACGTTGATTGGGCCCTCGTCGAACACATCTTGAAATACTCTTGTTAATTCGGCGTAGATCTGTGGTTCATCCATTTTGGAGCGCCTCCGCTGGAGAGAATTCGGAAATACGAGGACAACAGCTGTAATCTTCGATACGGGCTACTGAGACAGAATTGTAGCCGCTCGGAGCCGTTGCCCGACCAACCCGGCGCGGTGGATGCTCTCCTCCTGTTCGTTGCAGCGGCCCCGCAAAGCGTTCCAGCGGACAATGACAATGCCGGCGCCACCCTGTCAGCTTGCGCGCGGGCGCATTACAATACCAAAAACGCGCTCTGAAAAGGAGATCGCTCCTCAATGGTTGAAGGTTCAACGGTGGCATCTCCACTGCGGGTCGTCATCCTCATCCCGCTGCGAGACGATTGGCCCTCAGCCGGGGAGCTCATCCGCAGGCTCGATCAAGCGATCTCATCGCATCCATATCTCGTGGACGTTCTGCTGGTCGACGACGGATCGATTCGCGGCTTCCGCTCCGCCGAGTTTTCGCCGCCGTATGCCGCGATCAAAAGCATCCGGATACTGCATCTGCGTCGCAATCTTGGTCATCAGCGAGCCATCGCCATCGGCCTCGTGCACATCGAGAAATCCATTCCCTGCGATGCCGTCCTGGTGATGGATGGCGACGGCGAGGATACGCCGCAGGGCGCCTTGCAGTTGCTCAGCGCATTCACCGGAGAATCTGCCATCTTTGCCAGGCGGAGCCGGCGCACGGAGTCGTTTACTTTCCGGCTGTTTTACCAGGTCTACAAGCTTGCGCATCTTCTCCTCACCGGCATCAGCGTGCAAGTGGGAAACTTCAGCATTCTGCCGTCAAGCTACCTTCGCCGGCTGGCGGTTACCTCGGAGCTTTGGAATCATTATGCTGCCGCCGTCTTTCATTCCGGGCTGCTATTCACCACTCTACCGATTCCACGAGGGCACAGAATTACAGGCAAATCGAAGATGAATTTCGTTGCCCTGATCGTGCATGGAATCAGCGCGATTTCTGTATTCGGAGATGTGGTTGGTGTACGGCTTCTCGTTGCTTCGCTCGTCGGCTCCATGCTGGCCGCCGCGGGGATCGTTGCCGTCATCGCAATTCGCGTCTTCACAAATCGGGCCATCGCCGGTTGGGCCACGTATTCCATTGGAGCGCTAACCGTCATCCTCATTCAGTTCGTTACGGTAGCCTTCAGTTTTACTTTCGCGTTTCTTGCCAATCGCACCAGCCTCAGCTTTGTGCCGCTTCGCGATTACGAGTTGTTTGTGGACCGGTTAGAGGAAATTTACCGCAATGACTGAATTCAAGTATGTGGGCGCCGAGCTGGAGTTGTTCGCGGATGTCCACAACTGGAAGTCCTATTGGTCGGGGAAGCTGCGGCCGTTCATCGATGGCGACGTGCTCGAAGTAGGCGCTGGACTAGGCGCCAACACTTCGTACCTCGATGCGCGTAAACAGGGCCGATGGGTCTGTCTGGAGCCCGATGCGCAGCTTGTGGATCAATTGGCCCGGAACCTGGCGCAAACCAATCGCTCGCGCGGATACGAGGCTGTCGCCGGCACAATCAAGAGCCTTGAACAAAAGCAGAAGTTCGACACCATTATTTATATCGATGTTCTGGAACATATCGAGAATGATTGCGAGGAGTTGAAAAACGCAACGGCGCTCCTGCGAGCGGGCGGAAGAGTCATCGTGCTCGCACCCGCGCACCAATTGCTGTTTACGCCATTCGATGCCGCAATCGGGCATTTCAGAAGATACAATCGTGCGATGTTGCGAGGAATTTCTCCGCCTGGGCTGCGTCTGGAAAAGCTGATTTATCTCGATTCCGCCGGGCTCATCCTCTCGACGGCGAACTTGCTTTTGTTGCGTCAGTCCATGCCCACCCGGTCGCAACTCCATATCTGGGACCGCTGGTTTATTCCCATTTCGCGGGTTCTTGATCCATGTCTCTTTCACGCAGTGGGAAAGTCCATCGTCGCAGTGTGGCGGCACGAGTCAGATGGCGACACGAAGATCCCCGGCGCGAACAAACTTCCGCGACAGCGACCCTCGACGCCCGAGAACTCCGCTGTTTGAGTTAGGTTTGCGCCAAGGTGAAGGTCGCCGGTCTTCGGTTACCGCATCAAGAAGTTCTGTGCGGCTTCACCCAGGGTTGACGATTGTCTGCGGCTTGGTTGTGCCGATGAGAGATGCTATAAGGTCTTGCAGGGAGAATTCAACATGCCGAGCGCGGGGTCGGAGCGGACGGTAAACGCTGCACACAGCTTATCGTTAGCCGAGCGCGCAACACTGGCAGCGACTCTTGTTGCCGGCTTCGTCATTCTTGGCATCGTCTTCTATCCAACTCTTGCAGATAAGTTGTATTTGGCAAATGACCTTGGACACTTTACGATTCCGCTGCGCCATCTTTATGCGAACGGCCTGCGTGCGGGACGGATCGATATATGGACGCCCTCGTTGTTTTATGGCTTCTACGAGCATGGAGAGGGCCAGATGGGAATGTTCCACCCGCTCCATCTCCTCATCTACCGGTTCATTCCATTCGTCCAGGCTATTGGACTTGAATTAGTCGCAAATTACCTCGCGCTTTGGGCCGGCTCTTATTTGCTTTTCCACAAGTGGACCGGCGACCGCGTCGCCGCTGCCTTTGGCGCATTTGTCTTCGCCTTTGCCGGATCGCATACTCCAGCGATTGTCCACGTGAATCGCATTGCCATTGTTGCCCACATGCCGTGGATGTTGTATGCGCTGGATCGCTATATTCGTCGCGAAGGGCGCAACTCTGGTTATTGGTGGGCCGCGGTCGCGCTGCTCAATGGCTCTGCGATTCTCATGGGATATCCCTTCTGGTTTGGATTGTCCCTCGTGCTGCAGGCCTGGTACGTCTTGTTTTTGATCGCGGAGAAAGCTTCCATTCCCAGAGCAATAAGCGCCGCATGTGGGGTAACGGTTGGTTTATTGGTCGGAGCGATTCAGTTGATACCAAGCTGGGCGTTTCTTCACCTCTCCAACCGGGCAGACCCCGGTGTCGCCTTTCTTGCCGCGGGATCTTTGCATCCGGCGAACGTCCTGCAGTGGGCCAATCCATATTTCTTTAACCAACGGGCGCTGGGTGGCCCTTGGTTATGGGAGATCTCAATTTATGCCGGCATCGGACCGCTGTTGCTCTTTCTTTGGCTCTGTACACAAAAGCAATGCCACGGACGTCGCCTGCAAGTGTTCCTGTTGAGTTTGGCGCTGATTGGATTATTCCTGTCGTTCGGAATGTACAACCATTTATTTGTCTTTTATTCCCGCCTTCCGGGATTCAATATATTCCGGGAACCGTGCCGATTTTCGCTGTTCACCCTCTTTGCCATCGCTGGAGGATCGGCACTGGCGTTAAAGCAGCTAAGAGCCAATCCCGCAGCAGCGTCTTCGCGGCTATTCAACCTTCTCGCAATCTGCTGGCTGGCTCTTTCGCTCGTGACAGTTGCAATCAAGAATATTTCTCTCCCGCTGATCGTCCCCTATGGCCGTTTTATGAGCTCCGAAAGCCACGTTCTTGCAGGATGCGCCATTGTCTGCACGGGCATTTTGCTCTTCTGGTGCGCCCTGCGCTTCCGGGGATGGTGGCTTGCGGGGTTCTTGATTTTTGCACTTTGCGACATAAGCGTTTACGCGGCAAGTTATCTGCTTCGGCTCCCCGTGGGAGGATTGGATTATTACGAGGCGCAGGGAACTCCGGTACCGCCCCCGGCAACGGTCGTGGTCAGGAGCTATGCCGATCAACTCACACTGGGAGGCTATCGTCTTGCCAACGGCTACGCCGGACTGATGCCGCCTGCCATTCTCCCGCTCACGGACCCGAATTACCTGCGAGCGCTTGGGGTAACCGCTGTACAGGATGAGTCCGGCAATTGGACCACGCTCACTTTGCCGCCTTCGCCCCTGGTCCGTTTCGAACAGCCGCTCTATAGCACGGAGCCAATCGCCACGATGAATCACGTCGACCTGGCCAAGGTGGCAGTACTGGCACAGCAAGTCAATGTCGATGCCTCTGCGACAGGTTCGGTCCAGATTGTCGAAGAACGGCCGGGGTTCATGCGAATCGCCGCGCAGAGCACCGGCCCAATGTTTTGCGTCCTGGTTCAGCGATTTCATCCCGGATGGACAGCAAGCATGGACGGTAAGGAACTCGATCTGATGCCCGCCGACGTCAATCTGACCGGCTTTGTTTTTCCGGGAGGAAAGCAAACGATCACCCTTGAATTTCATCCACGGGATTTGTCTTTGGGCCGGGATGTCACCTGGATCGGCCTACTTCTGCTTGTTCTTGGGTTCCTGGCGCAGCAATTGATCGATCGAACTGGGCGGCTGGGTAGGGGCCGAGCAGCGCGCGCCGTGCACAGCACGTAGGCCGAGATCCACGCGCGGCATGCGGCCTTGGTCTAATTGCTGCTCAAGAGCTACTTGACCAGTCCGGCGCGATGGATGTTTTCTACCTGTTTGTTGTAGCGGCCCCGCAGCGCGTTCCAGCGCACGATGGCGATGTCCTGCAACATGCGCAGGCCGTCTTTCAGGTAGCTGATGCGGGTGCGTTCGTCGTGGGCCCAGCTTACGGCGACTTCGTCCACGCGGTAGCCGCGCTTCAGGGCGATAAAGAGAATCTCGGGATCGAAGCCCCAGCGATCGATGGTCTGCAACTGAAAGACGGTTTGCGCGGCGGCGCGCGTAAAGGCCTTGAAGCCGCATTGCGTGTCGGCGAAGGGCAGGCGCATCACGGCGCGCGTGACGCCGTTAAAGCAGCGGCCAAAGAATTGCCGGTAAAGCGGCTGGCGAATGGTTTGGCGGGTGCGCTCCAGCCAGCGGGAGCCGATGGCAATGTCGGCGCCGGAGGCGATGGCGGCAAACAGGCCGTCGGCCTCCTCAATAGGCGAAGAGAGATCGGCATCGGTGAATAGCACCACTTCGCCAAAGGTGTGGAGCACACCGTTGCGCACGCTGTAGCCCTTGCCGCGGTTGCCGGCATTCTGCAGCATGCGGACCTCAGGGTGGTCCTGGGCAAAGGTGCGGACGATCTCCGCTGTCTGGTCGCGGGAGCCGTCGTCGACCACAACGACTTCTGCGCTCCAGCCCCGCTCGCGGACGCAGGCGACGACCTGCTTGAGGGCGTTCAAAATGCGCGCGCCCTCGTTATAGGCGGGAATCACGATGCTGTAGTACGGATAGGGCATCAATTAGGTAACCGGGCACAGACCAGCCCTGTGCACGGGCCGCGGGGCTGGAGCCGGAGCCGAGGTGCAAGGGGTGGTCTCTCCCGATAGGATAGCGCACGGCCAGGGTATGCCCGGGGATTGCGGGGCAGGGCGGCCCAAGCCCCGGATCTTGCCTCAAACTGCTGATGCGCAAAGGATAAATTCTCACAGGGGGCTTGCTTTTTCCGGCGCGCCCCTGCAAAATCCGTTTATGCTGGGTGCGGAGGTTAGAGCGAGATGACAAAAGCGGACCTTGTGGAGAAGGTGACGGCCCTGGGCGATTTGACCCGGCGCGACGGCGAAGTAATTGTGGAAACCATCTTCGGCTCCGTGATTGGCGCTCTGCAGAGCGGGGACAAGATTGAGATTCGTGGTTTTGGCTCGTTTCGCATCCGCCAGCGCAATCCCCGCATTGGCCGCAACCCCAAGACCGGCGCGCGGGTAGAAGTGCCCGCCAAGAAAGTCCCCTACTTCAAGCCGTCGAAGGAATTGCGCGACCTGGTGAACCCGGGCGAGGCCGCGGCGAAGGCCTCGTAACACCAAGCAGGTCCCCTCAGGTCTCTCGCACGTGCAACTCAACAGGAGAATGGTGCCCCCGGTCCCTCGCATTTAGGGACCGGGGAGAGCACAATCCCCAACCTGCCTCTCCCCACCCACCACAAGAATCCACATTTCTTCCCGAGCGGACCCCTGACTCTTCGCTCTCCCACAACCGTGTCATCCCGAGCGAAGCGTACTTCAGCGGAGCCGAGGGACCTGCTTTTGCTTTTTCACTGCCCACTCCACCACTACCGTGTCATCCCGAGCGAAGCGCATTTCAGCGGAGCCGAGGGACCTGCTTTTGCTTTTCCACCGCTCGCTCCCCCACAACCGTGTCATCCCGAGCGAAGCGTACTTCAGCGGAGCCGAGGGACCTGCTTTTGCTTTTGTCTTTGCTTTTGTCTTTGCTTTTCTACTCCCTACTCCCTGCCTTTGTCATCCCAGCCCCGCGAACCACTCACGCCGCCCGCTCCCCCCACAACCGTGTCATCCCGAGCGAAGCCCTAACTCTTCGCTCCCCCAAAATCGTGTCATCCCGAGCGAAGCGTACTTCAGCGGAGCCGAGCGCAGCCCTAACTCTTCGCTCCCCCAAAATCGTGTCATCCCGAGCGAAGCGTACTTCAGCGGAGCCGAGGGACCTGCTTTTGCTTTTGTCTTTGCTTTTCTACTCCCTACTCCCTACTCCCTGCCACCGAATGCCGATAACCGCCATCATGCGCCCCGCATGCCCATGCGACGCCCGATGCGAGAAGAAGAGATCCGTCTGGCACAGCGTGCATCCACCCACAATCTGAATGGCGCGCGGGGCCAGCCCGCAGGCCAGCAACTGGCGGCGGTTGGCTTCAACCAGGTCCACGTGCAGGCTCGGCCCGATGGGCGAGTGGCCCGGCGCGCGTTGCGTCAGGAACAGCATTGGGTACCTGATCTTGACCGGATCGGAATCAAAAACCTCGTGGAAAAGCTCACGCGCGTAAGCGAACTGCGATTCGAATTCAGAGAGCACCTCTTCGCCCACCGAGTAGCAGCAGGCGGACGCGCCGGGACCGATGGCGGCAATCAAGTCGCGCGGCCGCGAGCCGTAATCGAGCCGCATGCGCCCAACGCCGGTTTCGACGATGCGCTTGACCGTGCCGCGCCATCCCGCATGGAATGCTGCCACGATGCGCTGCCGGCGATCGGCCACCAGAACCGGAATGCAATCGGCAGTCTGCACGGCGAGCAGCAGGCCTGGCTCGGCCGTGATTTGGCCGTCGGCGCGGCGCGGAGCCTGGCGTGCAGCGTCGTCGCGCGTCATGTGCAGTACGAGGTTTGAGTGGAACTGCTTCAGTGCGATCAGCGGGATTGCGGCATCGCCGGTCACGGCCTGGGCCAGCAGGCGGCGGTTGGCGAGCGCGGTGGCTCGGTCGTCGGCCGCGGTGAAGCCGAGATTCAGCTCACCCGGCGCATCTTCAGGGCAGTAGGCGCGGGTCAGGCCACCCTTGCGCGTGCTGAATCCCGCCCAAAGCCAGGGAAGATCCCAGCCGGAAATAGGCAGCCATTCCACGCCATTGGCGGCGCGGTGGGGAACGGGACGCCGCGGAGCCAGCTCTTCCGGCGCCACCCGATCGAACCGGGAACTTCTGGCTTGGGGTCGCGTGCGGCGCGGATTCCGCACAAGCCCTGCCTCACGAAAGAGGGCGTCAAGCGGTTCGAGCGCTGGGAGTACGGAGGATTTGGAACGGGATGAAGGCCGCATCGCTGGTTTGATTCTCTTACCCGAGGGAGCAACGGAGCAAGCCGTGGACCCTGCGAACAGTTGTGAATCCCCGGTCAATGCCGGCTCCAGTGCCTCTCCTTAAGGAATGGGACAAAATCTGCGATGAGCTTGATAGACTTCGCAAGGAAGCCGAGCGCCTTGAATCCATCTGTCTACGAGAGTCCGCCGCGCTGGAAGCATGGAAAAAGTCTTTGTTGCACCAGTCCTTTACTGGACGATCATAGGAATGCACATGAAAAACCTGCCCGCTCAGTTTGAAGAACACACCATCCGCCGCGTCTATGACCAGCCCACCGAAACATGGTGGTTTTCGGTGGTCGACATCGTACAAGTGCTGACCCAACAGGCGAATCCGACCACCGCCCGAAAATACTGGAACAAGCTGAAAGAACGATTGAAAAAGGAGGGCAGTCAGTTGGTGACAAATTGTCACCAACTGAAATTGCCTGCTTCGGACGGCAAGAGCTACTTGACCGACGCGGCCACTGCCGAGACCTTGTTGCGCCTGGTGCAGTCCGTCCCCAGCCCCAAGGCCGAACCGATCAAGCTCTGGCTGGCCAAGGTCGGCTATGAGCGCATGCAGGAGATGGCCGACCCGGCACTGTCTCTCGACCGGGCCCGCGACACCTGGCAGGCGCAGGGGCGCAGTGAGAAGTGGATTCAGCAACGCATGACCGGCCAGGAGACACGCAACAAACTGACCGATTATTGGGCCGGGCATGAAATCAAGGAAGGCGAAGAGTTCGCGATTCTCACCAACATCATTCATCAGGAGTGGTCGGGAGTGAGCGTAAAGACGCACAAGGAGATCAAGGGGCTCAAGAGCCAGAACCTGCGCGATCACATGAGTGAGGCGGAATTGATCTTTACGGCGCTCGCCGAGCTTTCCACACGTCAACTCGCAGAAACCGTAGAAGCCTCCGGTATGGCGGAGAATGAAACTGCGGCGCGATCGGGGGGCCGGATTGCCATGAAGGCGCGCCTCGAACTGGAGAGCAAAACGGGCAAACCGATTGTGACTGGAGCAAATTTTCTGCCGCCGCCCCGGATCAGCGCACGAAAAGCCATCGAAAAAAAGACCAGTACAAAGAAAAGATGACCGCGGCCGAGCCCTCCGCAATTCACCGTTTCCGCTTGCGCTGAAAGTGGCTGTACGCACAGTGCGGGCAGCCACCGGACTCATTCTCAAACCGCCTGCGACCCGCAAGCCCGCCAAGCGGCCAAAAGAACTCGGCGCGCACCTCAGCTCATGTCAAGCCCCGCACTCCCCAAATCACGATCTCCAACTCGCCCTAACCTCTTCTTTTTCTGATCATTGGCCACCGATCACTGACCACTTCCTTTTTGCATAAAATATCCGCAAAACTCCTATCATTGTATTAAGACTTGATCGCAAGGCGCAACCGCTAAATATCTGATTCCGGATACTTTAAACGTATACCCTTTGCCATCAATATCTTACGGGGTGACTCCTGGGACCTTGCCCTTTCAAATCAGTACTTTACTCGAAAAAGGCAGGGGCAGGAGGGGATAACAACCATGGTCAAAATCCGCCCACACAGCAAAGCCGACGGGCTCCGATGTGACACCCCGGCCCCGTCCCACACCCACACTCCCACTCGCACCCACACTCGCATCACTGTCCCGACAACCGAAAATCTGGCGTCTGAAACCTGCTTTTACGGCCAAATCGCAAAAACGCGCTGTGAAACTTTACAGCCACTTAACCCAATCCGAGTCAGCAGCTTACAAGCAAAATCCGGCCGCCGTACTGGCCCAGTATCCCAGTACGAACCACGTAGCCGGCAGAAAACAAACACCTTGCATGGAATTACGCAATCCGCGTACTGGCGCGCTGTGCAACTGTGCGGCTGTACAGCTAGCGCCTTTTCGGGCCAGGCCTTATTCAGAATGCAAGTATGAAGTGGGGAGACTACGAGGCAAGGCGCAGCGGGATCGATGGAAGGCTGAGCATATGGGCCTACCTTCCGGTAGGCCCGCTCGAGAGGCAGTTTAGGGAGGGGTACCAGGGGGGATTTTTGGGAAGAGGTTCCGAAGAACCCTCAAGAGAGAGTTGTAGCCTTGCTTTGGTGGGAAGTCATGGGGAAGCCTCTGCTAATTACCTAGATAGATGCAAGATCGGCAAAAAGGTTGCACTGTATTTTAAAAAGGATCGAAAAAAGTGGAAACTCGACGGGGAGGGTGACTTTTACCTGTCTGGCACCCTCCGCAGGTAAAAGATGGCAAAAGGCTTGCAAGCACGGGCGCAGATTAGGCACTCTTGAGATTGTGAGACGGTTGGTCTACTTTATCGTGTTCGTGGTGGTGATCGGGTTGATCGCCTGGTTCGTCTATGAGCACCGGAGTTGGCTTGGGCTGGGCGGCTCCGGCAGCAGCGTGCCCACAGACATGACCAACACCGATTTGCAGCCGGCAAAGGTCGCGTGGCGCTCGGTGGACCGGACCCAGGACGGGTTCCGGATCGATATGCCTTCCGACGCGAGCGAGGAGCAGATTCCCGCCTACGACATAAAGGGCAGCGCCGAGCAGATGGAAATGCTCGTGGCCATGCCCGACGCCGAGACGACCTACGCGGTAGCCTGGGACAACAATCCGCCCGTCGAGCGGGCAAGCGGCGAAGCGGTGGAGCAGACGCTGGACAATGCGCGGGACGGAGCTCTGGCGCGGACGCACACCAGGCTGATGGGCGAGACGAAGGCGAACTACCTGGGCTACCCGGCGCGCAACTTTCACGCACGCAACGACAGCGGCGGCTTGTACGACGCGCGCCTGATTCTGGCGGGAAAGCAACTCTACATGATCATCGTGGCTCTTCCGGCAGCAAGCGCCCGCCGCGACGAAGACGTGAACCACTTCTTCGATTCGTTCAAGCTGACCTCGGGCGCGAATCAGCAGTAAAGCGGCGAGCTAGCGCGCTTGGGCGTCCGTCTTAGGCCGCGCGCCTTTTTCAACGAAGCGCGTCACAAGGCCGACGGGAAGCAAGCGGACAATGAACGCCGTGAAACGGCCGCTCCACTTGGGGA
>Ga0302320_10008719_pt1 | contig 21965 bp, 16 predicted proteins | sample Bog_T0_3_FD_202130 | JGI IMG/M metagenome (GOLD analysis project Ga0302320, IMG submission 202130) | Peat permafrost microbial communities from Stordalen Mire near Abisko, Sweden - Bog_T0_3 | ecosystem: Environmental > Terrestrial > Soil > Wetlands > Peat | place: Sweden: Abisko, Stordalen Mire...
CCGGAGTGTTCGTCCGGAAATCGCGCAGCAGGTTGCGCGCCTGCAGCATCGCGGCGGCAATCTCTTCCTTTGAGAACGTGTGGATCTTGATGGGATAGGCGGCTGGCGGAGGCGGTGCACCCGGCCCTGTATTGGGTCCCGCCGGCTCGGTGTTATAAGACCAGAGGTCGATCTCAGCGACGCCCGCGGATTTCAGCGGCTGGATCAGATCGTCGATGTTGTCCTTGCCCGGAATACGGGGCAGATCACGCAGGCTCCAGGTGGTGGCGCCGAGCCGAACGCCGGGGTTGCCGGCCTCGCCGCTCGCGCCGTACGCCGCACTCAAGGCTGCGCCGCCCAGTGCAATCCTGCCCATATCGCGTCTTGTATACATGGATGCTGACTCCGATAACCGTCGCCGCTATTATATCCTGAATTTCATGGCGTTGAGATTTTTGCTGGCCACCATGCTGCTGGCCCTGTTCGCGGGCGTGGCCGAGACCGCGCCCCAGCCCTGTCCGATGGATGTGGTCCAGGACGCCTCGTCGCCCGTGCCGCTGAGCGATGTCTGCATACCGGACGGCTACTCGGACATCCCGATGGACTACTTCGACGACTTCTCCTGGCGCGAACTGGTCGCCATGGTCTGGCCGGCCGCCAGCGGGCACAGAGGCGTTGCCGATACCTCGAAGAAGATTGCGGACCCCGGCCCCCGCGTATTCGAGACCTACAAATCGCTCTATGAGTTGTTCCATGACGATGGCTCCGCACCCGCGGCCTTCAGCCGGTACGACGCTGCCGAAATGAACGCCTGCAAGGCGACGCAGGGCTTCGGCGACATGGTGCTGGCCTCGAAATCCGGAATCGACGATATCGGGCAGGCGGGCGTTGGCGAACTGGTCGCCCCGCTGGTGGCGCAAAACGGCCGGTACGTGCGGTTGCAGACGCTCTACAACCAGGTGGCGTACGACTTCATCGTGAAGAACAAGTACTACGTGCGCGCCAATCTGCCCCTCGTGCCGTCGCCCCGGCCGGACCTGCCGGTGGTGCAGTTCCCGATGGGGTCCGCGGTGCTGAAGGCGGCGTGGCTGGATATGGAAGGTTTCACGGATGCGCAAAAGGCCCGGTTTTACCTGCGCATGGCGACGGTGAAGGACCCGAACGACGGGCATTGTTCGGTGATTCAGATGGGGCTCGTCGGCCTGCACATTATGGTGAAGACGCCCAGCCGGCCGCAGTGGATCTGGTCGTCTTTCGAGCAGGTGGACGTGGCGCCGCCGAGGGCATTCGGCAATCCTGGCAAGTTCATCTTCAACGATAACGACAGAAGTCACGCGATGCCGGCGGAGAATCCGCTGCCCCTGCTCCCGCTGGCGAAGCAGCCAGCGACGCCATTCAACGTGACGCGGAACGTGATGGCGCCCATTCATCCGAAGACCGAGCTGATGAACCTGGTTTACCAGCGGCTCTTACATGGCACGCCGTGGGAGTTTTACCAGATTGTCACGACGCAGTGGCCGCGCCTCGATGGCAATCAGGCGGCGCCGGTGCCCGCTACTCAGGGGGGGGAAATGACCACCACTTTTCCGGGCGCGGGTGCCACCTCGGCGTTCGCCAATCTCACGATGGAGACGTTCGATCAGGCGCGGCCGCAGCTGGGCTGCATGAGCTGCCATAACCAGGCGCGCATGACCGTGGACTTCGTGTGGTCTTTGATGGACCATGCTTACCCCGCGAAGGTGGGCGTTGCAAAATCGGCGATGGCGCATTAACCGCGGCATCGATCGGTGTTAGTGGCGAAAGCCCGCGGCGCAACCCGGCCCCGCTCACGAACTCCGGCTCGCCGATCGAGAGATCCAGACTGATTCCGGCCGAAACGCCTCACGGCGCGGAGTAGACGGGCGAGTCAGCTATGCGCCAGGCTTCCGGGTTGGCGACCCGTTCCGGAGAGCCCAAAGAGAGACACGTCGCGGACATGGGGCTGTTGCAGCCACGCGAAGAGCTTCGGGTGATCCTCGTCCTGCGGCGAGTCAAAGAGAAGCTCGCAATTCCGACGCGCCATCGTCCTATACTTAGGCTACGGTGAGAAGGCGGGCAAAGCCCCGACGCGCAATCGAAATGGAACTCCGTGCCAACAAGAAACATACATAATGTGAACGCACGAACGGTACGCCTGGCATGTTGCATGGCCGCGCCTTTCCTGCTTTGCGCGCAATCGCCAGCTACTCCGATTTCCAACGAGCGCATCCTGGGCGTGATCCCCAATTTTCAGGCCGTCAACGATCCCGCCGTTCCTTACGCGCCGCTTCGTGTACGCGACAAGTGGTGGCTGTTCGTGAAAGAGACGATGGATCCCTTCACGTTCGCTTCGTCCGCGGCCGGCGCCGGTCTCTCGCAGTGGCATAACGGAGATCCGAAGTACGGACTGGGCACGAAGCCTTACTTCCAGCGCTTCGGCGCGGCGCAGGCCGATGCGACCACACAGAACTTCTTCAGCGACGCCGTGCTGGCCTCGCTGCTGCATGAAGATCCCCGGTACTTTCGCGAAGGGCCAGGCCACAGTGTGCTCCATCGCATCGGCTATGCGACTTCCCGCGTGGTCGTCACACGAAAGGATTCAGGAAGCCATGGGTTTAACTTTTCCGGAATACTGGGAATGGGGCTGGGAATCGCGCTTTCCAACGCCTACTATCCGCCCGCCAGCGTCAACAGCGAAGAGATGGAATCGCGCACGGCCACCAGTATCAGCGCGTCCGCGCTGGGTAATTTATTGCCCGAATTCTGGCCGGACGTCAAGACAAAGCTGAACAGCCTCAGGCACCGTTAGGCCCCGCCGGCCTTGCGCACGGCACCCCGGCGCCGCTTCGGTTCGGCCGCGATTTCTTCGGCGATGGCTGGTGGCTTGCGCATTTCGAGGCTCTTCTTCAGTGCTTCCATGATGTCGATCACGGGCGCGATTTTGGTCTCCGGCGTCTCGACCACGCTGTTGCCTTCGATCCTGGCTTGAATCATCTTGCGCAGATTGTCGCGATAGGTATCGGAATACTTCTGCGGCTCGAAATCGGCGGCAAGCGCTTCCACCAGATTGAGGGCCAGCGCCAGTTCTTTTTCGCGGATGTTCTCCGTATCGGTGCGGAACTCGTCCGTTTTGCGAACTTCGTCGGCGAAATACATGGTGTGCAGCAGCAGGCCGTGATCGCCGGGGCGCATGATGACGATGTGTTCGCGGTTGTGCATCGCGATCTTGGCCACGCCATAGTAGCCGGTCTTCTTCAACGCGGCGAACAGCAGCGCGTAGGGCTTCTCGCCGCCTTCGTCCGGCGCCATGTAATACGAGCTATCCAAATAGACGGGATCGACGTCTTCGCCTTTGACGAATTCGAGAATCTCCATCACCTTAGCCGTCTTTGGCGCGACCTTGCGGATATCCTCGTCGTCGATGACGACGTACTTACCCTTCTCGTATTCGTAACCCTTGACGATCTGATCGCGGGTGATGGGCTTGTCTTCGGCCTGACAGTAGAGGACCTGTTTGACTCGCGAATGATCCTCTTTGTGAAGTTGGTTAAAGCTGATGGTTTCGCCGCGCGCCGCCGTGAACAGGCGAACGGGAAGCGATACCAGGCCGAATGTGAGATGACCTTTCCAGGTGCTGGCTGCCATAGATTTGTTACCTGAATTACACCGTAAAATATGGGGCCCGATGCATACTCCCCATGTACAGCTATAACATGAATAGGGGAACATTTCCAACTTGTAATGTCGTTAGAGGAATATAAACGGAAACGGGATTTCGCGAAGACACCGGAGCCGGACGCGACTCGCGCGTCTCTATCGGGCGCGCGCGGCGGGAAATTCTGTGTGCAAAGGCACGATGCAACTCACCTGCACTACGACTTCCGGCTGGAAATCGGCGGCGCACTGAAGTCGTGGGCGGTGCCGAAAGGTCCGTCACTCGATCCCGCGGTGAAGCACTTTGCGGCGCACGTGGAAGACCATCCTCCGGCGTATGGCGATTTCGAGGGCAACATCCCGAAAGGAGAGTATGGCGGTGGCAGCGTGATGCTGTGGGATCACGGCACGTTCGAACTGATCGGCGATGAATCGGGCGAAGCGCAGATTGCGCGCGGCGATCTGAAGTTCGAACTGCATGGCGAGAAGCTGGCGGGTACGTGGGCACTCGTACACATGAAAGGCCGTGGCGAGGGTAAGAACAAGGACAATGCGTGGCTGCTGATTAAGAAAAAGGACGCCGCCGCAGAGCCCGGGTGGGATATCGAACAATATGCCGTCAGCGTCAAAACCGGGCGGACTCAGGCGGAAATTGCGGCGGACCTGCCCGCTAAAAAGACGGCGAAGAAGCCTGCGAACAGAAAGAAGAAAGCCGCAGCGGCGGATGCTTCGGCAATCCCTGGCGCTGTCGCTGCGTTCATGCCGGGATTCTTCACGCCCATGTCCGCGTCGGTCGCCGAAGGCATGCCGCACGGCGATAGCTGGATGTTCGAGGTCAAATGGGACGGCGTCCGCGGCCTGATTTTCATCGACCACGGCGCCATGGAAATCTATACACGCACTAACAACCGATGCGAACGGCAATACCCGGAGTTACAGGTGCTGGCGCACTACATCGATGCGCAGCAGGCCGTACTGGACGGCGAAATCGTGGCCCTCGACGCGAAGGGAGTCTCGAAGTTCGAGCTAATCCAGCCTCGCATTCATACCCGCGATGCAGCTGCCATCGCGAAGATGGCGGGCAAGAGTCCGGTTCATCTCTATTTGTTCGACTTACTCTATCTGAATGGCTATGACCTCAGGCATACACCGCTGCGGGAACGGAAGCGCTTACTCGAAAGTATCGTTCGTCCGTTTGAGTTACTGCGCGTGTCAAGTCATCTGACTGGTCCTGGCGAGCAGTTACTCGAAGCCGCACGGCAGAACGGGCTGGAGGGGCTGATTGCGAAGTCCGCCGACAGCGTCTATGAATCGCGGCGCACGCGAACGTGGCTCAAGCTGAAAGTAACATCCGAGCAGGAGTTTGTCATCGGCGGCTATACGCCCGGCGAGCGGGACACGTTCGGGTCGCTGGCGGTGGGATTCCACGAGGGCGGCAAGCTGATCTACGCGGGCAACGTCGGGACCGGCTTCACGGAAAAAATCCTGCGCGATCTGCTGACTCAAATGCAGGCACGCGTTATCGAAAAGATGCCGTTCGCACCGGACAAGATGATTCCGAAAAGCACGGTATGGGTGAAGCCCGAACTGGTCGCCCAGGTGAGGTTTGCCGAATGGACCAGCGACCGCAAGCTGCGCGCGCCGGTCTATCTGGGGCTGCGCGCGGATATAGAGGCCGTGCAGGTAGGGCGCGAGGCCGTTGTCGAAACCCTGCTTCCGTCCGACAAGAAGGAAGTGTCGCTCACCATCGACGGACACGCGCTGAAGTTCACCAATCTGGATAAGCTCTACTTCCCCGAAGACGGATACACGAAGCGCGACCTGCTGAATTACTATGACGCCGTGTCTTCGCTGCTGTTGCCGCACCTGAAGGACCGGCCGCTGTCACTCAAACGCTACCCCAATGGCATTCATGGCGCGTTCTTCTTTCAGAAGAATACGCCCGCGGGTTATCCGGGTTGGTTGCGGACCGAGACCATCGGCGAGGCGGGGCGTAAGATCCGCTACGTACTGGCGGACGATCGCGCGGCTCTGCTGTATCTGACTAATCTCGGCTGCATCGATCAGAATCCGTCGATGAGTCGCGCCGGCTCGCTGGAGAACCCGGATTTTATACTGATCGATCTGGACCCTGTCGAGTGCCCGTTTTCAAAGATCGTGGAGGCGGCTCTTTTAGTGAGAGACAAGCTGGACGCTATTGGATTGACCGGCTATCCGAAGACAACCGGCGGCGATGGCCTGCATATTTACATACCGCTCGAACCGCGTTACACGTTCGATCAGGCACGTTCTTTCGCGGAAGTGATTGCAAGATTGTTAGCCGCCGAGCAGCCCGACTTATTCACCACGCCGCGCTCGGTTGAGAAGCGGCAGAAGAATCGGGTCTACTTCGACTATCTGCAACTGGGCGAGAGTAAGACGATTTCAGCGCCGTATGTTGTCCGGGCATACGCGGGCGCGCCGGTGGCGACCCCGCTTGCGTGGGATGAGGTGCGGCCGGGTCTGGAGCCGGGCCAATTCACCCTGTCGAACGCGTTGGATCGGTTCTCGCGCGTGGGAGATTTGTTCCGGGGCGTGCTGGAGAAGCCGCAGGATCTGGAGAAGGCGTTCGCGAAGCTGGAAAAACTGCTGCGCGGGTAGTTCGTTTACTGTTGAAAAGCGCAACCCCGACGCTACAAAGGCGTCGCCGTGAGCCCGCAGGACTAACAGCACTATCAGGAGTCATCTCGTCTTATGGATGCTTTACAACCTGGCGTTGACGTGAATGTAGCGGTGGGGGCAAACAACGTCCAACTCGAAACGCTGAAGCAATAGCGTCGCTACTGTATTGCCGCTTTCAGGCGGATTTCCACTTCGAGGCCGTGCGGCTCGCGGTTGCGGCATTGCACGGTTCCGCCTGATGCCTCCACGCAACTTTTAACAATTGCCAGACCGAGTCCGGCGCCGCCGGTATCACGATTGCGCGACGCGTCGAGACGATAGAACGGGGTGAAGACGCGGTCGAGTTCCTCGGGCGGCAGACCGGGTCCGGAATCCGAAACTTTGATCAGTATCGAATCGGAGTCCTGCCTCGCTGAGATGGTGATCGGACCGTCGGCTCCCGCGTAGCGAACGGCATTGCGGAGTAGATTCGACAGGGCCCGCAGCAATAGATTCGGCTCCGCAATCGCGCTGACCGGTTGTGGAATCGCCACTGTGATCTGCGCGCCGCCGGAAGCTTCGCGGGTTGCGGCTTGCTCGGCGAGCGGAGTAATTTCCGTCGCCACCAGCGCGGCACTGGTCGCATCGAGACCCGCTTTGGAGAAAGACAAGAGTTCGCCCACAAGCCCGGACATCTGCGTAATTTCCTCGTGGAGATCTTCTACGGCCTCCCGCTGATCGTCGCCGGCGCGCTGTTCGAGAATGCCGAGCGCGAACTGTATGCGCGCGATAGGCGCGGAGAGTTCGTGCGCGATGTCGCCGAGGAAGCGCTTCTGGCCGGTTACGAAGCCGGAGAGGCGTTCCGCCATGCTGTTGATGGATACGGAAAGCTGACCGATTTCGTCGCGGCGGTTTTCCGGCAGATGATTTTCGAAGTCGCCCTGCGCGATGCGGCCGGTGTTGGCGGTGAGGCGCGAAATGGAACGGCTGAGGCTGCGTATGAAGGGCAGCCAGCACAGCACGAACACGGCGATGGCGGCCGCGAGCGCTGCCAGCCAGGGCCTGAAGTCGAAGAACAGCGGAGTGCCCAGGAATGACGGCGCCGCCAGAAGCAAAGTGCCCCGAACGATATCGCCGGTTGCCGGGTCGACGATGGGAACGCGCGTCAGAGCCCAGTAAAGACCGGCCTCCGAGCGCTGCACCGTCTGGTAGCCCGCGTTGGCCGCGGAGGGTCTGGGACGCGTGGTCGCGGCGGCGGAACCCCCTCGCGCACCGGGTCGTCCGGGCGCAGCGGTTGCTGCAATGCGAACGCGCCGAGGCGGAGGAAAATCGCGCGGCGGCGGCGGCTCACGGCGGGGCGGAGGGCCGAAATCGTCCGGAGCACCGGGACCTCGGCGATCGTTATCGGGATCAAAGCCGTCGGGACGCGGAGGCGGCGGGAAGTCGTTGCCGTCGCCCCCGCGCGGCGGTGGTCCATCGCGACGCGGCGGCGGAGGTGGTGGCCGGTCGGCGCGGGGTGGAGGAGGGTCGGCCCTCGGTGGCGGCGGCTGTGCGGGCGGGCGATTTTGCTCGCTGGGCGGAATCATGGCGATCTCATGCTGCACGCCCGCGGGCAAGTGAATCGGTTTTCCGGCAAGCTGTTTCGGTCCTTCGTTATCGAAGAGGTAAAAATCGACGCCGTATGTGGATGCGTAGCGCGCCATCAGGCTGGTGCGGGCGGCGACCGGCGTCTGCGATAAATCCGAGGCGACGGAACGAGCTACATCGCGAACGCGATCCTCCGACGGGGCCACGAGCAGAGAAGTGAGACTGAGATGAAACTGGTAATGCGCGAAGGCCAGAAATACGCCGGCCAGCAGCGCCAGATTAATGAAGGCCAGAGCGAAGATGCGCGTGGATAACTTCATAACTCCGGCACGACGCCTGGTTTCAGCATCAGATAGCCGACGCTGCGAATCGTCTGAATGAAGCGCGGGGTCTTCGGATCGTCGCCCAGTTTGCGTCGCAGCGAGGAGATATGCACGTCGATGGAGCGGTCGAAGGATTCGAAATCGCGCTCAGCCACTTCAAGCAGCAGGCGCTCGCGGGTCTTGACGCGCCCGGCGGCCCGGGCCAGAGAAAGGAGCAGGTCGTACTCGACTGCAGTCAAGGTGAGGGCTTGTCCGGCGAGCGACGCGGTGCGCGATGTGGGCTCCATTCTGAGATCGCCAACGACGACCAGCGGGGTTGGCTCTTCGGTCCTCTGCTGCGCGGTATTCCGCGAGCGGCGGATCACGGCGCGAAGGCGGGCCAGCAATTCGCGCGTCGAAAAGGTCTTCGGCAGATAATCGTCGGCGCCGATTTCGAGGCCCACGATGCGGTCGGCTTCTTCGCCCAGGCCCGTCAGCATCAGAACCGGAACGCTGGACTTCGCACGGAGGCGCTTCAGAACCTCGAAGCCATCCAGTTTCGGCATCATGACGTCGAGGATGACCGCATCGAAATTGCCCGCGAGCGCCGCATGCAGGCCATCCTCGCCATTGTGCGCGAGCGATACGGTGTAGCCGAGCGGCTCCAGATAGCGGCTTACCAGGCGGCAGAGCTTGAGGTCGTCATCGACCAAAAGGATGCGCGTGCTGAGAGTGGAGGCGTCCATTTTGCGACTTGCAGGGCTTCTGAAACAATTGTGGCAGCGGAGGGGACGCGATGGAAATCTGTTTTACCGTTGCTTTACAAACCGGGCTTCGGAGCGAACAGAAGCTTTACAGAAGCCTGTTTGACTGGGTGCATGGTTCCTCGAAAACAGATCATTGCGCTGGCCATATGGGCGGCGGGGCAGACAATTTGGGCGCAGACCGACCCGGGTCCGCGTAGCGGTCCACCAAGCGCAGGCCAGCCGCTGCCGGGCCTGACGGCGGGCGAACTTGCGTATTTTGCAGCAGGAATTTCGCGGTTCAGCGAAGTGGATTCGGTTTCCGGAACGGAGCCTGGCGCCACGGGTTCGGGTCTGGGGCCGCGCTTCAACATGAATAGCTGTGCGGGATGCCATGCACAGCCATCGGCGGGCGGATCGAGCCCTTCGCCGACTTCGCGGCAGGCTGCGCAGGTGAATCCGCAGATCGCCATGGCGACCCGCTATGGCGCGACGAACACGCTGCCTCCATTCATTCAGCCCAATGGGCCGGTGCGCGTGGTGCGCTTCGTGCGTAACGCCGACGGGACGGCCGACGGCGGCGTACACGATCTTTTTACGATCACGGGCAGGTCCGATGCCGCGGGCTGCAGCGTCGCGCAGCCGGATTTCGCGACCGCCGAGCAGCAGCAGAATGCGATTTTCCGTATACCATCTCCTGTTTTCGGCGCGGGACTGATCGAGATGATTCCAGAATCGACCATCGTTGCGAATCTGGCGGCGAACGCTCAAGAGAAGACCGGGTTCGGCATCGGCGGTATAGTGAACCGCAACGGCAACGACGGCACGATTACACGGTTCGGCTGGAAGGCGCAGAACAAATCGCTCCTCATGTTCGCCGGCGAGGCCTACAACGTAGAGCAGGGCGTCACCAACGATCTGTTTCCGAACGAACGCGACGAGACGCCCGGGTGTGTGTTTAACGGTATCGCGGAAGACCATTTCAATCGCGCAGCCACGAGTGCGACAGCGGCAATGAGCGACATTATCGGGATGGCGGAATTCATGCGCTATCTGGCGCCGCCGGTTCCGGCTCCGCCAAACGGACCGCCGGGCAATCCGCAGGCTCAGTCGGTGGCGAACGGTAACCAGGTATTCGGGCAGATCGGCTGCGCACTGTGCCACACGCCTATGATGCAGACGGGCAAGTCACAGAGCGCAGCGATGACGAATAAGCCGGTGCGGCTGTTTTCGGATTTGGCGCTGCACAATATGGGTTCGGGGCTGGCCGACGGGATCACGCAGGGACTGGCACAGGGCAACGAGTTTCGAACAGCGCCGCTGTGGGGCCTGGGGCAGAGAATCTTCTTCCTGCACGATGGGCGAACCACAGACCTGGTGCAGGTGATCGGGCAGCATGCCAGCGCAGGCTCGGAAGCGAATGGCGTGGTGCAGAACTTTAACTCGCTGCCTCCGCAGGCGAAGCAGGATCTGCTGAACTTTCTGAGATCGTTATGAGACTCTATGTTGCCGCCATGTTTGGATTGCTGACAGCTTCTTCGCTGGGCGCGCAGATCGATCCGGGTCCGCGCGCCGGTGCTGGCGCAGTGCAACCGCTGGCTGGTTTGAGCGCCGGTGAACTGGAAGCGTTTAAACAGGGACTGGCGCGCTTCCGCGAAGTGGCGTCGGTAAGCGGCGCGGAACCGGGCGCCACGGCCGTGGGGCTGGGGCCGCGCTTCAATCTGAATAGTTGCGCGGGATGTCATGCGCAGCCCGCGGTGGGCGGGAGCAGCCCCTGGCAGAATCCGCAGATCGCAGCGGCGAAGCAGTATGGGGCGGGGAACACGATTCCCGCATTTCTGAAGCTGGATGGGCCGGTGCGCGTGGTACGGTTCTCGCGGTTCTTCGATGGGCGTCCCGATGGCGGTGTGCATGACTTGTTCGTTGTGACAGGCCGAAAGGATGCGGCGGGCTGCAATATTGCGCAACCGAATTTCGACTACGCGGTATCGCAGCGCAACGCGTTCTTCCGTATTCCGACGCCGGTGTTTGGCGCGGGCCTGATTGAGGCAATTTCGGAAGCGTCGATCATGAACAACCTGCGGGAGAATTTCGAAATCCGAGGGCATGAGAACCGCAATCGGAACGACGGGACGATCACGCGCTTCGGCTGGAAGGCGCAGGATAAATCGCTGGTAGCGTTTGCGGGTGAGGCGCTCAATGTGGAAGAGGGCGTGACCAACGAACAATTTCCGCATGAGCGTGAAGATACGCCTGGGTGCGTCTTCAATACTTCGCCGGAGGATCATGCGGCGCGCGGCGGATCGGGTGCGAGTGCGGTTTCGGCCGTGGCCGATTTCATGCGGTTCCTCGCCCCGCCTGCACCACTGCCGGCTACGGACTCGACGCGGCGTGGTGAGCAGGCGTTTGCGCGCATCGGCTGCGCGGCGTGCCATACGCCCAATTTGCGCACGGGAAAATCCGACGTGGCCGCGTTGAACGAGCGATGGGTGCCGCTCTATTCCGATCTCGCGGTGCACAATATGGGGACAGGCCTCGAGGATTTCATCGATCAGGGCGAGGCGCGCGGCCGCGACTGGCGAACCGCGCCGCTGTGGGGCCTGGGGCAGAGAATTTATCTGCTGCACGACGGGCGGACGACGGATTTGGTGCAGGCGATCAGGGAGCACGGCAGCCCGGGTTCGGATGCAGGCAGAACCGTGGCGGGATACGACGCGCTGCCGATGGAGGCGAGGCAGGATTTGCTGAAGTTTCTGCGCTCGCTGTGATGCAGCGCCGCGAGCCTACCGGGCGGTGAAGGGGATCGACGCTTCGGTCTTCTCCCAAACCAGCGCCAGCGTCCCTTTGTTGCTGCCCTCACCGCGCAAATCGATGCGGAAGGTTTCGACCGGTGCGGATAGCGACTTCAGTGTCATTTTCGCGCGGCCGAAATCGAGACGCGCGTTGTAGTCCAGGTGAAACTGGCCGGTTTCCTTGTTAATAATCAGAGTCCATTCCTTTTCGCCCGGGATGGTCCAGATGCTGTACTCGCCTATGGGCAGGTCGAGATTGCCCACGCGCAACGGAGCTTCCGTGGTGATCTTCGTTGCAATATTCGCGCCGGTACACCAGACCACGCCAAAGGGCACCAGACCGCCCATGACCTGACGGCCATGCATGGAAGGCGCGTAGTAATCGACGGTGATCTTTTTGTCGGCGACGGTGACGGAGGATTGCGCGGGCGGGCTGGTATATTTCGAGCGGCCCGGCCCGAACTGGGCGGATACGCCAGCCGCGCAGGCGAGGGCAATGACAGGCGCTATCAGGGGAGTGGGACGGCGAACGTGCATGCAGCCATCGTACCGCGACTTGCGACTAAGTCATCAACGGCTTCGGGACCGAAACGGACATGGAAATGATGGAAAGCCGGAAAGTTATGGTGGACAAAACCCATATGAACGGCAGCGCGAAAGCCCTTATTGTCGTATTAACAGCTGAAGTCGTAGAATAAACGTCATGCGAAGAACGGTGTTTGCGGCTTTGCTCAGCTTTGTGGTACTGCGTGGCCAGGTCGCCCTGCGCGGCCAGAACGCGCCTGCACGCCCCGCTTTCGATGTGGCGTCGGTCAAAGTCGACGACATCATGCAAACATCGTTCGATATTGTTCCCCGGCGCTCCGGGAACAGGATCACGATGCACAACACGCAGCTCGGCATGGTGATTGCGTATGCCTGGCACGTAGCGAATCCTCCGTGGCAGGTGACGGGCAATGTGGGTCTTCCCGCCGGGTGGAACTGTTATGACATTGAGGCGATCGTTTCCGGATCACCGAGCGACGACGAACTGCGGCTGATGTTTCAGACGCTGCTGGAGGATCGCTTTAAGCTGAAAGCCCACCGGGAGACCCGCGAAATGCCGGCCTACGATCTGGTGGTTGCGAAGGGAGGGACGAAGCTGAAGCGCGCCGATCCGGATGGCGAAATCACGCTCGACGGAAAGCCTGTTGAGCAGGGCAACAGCCTGTCGGCTTATGGCGCGGATGGAGGCACTCACCTGATCGGAAAGTCCGTTTCCATAGAGCGGTTGGCGTATTCGCTCAGCGGAAGGTTGCACGCTCCGGTGCTGGATCGCACGGGGCTGACCGGGCCATTCGACTATAACGTGGTATTTTCACGGGAAGATAGTCCATCTGATACCGCAGGCCCTCCGGCGCTGGTTACGGCGCTTGAGGAAGAGATGGGACTCAGGCTCGAAAAGACCAGGCGTCAGGTTGAGATTATTGTGGTCGATCACCTGGAAAAGCCGTCCGCGAATTAGACTGGATCACATCATGCAACGAGTCTGGATCGCGAGGCTTCTGTCATTCGGTATCGCGAGCGGTATGCTCGCACAGCCTGCGTCGAATCGCCCCTCGTTTGAAGTTGCGTCGGTCAGGTTGAATACGCTAAACGGCCCGACCGATTATGTCCCCCGTCGTTCGGGCGACAGAGTCTCGATGCACAATACACAGCTGGTTCAGGTTGTGGCCTACGCTTACCATGTCGCTAACCTCGCGTGGGAACTGGCTGGCAATTACCGGCTTCCGGATGGCTGGAACTGGTACGACATCGAGGCGACTGCGCCCGGTTCGCCTGACGACGACGAGCTTCGGCTCATGTTTCAGGCATTGCTGGAAGACAGGTTCCAACTCAGAGTCCACCGCGAGAACAGAGACTCGCCGACGTACGATCTTGTGATCGGCAAGGGTGGTTCGAAGCTGAAACCAGCGACACCCGAGAGCAAGGTGACGGTTGACGGCAGGCCCATTAGGTCAGGGGCCGCCATAGTGGCTTTCAGCGTCGACGGTGCGGATCTGGTAGGGAAGGGAGCGACTACCGCGCAACTGGCGTCATCGTTGAGCGGACGATTCAACGCGCCGGTCCATGACCGTACGGGGCTCACCGGCACATTCGATTACAACGTGGTATTTTCGTGGGACGATAACCCATCCGATGTCAGCGGACTTCCAACGCTCATGACCGCGATTCAACAGGAACTCGGCCTTTGTCTGGAAAAAAGCAAGGGCACGGTCGAAGTGCTGATTGTGGATCACATCGAGAAGCCGACGCCGAACTAGAAAATTCGGTCCTGCTTCTTGAGCGACCCGACGGACGCGACATTCGCAATCGAGAACGACGCGAGGTACTGATTTTCGACTACGGTGCCGAAATCCAGACGCCGTACCTGAACGCTGAACCCGCAGCAACTGGTGTTGTACGTCACCTGCGCGATGCCATATTCGAGCAGCGATAACCGGTAATCGTAGACCATCGAGAAAGCGGCGTCCCAGCCCTTGCGGTTGCTGTCGCCATAGCCGAAAGTGGTGCGGAACTGGTTGGCGGGCGGCGCGAGAGTCGGATCGGGGTGAATCTGGTCGCTGCCGGCAGTCACGAAATAACGATGAAGCCGAACGCTGGCGGAGACGGAACTGTTGACGATGCGGCGCGTGGTGGGGTCGTAGTCGCCTTGCCAGGTGAAACTCAGGCCGTTGATCGGACTGAGACGCAGGCTGGAAACAATGGGAGATTCGCGCCTGATGCCATCGAGAAAGCTGTAGCCGGTCAGATTCAGTTCGGTCAGCATGACGTTCCGCTGGCCCGCGACCAGCGCGCCGCCGAATGTGGGGTCGAAGTAATATTTCTCGCTCAGGTTCCAGGAGAAAATCTCGGAAACCGTGTCGCCTCGTTTGGCATAAATCCGATTGGCGATGCTGAACTGCAGTTCCCGGGTATCGGTGAGCAGATCGGTGGGGTCGAACAGCAGCGTGTCGTTGAAATTCGAAATTCCGGTGACGTAATCGTAGCGGACGCGCGGTTCGATCACGTGTTTGAGCTTATCGCCGAAGACGGTCTTGCGATTGAAAACTCTCTCAAGCGATGGAAAGATAAGATCGGCTTTCGCCTCGGGCGCATTACGCAGTAAGCCGTTACTGGAAACAACGTAGTTGACGAGGGTCTGGCTGTAGTAAGTCTCGTGCTGGGTCACTTCGGGCAGGATAGTGAAACTGCCCAGACGAATCACGCTGCTGAGCGACGGCTCAAAATCCGCCCGCGAACTGAACTGGCTGGTCTCGTAATAATCGACGACGGGCTCGGTGGTGGGTTGCGGTTCCACGCGGTGAAACAGACCATAGCTGGCGTGGAGCGAGAACCAAATAGGCACCGGTCCGCCGGCAATCTGCTGATAGGCGTTGTTGATCTGAAATTCCGGCAACGTGCGGATGACGACGGAATTGCCGGGCGTGGTGTCGAGAAAATTCTGAGTGCGCGAGGCGGAGACGTCGAAAGTGTAATCGCCGAAGTGCTTTTCGATATAGGCAGAGGAGTGGGTTTCCGAGAAAATCGCCTGACTATAAGAGTCGGTGAACTGCTGGTGGAACAGGTAGGAGCTGAAGTAATCGACCGTGCCGCGCGCCACCCAGCCTTTGCCGAACTCTATCTTGCCGGAGCCTGTAATGCTATAGCCTGGAGCCTTCAACAGAGTGCCGTCCTGGGTGATGCCGCGGTCCTGCACGCCGTAGAAGATCAGATCGAACTCCGATTTAGCCGTCGGCTTGCCGCGAAAGTTGACGTCGTGGGCGTACCCGCGGGACGTGAAGTCCTGCAGGATGTAGCTGACATCCATGGAACGGCCGAGCGTCTGGTAATAACCGACTCCCACCATGTAGCCCCGAGTGGAACTGTGACCGAGATTCGGGGTCAAAAAGCCGCTGTGCCGTGGTTCGGTCTTGAGCGACTTCAGAAAGTAGGGAAAGAAAAAAACGGGCACGCCGCGAAATCGGTACACGGCATTATGGGCGAGCGCCTGGTCGTGCGGGTAGTAGTCGATGGTCTTACTGGATACGGTCCACCAGGGGTTCGGCATTTCACAGTCTGTAATGAAAGCGTCATGCAGAACGTACTTCTCCGGTGTTTTCTCCACCCAGTCCGCTTCGAAGTAGAACGGATCCTTTGACGTGAGGATGCCGGGGCGGGCCACAATTCGTGCTTTCATATAGCCGCGGACGTGATGATACTCACCGATGCCGGTATCGGAATTGTAGATGGCCGAATCTGCATACATCACCTCATCGTGATCGTAGTCGCGGTAATAGACATGGCCGGTGGCAGTGGCGAGGCCGGAGTTCTTGTCGTAATCGACGGTGTCGGCTTTGAGCGTTGCCTCGGGAAACTCAAATACCACGTTTCCTTTGAGATGAGAGATGTCGTGGTCGTCGTCCACCCGATCGTCGGCGCGAAGGGGAACGATTAATTTGTTCTTCGGAGCTTCGGGGCGAATGACATGCACGCTGAAATCCGGTTTCTCGATGGAGGTTTCGCCGCTGAAATCCGGAGCCGTTGCCGCCGCTGAACCCGCCGGAACGGGAGTGTTCCGGACCGCAGCATTGCCGGCTTCGGACTGATCGGCGGCTCTACTGAATTCCGGTGACAATGCCGATAGAAAACAGAGGAGAACAATCGTAAGAATATTCGCCGTTTTCGCGTGACAAGCCGCGCGGATTGTGTTACTCAGAGAAATAGGAATTATCGCTGGAAAGTTCCTCAATTCGCAACCGTAGCACGGCATAAGTTGCGTAGCAAGAGGACGCGGTAAAGGTGGCGAAGCGGAGTGGGTGCTGAAAGGCCTCCGCCGGGTGAAACAGATACGGCTGGCGAGTACACAAGAGAATAAGAAATGCATTGTCAGTATTGTGGTTTGATCAACGGTGAAGACGACCATCGCTGTCTGCGTTGCGGACGGCGGATAGCGGGTGTTGTGATCGCGGCGCCACAATCCTATATTGGCGCGACAGCCCTGGCGATGTCGGTAGCGCCTGAGTCGGAGCGCGAAGTTGCTCCGGCACGCGCGCAGGCTCCGGAGCAGACCCCCCTGTTCGATTCGCCATTCGAAGCGCGTCCGAACTCATTGCACAAGGTAATTCCGTTCGAACAGATTCAGCGTCAGGTGGCGGGCCGCCAGGCGCTGTTGCAGCCCGTTCCCTCGGTAAGACCTGCCGAGCCGAAGCTGGCCCCAGGGCAGTCGCGCCCCGCGGCGAAGAAGTCGCCTTCCGTTCAGGCCGGAAACGGCCAGGGCAATCTCGATTTTCATCCCAATAGCGCACAGGGCGAACGCATCCTTGCCACCGGCGTGCCGGCGCAGGTTTACGGCGACGGCCACGTTGCGCCTCCCATGAGGCGCCTGATGGCTGGAGCAATGGACGTGTCGATGGTACTGCTCGGTTTCGGCGCATTTGCGGTTGCCATGCGAATTGCCGCTGTCTACCTGGCCTCGTCTGCGGCTGCCGGTGAAGTGTCCAACCCGGGTTTTGGCATGGGAAAGACCGTCTGGGTAACCATGGCGGCGGCGATGACTCTGATCTCGCTGTTTTATGGCCTGATTTTCGCCATTGCGAGACGGGAAACGGCGGGGATGAACTGGACTCAGCTGCAACTCGTCACCTTCGACGGCTCGTCGCTCGACGGCCGCGACCGGACCATCCGCTTCGTTTCGGCGTGGCTGAGTTACTGCTCCGGCGGCCTGGGCCTGTTGTGGGCGCTTGCCGACGAGGAGAGCCTGGCGTTCCACGACCATATTTCCAAGACGTATCCGGCAGAGAAGGGCAGTTCGCGAACATTGGTCCGGCAGCGCGGTTGACGCTTCCGCCATAGTGCTTCGGACTGCCGTTGCTAACATGAAGGTTCCCTTCTAAACGGCTCTCCAATACTATGGCCCTGCGTCTCTACAACACGCTCTCACAATCGGTGCAGACCTTCGCACCTCTCAGCGATAACACCGTCCGCATGTACACGTGCGGACCCACCGTCTACGACTTCGCCCACATCGGCAATTTTCGCACCTTCGTTTTTTACGATCTGCTGCGGCGCTGGCTGCGCGCCTCCGGGTTTCAGCTCAATCACGTCATGAATATCACCGACGTGGACGACAAGATCATCCGCAACGCCGTCGCTCAAAATAAGACGCTCGACGAATACACCGCCATTTATACAAAGGCGTTTCTCGACGACTGCGCCACTCTGCGTCTGGAACAGCCCGAGCGCCTGGTGCGCGCTACCGAGCACATCAAAGAAATGGCCGACGCGATTCATCGGCTCGAAGAAGGCGGCTACACCTATCGCAGCGACGGCTCCGTCTACTTCCGCATCTCGAAGTTCAAAGACTACGGCAAGCTTTCGCACAACGATTTCAGCGGCATGGTGGCGGGAGCGCGCGTCGATGTCGATAACTACGATAAGGCCGATGCGCGCGATTTCGCGCTTTGGAAAGCCGCAAAGCCAGGCGAGCCCGCGTGGGATACCGAAGCCGGTCACGGACGCCCTGGCTGGCATATCGAATGCTCGGTGATGGCCATCGAGTATCTGGGCGCGACGCTCGACCTGCATGCCGGCGGCATCGATCTGATTTTCCCGCACCATGAAAACGAGATCGCGCAGTCCGAAGCGCTCACCGGCAAACAGTTCGCGCGTTTCTGGGTGCATTCGGAGTTCCTGCTGGTGGAAGGCCAGAAGATGTCGAAGTCGCTGGGCAATTTTTATACTCTGCGCGATATCTTCGCCCGCGGCATCACGCCGGAAGCCGTGCGGTACCTGCTGGCGTCTGTGCCCTATCGCAAGGCGCTGAATTTCACCTTCGACGGATTGAGTTCGGCAAAGACCGCGATTGAGCGTCTGCGTAATTTCAAATTTCGGCTGGATACCGCAAAGCTTCCCGAGGGTACCAACGCGAAGATAGCCGACCAGTCCTCAGCCGCGCTCGCCGGATTTCGCGCGGCGATGAACGACGATCTCAATACGGCGGAAGCCCTTGCTTTCGTTTTCGAATTCCTGCGTGAAGCGAATACGGCGCTCGATGCGAATGAGTTTCAGGCAGGCAATCTGGCGGGGGCGAACGCGCTGCTCGATCAGTTCGATGCCGTGTTTGAGGTTCTGAAACCTTCCGCCCCGGCCGGCGGCATGTCCGATGCGGATATTGAAGAGTTGGTGGCCGAGCGCACAGCGGCGAAGAAGGCGCGTAATTTTGCGCGGTCGGACGAGATTCGCGCGCAGCTTCTCGAAGCGGGCATCGTCATCGAAGACACGAAGGATGGAGTGCGATGGAAAAGAAAGTAAGTCCGTACTCTCTTGCGGTGCATGCGGGAGATCGGAAGCGGCCGTCGGGAAATCAGCCCGCGTGGGTGCCCGTTACGATTCCGATTCACACTGCCGCCAGCTATTTCTACAACGACATGGAGGACCTGGACCGGGTCTTCGGCAATGAAATGCCGGGCCAGAGTTACGGCCGCTACGGCAATCCGACGAGCGATGCGCTGGAAGAACTGGTAACTACGCTCGAAGGCGGCGCCGGCGCACTGGCCTGCGCGACGGGAATGGCGGCAATCCACATGGCGCTCAGTACCGCGCTGATCGATAGGCGCAGGTCTATCGTGGCCTCGCACCAGCTGTACGGTGCGACGCTCGGGATGCTGGCGAAGGTTTTCGAGCCAGCCGGTGTGGAAGTGACATACGTCGATTTTTGCGACGATTCGGCGGTGACTGCGGCGATTGAGAAAAACCGGCCTGGCGCAATCCTGATGGAATCCGCCACCAACCCGCTGGTGCGTATTCCTGCGCTCGACCGTGTTGCGGCGCTGGCGCGCGCGGCCGATGCGCCTCTGATTGTGGACAACACGTTCGCTACGCCGCTGATCGTTCGCCCGTTCGAATTCGGGGCGTCTTTTGTGGTTCATAGCCTGACGAAGTATCTCTCCGGCCACGGCGATGTGATGGGTGGAATCGTGATCGCGGACGAAGAGAATCTGGCTCCGCTGCGTGCGCTCTCGCGGACCGTGGGATTTACCCTGGGGCCGTTCGAGTGCTATCTCGCGATGCGTGGCATCAAGACGTTTCCGCTGCGCATGGAGCGGCAGTGCGGCAACGCGATTCAGGTTGCGGAATGGCTGGCGGCGCAACAGGAAGTGGAGCGCGTTTTTTTTCCGGCAGATCCGAAACATCCCGATGCGGCGAATGTGAAGCGGCTTTTTGCCGACGGCCTGTACGGCGCCATCGTAAGTTTCGAAGTAAAGGGCGCGGACCGCGACCGCGTGTTTCGCATGATGAATGCTCTGCGCATGATTGTTCCCGCCACCTCGCTCGGCGATGTGCACAGCATGATGCTGTACCCGGCGATGGCGTCGCATCGCGATATCGCACCAAAGCACCGCGCGCGGCTGGGCATTCACGATAATCTGGTGCGGCTTTCGGTGGGAATCGAAGCTGTGGACGATATTATTGCGGACCTCAATCAGGCGCTCAGGGCTTAGCTTGCGGCGCGTTTCGCGTATATAATAAAGCTGCTCCTATGGACCGAAGAACATTTATCGTCAACTCGGCGGTCGCCGCGGCGTCCGCCACTCTCGCGAAAGCGGCCAGCCCGAACGACACGGTTCGCGTTGCCACGGTGGGCCTGCACGGGCGGGGTAAATCGCACATTGACGCCTGGACGAAGCTGCCGAACGTCGAACTGGTCGCGCTGTGCGACGTAGACCCCACGGTGCTGGAGACTGCGACGAAATCCGTGGAATCGAAGACCGGCAAGAGGCCCGTCGGTTATGCCGATCTGCGAAAGCTGCTCGAAGACAAGTCGATTGACGCGATTTCCATTGCGACTCCCAATCACCAGCACACGCTCCAGGCCATTTGGGCGATGCAGGCGGGCAAAGACGTTTATGTGGAGAAGCCTTGCTCCCACGATATGTTCGAAGCGCAGCAGATTGTGGCTGCGGCCCGCAAATACAATAAGATTGTTCAGCAGGGTAGCCAGAGCCGTTCCGATACGGCTCTGATGGAAGCGGTCCAGAGTATGCGCGAGGGTCTGATCGGCGATCTCTACATGGCGCGCGGCCTCTGCTACAAGTGGCGCAACACGATCGGCAAAGCGAAGGTGGAGCCGGTTCCGGCGGGAGTTGAATACGACCTTTGGGTTGGCCCCGCGCCGATGAAGCCATTCACGCAGAATCGTTTCCACTACAACTGGCACTGGCAGTGGGATTACGGCAACGGCGATCTGGGCAACCAGGGGATTCACGAAGTGGATAAGCTTCGCTGGGGCCTGGGCGTGAAGTATCCGACGAAGATCTCGGCTATCGGCGGCCACTTCATGTTCGATGACGATCAGGAGACGCCGAATGCGCTGACAGTGGCTTTCGAGTTCGAAGAGCCGGGCAAGCCGAAGAAGATGGCGACGTTCGAAGTGCGCCACTGGATGACGCACCACGAAGCCGATATTGAGAACTTCGATAAGAGCGTGAAGAGCAACACGGTCGGCAATATCTTCTACGGATCGAACGGGTACCTGGCGATCGATGGATATGACCGCTACAATTCCGTGATTGGCAAGGACCAGAATCCGGGGCCGTCGCGGCAGGCTGGCGGCGATCACTTTGCGAACTTCATCACCGGCGTGCGCAGCCGGAATCGCGGTGAACTGAACGCGGAGATCGAAGAAGGCGCCATCTCGACCACGCTGGTGCATTTGGCGAACATTTCGTACCGCCTGGGACGCACCATCGATTTCGACCCGGCGACGTATTCGGTGAAGAACGATAGGGAAGCGAATGCCATGTTCCGGAGGCAGTATCGCGCGCCCTATGTGGTGCCACAGATCGTCTGAGAATTCAAGCCGATTCCTCTAGAATTTCATCGTATTGTTTAAGCATGTATGAGTCACTCTGCAATTTGTTAAAATCCATAGAATATGTCCGAAACTGCTGACGAGTCGTTGGGCCGAAAGGTTCTGCAAGGCAAAGCCTTGATAATGGATGCTGTTGCCGAGTTTCTCAAACTACACGCAGATTGGGGTTGTCGCGGTGAGTGAGACAAACAGTTAAGAGACTGTTTACCGTTCGATGGTAAATGATTCCATTCGAGGCGGCAATAGATTTAATCTGATGGTGCCGGTGAAGCGGAGACGGGCAATGCTGGCGAGCAAGTGCGCCGGGATAAACCGGCATGTTGTAGGGGATGAAAGAGCCCTACGGAAAAGGAGCAGC
>Ga0302320_10008722_pt1 | contig 21964 bp, 13 predicted proteins | sample Bog_T0_3_FD_202130 | JGI IMG/M metagenome (GOLD analysis project Ga0302320, IMG submission 202130) | Peat permafrost microbial communities from Stordalen Mire near Abisko, Sweden - Bog_T0_3 | ecosystem: Environmental > Terrestrial > Soil > Wetlands > Peat | place: Sweden: Abisko, Stordalen Mire...
CCTGATTTCGCAGCTCAATACTTAGCTTGTCGGTTTCCCCTGTCAACGCTTCGCCTGCGCCATCACAAACGCACACGCATGACTAGGGAACGGAGCAATTTGCCACTTCTTCTCGGTGTTGAACTTTCATAAACTATCTCCTGCGAGCTTTTGCTTGCGCACTGTCCAATACGGCACCCGCCCGCTGGCCGTACAATAAGCTTTGAGGTAGAATCAGCTTTCCAATGTCATCGAACGGTTATCCATCCCGCTCCACGCGGTCGCACGGGCTGCGCTCTCTCTTCAGCATGTTTTCCAGCGATCTGGCCATCGATCTCGGCACGGCCAACACCCTGGTTTTCGCTGCAGGCAAGGGCATTGTTGTCAACGAGCCCTCCATAGTGGCCATCAACAAGAACACCGGCGAAGTGGAGGCGGTGGGCAAAGAGGCCAAGGAGATGCTGGGCCGCACCCCCGGCAACATCGTGGCCATCAAGCCGATGAAGGACGGCGTCATCGCCGACTTCAAAGTCACCGAGAAAATGCTCAACTACTTCATTCAGAAGGCGCACAATCGCAAGATGCTGGTGCATCCGCGCATCGTCATCGGCGTGCCTTCCGAGATTACACAGGTTGAAAAGCGTGCGGTCGAGGACTCGGCTTACCGCGCCAAGGCCAGCGAAGTCTACCTGGTGGAACAGGCCATGGTGGCTGCCATCGGCGCCGGGTTGCCCATCACGGAGCCCTCGGGCAACATGGTGGTAGATATCGGCGGCGGCACGACGGACATTGCCGTGATCTCGCTCTCCGGCATTGTCTATTCGCGCTCCGTGCGCATGGCCGGGAACCAGATGGACGAGGCCATTACCAATTATCTGAAGCGGAAGTACAACCTGCTGATCGGCGAGCGCACCGCCGAACACATCAAGATCGAGATCGGCTCGGCGTACCCGCTGGATAAGCCTCTTCATCTGGAAATCAAGGGCCGCAACCTGATCGAGGGCGTACCCAAGACCATCACCATCGACGACAGCGAGATTCGCGAGGCGCTGGGCGAGTGCATCGCCGTGATCATGAACGCGATCCGCGTGGCTCTGGAGCGCACACCACCGGAGTTGTCGGCAGACATCAGCGACCGCGGCATCGTGCTGACCGGCGGAGGGGCGCTCATCAAGAATCTGGACAAGCGCATCCGCGAAGAGACCGGCTTGCCTGTCTCAGTGGCCGACGATCCGCTGGCTTCTGTGGTGCTTGGCACCGGAAAAATGCTGTCCGACTTCAGGCTGCTGCGCAAGATCAAGATCGACTGAGGCAAATGAAAAAGTGAAAGAGTGAAGAAGTGGAAAAGTGAATCACTGAAGCAAGTGACAAACGCGGTCCAGGGAAGCGAAGCCCGCAATTACGCAATTAACTGATCCGAATCAATCTCCATTCATTGAATGCTGCTTGCCGACTGACCACATTTTCAATTGTTTCAGTGATTCACTCTTTCACTTTTCACTGGTTCACCGCCTCACTCACCCGCCATGGAATCGTTTTTCGGCCGCTATCGTGATCTCATTGTCCTGCTCGCCCTGCTGCTGGCGCAGGTCATTGGCCTCGCCGTGCAGGTGCGCCACTCAGCGGTTGGAGCGAACACATTCGACTCACCGGATGGTTCCAGCGTGCGCCTTATCCGCTTATGGGCCAATGCCATCGTTTCGCCTCCCGAACGGCTCATTCACGCCGTGAAACTCGGCGCTGGAAGCCTGTGGCTGGACTATCTCGACCTGCGCCACGTCCGCCAGCAAAACCAGGAATTGCAAAAGACCATCGACCGTCTCCGGCTCGAGCAGGCCGCTCTGCTTGAAGATGCCCGCCAGGGACAGCGCCTCCAAGGTCTCGTCGACTTCCAGCAGAAATATATTTATACGACCGTGGCGGCCCAGGCCATCGGCTCCAGCGGCAGCGACCAGTCGCGCGTCTTCTACATTGATAAGGGCGCCAACTACAAACTGGCGCGCGATATGGCGGTCATTACCGCCGATGGAATCGTTGGCAAAATCCGCGATGTCTTTCCAAGCTCAGCGCAGGTGCTGGCCATTAACGATCAGACTAGCGGCGCGGGGGTGATCCTCGAAACCACGCGCATTCGCGGCATCCTGCGCGGCAACGCGCTCGGCCAGCCTCAGATTGTGGGCATCCTTGCCGATAACCGCATCCAGCCCGGTGAAAAGGTACTCACCGCCGGCGGCGATCAAATATTTCCTCGCGGACTGCCCGTGGGCGTCGTCGAAAAAGTGGTCCGCGACCCCGAGCGCGAAAACTTCATCGATGTCATCGTCAAACCGGCCGCTCATCTCGATCGCCTGGACGAAGTGCTGGTCATCACCGGGACCGAACCCCGCTTTTCGACCGAGCAGCAGCAGGATCTGACCACCAGCGAGACTCTCATGGGCGCCGAGGCCGCGGCCGTCAAGGAGCAGAAGAAGGCCTCAGCGATCATGGCTGAGCGGCTCCCCGGCCTGACCGACCCAAACGCACCGGCGGCAACTCAATCGTCGACTCCGGCGACCGGCCAGCCTGGGCAAACCGCTCCCGCACCTGCTGTGATTCCCGAGCAGGGGAAGCCCAAGCTGCTTCAGCCGCAGCATCCTGATCGCTTCACGCCGAGTACGGCAGCGGAGATTCCAACGGATGAAAACCCGGCGCCAGCGCAGGACACCAGCCCGGCCACGACTCCAAACGCGAAGCCGAAACCCGAGCAGCCCAATCCTCAGCGAGCCGAGCCAGGGAGGACTCCCTAGCCATGTCCGTCCTCGACGCCAACTTCCGCCGTGAGCTGGAAGTTCACCGCTATCCGATGCTGGTCTATGCCCTGGTGCCGCTGGCTGCGCTGGTGCTGCAGGCCTGGCTCCCACGGGTTCTAGGCCGCTATGCCTGGTTCGACCTGCCCCTGGTGGTCACGGTCTACTTCGCGTTGGGCCGTCCCACGCCCATTCAGGGCACAATCTTGGGCGCGGCGATGGGCATCTTCGAGGATGCGCTCTCCCACCACGCCATCGGCATCAACGGCGTTGCTAAAACCGTGGTTGGCTTTGTGGCCGCGTCGGTGGGTACGCGCGTCGACGTGGAAAACCACACCATTCGGCTGATTCTCAACTTTTTCCTCTCGCTGCTCTCCGGTGCGATGTATGTCTTTGTTTACCGCATCCTGCTGGGCCTCGAACTGGAGTGGACATGGTTCACCGAACTCTTCAAGGCTATTGGGAATTCAATCATCGCCGTGATGCTGTTTCCCGCGCTGGACCGTCTGCAGATCAGGGACTAGGGACTAAGGGACTAGAGAATTGAGCAGCGCGCTGCCCGGTCGAAGCACAACGAACGCCGGCAGCGCCGCGGAAATAGCAGTAGTCTAAGGCATAGGCATATGGATTCCGGCAGGATCAATCGCGGCGAGAAGATACCCACCCTCAAGCTGACGGTGGTACAGTACGGCATTCTGCTCATGATGCTAGCGCTGGCCGCGGGGCTGTGGCGGCTGCAAGTGCTGGGCGTGGATTACTACCGCCTGCAAGCCGAGCAGAACCGTATCCGCAAGGAGCCTGTCATGGCTGCGCGCGGCAAGCTGTTCGATCGCGACGGCCGGCTGCTGGTGGACAATTACCCCTCGGTTTCCTGCTTTCTGGTCCGCGAGCAAGGCCACGACGTGGACGGCGATCTGCCGCTGATCGCGAAGGGCCTCAATCTCGACCTCGATCAATTGCGCGCCACGCTGCGCCACTATCGCGCCGCGCCGGGCTACCAGCCCATCCCTGTCAAGCTCGACGTTACCGCCGACGAGCAAGCCTTCATCGAGTCCCATCGCAACGAACTGCCCGAGTTGGAGACTATCGACGAAGAGCGCCGCCTTTATCCCCGCGATGGCTTTGCCGCCCATCTCATCGGCTACGTGGGTGAGGTGAGCGAGGAGATGCTCAACGACTCGCACTATGCAGGCTATGAAGCCGGCGACGTTGTGGGCAAGGCGGGGGTCGAGTTTACCTACGACGGGTTACTGCGCGGCCAGGATGGTTCCCGCGATGTGATCGTGGACAGCCACGGCCGCGAGGTGGGCTACCTGGGCATCCAGCATGCCATCCCCGGCCAGGATCTTAAACTCACCATCGACATCGACTTGCAGCGTACGGCGGAACTTGCCCTTGGCGACGCCAACGGCGCGGTGGTAGCCTTAGACCCCCGCAACGGCGAAATTCTCGCCATGGTCTCTCATCCCAGCTATGACCCCAATGCCTTTGCCGTCCGTATCAACCGCAAGGACTGGAACGACCTCATTACCAACCCCAACCATCCGCTGATGAACAAGGCCATTCAGGACCAGCTCGCCCCCGGCTCGACCTTCAAGATCATCATGTCCGCCGCGGGGTTGCAAGAGGGAGTGGCGCAGGACATGCGCGTGAATTGTGTCGGCGGAGGCACATTCTACGGGCGCTTCTTCCACTGCGACAAGCACCACGGCGTGCTGAATATCAGCCAGGCCATCCCGCTCTCCTGCGACACCTTCTTCTACACCCTGGCGCAAAGGCTGGGCATCGACACTATCGCCCGGTACGCCACCGGATTCGGCCTGGGCTCAAGGACCGGCATCGACCTGCCCGACGAGAAGGCCGGCATCATGCCCTCAACCCAGTGGGAGATGAAGAACTATCACCAGAAGTATTACGCGGGCAACACGATCTCGGTGGGCATCGGCCAGGGTGAGACGCAGGTGACGCCTCTGCAACTGGCGCGGGCACTGGGCGGAATTGCTTCGAACGGTCATCTGGTACGGCCCCATGTGGTTGCGTACGATCAGCTTCCAGCCCAGTTCCATCAGGCCGTTCTCGACACATTCCCCGGCACGGGAGACGTCAACATCCCGCTCAACCCCGACACTTGGATGACGATCACTGACGGGATGGCTGCCGCTACCACCACCGGCACTGCCGCGGCCTCCCACATGGAGGGCATCGACTTTGCCGGCAAGACCGGGACCGCTCAGGTGGTGGGCGGCGGAGATACCCACACCAAGGGCGGCGCTAAAACCCCGAATTCATGGTTTGTGGGCATGGTTCCCCGCCGCAATCCCGAGATCGTGATTGCGGTATTACAGGAGCACGGTGACTGGGGCTCGAACTCGGCTCGCATCGCTGCCCAGGTAGTGGCCACCTACGTAAACAAGAAACGCAGGCAGGAGAAGAACATCCTGGACCAAGCCGGTGCAAGCAAGCCGGTTGAGGTGGGGGCCGTCTGGTCGACGCCCGCGCCCCCAAGCCAAAAACGCTCGGGGGCTGCAAGAATGCCGTGGCAGGATTCCATCCTCCATGCGGGACATTTCCTGGTCGATCCCAAAATCGACCAAGCCGCCGCTGCCGAACCCTGGGCTCTGGCCAGCGGCCATCTTCCCTTGCCAGCTTGGCTAGCCGCCCTTCCACTCCGCTTCAAGGAAGGCCATCCCTGATGCGCCGCATCCTGAGTTTCCGCGACTTCGACTGGCCTCTGCTCGGCATGGTTCTCCTGCTCTGCACCGTTTCAGTCTTTGAGATCTATTCAGCCACCCTCCACACAAAGTACTCAGGCTTCCACACCAAGCAGATGTACTGGATCGCCGCCGGCTTGGTATCCATGTTTCTCTTCTCCAAGATCGACTATCACAAGCTGATCGACTTTGTACCTTGGGCCTATGGCCTCTGCCTGATGGCACTTGCCGCGGTTCTGGCTGTGGGACAAAAGGTTCTCGGCGCCAAACGCTGGATCAAGGTTGGCCCCATGCACTTTCAGCCCTCGGAGTGGGTCAAGCTCATCCTGATTCTGGTTGTTGCCCGCTACTTTGCCAACCTTGGAGGGCGCAGCCTTACCTGGAAGGACATCTTCAAGGCTTTTGCGCTGGTGGGCGTTCCCATGCTGTTCGTCATCAAGCAGCCCGATCTCGGCACCTCGCTCACGTACATGCCGATCCTGATCGCTGGACTCTTCCTCGGCGGCATCAACCTCCGCCAAGGCATGATTCTTGGCGCGTGTGGTCTGTTGCTGGTGGGTGGGGTCTGGACCAGCGGCAAAGTACTCAAGCCATTTCAAAAGGCCCGCCTCACCAGCTTCATCAATCCGGACAACGACCCCAAGGGAACGGGCTACCAAATCCGCCAGTCGCTCATCGCCGTCGGGTCCGGCGGTGTGTGGGGCCAAGGCGCCGCCAAGGGTACCCAAACTCAGGGAGCGTTTTTGCCCATTCCCCACGCCGACTTCATTTTTGCCGCCTTGAGCGAGGAGCACGGCTTTGTCGGCGCGCTTTCTGTCCTGCTGCTATACTTTTTCATATTGATGCGTTTGATTCAGAACGCTCAAACAGCCGCCGACCTGTCCGGATCTTTGATTATCATGGGGGTAGTGGCTGTGTTGACCTTTCAGATAGCGGTTAACGTCGGCATGGTCATTGGCTTTATGCCAGTCACCGGAATTCCTTTACCGTTAATGAGTTACGGCGGATCTTCGGTGTTGTTTACATTCCTGGCGCTGGGTGCGGCGATGAATGTCCGTATGCGCAGGTTTGTAAACTGACGGTTTCGGGGCGAACCAGTATCCCCGGCGACAAGTCTTCGTCGCTCGGGTGGCAAGGTGGCCCGGATAGGGTTCTACAGGTTCATCTCTTGCGTTCCCCGGAACTGTCCGGCCCGCAAGAGGCCAAGTTTCAAGCATTTACTGCGGTTTTCTAATTTGAGCGGCTTTTTTTGCATCGTGCAGGGTGGCTTTTGCATACGGCAACACCCACTTGCTTTGATGGATTCAGGCGACTGCAATTGGAAAAGCGCGATAGCCGGCCAGGTCCGGATGGATCTCGAGCCCGGCAGGATTGGGTTCATGAGCACGCAGAGACGGGAAAATCGTTGGCAGCGTAGAAGTTGCACGCAACGCGCGGAGACTTCCAGTATCCTCGGCGACGAGACCTTGTCGCCGGTGTGGAAGGCATCGGGGAACGCAAGCCCCGGTCCGGTCGCGCAGCACGGTCGTGCAAACGCCACGGTTGGAACGGCCCCGATACGGTTCCACCCCAGCGACAACGACCCGTCGCCGGGGGCTCCGGATTGGTCGGCCACAAACTCTCTGCAATCGGAATACAGCAACCTACAGCTCGCTAGGCAAAACATCCGCCGCAGTTCGCCGCCTCCAGGGACTGGCTGCGGCGCGGCCTTAGCCACTTTGGCGACTCACAGGTTATCCCTTCCGCGCATCCCCTCTCCTTCCGGTTTCGTCTGTCTCCATCCAACCTTGCCGCAGTTCCCAGCAGGCAAATGCCGCTGGACGGAAAGGTACGATGGCAAAGGAAATCTGCATCTCCTCTACGCCGCATGAGACGCGGCTTGCAATTCTTGAAGACGATCAACTCGCGGAGATCTACTACGAACGCGAAAACGAGTACACGCTAGCCGGCTCCATTTACAACGGCCGCGTCACACGCGTCCTGCCCGGCATGCAATCCGCCTTTGTGGATGTTGGCCTGGAGCGCGACGCCTTCCTCTATGTAACCGACTTCATGGAGTTGGAAGACCAGGAAGAGACGGACGAGATTGAAAAGGCCGCTGTGGCAGGCGGCAACCAGGCTCCTCGCGAAGTTCGCCACACCCCCGCGCCTGACAGCAATGGCGGCCGCAGCGAAGCTCGTCCGCAACGCGCGGCTCAAAAGTCCGAGCAAAAACCGGATCAGAAGCAGGAATCCCGTTCCGATCGTCCCGCTCCTGACCGGCAGCCCAAGGGACGCCGCTTATCTGTCGAAGCCATCCCCGATGCCGCCGAAGCAGTTCCTCAGTCCTCGTTTGTCTCCGAATCGGCTGACGATACTCACGACGATTCCGCAGAGCCCGGCGCCAAGCGCTGGCGTGGACGCCGCCGCCGCCGCGGTGGGCGTGGCGGCTCTGTTGGCTCCCCGGAGAGCCAGAACGAGGCCACCGGCTCGGAAGAATCCACTGAGAACTACCCCGAAACGCCTGCGGAAGCCGAGGTAGCACCGGTCATTCATGCCACCGCCGGAGATGCTGGCGACCGCTCTTCCTCGCAGGGCCGGGGAGCAGCCGCTGCCGCACCCCGCTCTGACCGCGCCCCTGTGCCCTTTGTTCTTCCTGGCGAATCGCTCTCGAAATATGGCGGCGTTCCCGATGAAGAAGCCTCCAAATCCGACTTTTCGGCAAGCCCAGCCCCGCCGGCTCGTCCGGCCAGCACCTTCAAGCCGGCAACCCTGATTGATGCGCCCATCGTCTGGGACGGCAGTGGCCTTCTTCCTGGAGAGTCGCTCTCAAAGCATCGCAGCCCCCAGCCCGAGTCTGCCGCCGATGGCGATGACCAGGCCGTCCAGGCAGAGGCAGTCCAGGACAATTCCGACGCCCCCGACGCTTTTGAAGAGGAAGAACTCGTCCTGGAGCAGACCGAATCCAGCCCCGCAATTAACGCTGAGCAAGCGGTTGTTGCGACGCCGTACGCCCATCGTGCCGAAGCCGCGGAAGACTCCCTGGCGGAAGAAGAACAACTCGAACCTGGACCTGTCGAACCAGAGCCTTTGGATGACGAATTCGAGGAATCGACCGAATCCGCTCCGGAAGCTCCAGCAGCCAAGCCGGAGGACTTCGAGGTGAAGGAAGTGATCGAGGAGCCATCGGCGGATGAGCCGCTGGCAGATCCGGTCAAACGGCAGGATGAGACTCCAGCCGCCCTTGCGCCGAACGCGCCTTCTATCGCCGCACTCGCACCCGCCGAAGCGGAAGTTGCCGCGCCGGGTGCTCCAGAGCCTGCGCTGAGCGTACCGCAGAGCCTCGAACTTGCGACGCAGGAAACCGCGTTTCCCCAACAAGCCGAGATTCATCCCCAGTTTGGCGCCTTGGCATCGCTTCCCACCGAGACTGACGAGCCCGAATCCGACCGTACCGCCTCTCATAACATCGACCCGCTGCCCCCCTCCACTTTCAGGCTCTTTGGCCTGGGTGGCAAGAAGAAGGCAGAAGAACCTGTCTATGTCGAACCTGAGCAGCCAGTCGAGTCCGTTTCAGTACCTTCGGTATCAGCCTATGCACCCGGCAGCGGCCTCATCGAAGAAGAACTCATTGAAGAGGAAGAGTTCGATGCTCCCCATCATCACGGCAAGGCCGATGAACACGACCTGGAAGATTACGAAGAAGAGACGCTGCCGCCGCAGATGCGCACTGGCGACCTGGGCGAAATGCTCCAGGAGGCTCACCTCGACCACCGCATCCAGTTGAACTTCGACGGCAAGACTGGCGAGGAAGAAGACGGCGAGGAAGAAGACGATGAAGACGATGAGGACGAGCCGGGCGCGGCGGACCAAACAGCCACCGCCGGAGAAGGTCAGGCCCAGCCCCAGCCGACCCGCGATCGCGGGGGCCGCGGCCGCCGTGGCCGTGGTCCTCAAGGCGCGCAAGGGTCGCAGGGAAATCGCCGCGGAGGCTCTTCCCGCCGCTCCATGCAGACTTCCGACATGCCCATTATCAGCGACCTGCTGAAGCCGGGCCAGGAGATTCTGGTCCAGATTGCCAAGGAGCCGATCGCCAAGAAGGGCGCGCGCATCACCTCGCACATCGCCCTGCCTGGCCGCTTCCTGGTCTTCATGCCCACTGTCTCCCACATCGGAGTCAGCCGCAAGATCGCCTCCGACGAGGAGCGCCAGCGCCTCAAGCGGATTCTGGTTCACGAGCGTGGCGAAGCGCAGGGCGGTTTCATCGTCCGCACGGCTGCCGAGGGTGCGTCGGAAGAGGAGCTCCGTTCCGATCTGCGCATGCTCATCCATGTATGGAACGAGATCAAGCAGCGCTCCGACGATTCCAAGTCTCCGGCGCTGATCTACCACGATCTCGGGCTTATCGAGCGGATTCTGCGCGATCAGGTCAGCACCAACTTCTCCTCGATCTGGGTGGATTCAGAGGCCGACTACGAGCGCATCGTCCGCTTCCTCAACCGCGTCTCTCCCGCACTGGTACGGCGCGTCAAGCTCTACACCAAGGAGACTCCTCTCTTTGAGCACTTCGGCATCCAGGACGAGATCGCAAAGGCGCTGCGCTCCAAGGTCTGGCTCAAGAGCGGCGGCTCCATCGTCATCAATCAGACCGAGGCGCTGGTCGCCATCGACATCAACACCGGCAAGTACGTCGGCAAGTCGGCCCGGCTTGAGGACACCATCGTCAAGACCAACCTTGACGCCGTGCCGGAGATTGTTCGCCAGATCCGCCTACGCGACCTCGGCGGCATCATCGTCATCGACTTTATTGACATGGACGAGCGCAAGAACCGCTTCAAGGTTCTGGCCGCCCTGGAAGAAGCCCTCAAAGCCGACCGCGCCCCCACCAAGGTTCTCCAATTCAACGACTTTGGCTTGGTTGCGATTACCCGCAAGCGCGTCAAGCAGTCTCTGGAACGTACCTTGAGCGTGCCTTGCCCAACCTGCCAGGCTACCGGCATGGTCAAGAGCCCGACGACGGTCTGCAACGAAATCTACACCGAGCTGCGCAAGATGAAAAAGCAATTCGAGGGCGCGGATGTGCTGTTGCGCGTGAACCCGGAGACAGTGAAGGTGCTCAAGGGCAACAACGGCAGTTGGCTCACCGAATTCGAGGAGCTGGTTGGCAAGAACATCCTGGTCAAGAGCGACGCCACCCTGCATCCAGAGCAGTTCGACATTCAGGGCTGAACGCGCAAACCTCAACAACAATGGCCGGAGCAACGCTCCGGCCATTGACATCGGGCAAACAAAACGGTCGAGAATTGTTTTGAGTCGATTGCTCTATTGCATTTCCTTCAACCTGTCACATCTCAGCGTGTTTCCACCGGCGCATGCCTTATTGTAAATCTGCCTTGCCTTTTCCGCATCCTTGGGCACGCCGCACCCATAGCTGTACAGATGGCCTAACGTTACGCAACTTATACCGTTTCCTGAATTACAGGACTCGATGTTACGGTTTACCATACCCTCGGAAGTTGGAGGCTTACATTGAATAAGATCCGGGTCATAACTCAGTACAATACTGAGATTGCTGCAACCAGCTTCGTTTCCCGCTTGACAAGCTTTTAGGTAGAATTCCCTAGCACGGGAAAGGCTCTGTGCGAGGCCGTGGCCAAAGTCAGACATCACTCCAAGGTAATAACAGGCTACAGGTTGTCTATCGTTGCAAGCCCTATTGAAGAGCGGGATTGCTTCGGAATATCGCTTCTGATTCCAAAATGCAATGGCTTGCGGCATGGTCTCGGCAATGCTTTCTATCTGTGCTGGTTGTTCTGAATTGGCCACTGGCATGGGCACGGGCTCTTGCAAAACCTTGGGTTGGGTGAAGGTAGGATGAGAATCTTCTACAGGAACAGGTTTTGGTTCCTTGGAAACCCCAGATGCATAGCTGGACGCTTTGGATTCCTCTACCGGGGCAGGATTTGTCTCTTGGAGAGTCTGGATTGGTTTTGAAAAGGTTTTATATGCGGAGACGTTTGAGAATCTAAAAATGAACTCGGGGGATTCAACTTTCCCATCAAGTGTCATACTGCTCTCACTGAGGCAATCACCGGAGGAGCCAGGTAAGAAAGTACCGGAGAATTCCACGAGTTGTCCGCTTTTCATCGCAGCAGCTGATTCGAAGACTGGGCTTCCCGGCTCGATAAGAGTATGGCTCCCAATATCTGAAATCTCATTATTCCAAGTTTTCACCATCACGTCCGGTGCAATGGTAATGCCCAACACGCCCTTACCGTCACTATTTGAATCGATTTTCTCGACTCTTCCTATCCAGTCGAGTACTTCATAAGAAGTTAGAGTGTTACATATGGATTTATCTCTCCTTGATTTAATTCCGCCCTTTTGCATGTCATTTTCAGTCCCTTTTGAATCTCTCTGTGCCATTGAAACTATCTCAATAAATCTGCTCTCGAATGTGGGTAGAACGATGGGATCACTTTCAGACAAAGATGAGGATGGGAGTCCGTTCTGAGAGGAGTGATTCACAACTAAATAAGCAATAATGAGAAGAACCACCGTTAAAGTAATGATGCCGAATGTTCTTCCGCGCTCATTTGTACCAGCCATAGATCACTCCAAGATATCTTATTGTTGGAATTATATCCCTCTCCGTCGGCGATAGGAGAGAACCACCCCGAGAACCTTTTTGGTCAAAGTAAAAGTACCGATTCTTGCTCTCATCTTGCCTCACCGGATCACATAAATCGCAACGTCCAGTTTCAGGTTTCGCTCAAGCTGTTCGGCGGTATGGACTGGAGCCTTGAGCACAATTGCCAGAGTCAGGCAGGCTCGACTTCCCAAAGACCGCCCATATCTCTCCGTCTTTGGGATCGGGCTCGCGGCATTTTTCGTCTGCCTGCCGGTAAAGATTTCCGCAACGGCGGCAGCAGAAAGGGCATTCACCCAGGCCCGGTCAGCTGGCTACGGTTATGCACTCCTGGGGCTCTGGGAGAATGCGTCCGGGGAGCCGCAACAACTCGGTGATGGCGTCGACGGTCAAAGGGCGTGCGAAGAGGAAGCCCTGGCCGAAGCGGCAGCCTAGCTGCCTCAGCAATTGATACTGTTCCACTGTCTCGATGCCCTCGGCGACCACGTCCATGCCCAGCACGCGGGCCAGTTCGATGATGGTGCGCACAATCTGGAGAGGCTGGTTTCCCTCGGTCATGCGGCTGACAAACGAGCGGTCGATTTTGAGCACGTCAAAGGGAAAGGAATGGAGATAGTTGAGTGAGCTGTAGCCGGTGCCGAAGTCGTCCATGAGCAAGGAGATGCCCAGCCGGCGCAGGGCTCCCAACACCTCCATGGCCGTGCCGATGTTGGGAATCAGGCTCGACTCGGTCATTTCAAGGCCGAGCTGGCGGCTTGAGATGCCGGATTCAAGCAGCAGAGCCTCGACGTGGTCGGCCAGCCCCCTGCGGGAAAACTGGCGAGCGGAGAGGTTGACACAGACGCGCAGCGAGCCGTGCCGGGGATCTTCCTTGCACCACTTATGAATCTGTTGGCAGACTTCGGCAAGTCCCCAATCGCCTATAGGCAGGATCAAGCCGTTCTCCTCGGCGAGGGGAATGAAGTCCAAGGGAGGGATCAGTCCTCGCTCGGGGTGAGCCCAGCGGATCAGCGCCTCGAGCCCAACGATCTTGCGGGTGGCGAGATCGACCTCTGGTTGGTAGTAAAGGACAAACTGCCCCTCATTCAGAGCCTGGCGCAGGTCGCTTCCAGACGGCCAACTCGCGCGAACGCCGCTGGCGCGCGATCTGCGCTTTCCATTGCCGGTCAGCGATTTGCGCAGCCTGCGCAGCTCCAACTGGCTGGCGGCCATGTCGGCAAGGCTCTCAAACATGCGCAGCTCGTCGGGCGTCAGGCCAGGACGTGGCTCATGGCAGAAGATCGCTAGAATGCCCAGGATTTTGCCGTCGAAGGAGCGCACAGGAACGGCGGCGAAGAAAGTCGCATCGAGTAGTTTGAGGATCAGTAGAGGCCCATCGAGTCGAGGGCTTTGGGAGAACCCGGAGACGACCACAGGGCCGTCTTCCGCCAGCACCAGGTCGAAGATGGAGTTTTTGCGGGGCAACTCGCGAGCGAGAGGTCCCCAGGAGGACTTGATCCAAACCCGGCTCTCGTCGGCAAAACCGAGTCCTGCCGAATCGGCCTGAAAGTACTCGGCGGCCAGCCGGGTGATGGCGTCGTACCCCGGCTCAGGCGGAGTATCCAGAATCCCGGTCGCGATGAGCGCGGCCAGCCTTGCAGCTTCCTGCTCATGATCGAGTTTGCCGATCTCCAACTCTGCTTGTTGCATCTTTGCTCCGGCCCACTCCATCCGCGGTGGTCGCGATTGGGCCATCGGACAGCCAGATCGCTGGCAGCTAGATGCCGATGCGGTCTTCCATCTCCCTTATCGGAAGCGATTACCAATGGCATTAGGTTACGCGGGAGCAATGTGTTTGAGTACCCGTCCGGAGCGAGGCCGGTCGCTACTTGCCATGGGCTGGCTGTGCGGTTTCAGTCCAAAGGAAGGCAAGCCGGTCGGCATCGTCCTGGATCTGCTGGTCTACTCCCGCTCCGCCGCTGTGTGCTTCCGTCTGGCTTGTGTGGAGCAGGATGGGCCGGCTGCTGGAGGAGGCCGCCTGGAGCAGGGCCGTCATCTTGCGGGCATGGAAAGGGTCGGGAAGCGCATCGGCGGCGCCGCCGGTGAAAAGCAGGACAGCCGGATAAGCCGTGGCGGGCTTGACGTTATGGTAGGGCGAGAGCTTGAGCAGATGCATAAATTGCTTGTCGTTCTTTGCCGTGTTGAACTCCTTCATCGAGCCGGAGCCCGATGAGAACTGCTGGAAGCGCAGCAGGTCCAGCAGCGGATCGTCGCAGAGCATGGCCGAGAAGAGATCCGGCCGCTGGGTGATGGCCGCGCCCATCAACAGGCCGCCGCGCGCCGCGCCGCGGATGGCAAGATGTTGCGGCGAGGTGTACCTGTCGGCGATTAGATACTCGGCCGCTGCAAAGAAGTCGTCGAAACCATTTTGCTCAGGCATTCCCTGTTCGCTGCTACTGCGCAACAGGGGCATCGCCACCCATCCGCCCTGCTCGAGCCACCACGCATACACGGGATTCCACGACGGGAGCCGGTTCAAGTTGAAGCCGTCAGAACCAGTCATGAGCAGCCGCTCGGTTCCGTCCTGCTTCAACCCTTTCTTTCCGGCTATGACCATGGGGATCGGCGTCCCATCTTTCGACTTGAAAGACACCTGTTTCAGCTCATATTTGCTGGCGTCGAAGTCGATCTTCGGCTGGAAGAAGACTTCGCGCTTGCCGGTTAGCGTGTCCAACCGGTAGATCTTGGGCGGCGCGAGGAACGACTCAAAGCCGAAAAAGCCGTAGCGGTCCGCCGTCCGGCCCGCAACGGCCGATGCCGTACCGATGCCGTCCGAATCGACTGTCCCGGCAGCCCTCCCATCCAATGTGTAGAGATCTGTTTCTGTCATTGCGGCAGCGGCATTCTGCCGGTGAACGTAGAGCTTGCCGCCCACAATCGACCAATCCGCAATCGCATCGTGACCCTCGGCTACGATGGTCTTCCACACGTCGGGCAGGATGCCGGGGTCGGCCTTGAGAATGCGTCCCATGGGCGCTTGATAGTCGGTCTTCACATACCACGCCCCTTGGGCGCGGATGGCATCGAAGCGTGCATCCAGCCCCCAAACCAGCACCTCAAAGAACGAACCCGGCTTGGTCAGGTCGCGGTAGACAATGTCCACGCGCCTTGCCGGCACGCCGCGCCGGATGGTGACGACAAGGTAGCGGCCGTCGTCCGTTATCACGCTGGAAAACAGGTCGTCGCCGGTCAGCAGTTCGCCGCGAAACTCGCGGCCAAACAGCAGTGTGTCCTTTGAAACTCTCGCGCCAAGCACATGCTGGTAAAGCAGCGTTCCTTCCTTGCTATTGCGCGAGTAGTACATGCTGGCCCCATCCGGCGCAAAGTGAATGTCAAGATAGCGGGCCGTTGGCAGCTCATCTTCGAGGGTTTTACCGGTCTTCACGTTGAAGACGCGGATCGCGGTCCTGTCCACTCCGGCCTTCCGCACTCCATAAGCCACCAGCGTTCCATCGCGGGAGACATCTTCGAGAGTGACCGATAGGTTCGTGTCGCGGCTTAGTGCGGCTGGGTCGATCAGACGCTCGTCTTTTGCTGTCCAGCCACGGCGCACATAGATCGAGGATTGCCGCTCACCGGCCAGCCGCTTCATGAAGAACAGGCTGTTTCCGCGCTGCAAGGGAATGCTCGCGGAGGAGACATTCTCCAGCGCGTCCAGATCATCGAGGATCTGCGGCCGGATGCGGGCTTGTTTCAGATAGCGGGCTGTATAGGCATTCTCGGCATCAATGAATGCCTGCGTTTCAGGGCTTTTGGCGTCTTCAAGCCATCGATAGCTGTCAAGGATTTTTGTGCCAGAGTAGTTGTCGGCAACGGGGATGGCCTCGGCGGCGGGAGGCGGGGGTAGCGTGATGCCTTGGCGGCCATGAATGCCCTGGGCCGCGTCGCTTGCGGCGACCGCCAACGCGAGGATTAATCCAAAAGTCTGCTGCACGCAGTGCCTCATGGGGACAGGATACTTCGTAAAGCGGGGCCTCGTCCGCACGCCAGCCCGGTAAAATCGACTCCAGTGGACAGTTTTCCCCCAACGGAATCCTCTCCGGCGCCGCAATCCCGATGGACGCGCGGCCTGGCGTTGCTGCGCCCGGCGCACGCACACACCGCGTTCACGGCAACCATCCTGCTGATGGCGTCTACCTTCCTGTCGCGGATCATTGGGCTGGTGCGGGTCAAGTACATTGTCTGGCTCTTTGGCCGCGGCGTGGAGGCCGACGCGCTCAACGCCGCCTTTGTGCTGCCAGACATGATTTCGTATTTCCTGGTGGGCGGAGCAGCCTCCATCACCTTTGTCACTATTCTCACACGCTATCGCGAAACGGGACGGGAGGCTGAGGGAGAGCGGTCGCTGTCGGTGATCCTAACCACCATGTACCTGGTGCTGGGCGGGGCCATTGCGCTGGCCGAGATCCTTGCTCCGGTGTACATCCACTGGTGGTTCAACGGATTTGACGCGCACAAGGCCGCGCTCTGCGTCAAGCTGACGCGCATCCTGCTGCCCGCGCAGTTATGCTTCTTTGCCGGCGGAGTGTTTGGCGCGGTGCTGCTGGTGCGCAAGCAGTTCAGCGTGCAGGCCATTGCGCCCTTGATCTATGGCCTGGGCACCATTGTGGGCGGCGTGCTGCTGGTGCGGCAAATGGGCGTTTCTTCGCTGGCCGTCGGCACGGTGGCGGGCGCGTTCCTGGGGCCGTTTCTGTTGAATTGGTTCTTTGCGCGGCGGGCGGGCACGCATTACAAGCCGATTCTGGACTGGCGCGACCAGGGGCTGCGCGAGTGGGTGCGATTGTCGCTGCCGCTCATGGTCGGCGTTTCCCTGGTGACGGCCGATACCTGGATCATCCTCCACTTTGCCTCGAAAACCAGCGGCGCGGTTTCGTTGATGAGCTATGCCAAGCAGCTTTTCACAGCGCCCATGGCCATGCTGGCGCAGGCAGCGGGCGCGGCGTCGATGCCTTTCTTCGCCATCATGTGGAGCAAGGAGCGCCACTACGAATTCGCCACCGGTGTTGCGGACTCGGTGTCGCGCGTAGCCGCGCTGGGGCTGCTGGCGGCCGGAGGCATGGCGGCTCTGGCGGTGCCGCTGGTCGAGTTGATCTTTCTGAGCGCGCGCTTTTCCTCGGCCGATGCGCGGGAATGCGCAGCGTTCTTTGCGGTCTTTTCCGTCTCGATGTTTCTGTGGTCGGCGCAGGCCATCTATGCGCGCGCCTTCTATGCGGCGGGAAACACCTTCCTGCCAATGCTGGCGAGCACCATTGTCACCATCGTTTCGTGGCCCATCTATGACTCGCTCTACCACTGGCATGGCGTCATGGGGCTGGCGGTCGCCTCCGACCTGGGAATCGCGCTGCAAACGCTGACGATTGCCGTGCTGCTGCACCAGCGGCGCATGGTTTCCCTGGCCAGCCTGGACTATGAGGAATTGGGTCGCTGCCTGCTGGCCGCGCTGGCCAGCGGCGCCGGGGTTTGGGCGGTGGTTTGGGGGATGAACGGGATCTTCGGCTATATAGGGTGGAGGCATCTGCCCGCGCAGATTCGCTGGACCGACCTAGCTGTGCTGGCGGCTGGAAGTTTGATCTGGGTTTTCGTAGCAAAATTGGTTCTGGAGAAAACAGGGTCCGCGCTTCCCAGGGTGGCCATGAAGCGGCTGGGGCTGGGATAAGCCATTTCGGACTCGTTTTCATTTAATTTCTTTCTATCTTATTTATTATTAGTTGTTTACGGAATACAGCGAGCGGTTCATTTCCGCTTCATATTCGTATCATTTCCAGATTCAAGATCGGCCCGCGCAATCTCTCTTCCTGATTCAGTGGCACAAATGTCTCCACCCAAAAAGCGCAAGCGCCCTCTAGCAATGCGGGGGCGCTTGCGCTCATGTGAAACCCGATGTTCAGCTACAGCTGAAGAGCCTTGGCCGGCTCGGCTGCGGCCGGGGTTGCAGCGACTGCCGCTGGCCCCGACTTGCCCTCGGGCTTGCGGATGTCGATGCCGCCCTTGAAGAAGGCGCCATCCTCGATGCTGATGCGGGCTGCGGAGACGTCGCCGTTCAGGGAGCCTTCGGCGCGGATGTCCACGCGATCGGTGGCGGAAACATTGCCGCGCACCTTGCCCAGGACGACGATCTCACGGGCCGTGATGTTGGCCGCGACCTGGCCGTTGCGGCCAATGGTGACGCGGTTGCCGGCAAGGTTGATGCTGCCCTCGACTTTGCCGTCGACAAACAGCGACTCCGAGCCGGTGATCTCGCCCTTGATGAACAGGCTCTTGCCGATGGTGGCCTGCTCGGCGCTGGCAACCGGGACGCGGCTGGCAGCGGCGGGTTCAACGACGGGAGGGGGCGGCGGCGCGGGACGGGCGGCGGGGGGTTCCGGGGTGGGGGGAAGGTTGGACGGACCGGGCTGATTGGGTTTCCACATTGCGCTCAAGACGATTCCTTTTCTGTCCTGCTGGGACTGGGCTGCCAAGGCAGGGGCCACTGCCACGGGCCCAAAAAATATACGGTGCGAACCGCCGGCCTGCATGCCTTCGGCGACCCGATTGACGGCTCCGCGCAGGATGCAATTCCCTCGCGGTCCGCCAAAACATTGCGTTGCCGTTATTCTAAGGCGCAACACGTCATTTTAGCGAGTGGCCTTTGTAGAAGGTTCGGCCATAACCTGGATGGTCAACAGTTCGGGGGGCTTGCGAAGGGCAATTTCGCGCCCCAACCACGAAAGCCGGCCGTCTCGCACAATGAAGAAGAATCGCCCGCCAGGATCCACGGCGATCAGGAATGTAAGCGTATTTCTGGTCACGGCTTCACCGCCGGAGTCTGCTGGACAAAGGGAGCGCCGTCAGAAGGCGCTGATATTTTGTTCTTTAGCTGTTCCTTCTCTTTGCTGAGGTCTGCGTCAAGCTGATTGAAGTAATCCTCCCCTACGATCTGCTTCAGTTTGAAGATACTTTCCTCCAGCATCGTCCACCGATTGTTATTCAGCGCTTCAATCTTGGGCGGATCGGGCATTTCATGTGCGATCTTGAAACCATACTTCGCAACACTCTGATCACGGAATTCATTGGCTGCTGCCCGATATTTATGATCGTTTTCTGTTATCGCGCGGTCAGTTTCGACGGCAAGGTCAATCACAGCCTGTTTCGTGCCCTTCACAAGGGAATCCGACAAAAAGAAACCTGTCGGCACTTCGGCCTGATTGTTCTCAACTGCCATCCGATTGCGCGCGACGCTCGTGGCAATAAAATTGAAGAATTGCGCATAAAATCCTGAGCAGGCGGCATGGGTCGTCTGTCCCGGAGGAGGATTGTCATTCGGCGGAGAGGGATCTGGAGCGCTAGGGTCTCTGATCATCCACCCTTTCCCTACTTCCCACCATTTTCCCCCTTTTCTCCACCCTTCCTCTGCTATATACTTGTCGAGCTTTGCGAAGGACTCTTTTCCGAGCTGAGTCTGTAGTTTCACCACGGCTTCCTTCGACGCCGAATTTCCTTTCTCTAAATATGTAGAAGCCTCCTCGTCAAACATTCTCTGGCCCTCGTCGGGGCCATATTGCTGGACAAGCTTGTAACGGGTCATGTTTTGGTGGTTGTTGCCTCCCCCACCCTGATAGTAGGCGTCGATAAAAATGGCGAGCATCGTTTGCTCCTCGCCCTCGCTGATGCCTATGTCCGTGGCATAATCCTGCCTCCCAATGGCCGGAGGCTTGCCGTCTTGAGTCTGCCTCTGGATTTCTTCATCCTCCTCACCCAGACGCTTAATAAAAAGTCTGTAAATGCCGATGTCTGCCAGCGTCGGTTGAGCGCTTTTCCTCGGTTGAGCGGCGGCGGGCGCGGTCTGGCAGTGAGCAAACGTGCTGAGGCCCAGGGCGAAGCATACGCAAGCCGCAGCGATGATCAGGAATACAAACGTCTTTCTCGTCACTGCTGCACCCCTTCGCGAGTCATAGGCGGATTTTTCAACTTATTATCTTTGCTAAGGTATGTGTCAAGTATATTGAAGAAATCGTCTCCGACAACCTGCTTCAGTTTGAAGATATATTCCTCCAGAGTCGTCGTGCTTTTCTTCTCCAGCGCTTTAACGTCGGCAGGTTCAGGCATTTGATTCGCAATCTTTAAGCCATACTTCGCGGCATTCTGGTCAAAGGCCTCACCGCCTTCCGTTCTAGCTTTTTCGTCAATTTCCGAGATCGCGCCGTACGCTTCGACCCCAAGAGCAATCGCAGCCTCTCTTCGATCCTCCGGAAGATCATCGAATAGAGTGAACCGCACCCGGATCGCGTCCGCACTATCACCCTCCGGTTTTCCTTCTCGGTTAGCTTGGTCAATTGTTCCAATTTCCATAAAGATATCGTTTCTGTATATTTTTGCGCAGGCCAGATGGGTCGTCTGCCCTGGAGGAGGATTGTTGTTGGGCGGGCAAGGATCGGGACGGCCTTCGATATCCTGCTTGATTCCATCGACATAATGTCCACTGAACTTGCCGCTTCTTAGAGACTCATTTAGCTTTGCAAAGGACTCTTCTCCGAGTTGAGTCCGCAATTTAGCCACCGTTGCTATCAGCATCGCATCTCTCTTTTGTTGGAATGCGTTCTCCCTCTCCCGAGCCATGCTCCTAGCCTCTTCGCTATTCGATTGATCATATTTGTTATATAGTCTGGAGCTCTCTTGTTCGTGTTGCCTGTCCATGCTGTGTCCCCGTTGAAAAGCGTCAAGGATAATGGCCAGCATGGTCTCCTCCTCATCCTTGCTTATGCCTATGATCGTGGCGTAATCGCGCCGGGGCGTGATCGGCACCTTGCCATTCTGAATCTGCGCCTGAATGTGTTCATCCTCATCGCCGACGATCTTAATTAAAAAGTCGTAATCCCAGGCAGCCTCAAGCGGCGTCGGTTGGGCGCTTTCAGCATTTTGAGCGGCGGCGGGTGTGGCCTGGCTGTGGGCAAACGGGCTGAGGGCCAGGGCGAAGCATGCACAAGCCGTAGCCATGATCAGGCGGGCGGTTCGGAGGGAAATGGTCATAAACGTCTCCTTGGGAGGGCAAGAGGAGCAGCAAGATACAGCGAAATAAGCAGCCGATGGATATTAAAGTCGGCACAACTTCACGGGTCCTTTTGGCAAGCGATACCAGTCATCCGATAGCTTACTCTTAGTTTATGACCGATCGTGAACTGGTGGCGCGGATTGCACGCTCTGCCGGGCAAAAAGCTGGATACAAGCAACTGGTGCGCGAGCTGAGCTTGGGCGGCGGGCGCGAGCGGCGTCTGCTGCTTGAGCAACTGGCCCGTCTGACTGTGCGCGGCGAATTGACCAAGCTGGATCGCGAGCATTGGAGCATTCCGCGGTCTGTTTCCGGCGTGGGCGGCACGCGGGAAAACCTTGCAGCCGGGCGGCTTGACCTGCATCGCGACGGCTACGGGTTTGTGCGGCCCAACGCGCGGCAGGCTTCAGGGCAAGAAGATATTTTCATCCCGCCGAACGAGATCAACGGCGCCATGCAGGGCGACCAGGTGCTTGTGGAAGTGGAGCCGCCGAAGGCGGACGGACGCCGCATGGGCCGCATTGTGCGCGTGATCGAGCGGCGCAACCCCACGGTTGTGGGGGTTTTTCATTATGCGCGCTCGGATCGCGGGTTGGGGCATTATGTTGTGCCCTTCGACGAGCGCATGACGCAATCCATCCTGATTCCAGAGGGACAGGAACTGCCCGCTGCCGACGAGCTGGTCACCGCGCATCGGGTGCTGGGCGAGGAAGCCGCGGCCGCCGCGCAGCATGACGATCTGGAGGGTCTGGTTGTCGATGTGGAGATCACAAGCTGGCCCACGCCGACCCGGCCT
>Ga0302320_10008723_pt1 | contig 21963 bp, 23 predicted proteins | sample Bog_T0_3_FD_202130 | JGI IMG/M metagenome (GOLD analysis project Ga0302320, IMG submission 202130) | Peat permafrost microbial communities from Stordalen Mire near Abisko, Sweden - Bog_T0_3 | ecosystem: Environmental > Terrestrial > Soil > Wetlands > Peat | place: Sweden: Abisko, Stordalen Mire...
GAGGCAAGATGGGCATCGTCTACGCCATGAGCGCGACGTCGGGAGCCCTGTTGTGGAAGACCCCGGTCGGTCTACACAACGGTCACGACAACGACTCGTTAAACCTGCTCGATCACGCGGTCGCACCCAAGTTGCCGTTGTTGTTCCTCCCCGGATCCTTCGGCGGCATATTGACGAACATGGCCCTTGACGGCGACACGGTGTACGTGTCGACCCTGGACCTCGAACTCGAATTCTCCAAGACCGGTCAGGTCGACGGTGTGGCCCCCAAGCACGTCACCGCGGACGGAGAGATCGAAGCCCTGGATCTATCGACCGGCAAGGTGGAGTGGGATACCAAGGTCACACAGCTCCCACTCGGGGCGATGACCGTCGTCAACGATCTGGTGTTCACCACGCTCTTCGACGGTGAACTGATCGCACTGAGCCGGACGACCGGGGCAATCGTCTATCGGTCGAAGGTCCCCGATTCAACGAATGCCGCCATCGCAGTCGCCGGCAACACGATCATCGTTCCGGCCGGCGGTCCCAAGTCGTCAATCAGCGCCAAAACGACGCCCCAGGTGGTCGCGTACCGATTGGGCGGGTGAGTCGTCAGCCGGCGGGGGATCTACTTCGTCCGGATAACGACGGTGTGCGCGAACTTGTCGTGCAACGTCTGATTGCGCTTGTCCCACGCGACCCACAAGAGGTCGATGAAGTGGGGGAGCGACAGCAGCAGAACGATGAGGAAGTCGTGGTACTCGTGACGCAGTTGCAGGGTCGTCGCGTGCGCGTAGGTGTGGTAATGGAACAGGCTCGGAATGATCACGAGAACGCCGTAGGCGAGGGCTCGACGAGCGGCGCGCTGATAGTTGATCTCTGTTTCACCGTCGTCATCGACGCAGCGGATCGACACCGCTCGCATGCCGGGTGTTTGACCGTGTCCGTAGCCGATGAACAACGAGCCGTAGAAGAACGTGACGATCGCGGCGGCGGCCACCGTGATGAAGGTTCCGGCGTTGGCGATGCGCAGTGGCAGGTCGACGATGGCGTAGAGCACGAGCCCGTCGATGAAGAATCCGAGAAATCGTTTCCAGAAGCCGGCGAGTACGTAGCCAGAGGCGGGCGCCTCACTCGGGTACTGGGCGAGGGGAGCGGGATACGAGTAGACGCTGGTCGTCGGCGATCCACACGTCGCGCAGACCCGTTGACCCGGTACTTCCTCGGTACCGCAGGTGGGGCACGTCGCCATCTCAATCTCTCCTAGGTCCGATGCGGGTAGGTCGCGTACCAGTACGAATCATTAGAACACTAGGGCCCGCGGCGAAGCGTGGCCTTCGCGGTGTGAAGTGGCCGTCTCAGGACTTCTTCGTAGCGAGGAACACCGGGATGCGCCGCTCGGTCTTCAACTGGTACTGCGCGTAGGGCGAGAAGGCCGCGACCGCGCGCTCCCACCAGACTGCGCGCTCGTCGCCCTCTATCTCTCGAACCGAAACGGCGAATGGCGTGGGACCGTCTTGAATCGTCACCGAGTCGGGATCGGCCGTCAAGTTGTAGTACCAGACCGGGTGCGTAGGCGCACCGCCCTGGGAAGCGACGAGGGCGTACTCGCCGCCGTGCTCGACGCGCATCAGCGGCGTCTTTCGGATCTTGCCACTCTTGTTGCCGCGGGTCGTCACGATCACGATCGGCAGGCCGGTGTCGCGCAGGGTGTTGCCCTCGGCGCCCGCGGTGCGCTCGTACAGTTCCACTTGATCGCGCACCCACTCCGACGGACTCGCTTCGTACTCACCTTCTAATGACATTGACGTTTCCTTGTATGTAGTGAATCAGCTGACTGGACATCATCGTAAAGGACGATACGCCCGCGGTGACGAGGCGTGAACGTTGAGAACTGCGCGACAGTCTCGAGCCATAGGGTGATTGCAGGGGCGAACGTGGCGGCCAAACAAACGAAGAAAGTCTCGCGAAAGCGAATTGGGTTGCGCACGTACCTCCACGCGCTTGGCCCCGGATTGGTAACCGGCGCCTCGGATGATGACCCGTCGGGCATCGCGACGTACGCCCAGACAGGCGCCAAATTCGGGTTTTCGATGTTGTGGGTCGCGCTCTTTACGTTCCCGTTGATGGCGGGTGTTCAAGAGATCTGTGACCGCACGGCGCTGGCGAGCGGTAAAGGTCTGGGCGAATTGATCGTCGTCCGATTTGGACGAACGTCGAGGGTACTTATCTCGATCCTGCTCGGACTGCTCATCGTCGCAAACGCGCTCAACATCGCAGCGGACTTGGTTGCGATCGGTGCTGGCATGCGACTCTTGCACGCCGGACCAGAGGCACTCTGGGCGCTGATCGCAGGAGCTTTGGTCATCACGCTGGTCTTCACGGGCTCCTTCGAGCTCACTGCGCGGGTTCTCAAGTTTCTCTGTCTGGCACTCTTGGCGTACATCGCCGTGCTTTTCTTCATCAACGTGCCTTGGGGAACGGTCCTGATTCACACGATTGTGCCTCACGTCGAGTTCTCCAAGGGCTACCTGGCGCTGTTCATCGCCGTGCTCGGAACGACCATTTCGCCGTATCTTTTCTTTTGGCAGAGCATGCACCGCATCGAAGACATGCGCGAGGAGACCGCCGGCGGTGAGAAACCATTGGCCCTCGGCCGACGTTCACGCATGGCAGCCGCGAAGAAGCAGTCCACCAGCCGCTTCGATGTCTTTTCCGGCATGGGGATCTCCAACCTCGTCATGTTCGCGATCATCGTCGCCACGGCCGTGACTCTGGACGCCCACGGCCATCACGTATCGATCAACTCACCCGCGCAGGCGGCGGCGGCCTTGAAGCCGGTCGCCGGACGAATGGCCTCGTACATATTCGCCTTTGGATTCATCGGTTCCGGAATGCTGGCGGTACCAGTCCTCGCCGGATCAGGCGCCGCGGGACTTTCTGGAATGTTGGGCAGACCGACTGGCTATTCGAACTCACCGCGCAAGGCTCCGGTCTTTTACGCGCTCTGCGCAGTGGGGATTGCCGGTGGTATGACGTTCAGCTTGCTGTCGGTCAATCCCATCACGCTCTTGGTCTTCGTCGCGGTAATCAACGGCGTCGCTGCGGCGCCGTTTCTCGCCGTCACCATGCTCGTCTCGTCGGACCGGAACATCATGGGCGACTACCGGAACGGCCGTGCCGCGTTGATCATCGGCTGGACAACGGTGGCCGTGATGACCATTGCCGCCGTGTTGCTACTCGTCATTTGAAGTACTCACATCGACTCAATCGCGATGAACGGACACCGAATCACCGTTGTACAGTGAGGCGAATGAGGAGGAAGCCATGAGTTGGAGAATTGCCCTCGCGACCAACGTCGAAGGAAGTCCGTCCGCGGTCTATGACGTGTTGCGTTCGACGGAGGGCCAGAAGAGTTTCTGGACCTCGGACTGCGAACTCGACGAGAATCACGGACGATTCGGTTTCGCCCAAGCGCCCGTTGACCTGAACGTCACGATCTCGTTGGTCGCCAACGAGCTCGTTCGAATGAAGGTCGACTCGGGCTTTCCCGGATGGCTCGGCTCAACGTGGGAGTGGACGCTCGGTGTGAATCACGACAACGCCGATGAGACCTCCGTACAGTTCCGCCACTACGACTTTGAAGATGACTGCTCCGAGGCGTCCGTGGCCTTCACCGCCCAATCGTGGGCGATGATCCTCGAGCGACTGGCGCGCTTTCAAAAGAGCGGCGTTGCCGATCCGTACTTCGCCAACGAGGGTGCGTAGTACGCCACGGCGAATGTTCGGGCGTTGACGGGTAACGCTATTCTCGACCTCACCGCCGTCGCGGACACATCGAAGGACTTCCATGGCCATTGATTTCACCCTCGCACCCGAACACGAAGCCATCCGGACGCGGGTACGTGACTTCATCCAGGGGACCGTCATTCCGGCGGTGACGAGACCGGAGAATGACGCGGAGGCGCTTTCACGGCGCGACTACCTCACGACGATCACGGGACTGCGCGACCAGGCCAAGGCACTCGGACTGTGGCTTCCGCACATGCCCGTGGAGTGGGGTGGCATGGGACTCGGCCACGTTGAGTTGGCCATGGTGCAGGCCGAAGCCGGCAAGACGCGTATCGGGCCATGGGTGTTGAACTGCATGGCTCCCGACGAGGGCAATATGCACACCTTGTTGCACTGGGGCAACGAGGACCAGAAAGAGCGTTACCTACGTCCGCTCTGTGACGGCGCGGTGATGTCTTGTTTCGCGATGACCGAACCTGAGGTCGCGGGATCGGACCCGACTCTGATTCGCACCCACGCCGAAAAGGACGGCGACGAGTGGATCATCAACGGTCACAAGTGGTTCATCTCGAACGCACGTCGCTCACAGTTCGCGATACTCATCGCTCGGACGGAGCCCGACGTCCCGGAGGGGTCCTCGGGAGCGACCACGGCGTTCATTGTCGATATCCCATCGGAAGGTTGGAACGACGTCCGTGAAGTGGAGACGATGCACGGCTCGACCGGCCACAGCGAGATCGTCATCGAGGACCTGCGCGTGAAGGACGAGCAGGTCCTGGGCGGTCGCGGCAACGGCCATCGGCTCGGGCAGGCGCGTCTCGGGCCCGCCCGGCTGGCGCACTGCATGCGCTGGATCGCTCAAGCCGAAACGGCCCTCGACATGATGGTCGACCGTTCGATCTCTCGCTACTCCCACGGTTCGACGCTGGCCGAAAAGCAGGGCGTTCAGTGGATGATCGCCGATTCGGCGATGGAGCTCTATCAGTGCAAGCTCATGGTGCTGCACACGGCATTCAAGATCGACCGGGGCGACGACTTCCGTACCGAGGTCTCCATGACCAAGCACTTTGTCGCCAATAGCCTCAACCGAATCATCGATCGGGCCATTCAGGTACACGGGGCCCTCGGCTATTCGACGGACACCCCGTTGGCCTCAATGCTTCAGCACGCTCGGTGGGCGCGCCTCGCCGACGGCGCTGACGAGATCCATCAGATGCGGATCGCGGAGCGCACGATCGCCGCCTATAAGGACAGCGGCTCGACGAACTCGGCCACGGGTGGCCTGCCGATCTAACGAAGTGACTACATTCGCAGTACGCCACTGCCGCGTTGGACGGTGGTCGATCGAATCGACAAGGAAGGATCATCGTGGTTGACGAAGATATCTATCAGCGGATCAATACCCTGGTGGACGAGGAGAAGGTTCTGCGCGAACACGAGTCGCCGGAGGCGGTGACGCGTCTCGCACACATCGAAGAGACCCTCGACCAGTGTTGGGACTTGCTGCGCCAGCGTCGAGCACTGCGAGAGTTCGGGCGCGACCCGGATGACGCGACGGTGCGCGAGGTCGACGTCGTCGAGGATTACGAGCAGTAACGCCGAAGGGCTAGTACCTATCGTCGTGTCGACCAGGCAGAAGCGGCACCGATTGCGAGTTGCGGATTAGCCGACGAAGGTCTTGACGTCGGCGATGATCTTGTCTTCCACTTCGAGGCTCCACAGGGAGTCCACGACGTCGATGGGCAGAAACAGTTCGGAGATCAAGAGCGTCTCCACGGCGGCCACGCCGAGGTTCTTGAGCCAGGTGCCGACGCCAAAGCGCACGGTGAAGTCACTCGACGTTCCGGTGACGGTAATCGTGAACGCCCGGTCGGCGGCGACGATGTCGCGAAGGAACCCTGCTTTCTTCGCCTGCATGACCGTTCCTTGATCGCTCGGCGGAGCGGTCTGGACCGTGAAGCCGTCGTTCTCGAGGTACTGCGTGATGTGTAACTCCAAGTCGGTGAGGTTGGTGCTTTTACCCTGAAAGTGAACTGACTTGTCTCCGAGCATGGTGCCCTCCTGAATTGTGGTGCGTTGTTTGACCATACCGGTGGTGCGTGAATACGCGATCCGATTATTCAAATATTCTTACGATCACCGCTCGCGTCGATGGCGTCTACTGCGGATTCGCTATTCGCCGTTCTGTCCTTCGACCAATTCGGAGTAGATGTCGAGGTGGCCGAGGTGTCGGGCGTACTCCTGAACGAGATGAAAGAGAATTCGCTCCAGGGTGGGGGGATCGTCACCTTCCCATCGCGGTCCCGGTTGGCCCGGTTCATCGAGGTCGTGACGACGGACGATCTCTCGCGTCACGGCTCCTCGCACGCGCAGAGCCTCAGTGAGCGATTCGAGGGTGTCCTCCGGTCCGACGAACCACCGATCGCCGAGATGATCGCCCCACGCTTCTTCGACGGGCGTTCCCTCGTAACCCCACTCGAGCCATCGCATTTCGACGAAGGTCAGGTGCTTGACCAGTTCCAGGGCGGTCCAGTCAGTCGGAACCACACTGACGATCAGCGCGTCGAGGGGGAGTGACGTGACCTTGTCGAGCACCCGCTCGCGAAAGAAATCGAGGTACATCAAGAAGACCTCGTTGCGCGCGAGCGCAGGCCCGGTCGGCGATGGAAAGTTCATCGCGTAACACTAAGTCCGGTTCGACACGGCGCTCAAGCGGTGACGAAGAGGACGCTTATTGCCCTGTTCACGACCTCTTCAGCGTTCGCTGGTCCTCGTGGCGAGCGACGGTTGGTCGTCGGTGCCATAACGTGTCGCCAATGAAGAGATCCAACCGGCGCCGTGATTCCGAGACACCCGTCGAGCCAGAGAGCGACTGGTCGCCGCCGGTGATGTGGCCCGAAGCGGGGAGTGGCTTCGAAGCCGATCCCTTCAGCCCGGCCGGGATGTCCCAACAGCTATGGCACGCCACGGGAAGGCGACCGCGAAGCCGAGTGGGCCTCTGGGCCGTACGCATCGTCTGTGTCGTGATCGCGTTGGCCTTCATCGCCGCGCAGGTTGTTCACTGAGCCGTTCCGCATCGCGATCGGTGCGGACGTCCCGTAATCTTTGGTGTGCGGATCTTCGGTCGAAATGACGTGCGACCGCGTTCGATCGTCGGGTGGACGATGGGCTCCGTCATCGCCACCCTGATCGTCCTCTCGTCGCTGGGTCTCTTCTCTTCGACGCCGGCGCCGAAGGCCACCGTGATCTCATCGATCACTACGACCCGCTATGGCTCCGTTCTCGTCGTCGGGGGGAGTTCGAGCGGCGGATTGTACCGATTCCCGATCTACGAGTTCAGCGGCGACGTCGGCAGGCGGCTCGGCTGTCGCACCCGGAGGGCCGTCGCCTACGACCTGGGTGCGAAAGAGAGCGTTCCGCTCACGTGCACCGGTCCGGAGCGAGATCTATTGGCCGACGTCAGCTCCGACGACTGGCCCGCGTTGACGACCAAGACCACGCCCCTCGCCGGGCACGGCGTGGACGCGAAACTGCTGGGCACGGTCTTTCGCCCCGGCATCGGTCGCCAGGTCACGTACGGCGGCCATCCTCTCTACCTCTTCGATTCGTCGTCACAGCCGTTCACTCCCCAGGGCGAGGACTTCATGGAGACGGTGAAGCCACTTCCACCCTGGCACGGCTACTGGTATCTCGTATCGGCGCGTTCCGGTGCACCGTCGCCGGGTACGGCGGTACTGCGTTCGGAAACGCTCGCGAACGGAGAGCACGCACTCGCGGCACAAGAAGATACCAACGTCGATCCGATCCTGGTGTCGCTGTACTCCGGCATGGTCGCGTTCGCTCCGTCGACGTGTGACCGCAGCTGCGCTGACGCGTGGACGCCTCTCCTGACGGGCGCGAGTCCAGACATCGGCCCCGGCATCAACGCGACCCTTGTGGGAACGGTGCGAAGACCTGATGGCGAGACGCAAGTCACCTACGACCATCGACCGCTATATCTCTACGACGACGAGATCATCCGCTTGAACGCGAGCAATCGCTTGGTGAGGGACGGAAGTGTTGGAAACGGAAGCGGTCAGCGCGGACCGAACGGCGTCACGGAAGTCCTGACCATTTCGAAGTGACGGCATTCGACGCGGGTGTGATGACGTTCGAGCGTCGCTGAGCGCGGACGCGTACTGTGCAGTGAGAAACCAGCGAGGAGTATGAACATGATCAATCCCATTACGACGGTCGATGAACGATTTAGCGAACCGAACGCACAGCCGACGTCGTGGGACGACACGCTCGCCGTGCTGGAGGGTGCGGAACTGTTCTGGCTCACGACGGTTCGCGTTGACGGACGTCCCCACGTCACGCCACTGGTCGCGGTGTGGTTCGACGATGCCCTGTATTTCTGCGCCGGCGACGACGAACAAAAGGCAGTGAACTTGCGTCACAACGATCGTGTGGTACTCACGACTGGCTGCAATGACTGGGATGAAGGCGTCGACGTCGTCGTTGAAGGCATCGCGTCACGCGAGACCTCACCCGAAGTGTTGACGAACGCGAACGAAGTGTGGACGCACAAATGGGACGGTCGTTGGGACTACGCGATCGGAACGGACTGCTTTCATCATCGTTCTGGCGACGGCGTCGTGGAAGGGGACATCTATGTCTTTCGGGTCACGCCCCAAAAGGTCTTCGCGTTTTCAAAAGGGACCTTTAGCCATACGCGCCACCAGTTCTGATGGAGAGTCCGTCTAGTTTCGGCAATCCCTACGGGGCCGGCCGGAGATTGTGTTCGCTCCGCCACCACATGGTCCGCAGTTGACCGCAACGTTGGGAGGACGGACGATTTCTCACTTGCGCTGACGGGCGGTGTGCTTCGACGAAATGGCGTGCAACACCGCGTTGGTAGGGTCGGCTCATGAGCGTCACTTGGCCAGAGCACCATCCATCCCGTGTCGAACCGTCACGGCTGTCCGATGAGAAGCAGGCATTGGATGAATGGGTCGACTATCACCGCGCGACGTTGCTGATGAAGTGCGAAGGACTCTCGTCGGAGCAACTGAAGGCAAAGTCCGTCGAACCTTCGTCGCTGACGCTGCTGGGTCTGGTGCGTCACATGAGCGAAGTCGAACGGGGATGGTTTCGACGACACGCCGCCCAAGAGGACATTGAATACCATTACTGCACTGACGAGGAGCCAGACGCCGACCTTCTCAACGTCGAATCGGCGGACGCGTCAGCGGACCTCGCGCACTTCGTCGACGAATGTCAGCGGGCCCGAGAGGCGACGGCGAATCGCTCGCTCGAAGAAGTGGTCCCGAGTCGCGGACACCATGGCGACCGAACCCGAAACGTACGTTGGATCTACCTCCACATGATCGAGGAGTACGCGCGTCACAACGGCCACGCAGACTTTCTTCGCGAGCGAATCGACGGAGTGACCGGCGACTGATTCGACGCGATGACACGTACGGCCGTCGCTCGTCGACATATCGATCGGCACCGTTACGCTGCGAAGATGTTCGAAGTCTCTAATGAGCGTTTCGAAGAACTCGCCGCCGAGGCCGTGGCGTCACTTCCCGAGTCGCTCTCATCGCGAATGGACAACGTCGCGATCATCGTCGAAGATGAGGCTCGAGGTCGCAACCTCTTCGGTCTCTACGAGGGCATACCGCTGACGCGTCGAGGATTCTCCAACTACAACGGCGTTATGCCCGATCGAATCACGCTGTACCAGAAGACGATCTGTCAGGTCTGCGCCAACGAGGACGACGTTCGAGCACAGGTTCGCAAGACCGTCATTCACGAGATCGCGCACCATTTCGGCATCAGTGATCCGCGTCTCGACGAACTCGGCTGGGCGTAGAGGTCTCTGGGCCCGACGACGGGTCGTTAGCTCCTTCGGGCTAAGGAGACGCAGTCGTGCCTCGACGAGTTCACCGGGAAGTGACGCCATCCGTCGAGTGTGACATCGAGGGAACGCGACAACGAAGTGAAGTTGGTTACGTGAGCTTCTTCACGCCGGCACGGACGAGGCTCTGAAACTCGCTCGCAATAACCTCCGGATAACTTCCTTCGAGGAAGGCACCGAGGACAGATCCTTTGCGAACGATGAGGTAGTCGTAGTGCAGGGTGCCTCGAGCGTCCGTGACCGTCATCGCGTAGGCCGAACTGGCGTTGCCGTAGTGAGCGAAGCTCATCGGCGTCACCGAACCGTTGATCGCGAGGCCGTCGAACGTCCCGGTGAGCGTATGACAGGCGTTGATGGTCGCGATGACCTTCTTGTACGCGCTCTTGGTATTCGAGTAGGTGGCAATTTTCTCGTCGAATCGGGGCAGTTCGTCAACCGTTCCGAGGAAGTAGGCCTGCGCCGTTCGCGTCTGGGTGACGCCCGGGGGCTCCAAGAGGTCGTGCACGCAGCCCACGCCCTCACTCGTGGTGAAAGAGACGGTCCAGCCGGCCGGCATCTGACTCTTCACCAACAGCTCGGACGTCAACTTCGCCTGCGAGATGGTCGAGGCCGAACTCGTAAGTGGCACGACGACGGTGGCGGCGATGATCACGCCGATCGACACGAGAATGCGCCTCACGCCAGCCCCCTTAAACCATGCGATGTCAGACCCGAAAAAACTAGCCTTCGCGAGGCCAGTTGACAACCGCACCGTCGAGTCAAAGAATGGTGCTCGATGGTGACAATGCGCGACGTCGAAACGACGGCCCTGGCGATGCCGGAGGCCACGAAAGAACTCCGAAACGATGATCGACCCGCGTTCCTCGTGAATGGCAAGCTCTTCTGCTTCCATCGGACCCAGCGCCGCGACGCCGTCGATCCAATCAGCGGTGAACGCCTCGACGACGTCTTGGTCTTTCGCGTCGCCGATGAGGCGATGAAGGCGATGTGGCTGGCCGCGCGTCCCGACGTGTTCTTCACCACCGATCACTTCGATGGCTATCCAGCGATCTTGACGCGCATACCTTCGTTGGCGGCGATCGACCGTGACGATCTCTTTGAACTGATATCGGATGCCTGGCTCACACGTGCCCCGAAGCGGCTCGCGGCGAACTGGCTCGCGAGCCAGGGAGCGAAAGAGAGCTAGAACACTCACGTCAGACGTCGACTGAGAAATCGACGGGTCGACGTGAAGAGCACCTGCTCGGTCAGGAAAGAAACTGACTCAACGTCCACTGCCCCGTGAAGTCGTAGTCACACAGGGCTTCGGTGAGCGAGCACATCACGGAGAGCACCAACTGCGCCGACGTCGCGACAGGAACCTCGAGGAGGAGTCCTCTCGTGTTGTGGTCCTGTCGCACGACGAACGGAGCTCCCGACAACATCGAATCGATGCGTTCTCGGCCGAGTCGACTCCTCGAATGCAAGACACCGAGGGTCGACGGCTGCGCGACGCCGCGGCGCGGAGCAGCGGTGACGTAGCTGGCGACGGTGACCCCCTTGTTGAGGCGCAGGCCGAAGTAGTTCACCTTCATGTCGGGAACCTCCTCGTCGACGTTGGGCGAGACGTTGCACCAGCCGCGGCCCTCACTCACGGCGTCGATAGCGGCGACGGCGCCCTCGCGACTCTCAGAGAACGTGATGACCGTTGGCGTGCTCAAGGACACCTGCTCGAACCAGGCACGTCGACCTAAATCCGTTTCGTGTCGCGCTGGTAGACGCGAACCGAGAGGATTGACAGTGCGAGCGTCCACACCGCGATCACGACCCACGCTTCGAGCGGCCACCCGCCACCGACGAAAGCGGTCTTGCCCGCCTGCACGAGCCAGTACGAAGGGAGCCACTTCACGACCGTGAAGAGGACACCGCCGGTGATCAGCTGGCCGTAGGAACCACCGAGCAGGGCCATGAGCGATGTCACGCCGCCGATGGCCGGCCCGAGGGAGTCAAGCTTGAGCAGGTGACCGAACATGACGCCCATCACGGCGAAGGGGATGAGTCCCACGAGCAGTAGTGCGATCATGACGAACCACTGGCTGGCGTCGAGCCGCACACCGATGGAGGAGCCCGCCGCGATCAGCACCGCCATGCTCAAGAGGGCCATCATGTAGCCGCAGATGATCTTCGCGGTGAAGTACGACCACGTCGGCAGCGGCGTGATCCGCAACTGTCTCGTCCAGCCCACGGAGCGTTCGGCGGCGATGCGGGCTCCGCTCGAAATGACCGCGACCATCGTTCCCCAGGCGATCATGCCGGTCATGTAATAGAGCGGAAACGTGATGCCGTCTTCGATGACGTGCCGGTGCGGGCCGGCGACGGCCAAGAACAAGATCAGGGGAAAGATCAAGGAGAAGAGCAGGAAGCGACGGTTGCGCCAGGTGCGCAGCACTTCGTATCGGAGGTAGCTCAGTTCGATCACAACTCCGCCTCATCGGGATCGATGGTGAGTTCCAAAAAGGCCTCTTCCAGACCGGCGCCTCGAACCTCGATGTCGCGGATCTGGGGAAACGCCGCCAGGAGATCGCGCAGCGTGGCGTCGGAGTCAGAACAGTTCAGTGTGACCGCATCACCTTTTCGATCGACGGAGGTGACGCCACGCATCACCTGGAGCGCTGCGAGGTCCACATCGGGCAAGGTCGCGCGAACGATGCGACCGCCGACGGTGGCCTTGATCGCGGTCGGCGCTCCGTCGGCGACGATCCGTCCGTGGGACATCAAGATGACGCGGTCGGCGTAGGCGTCGGCCTCCTCGAGGTAGTGCGTGGCGAAGATGACGGTCTTGCCGCGCGCCGCGAACGAGCGCATCGCGCCCCAGAAGTCGCGGCGACCCTCGACGTCGAGTGCCGCCGTCGGCTCGTCGAGCACGAGTACTTCGGCATCGGCCACCAGCGCGATCGCGAAACGGACGCGCTGCGTCTCGCCGCCGGAGAGCTTTCGCGTCTGGCGATCGGCGAATCCGATCGCGCCCGAGATCCGCAGTGCCTCGTCAACGTCGAGCGGCGCCGGGTAGATCGCGGCCATCATCGAGACCAACTCACGCACCGAGAGATACTCAATGAGCTGCCCGCTTTGGGTCATCGCGCCGATAGTGCCGGCCTTGACCGCCTGGGAGGGCGTGCGACCGAAAAGCGACACCGTGCCGGCGTCGGGCCTCGCGAGTCCGATCAGCATGTCGATCGTCGTCGTCTTGCCGGCGCCGTTGGGGCCAAGGAGCGCCACGGTCGATCCTCGCGCCAAGCGCAGGTCGATGCCCCGTACGGCGCGTACGGGGCCGTAGGACTTGGTCAGTCCCGTCGCCACGATGGAGTCGTGCAACGACCCGGCAAGGGCGGCGTCAGTCACGGAGTTTTCGATGGTCGAGGAACGTAATGGCTCAAAAGTAGTCGAACGACCATCGTCGTTTGCACGGATTCAATGCGAAACGCCCACCGAGTAACGAGAATCGGACAGGTTCACGGGATAGGTTGAGACCATGCTGAAGCGGGTGTTCGAACTGTTGGGACTCGTGACGATGTCCGTCGGGGTCTACTTCATTACCTACGAGCACGGCAAACAGAGCGCCTGCAACGCGACTGAAGGCAAGTACATCGGATTCGGCATGAGCGCATCGTGCCAACACGTGGTCTACGCCTATTTCGGCGGTTTCATCCTGCTGGCGGTCGGTGTCTTGGTGGTCGTATTCGGACTGCTCGCGACGCGCAAAGCGGCGCACATGCGCCTCTCCAAGCGCAAGCCTTCGTTGGCCTCGCAGTACCACTCCGCCGATCCAAAACACGGCCGGCCGTCGGACGCCTAGCTCTTCGCGGTCAACTCCACGACGGGAATCTTGCGCGTCGTCAGGGTCTCGTATTCGGCGAAGTTGGCGAAGAGCGCTGCTTGGACCGGGTAGATCCGGTCACGCTCTTCGAGCGACACCGGCGTCGCGGTCGCCTCGTAGGTCTCGGTACCGGCTTCGACGGTGACGTCGGGGTTCGCGACGAGGTTGTGATACCAGTCTGGGTGCGTCGGGGCGCCGGCGTAGGAAGCGAAGATGTAGCGCTTCCCCTCGTAGTCGAGGTACATCATCGGATTGATACGTTCCTTGCCGGATTTGGCTCCCTTGGTGTGCAATAGGAGCACGGGCGCACCTTCGAACGGGCCGCCGACGACGCCGTCGTTCGCACGGAACTCTTCGATGACATTCTTATTCCAATCGTTCACAGCCTTCGTAGCGTCGTCACTCACGACTCTCTCCTTTTCACAGTGTTCTACAGAGCGTAGATGCTCCGCCAGGGTGCACGTTAAGAGGCCCGGGCGCGAAGGAGGCCCTCGGTCGCGTCGGCGTCCAGTGGCATGCCCAAGTGATAGCCCTGGGCGAGGGCGCAGCGGATATCGAGCAACGGCGATACCTGGTCGGACGACTCGACGCCTTCGGCGATCGCGGTGAGTCCCAACGTGTGGGCCAGCTGCACGATCGCCGGCGCCAGACTGGGTCGACCGCCGTGTTCGGTGATGTTCGCAACGAACGAGCGATCGACCTTCAAGATGTCGATAGGCAACTGCTCGAGGTGAGAGAACGAAGAGAATCCCGTGCCGAAGTCGTCCACGGCGATGCTGAGACCTAACGACTTCAGCGCCTCGAGATTGCGGATCGTCGCCTCCAGGTCCCGCAACAACGCGCTCTCGGTGATCTCCAGAATCAGATTCGTCGGCTCGAACCCGGTTTCGAGCAACGAGAGGCTGACGCTCTCGCGAATCGAGTTATCCGAGATCTCGCGCGCCGAGAGATTCACGCTCATCAAGAGACCGGCCGGGGCGAGGCCCTGACTCTGCCATCGACGGGCCTGACCGCACGCCTCGGTCAACACGAAGCGGTCGATGTTGTGGATGAAGCCAATCTCTTCGGCGAAGGGGATGAAGGAGATGGGCTGGAGGAGTCCCTGCGTGGGGTGTTGCCACCGGACGAGCGCTTCGAATCCAACGATGGCGCCGGAGTCAAGGTTGATGATCGGCTGGTAGTGCACGCGAAGCTCTTCTGAGAGCACCGCTCGGCGAAGGTCGGTCTCGAGTTCGAGTCGCTGCACGACCGCGACGTGCATCTGGTCCTGGAACTCCTCGATGCGGTCCTTGCCCTGCTCCTTGGCGAGATACATGGCCAGATCGGCGTTGCGCAGAAGTTGGTCACCGGTATGGCCCTTGATGCCGAACGTGATACCCATGCTCACCGTTGACGTGAGCTCTTGGCCGGCGACCATGACTGGTTGGCGCAGGGCCTTCATCATCCGAAGGGCCATGTTCATGACCTCTTCCCGGCTCGAAACGTCCTCGATGAGGACGGCGAACTCATCGCCACCGAGCCGCGCCGCGGTGTCGGACTTTCGAAGACTGCCGAGCAAGGTGTTGGCGACGACGACGAGTAGCTCGTCCCCGGCCGAATGCCCCAGGCTGTCGTTGATCGTCTTGAAGTTGTCAAGGTCGAGGAACACGACCGCGACGTAGTTGTCACTGCGTTCGGAACGTGCGAGCGCCTGATTGACGCGGTCGTGAAAGAGGGCTCGATTGGCCAAACCGGTGAGCGCGTCGTGAAAGGCCAGGTGGGCGAGATCACTCTCCAGGCGCTTCTGTTCGGTGATGTCGCTGAAGCTCCATACCCGACCGACGACGTCTCCCGACACGTACTGGGGTTTGGAGAGGCGCTGGAAGACTCGCCCGTCGACGAACTCAAGTGTGTCGTTACTCTCGGCTTCAGGCTGGGCGTAGAGATCGTTGACGCGTGCGAGGAACGTTGCCGGGTCCACCAGCTGCTCGGCGACGTACTCCACCATGCGGTAGTCCTCTCGGGCGGCGACGAGATTGGTAGGTATCTTCCACATCTCGGCGAACTGACTGTTGAAACTCGTGATCATTCGATCCGTGCCGACCACGAGTATTCCGTCGGCCGTTGACTCCAGGGTGGCATTGAGTAACGAGGAGGTCTCGCGAAGCTCGCGCACGGAGTTTCGCAGTTCCATTTCGGCAGTGACGCGTTCGGAGACATCGTGCGCGGTGATTATGAGTCCACCGACCGTTGGGTCATCGACCAGGCTGACGATGGCGAGCTCGTAGGAGATCATCTCCTGGCCGCCGCGACGGAGCATCCGCAACGCCTGGACGACGGGGTGAGTGGCGCTCGAACCCCGTAGCGCGGTCTCAATGGCGACACGAAGCGCCGGACGATCGGGTACCGCGACGATGTTGGCCAGCGGCTGGCGCTCGACGGCCTCGGGGTCGTGTCCCAGCATCCGCGTCATGGCACCGGACACCGATTCGATAACGCCTTCGGGTGAGACGAACATCATGATGGTCGTCGCGTTGTGCACCAGCGAGCGGAACCGCGCGACATTGTCACGGGCCAATTCGAATCGCCGGCGTTCCGTGAGGTCACGAATGCTGAAGAGGACGGCACCTTTTTCGAACCAGGAAACGGGCGTGCCGATCAGTTCGATCAGCCGCCAATCCTCACCGATCTTGGCCCGGATCTCGAGCGGTGTGCCGACGGTCTTGGACTGGATCGTCTCGAGCGATCGGAGCACGATCTCCAGATCGTCGGGGTGCACCAGATCGATGGCCGACGTGCCGATCGCGGACTCGAGTGGTCGATCGAAAAGCTCCTCGGCCAGGTGATTCGCCCACATCACGTTGGCCTGGGCGTCGAGCACCACGACGATCTCGGGAAACAAGTTGAGCAGTCGGGCAAGTCTCCGATCGCCGACGTTCATCGCACCTCTCGGTTACCCAACCGACGCAACACATCGGGCCGTCGGTGGGTAGCGGCAGAGGGGCTCCAAGCGATTTTCATTCTCTGAACCGTAACGCAGCAGATTGGCCGTTCTGAGCATCTTTTGCTGAGGAAGAAGTCGGAAAATGAGGTGTGTTTTCCTGTGCACAACACGGTCGACAACCTGTGCGCAGCGCGAACGACACCCGCGTGCCGTGACGGCTCGAAAAATTCCGGACGCGTTATGGGTTATCGTCGCTGCACTCGCTGCGCAACTGCGTTATGGGCATTCGCAGATGACGGCGAGTGAACGTGCCGCGTCGGGAGCGCAGCGCGGCGACGTGCCACGAGTTTTGGGGCATTGTTGAGAACTTGTTGACAATCGCTCCGGTGGTGCGGCCTAGCGTCATTTCGTGACCGATCTCTCCGAACGTCCTCGTGCCACGGGCCGCGTCAATAAGGTACATTCTTCGCGCGAGCTGACGAGCGACTCCGGACGTGTCGGCGTCTCGACGAGCTTTCGATCGGTGCACCCGCCGTCGTGGAACGGGCTCCTGGAGGCCTTACCCGAGGCGACCGCGCTGTTAGACGGCCGCGGTGTCGTTCACTACGTCAACGGACTCCTCACCGCTCTGACCGGGTACGGGCACGGCGAGCTTATTGGTCAAGATGTACAGATATTGGTGCCCGAGCGACTGCGCGAACGACTGTTACGTGCCCGCCGCGAGCGACCGGATACGGCCGTGGCGTCCATCTGGAACGACGAGGACTTGACCTTGCTGTGCCGCGACGGGCAAGAGATCCCCGTCGAAGTGTCGCGCTCACCGATGGCCCTCGAAGAGGGTTCGTGGGTCGTCGTCGCGATTCGCGACGTGCGCGCGCAACGAGCGATCGAACAGGCGCGAGCGGACGCCGAACTGCGATTCCGTGTCGCCTTCGAGAACAACATGGCACCGATGACCTTCGCCGACGCCCACGACCGGATCATCGCGGTCAACGACGCCATGTGCGAGATGGTGGGCTTCACCAAAGAGGAGTTGCTCGGCTGTGACTCGACGCCGTTCACCTATCCCGACGACGTCGGCATCACCGAAAGCACCCATCAGCGTCTCATCTCGGGCGAGGTCGAACAGGAGCGCTACGTCAAGCGCTACCTGCGAAAGGACGGTCGCGTCATCGATGTCGAGGTCTCGCGGTCCCCGGCCCGTGACGCCGACGGCAAGATCTTGTACTTCGTCTTCTCCGAGCGTGACATCACTGAAGAGCGTGCGCTCGCCGCCCAGCTCTCGCACCAGGCCCTTCACGACCCCCTCACCGGGCTCGCGAATCGGGCGCTCTTCGAGGACCGCCTCGCCCAGGCGCACGGGCGCGTCGTTCGCCAAGGTGGCATCGGCGCCGTGCTGTTGATCGACCTCGACGACTTCAAGGGCGTCAACGACACCCACGGTCACTTCGTCGGCGACCAACTGCTCACGGCCATCGCCAACCGGCTCGAATCGATCACGCGGACGGCCGACACGCTGTGTCGTTTCGGCGGCGACGAATTCCTCTACCTGGCCGAAGGACTGGTCTCGGCCAACGAGGCCGAGTTCCTCGCGGAGCGACTGATCAGAGTCATCGCCGAGCCCTACAACATCGCGGGCTTCCTCATCGAACAGCGCGCGAGCATCGGCATCGTGATCTGGGATTCGACGTGCACCAGCTTTTCCGAGACGATTCAGAACGTCGACGCCGCGCTCTATGAGGCCAAGCGCAACGTACGTGGTCACCACGTGGTCTTCACCCCAACGATGCACCAGAACGCCGTGAGCCGTTTCTCCCTCGTCCAAGAGCTGCGCCAGGCCTTCAACGCCGGTGACCTCGCGATGCACTACCAACCAATCGCCGATCTCACGACGAGTGAAGTCGTCGGGTTCGAAGCCTTGATGCGTTGGAACCATCCCGAACGCGGATGGGTGCCGCCGAACGACTTCATTCCGCTCGCCGAACAGAGCGACCTCATCCTCGAACTCGGCTCCTTCGCACTCCGCGAGTCGATCCTGGAGGCCAGTAAGTGGGCCTCGCGGGACCTGAGCACCCGGCGTCCGTACGTGACGGTCAACCTCTCGGCCCGACAGTTCCTCGACCCTGGTCTCGTGCCGACGATCAAGCGGCTCCTGCGCGAGAGCGCACTGCCGTCGCAGTATCTGATCCTGGAGATCACCGAGAGCGTGGCGCTAATCGACATCGACGAGACGATGATCGTCCTGGAACACCTCGGCAATCTCGGCGTCGGTGTCGCGCTCGACGACTTCGGAACCGGATTCTCATCGCTGTCGTACCTCGCGAGACTCAACCCACGGATCATCAAGATCGACCAGTCGTTCGTGCGTCCGGTGGACGAGTGTCTGCGCAACGACACGTTGCTCGAGACGATCATCTCGATGGGCCAGAAACTCGACATGACGATGCTCGCCGAGGGCATCGAGACCGAACCGCAGTTCAGCCGACTGCGACGATTGGGCTGTGAGCTCGGTCAGGGCTACCTCTTCTCGCCGGCCGTGCCCAACGACCAGGTCGAGGCGATGGTCGGTCAGGTCTTCACGACCTGACCGTGGCCGATTCCAGGTCCTGGCAGAACGGCAGCGTCGGTTTAGACTTCGCCCATGTTGGTCGACGGCGGTCTCTCCTTTCGAATCGATGACGTCGGCGCCGAAGCGCGCGAGCTCGAACTGGCCGGCTACGACGGCGCCTGGTCCGCCGAGACCGGGCACGATCCACTCTTGATAGTCGCGGGTGCCGCGACCACGACGTCCACACTCGAGCTCGGCACCGGCATCGTCGTCGCCTTCGCGCGTAGTCCGATGATCACCGCGACGATGGCGAACGACGTGCAACTGCTCTCGCGTGGTCGCCTCCTGCTTGGACTCGGGTCACAGATAAAGCCGCACATCGAAAAGCGCTACTCGATGCCCTGGTCGCATCCGGCACCTCGGATGCGCGAGTACGTCGTGGCGATGCGCGCAATCTGGTCCTGCTGGAACGACGGTGTCGCGCTGAATTTTCGCGGTGAGTTTTACAAGCACACGCTCATGTCGCCCTTCTTCAATCCCGGCCCGAATCCCTACGGCGCGCCGAAGGTCTACCTGGCGGCGGTCGGCGAACTCATGACCGAGGTCGCCGGTGAGGTCGCCGATGGACTATTAGTCCATCCCTTCACCACCGAGCGCTACATCCGAGAGGTCACGTTGCCCGCGCTGGGGCGTGGACTGGCCAAGTCGGGACGAGACGCGAAGGACTTCCCGATATCGTTCTCCGGCCTCGTCGCGACCGGGGACACGGACGAAGCGATCGCCGACGCGACGCGTCGAGTTCGGGGCCAGATCGCCTTCTACGGCTCCACGCCGGCCTATCGCGGGGTGCTCGAACTGCACGGCTGGGGTGATCTGCAGACCGAGCTGAACACGCTCTCCAAGACGGGGGGGTGGGAGAAGATGGGCGAACTGATCGATGACGACGTGCTGGACGCCTTCAGCGTGGTCGCTCGCCCAAGCGACGTGGGCGCCGCCGTTCGTTCAAGACTCGACGACGTCATCAGTCGCTTCAGTATCTACGCGCCCTACGCGTTGAGCGACGACGCCCGAGAAGCGATCGTCGTCGGTCTTCGTTCGTAACCCTTCGGCGCCGACGCGACTCGGCAGTGACGATTGTTCGGCGGGGGAATCCTCAGTTTTCACCTAAGGCAAAACTAAGGTCGAGAAGTGAGTTGGAACGAGGAGCCGAGGTCCTGGGAGCCGACCCAAGACATCCTTGACTATTTGGGCTTCGCCGGCGTCGAAACGACCCGCGATCAGCTCGCCCGCCTCCATCGTCGGCGACTGATCGGCGAACCGTTTCACGACCAGAACGGCGGACGCAGCTCACTGGCTCGCTATCCCGCGGGCACGGCCGAACGAATGCTGCGGATCTCGCAGTTGCGAGCGAGCACCAAGCAACTCGATGAGTTGGCGTGGCGCCTCTGGTGGGAGGGTTTCGACGTCGAACCTGACCTGATTCGCACGTACCTTTTGAAGCGCGCGACGCGGTGGGATGAACAGTTGCGAGAGATTCGCATGGTGGCGGGGGAAGCGGTCGAGGAGGAAAAAGGCGAACGCGACGTTCTGGAGGCGGTCTTCTTCGAGCACTTGAAGGCGGGACCGGCCATGGTCTCGGCGCGCAAACGACTCGGCCGCGGTTCGGAACTCTACGCCGAGTTCACGGCGCTCTTGATCGACCTCATGCACGGCGACCTCTCCTCCCTCGACCGCGTCGACACGGGGCTCTTTGAACGAGAAACGTCCGCAAGAACCGATCACGTCAGCGCCGAGGAGACCCGCCGCGCCGGCGAACTCGCCCTCCAGGCCATGCAGAACAGCATGGACGCTCCCTTCATCCAGTTGGTGGCCTCGCTCGACGACAAGGAGATCGCCAACGCTCGCCCGGTGGCGCTTCGCCTCCTTGGTCTCATCGCCAACGTCGGCAGCATCGTTCAAGAGGTCTTCGGCGGATCCGGACACGGGCGTGACAACGTGGGTAAGAGCCTGATCACGATGGCGGAGAACTCCGAGGAGCAGGTGCTGTCGCTGTTGTTGACCTCGTCGTTCTTGAAAGACGACCGTGTCCGCGAGACCCTGCCCGCAATTTCGCCGGCCCCCGCCACGGCGCCGGCGATCTCGTTCTTGGATTTCTTGCGCCTGCGCTATCTCGCGATCGAGGTCCCGGGCTTCGTCGAACTCCTGGCCCCGGCGCTCGTGCGCGAGGCCTTCGCGACGCCCGAGGGCGGGGCGCACTGGCACGCGAGGTTTGACGCCTACTGGTTGAGCCACTTCTTCGAACTGCAAGAGGCGATGGCGCTTCGGCCCGATTTATTCGCTGAAGCGCCGCTCGAACCGGACGAAGAAGTCGAAATTGAAGTCAAAGCTAAAAAAAAAAATCTAAAATGAGGTTCTGGAAGGGTGAATGCAGTCGTGCATTCACCGACTGGCGTGGGCTCCAATATGGGGTCGGTGATGGAACCTGGCTTATCGAGGGGACGAGATACGACACGTTCGAAGTGTTGAACGCTCGCTGAAGCTCAACCCCGAGACCACGGGGTGCGAATCGCTCAGATCTTGCCGAGCTGCTCACTGGTGCTGTGGGCTCGCTCGTGGCAGGCCTTGCAGAGGAACTGACAGTTCGCGATTTCGTCGTCACCACCGGCGCTGAGCGGCTTCTTGTGGTGGAACTCCTTCGCCGGCAGACGGCAGTGGCCGTAGTGCGGACACCAACTCGCGGTGCATTCACATGTGCCGCGAGCTCGCTGACGCGCCAAACGCTGTACCGACTCGGGAAAACTCACTTGTTCTATGCCATCCAGCGTAGTGGTCAGACGGTATTTTTTGGCGGCTCTCGCGCGCCGGTGGTCAGTGTGACAGTGACGTTCCCACCATTGACGCCGCTTCGTCGAAGGGCACGGCGCGCGAGAATAGGAAGCCCTGTCCCAGTGAACAGTGCA
>Ga0302320_10008724_pt1 | contig 21962 bp, 14 predicted proteins | sample Bog_T0_3_FD_202130 | JGI IMG/M metagenome (GOLD analysis project Ga0302320, IMG submission 202130) | Peat permafrost microbial communities from Stordalen Mire near Abisko, Sweden - Bog_T0_3 | ecosystem: Environmental > Terrestrial > Soil > Wetlands > Peat | place: Sweden: Abisko, Stordalen Mire...
GACGGTATCGTGGGAGTCAAAGCCTGGGAGAGAGGGTTTTCCCTCAGGGGCTAAAGCCCTTGTTTCTTTGGGTGATTCAATGTACGGGCTGAAGCCCGTACCCTTCCCGCTGAAGCTCTTACCCTCTCCGCTGGAGCCTGTACCCTTCTCTGTTACGGCAGTCTCGGGGCTTTTGTCGTCGTCGAGGACCGGGAGCAGAGGCGAATCCAGGCCAGAGAAGGTGTCGTCGCCCAGGCCAGCAGATTCGCGAAGCTTGGCATGGACGAGGCGCTCGCGTTCGCGGTCGAGAACCAGCTCGGAGTTGTCGATGAGGGACATGCCGTGCGTCTGGGCAAATTGCTCGGCGCCAGCTCCGACGAAATAAACGTGCTGGCTGTGTTCGAGGACCAGGCGGGCGGCCTGAATGGGATTGCGGAGGCGCTCGACGCAGGCCACGCCGCCAGCCTTCATGCGGCCACCGTCCATGAGAAGGGCGTCAAGCTGGACGCGGCCGTCTGAAGTAAGAAAGCTGCCACGGCCGGCGTCGAAGGTGGGGTCATCTTCGAGGACAGTGACGGCGGCTTCAACCGCATCGATAGAAGATCCGCCGCGAGACAGAATGGCATAGCCGGTTTCAAGCGCGTTGCGGACACCGGCCTGGTGGGCAGAAGCCGCGTCGGCGGGGATGGCCCATGCGCCTCCGTGGACGAGCAGAGTGGGAGTGTGGTGGGCGGTAGAGGTCACCGCCATATCGTAGAACATTTGGCGAGGGGCGTGTGTGGCGCTGTGTTTTGGGTGGTGTTTGCTCTTGTTCCAAACAGGAGAACACAGGAATGGCTGTAGTAGTTTGACATTTACGGAAGTCGCTCCCGATTTGCGCTTTTGCCTTCACCTCGCAACACCTTCGCAGTGCGCAGAGCACGAGCGTCGTCCCGACAGGACTCTGGATGAATTGTTGGTTCGCCCACCCCACGCTGAAGCGCGGGGCTGACTAACATTGCGCCTACGGCGCGGGCGACGGAATGCTGCCAGCGTGGAGCGCTTCTGCGCAGGCCTCTTTGAGGGGCCGCAAACCATAACCATAAAGCCTCCCCTTTTGCCGGAGGAGACTTGCTCGGGCTTCTTGTCAAAGATTTGAGGATAGGGATGAGCGGTTAAGTCGTTGAAATAGATAGAGAAGATGGGTTGTTTTAGATTGCAGGAAATTTCGGTGAGATTAGTTAAGCTAAGAACATTCAACGAGGAATAAAGAGGAATGAGACGGCAGGAGAGCGGAGATTGAGGCTTTCCTGTGACGGGATCTGGAAGATGGCAGAACATTTTCCGAGTTGACGCGGAGTTGCGAGGGCTTTGCATGGTGGCTTTCAGAGAAGGACGAAGCTGCTGAGGATCTGCGGTTCGCGGCGAGACTGATTCGGAGGATGCGGGGGTGGTTCCCAAAAGGAATCACCCCTTTTCGCTTTCGACGGAAAAGTGGGCGAGGCCGTGGAACGGTGGAACCGGACCGGCGGACAGATGGTGTTGGGAAGACAGGGGCAAACGGTGCGAAAGAGATCGTCAGGGACAGGGCTTGAGAAGAAGGCAGTCAGCCGCGGAACAGCAAAGATGGCGGCGGCGGCGGACAAGGCTCTGGAAGACAACAGCAAAACGATAACGGACGCCTTGACCGAAAACGCGAAAAAGGGCAATGCAACGTGCGCAAAGCTGCTGCTTGCGCTTGCGGATGGGCAAATCGATTGCGAGGACGAAGTGGTGGTGCAGCAGCTTTGGACTTATGCGCAGCAATTGGGTGCGGAGCCGCCATGGAAAGGCCCTGATGCCGAACCGGACGAGGAGTAGGGCATCGGGTGACACGAAGCGAAGGGCTGATGATTCGGCTGGATTGAACTGCAACGGAAATGAACAAAGGCGGCGAGTTGGCCTCCGCTTTGCGGAGTTAGCGAGTTGCCAAGTTGGCTAAGTGGAGTTGGGATTCGTGGATTCCCACCCTAGGCGCAAAAACAAAGACGAACACCCCACAGACAAAGACCTGTCCGTGGGGACCCCGTTGCGCCGAGGGTGGGGCACCCGGAGAGTTGGCTAAGTGGAGTTGGGATTCGTGGATTCCCACTCTAGGCGCAAAAACAAAGACGCGCCGAGGGTGGGGCACCCGGCATCGATTCCCACCCATTTCGCAAAAACGCGAAATGGATGGGGCACCCGACCATCCGCGGAGTTAGAGGAGTCAGCGAGTTAGCGAATAACTCTTTGGCGGGATTTCAGGAAGAAAGAAGAGAGACGGATGAAGCTCACAAATTACAAGTGGTTCAGTGCCGGCGGATGGATGGGATTGTTGTCGATGGCGGTGTGCCTGATGGGCGTTTTGCCGGGATGGACGGCGGGCGCGCAGGCGATCAGCACAACGACCGTTCAAGGGACGGTGTATCTGGCGAACGGTCAGCCGGGCACTGGAACGCTGATGGTAAGCTGGCCATCGTTTACGACGGCGAGTGGGCAACTGGTGACGGCCGATAGTACGACGGTGACGATTGCGCCGGACGGATTTGTGAGCGTGAGCCTGGCAGCGAATGTTGGGGCGACACCGGCGGGGTTGTATTACACGGCGGTCTACTACATGAGCGACGGCTCGACGAGCACTCAATATTGGGTGGTGCCTGCGGGAGCGCAGGCGACTCTGGGGCAGGTGCAGGCGCAGGTGATGCCGGCGACGCAGGCTGTACATGCGGTGAACAAGGCGTATGTGGATCAGGCGATCGCGGGGCTTTCGAGTAGCTTGCTGACGGCATCGGGCGGGACACTGACCGGGCCGCTGACATTGTGCTGCGATCCTACGCAGCCGATGCAGGCGGCGGACAAACATTACGTGGACGAACAATCCGCATTAGCTGTGCCGCTGACAGGCGCGACGATGACGGGGCCATTGACGAGCGTGGAACTGGGAGCGCTGTATCAGGTGGACCAGTTTCCGGGAGCGGATTTTGGGGCGAAGCTGGGCGCGTGCCTGAGCGGGCTGAGCCAGACGAATGGCGGAACGTGCGATGCGCGGAATTTTACGGGTACGCTGGCCATGGGATCGAATCTGACGATCTCGACGGCGAATGCGACGGTGATGCTGCCTTGCGCAACGATTTCGACGGGCAATCAAATTATTGTGACGGCGGGAACGAGGAATGTGTCGCTGCGCGGGTGCGCATTGCGCGGGACGAGCACGGCAAGTGGGAGCCAGGGCGGCACGGTGTTTCTGTATTCGGGCGCCAAGGCGATGGTGCAGGTGGGAGATTCGAGTTATGCGGCGGACACGCAAGGCTTCCACCTGGACAATGTGGCGATCAATATAACCTCAGCGAGCAGCGCAAGCGCGCAGGGGTTGACGGCCTATCGCACGCAAGAGATGGATCTCGAAAGCTTGTACTTTCTTGGTAACTCAAACCAGACGGGCATGACGCTGGACGGGACAGGGAATTACACGGGAGGAACATTTCTCGATAACGAATTCGGTGGATTCCAAACGGCGGTGAACGCGATTGGTCATCAGATATCGAATTCCGCGACGACTGACTGGATGAACGCTAGCACGTTCTTGCGGTTGCACATCGACTGCCCGACGAGCGGAGGAAATCCGATCAGCGGGAGTTATGGAATCAACCTGCAACAGGGCGATGGAAACACGTTTACCGGCGGAGATATTGAAGGATGCGCGACGGCATTGCATCTGGGAGCGAACGCGCAGAATAACACGATTGTCGGATTGCGGAACGAAAACTCGACCAACCAGATTGTGGCGGATGCGGGCAGTTCGTACAACAGTTGGATGACCGGCGGAACGATGTTTACTGGGCAATTGACTGACAACGGGACGCGCAATAGTTTCCTGGATACATTTCACCGGAGCTTCAACGGCTTGAATGGCGATTGGTACGGGAGCCAGACGGACGCGACGCTCACCAATCATTATCGGCTGGGAATTGGGGCGGGAAACGAACGCGGGCTGCTGAACGAGATTCAGACGGATTATGGATACCGCTGGCTTGAGGGGTATTCGGACGCAACGGCAGGGGAGCAGTTTTATCAGATTGAAGATCTGCTGAACAATGTAAACCGGCTGTCGATTGGGCAATATAACAACGGGCAGTCGAGCACCAACAACCAGACGGCGATCAATTCGGCCGGGACGGGCGCTGTGGTGCTGAACGGGTCGGCCAATGCGGGAACCGGCGGGGTGGTGATCGGATCGGGCGGCGCGAGTGAAAGCACTGTGGCGACGATCAGCGGCGCGGGAAATGCGCAGTTCAATGGAAGCTTGCAGGTGGGAGGAGCTTCGACGCTTGCCGGATCGGTGACGGTAAAGAACCAGGCTGACGCGGAGATCGATTACGTTCTTCAGGCAGGAGCAACAACGGGCAAGAAAGAATCGCTCATCTATAACGACTGGAACGGAAACAGCCAGTGGTACATGGTGAAGAACGAGACCAATGATTGGGCGCTGAATTCGGCTACGGGCGGACTGGACAGCTTTATGGCCTACCAGAGCACGAACAGCGGCGATACTTACGTGAACGCTTCGAAATCCGCGGGAGTGGTGCGGATCAACTATGAGAGCGGAGCCGGAACAGGGTTCAAAGTCTACGGGGGCAACAGCAACACACTCTACGCCAGCTTTACAGGAATGACAGCAATTCAGTTTCCGGGGCTGGCGGCGAGCAGCGGCCACAATTGCCTGCAGGTGGACAACTCGGGGTACATCAGCAACACGGGGGCAGCTTGTGGCACAGGAAGCTCCAACGGCACGGTCAACGCGGGAACGAGCGGGCAGATTGCCTTTTATAACGGCAGCGGTACGGCGCTCTCGGGCACGAATACAGTTTCGGTTTCGGCGGGTGGGACGGGAGCTTCAACGGCTTCAGGGGCGCTCGGGAACCTGGGCGGAGCAGCAATTACGGGAGCGGCGTTTACGGGGCCGGTGAGCACGTCAAGCACCTTGTCGGCAAAGAACCTGGCGAGCATCGGATCGCGCTATGACGTGACGCAATTCGGCGCTGTGGGCAACGGCGTGACGGACGATACGGCGGCGATTCAGGCGGCTTTCAATGCATGTTACAACGGCGGGGTTGCGCCTTACGGCGGTGTGGTGGAGTTTCCCGGCCCGCACAGTTACGTGGTTTCGTCCACTATCTCGGCGTATGACTCATGTCAAATCGAGGGGGTGGTGAGCAGCTCGTCAGTGGCTAATGCTCCAGTGCGCATACTGTGGAACGGCGCGGCCGCAGGGACGGTTTCGGCTATCACCTCATTCAGCGTTACATCGGGAATGGCTACTTTCACCGCAGCGAATACGTTGACTGCCGGGCAGTGGGTGGACATTGAAGGCTTGACGACCTCTTCCGGCGTACAACTGAACCGGAACATTGCGCAGGTATCCGCGACGGGACTTTCTTCTACGCAGTTTGAGATTCCAGTCAACAACGGGGCCACAACATTAACTTCAGATTCGGGCACGGCGACAACGGTGAATGTAATGCTGGCGCTGGACTCCAATGCGCGGTATGAGCAATCGATCAGCAATGTGGAGTTTGCGCTGGCGCCGAGCGCAACAACCGGGTCGCTCCAGGTGGATGTGTATTTCGGGGGCAGAGTGGACACGGGCACTCATGTTTTGAATACCTGGGCGCAACAGGCCACGGAGTATGGTTACTACTTTGCCAATGGCGGCATCAATGTTGACTTCGACAAGGGCTGGCGCTGCGACGCGGTAGGAATCAGTTGCATTTACTGGAGGGTAGGCGCACAAGACTCCTTCGGGATTGCCAATGGGACGGTAGATAACGCGAGCAGCGCCGGCGGCGGGTCCGTCACGCTCGACAATGCTACCTGCTCGAATAACTCTGGCATTCATTTCACGTCCAGAAATATGAAGCTTGAAATTAACACATCCATTTCGTCAGGGCTGGGCGTGTTCACGATGTACGATTGCCCGTCCAATAGCGGACTAGAAGCATTTTGGCTGGACTTTGAGAACACCTGGGTCTCGCCCGCGTCCAATGCGGCGGGATTCAATTACCCGTCCTTCGTGATGTCGCCGGCAAACGATGCGGCACTGAGTTTGACGATTGTGAACGGAACGTTTCCATACGGCACCGGGTCGAATACGACAGCGCGGTGGGTGGGATTGCCAGCTTTAAGCAGACAGGACACGCTGAGCGGTGCAAGCGCGGTTATACCGTTTCTGAGTTACGCTCCATCGATAAACAGCAGCGGACTGTATCAGGGCTTTTCTTCGCCGATCTCGCTGCTAGGTGATGTGAATCTTAGCCAACTATGGCAGTACAGCACCAAGGCATCCGCTTTTTTGTATTCAGACACAGCTTTTGCCGCCTTGCCGAACGCCACGACGCTCTATGCAGGGCAGATTCTAGCGCCTCCGGCCTATTGGAACGGGGCCAACGGCGCTCGCTATGCTCTGGACGTCGTATATCAGACGGGGACGACCGGCTCTCCGAATAGCGGCGCTAGCACATGTACAGGAACCAGCGGAACGAGCGTACTGACCTGCACGAGTGCGACGGACCTTTCTTCCGGGCAAAGAATCACCATTGGGACGGACACAAACAGGAAGATTAGTTACGTGGACGCGACAATTGGCAGCGCGACGCTAGTGTATCTCGCGAGCAATCTTGCGGCGAGTTATTCGACTGCGACGGCGCTTTCCTTCTCTGCTCCTGTACTTGGTCCGGAGATTCAGATGGCGACGAAGTCTTCCGCCGCGCCGACGACATTGGCTTGGTCACGAGGGGACTTTCAGCAGAACTCGGGCGCGGTGGCGAATGGTATCTGCGGGTGGGTGAACGTAGCTGCCGGCACGCCGGGAACCTGGACGGCGATTCCATGCGCCAACAGCAGCGGCCAGATCACCGCCGCTCAGATTGCGCCAGCATCGCTTCAAGGAACAGATGCAAAGTTGCTCACAGCGGGAACAGTATCGGGCACAGGGGTTGCACTTTGCACGGACTCGAACGGCGGCGCGACAACTTCCGGCTGTCCTGCGAGTAGCGGGACTCCGGCAAATACACCGGCATGGCTGCAATATCTCGGCACAGGCGCAGATGGAGCGTACGAAGCTACTGCCGCAAGCTGCACAGCGAGTGCGCCCTGCTACTTGACCGGAGATAGGTATTACACGAGTTTCAAGGTAGATTCGGGAGCTTACGTCTATGGGAATACGGCGGCCACAGGGTCAGGCCTGACTATTCACTCACAGGGCGCTTGCACGATCTGGGGGACCGTCCTGATGAACTGGGTTAACAACGGAGCGCCATCCACGCAAAATGGGTTTCTTGGGGGTTCATCCGGCGGCTCAGGAGGTGGGACTGCTGCGGGCGCCGCTGGAAAGTACACCACGGCTTCTCTTGGGGGCTCTCAGGTGGCCGCATACCCCGCAGGCACGGCGGGTGCAGCAAGCGGAGGCAACGGAACGAACGGGACGGGTCTGGAGTGGTCACCCTATCTGCAACGCGCAGCGGTTAATACATCGGCGAGCAGCCTGGATGGTTTGGAGCTTGTCGGCGGCGTGGGGCAGCAAGGCGGTAGCTCAGGAGGGATGGGCGGCCAAGCAGGCGGCGGTTTTGTAGCTATGTGCGCGTCGTTGGATGGAACAGGCGGAGTGATCGACGCCAGCGGCGGACCAGGCAAACCTCCAGCGGCTAATTCGACCGGGGCAGGAAGCGGGGGTGGCGGCGGTGTAGTGATTCTTTCATCGCAGGCTACAGTCACGACTTGGCCTGCAGTTTACGTCGCAGGCGGTCCTGGCGGACTGGTCACGGTGCCTGAAGCTGTGGCGACCAGCGGCACCTGCACTACGCAGCCGAAAGCCACGCTGGGAGTAACGAGCGGAGCGTTCAGCGGAACCTGCACGGTGGTCCAAGCCGGTGCGGGGTGCGGAACGGGGACGGGCGTGGTCTGGAACATTCTCGGCGTCGGGGGGACGGCTGGAACCGCAGTGGTCAATCCGACGTGGAGCAGCGGCACGCTGGCGAGCTGCACGGTTACGCCGGGAACAAGCTCAGGTTACACGGCTGCGACTTACACGACGGCGGGCACGGGCGGCGACGGCGGAAACGGTTGGTATGCGGAGTTTGCAGGGTGGTAAGCCACGGCGACCTTGATGCTGTCCAATAACTCGGATTTGGGAGAAGAGTACGGGATTTAGCCCCTGAGGTATGCTTTTGCGGCAGTTTGCATTCCCTCAGCGGCTAAAGCCGGAAATCAAGAATGGGCTCTCAACGTACGGGCTGAAGCCCGTACCCTTCAAGACATGTTTTTTGGACAGATTCTTAGAGCGGTTCTCCAATTCACGTGTTCTTGCTAGTTCCGTGCGAGGTGGCTTTTTCTTAAGGAAAAAGCCACGCAGCGGATGTGCTTTCGGGGCATAGCAATAGGAGAACCTCTGTAGCGGCGAGAAACGAGGATAGCTTACTCTCTCACGAGCCGAGAGAGTGAAGGCTTTGAGGGGCACGAACGCTGGAATTGGTGAAAGGTCGTGCCTCGTTGGAGCATCAATTGATGACAAAAGTGGCAAGTTGGCTCCGCTTTGCGGAGGTGGCAGGTTAGCGAGTTGGCGGGCTTTTGCGGCAGGGTTGGTCTGTTCATCCCGCGGGTTGCTTGCGGTGACTCCCCGCGCGAGGCGCCCTGTTCAGGATTCAGTGGACGCGTACTAGTTCTCTGACCGTGTGAATTCGCTCTTTTTGGCATTTGCGGTATTCCACCCTTTCGCCAGGAAAAAGGCAAAAGGATGGGGCACGGAGTTGGTACAAAAGCAATTGGTCAGAGACCTGGATGGACTGAATCAGTCGATTTACTTACCCGGTTGAGATGGGGGTTCCGTGGCGGAAACGGAAGAGGGGCAGGCGGTAGTTGTTGAGAAGTTACGCTTTTGTCCGGAGAAGCTGAGCAAAGGAGAACTAGAACTGTTCGGAGGGATTCTGGATTATCATCCGGTGAGCCTGCGGGGACGGACAGTGTTGATGGAATTGACCGAGAAGCTTTTGCAGGTGAGGACGCGGGAGGGAAGGACGGCGCCGCTGAAGCCAAACAAGGCGCAAATGATGTTTGAGCGGCGGCGGGGCGAGCGGAATATCGTGCTGAAGGCGCGGCAGATGGGGTTGACGACGTGGGCGGCGGCGCGGTTCTTCCTGAAGACGATTACGCGGCCGGGGACGCTGACGCTGGAGGTCGCACATTCGCAGGAGGCGGCGGAGGAGATATTCCGGATTGTGCATCGGTTTGTGGATATGTTGCCGGAGGGACTGCGCGAGGGGCCGTTGCGGACTTCGCGGGCCAATGTGCGGCAGATTGTGTTTCCGGAGATGGATGCGCAGTACAGGGTGGTGTCGGCGGGGGACAGGAATGCGGGGCGCGGATTGACGGTGCAGAATCTGCATTGCTCGGAGCTGGCGCGCTGGCCGGGCGATCCGGCGGAGACGCTGGCGGGGCTGCGGGCGGCGATGGCGCCTGGCGCGGAGTTGATTCTGGAGTCGACGCCGGACGGAGTGGGCGGTTTCTTTCACCAGGAGTGGCAAAAGGCTTTGGAGACGGGGATGGTGCGTCACTTCATCCCGTGGTGGATGGAGCGGGCTTACCGGACGCGGGCGGTGGATGAGGCGAGCTTGACGTTCGAAGAACGGGATCTGATGGCACACCGCGGACTTTGCCTGGAACAGATTGGCTATCGGCGGCAGATACGGGCGGATTTCCGCGGGCTGGCGCGGCAGGAGTACGCGGAAGACTGCGACGCCTGCTTTTTGGCCAGCGGAGATTCAGTCTTCGAGCTGGAAGCGATTGAGAAGCGCCTGACGACGATGGCAGAGCCGGTGGAGCAGCGGTGGAATGGAGAGCTGGAGGTGTGGCTGCCGCCCATCAAAGGAAAGACATACCTGGTGGCGGTAGATCCGGCGGGTGGCGGAAGCGAGGGCGACTACTCGGCGGCCGAAGTGTTGGAGTTGGAGACGGGGTTGCAGTGCGCGGAGTTTGCCGGGCATATGGGCGGGTTGGAGCTGGCACGCCGGGTGACGGAGCTGGCCGCCGAGTACAACAACGCGTGGCTAGTGGTGGAGAGGAACAACCACGGCAGCGGGGTGTTGGCGCTGATTGAGGCGGTGTGCGGCTACGGGCGAATCTACCGGCAGGGAGGGCAAGCTGGTTGGCTGACTACTTCGATGAGCCGGCCTGCGGCGTTGGGGCGGCTGGATGCGGCGTTGGTGGAGCGGCCGGAATGCTTTCAGAGCCGGAAGCTGCTGGCCGAGTGCCGGAGTTTCGTGCGCTTGCCGAACGGCGGGTCGGGCGCGAGGCCGGGGACGCATGACGACCGGGTGATGGCGATGGCGATCGGGTTGGGAGCGCGGGCGGAGCTTTTGGGGAGAAGCTAGTGGTCAGTGGTCAGTGGTCAGTGGTCAGTGGTCAGTGGTCAGTGGTCAGTGGTCAGTGGTCAGTGGTCAGTGGTCAGTGGTCAGATGAATTGTGTAAGCCATTTTCTGGATGTCAAGCATTTCTTCAGAAGAGCAACTGGCCCGCGCCATCGACGCGGAACTAACCACTAACAACTGACCTCTGTTCACTGATCACTATCAACGCTTAGAATTCGAATGAGGATTCAGACGAGGCGGGGGAACGGGTTTGGCGGTTCTGGCGGTGCAGCATATCCGGCGGATGCGGGGCGGCGCGCAAGGCCAGTTGATGCTGGGCGCGGACGGCCATGTATACGTGGTGAAGTTCCAGAACAACCCGCAACACATGCGGGTGCTGGCCAATGAGTTTCTGGCTTCGCGACTGGCGACAGCGGCGGGGTTGACGGCGCCGGAAGCGGTGTTGGTGGAGGTTTCGAGCTGGCTGGTGGAGAATACGCCGGAGCTGGAGATTGACCTGGGGAGAACACGGGTGCGCTGCAAAGAGGGGTTGCAGTTCGGGTCAAGATTTGTGGGCGGGCTGATGCCGGGGCAGGTGGTCGATTACCTGCCCGAGGAACAGATGGCCGAGGTGAGAAACCTGAGCGAGTTTGCCGGCATCCTGGCGTTGGACAAGTGGACGGGAAACGCGAATGGGCGGCAGGCGGTCTTTGCGCGCAAGCAGCGGGAACGACGCTACCGGGCGGTTTTCATCGACTACGGATATTGCTTTCACGCGGGGGAGTGGAAGTTTGAAGATCTTCCTCTGCGCGGGGTGTACTACCGCAACGATGTGTACCGGGAGATCACGGGGTGGGAATCCTTTGAGCCGTGGCTGACGCGGCTGGAGACGATGGCGGCGGAGACGGTATGGGCGGCGGCCAGCGAGATACCGCCGGAATGGTATGGCGGAGACCTAAGCGATATGGAAGCGCTGGTGGAGAAGCTGCTGGCGCGGCGAAGCCGGATTCGGGAAGCGATTGAAAGATTCGGGAGGTCGGATAGAGGGCCATTTCCAAAATGGGTGGGGATGGGAAAAAATGTGGGGGAAGAGGATTGGAAAGAGGGTCGGTGGGGGACTAGTATGGCGGGAAGAGTGATGTAACGATGGGCGAGAGTTAGACATGAGTAGCGGGAACGAGAGGCGGGCGTGCGAGTTTCGACTGCTCCGGTATGTGCCGGACGCGGTTAGGAACGAGTACGTGCATATCGGGGTGATTCTGCGCGAGCAAGGCAGCGATGCGCCGGCTCAGGTGCGGTTCACTCACGATTGGCGCCGCGTGCGCTGCATGGACCCAGAGGCCGATACCGGATTGCTGGAAGGGATGGAGAGCGAACTGCGCAAGCGCTTTGAGGCTGAGCCGGATGGGAATCTGATGCGGCTTCTCTCTGAAGCGCTTTCGCTGAGCGTGCAGATGACCGAGCCGAAGGCTTATCTGGCGGAGAGCCTGCCGGCGGGGATGGAAGAGTTGATGCGGCTTTATGTGGAGCCGCTGGCCAGGGAGCGCGTGCAGCGGTTGAGCGGGCGCGCAGCGATTCAGGCGAAGATGCGGACAGAGTTCGAGCGGGCCGGGGTGTGGGAGCTGATGAGGAAACGGATTGCGGCCTCGGAGTATACGCGGCCGGGAGATCCGCTGCGGATTGATGTGGGATACAGGCCGAATGGGGTGAACCACCCCACGGACAAAGACCCGTCCGCGGGGACCCCGCTCATCCGCATGTTCCATGCAGTGAGTCTGGAGCCGGGCGTGGAGATGGCAAAGGTGCTGGCTTTTTCGTCGGCGGGATTGAGGGCCGGGGTGGAGCGAGTGGAGAAGGCTAGCCTGGAACTGACTGCGATGATTGAGCCCGCGGCAAAGCTGGGAGCGACCGACGAAGAGCCGGAACGGCTGGAGATGTACCGGTTTGGCGTGGAGACGATGGAGGAGCATCAGATAAGGGTGCTGACGACGTCGGACCTGGGCCGGGTGGCGGAGACGGCGCGGCGGGAACTTCGAGTGTGAAAAAGCAGTGATTAGCGGACAGTGAATAGTGGTTAGTGAAAAGCGGTTAATGAACAACTACGGACTGTCAGTTTGCGGTTACGAATGAGTTAGTGGCGATTTGCAGATAATTATCTGTGGTTGTTGTAGGATCGATTTTGTTGAGTTGCAAGGGCGGTTGGAAGTTACAGGGTGTTCGCGGTGAGTTATCAACGGTTGGTTGAAAACTAACCACTAACCACTAGCCACTAGCCACTAACTACTGTTTCCTGACAACTGACGAAGACGAGGCACAAGTCCTTTCGGGGGCTGTGCCTCTTTTGTTTTTGGGCCTCGAAGAAAAGGAAGGTGCGCGTGAAGGTAGGAGAGCAGTTACAAGCGATCTGGCGGCAGGCGACCGGCGGCAGCCGGAGGGCGGAGATAGCGGCGGGCGCGGCGGATGCGGAGGCGGAGCGAAAGACGCTGGCGCTTCCCGCGATCCTGAGCCCGGTCCAGTTTCCGGGACAACTCCTGCCCAAGCCGACGCCGATGAATCTGCGGCGGTTTGCGGAGACGCCGGTGGTGCGGCGGGCGATCAACGTAATCAAGGACCGGATTGCGGCGATGGATTGGCAGGTTCGGGTGCGGCGCGGAGTGAAGCCGGGAGATCTGGCATTCACAGAGAGAAAGTTGCGGGCGCTGCGCAGGACGCTGGAGGAACCGAATGCCACGGACAGTTTCCGGACGCTGATTGAGCAGGTGATTGAGGATGCGCTGACGGGCGGTTACGGCGCCATCGAGATGGAGCCGACCGGCGATGGAGAGCGGCCGGCGATGTTGTGGGCCGTGGACGGCGCGTCGATTCGCATCAACCCGCGGTGGGATGGGCAGCCGGAGTCGGCCAGGTACGCGCAGGCGATGCCGGGGCAACTGGAGTCGAGCGCTATTGAGTTGCGCGACGATCAACTGATGTATGTGCGCATGAACCCGCGCAGCTTCACGCCATTTGGGCTGGGGCCGCTGGAAGTAGCGTTTGAGACGGTGAATCAATTCCTGAGCGCGCACCGCTTTGCCGGTAAGCTGGCGGCCAATACCGTGGCGCAATATGCGCTGTGGTTGAACGAGGCGACGCCGACACAGCATGACCGGCTGATTCGCTGGTGGCAGGACGAGATTGAGGGAACGGGGCGGGTGCCGCTGATTTCGACCGAGCAGAAGCCGGAGGTGCTGCGGTTTGCGCAGGGGACGGATGCGGATATGCGGCTGGCCTGGCAAGAGTTTCTGATCCGCATGGTGGCCAATGCATTTGGATTGCCGCCGCTGATGTTGGGGTTGGAGGCGGATGTAAATCAGTCGACCGCATCGGAGATGACCGATGAGGCTTTCCGCGGGGCGATCTCGCCGCTGGCGATGCTGCTGGCCGGGCACATTACGCGTGACTTATTCGGTAAGTGCATCGGCTGGCGGGAGTTTGAGTTTGTCTTCAACGATCTGAACGCGAGGGACGAGGAGACAGAACTGGCGGTGCAGGTGCAACTGCTGCGAGCCGGTGTGTTGACGGTGAACGAGGTGAGGGCGATGCGAGGGTTGGGGCCGCTGGTGCGGGATGGGGCGGTGCAGTTGGCGGGCGCAGGGGATAGTACAGGGAATAGGGAACAGGGAATAGGGAACAGGGAATAGGGAACGGTGAATATGGGCGAGAGATCCTGCATCGAACTTGGAGTGGGATTTGTGTTTATGGGGATGTGCGGATTGGTGTCAATTCGGTTCTTTGTTCCCTATTCCCTGTTCCCTATTCCCTGTCTTCACTGAGCGGAGAGCGCATGAGACTGGAAGCGATGGCGGTAAAGATTCCCCATGTAGAAGGGCATCCTAACCGGGTGCCGTTTGAAGGGGTGTTGACGATGGTGAATGCAGCGAGCGACAAGGCGCCGGCGGGAGCGCGCGGACACCGGGTGATGCTGACGCGCGAAGCGGCGGAAAAAGCGCTGCCTTCGCTGCTAGGCATGGCGGTGGATTATCGGCCGGGTTGGGACGGCCATGATGCACGGCGCAAGATCGGGCTGCTGACTGAGGCCGACCTGGTGGGGCAGCGGTTGGTGGTGCGCGGGTACCTTTACGCGCGAGACTTTCCCGAAGTGGCGAAGGCCATCGAAGCGCAGTCGCCCGAGTCGATGGGCATGAGCTACGAACTGGCTGACGCACGGGTGGAAGATATGCGGGCCGAGGTGTGGAAGCTGACCAAGGTGACCTTTACCGGAGCGGCAATTCTGCTCAGGGACAAGGCGGCTTATCGAGCTACCAGCTTTCGGATGGCGAGTTAGCTGGAGAACAAGCCAGCGAGTTAGCACAGCTGTATAAGATTCGTGGACTCCCACCCTAGGCGCAAAAACAAAGACGCGCCGAGGGTGGGGCACCCAGTAGTCAGAAAGTTAGCAAAGAGGCTCCGTAAATCGGAGCCTCTTTTGTTAGCGAGTTAGAAAGCTTGTAAGTTTGCGAAGTTAGTGCGCGATGTTCATATCACAAAGAAAGGAACGGCATGGAAAAGGAAGAGAACGGAATTGCGGATCGACTGGAAGCCGCAACGACCCTGCTGGAGCGGACGCTGGGCTGGCTTGAAGAGCGGCAAGGCGCCTTGACCGGCGAGGTGGAGAGGATTTCAGCGACCGTCGAGCAGAGCCGGCGCGAAGAGGAGCTGGCGGAGAAACTGGCTGCGGCAGAACTGGAGTTGGCGGAGTTGAAGGCTGGGGCCGCACAGAATGTGCTGAACCCGCTGCGCAGGACGCTGCCCTCAACAACCAGCGAGATGCTGGCCAAGCACGGCATTGGCGAAGGCCCGGTGGACGTACGGGCGCTGGATGCGGCTTTGTCCGGACTGAGTCTGGAACAGCGCATCGCAGTGAAGACGCAACTGCTGCGGGCAGGCGCGATCGCGTAGATGCAGGGATCAGGCTTCAGGTTTCAGGGATCAGGCTATTATGCCGCTTCCTGCAAACAACCGCTGAACCCTGAACTCTGAAACCTCAGGAAGTTCTGATTAAGTTCATTCTGTCAGACAAACATTCCCTCGGGGGCTAAAGCCCGCGATTGTTTTGTTGCATTTACGGCACGACTAAAGTCGTGCCCTTTCAAAGCAATGGGTTTTTCCGCAGCCTGTAAAGCCCGCGCTGATTTTACAACCGTTGTGGCACGGATAAATCCGTGCCCTTTCAAAACATGGACTTAACCAGAGATTCACTCTAATGAACAGCCCCATGGAGGGGGCGGAAAGAGCCTATGAACGCAAACTTTGCAGACATTCACGCGGCAGCAGATTACATCGGGCCGGGCGCTATTGAAGTACCGTTGTACCAGACCGAGATTTTCGACATCTGCCGGCGTTCGAGTCCCTTCGGGCAGCGCATCAAGCAAGTTCCGGCGACAGGGCATCCGTCGCGGTTCTTTGAAGAGACGGCGATTCCTACTCCGGGATCAGCCGGCTTTGTGAATCCACGCAGCATCGCGCCGACGGTGGTAAGCCCGACACGCGTGGAGCGCAGCGTGCCGCTTAAGGCGATCGTCTCGCAGATCAACTACAACCTGTTCGACATCGAATTGGGCGACCAGCAAAAGCAGTTTGCCTATCTGCAGGCCAAAGACCTGGTAGATACCGTGAGCGGCGTGATGGTGGCGCACGATGTGGCTTTGTGGAACGGCAACGACACCAGCTTGAGCACGCCCACGACCACGCAGTACATGGGCGTGATTCCGCAGATCGTGGCGGGCGGTCTCACGACAACCATCGGAACGACCGCTTCGATCGTGGACGGACTCAAGTCGGCTGTGGCGCAGATGGTGGCCAACAACGGCTACTATGTGCGTCCGACGGCGATCTACGCCAACCCTGTTCTGTTGGATTTGATTGACCGGGAGATGAAGACCGAGTTCAACGTGGTGCTGAATACCGACAACATCACGGGCGGAGTTCGGGTGAAGATGCTTTCGACGCAGGCGGGCGATCTGCCGCTGATTCCGGACTGGAGCCTGAGTTACACGGGTACTCCTGGTTCAGGCACAGCGGTATTGCCGGCCTACATCGTAACGGAGGATCTGATCGAGTATCACTGGCTCGGTGATCCTACACCGCGCATCTTCCAACTGGGACTGCCGAACTCGCTGACCTATCAGTACGTAGCGGTGAAGTTTGGCGCTCCGGTGGTGAAGGGCGCTAACTACGCACATTACCAGGTGCTGGTGGACCGGTAGACAACGGCAGTGATCAGTGAACAGTGGTCAGTGAACAGTAACTACTGACCGCTGTTCACTGCGTGCCGGCATTTTCTTCTGACCACTAACCACTGACCACTAAAGGAAGGATCTTATGGCATATCTGCAGCCAGCGGATTACCAGAATTATGGATTGCCGGCAGGCACGACAGCGGATTGGATTACGGCAGCCACGGCATTGATCAACAGCTACTGCAGGCGGCCTGACCTGAATGTAATTCAGTACACGGAACGGCTGCGGATAACCAACGGATCGCAGACGGTATTACTGAGTTATCTGCCGTTGGCGCCGTTGGGAACAGCAACAACGCCCATCGTGAGCATTGAAGGCCGTTACACGAGACCGCGGCGGGGAGAACTACCAAACGATCCGCTTCTGGAGATTGCGCTGGCGTTTTCGCTGCCGGGGCAGTGGACGGCGATCGATCCCAACTCGGTGGACTTTGACCCGAACACCGGGGAGTTGACGCTGCCGTGGAATGTGCTGGGGCTGCCTTACAACGAGGTAGCAGTAACTTATACGGCGGGCCTGGCGACGATTGCCGACGACGTGAAGATGGCGTGCGCGCAGATCGTGCGGAATGCGCAGTCAACGCCGGCATTGAACGCAAGCAAGACCAAGATCGACACGATGCAGATGGAATATTTTTCGAGTTCGCTGGTGGATGAAACAGTGCAGGCCTGGCTGCGTACCTACGTGGCGGAGAGGCTGGGGTGAGCGATGAGCGATACGGCAGCGCGCAACCCTGCGGGAGCGCCGCGGATGCTGGCCGATGCCCTGCTGCGAAGCGTGACAGGAACGTCGGCCCTTCTGCGGGTGACGGGCGCGAATACGGATAGCAGTCAGTCCGAGGTGGGGCTGGTGGCAACGGCTTTTGCCGAAGTGGTGGTTAGTCCAGTGGTGCTGCGCAAGCTGCGGCCAACCTGGCAAGAGAATGACGAGTCGAAGTGGGAGCTGCTGATTTCCGCGACTGGAATTGAACAGCAGGTAAATGCATTAAGCCTCGCATCGGCTCAGGCTTTGTTTGCGATGACTCTAGCGGTTACCGTGGCGGGACAGGATTACCTGGTTGAGTCAATTGCCGCAAACGAAGCTTTCGGCCAGGTGTATCTTTACCGTTTGCTGTTAAGGGAAGCAAGGCAGCAGGCGGTGTAAAGACAGTGGTCAGTGAATAGTGATCAGTGCAAGGCAGGCGACCGTCATAGGCGCAAAGCTGTAAGCGCGAGGCAAGAGGAGTAGTACTCCATGCAAAATGCGAAAGATTCGTTTTATATGGCACTGCGCACGCGGCTGGCGGCGATTAATCCAGAGCGGACGATCCTGCTGCGCGGGGCATCAAGGCCGGGGATTCTGGCGGAGGAAGCCGAGGCTCCATTCAATCAGTTACCCAACGATGTATTTGTTCTGCGCTGGCTGGGGCTGGGCGTGGATATGGATTTGGGTTCAACGATGGCTGCGGAGCAGTGCGAGATTCTCTATCAGACCAGCGGGACGCAAAGTTTTGGTGGATTAGATCGCGGCCGCTTGCTGAGCGAGATGGACGAAGAACTGGTAGCGATAATGCAGCCCTTCTACACCGCGAAACTCAACTACACGGCGACGCCGCCTGCATCGATGTTGACGAAAGTATTTTGGGACGAGCCGGGGTTTGCGCCAGTAGTAGTTAAGCGGGACCTGCTGAGTCGTTCCGCAAGCGTGATGGTTTACAGCTATCAGGAGCAGGGGGAGTAAATGGCGATGACTTGGTTTTCAGCTCCCGCACCGGTGGCGCGGCGGGTTAGAGCGTACTTTGCGCCGGTGAACCGGACGGCGCAGACTCCTGTGCTCTTTGATCCGGCGGAGCAAGGTGGATTCAGCCTGGATGCCCCGCCGGCCCCGTGGCTCAGCCTGGGATGGATTCAAGGTTTCACACGCAAGCCGATCAGCAAAACCGCGCCGGTGTTGTCGGGGATTCCGGCGAGCCCGTTGGAGCAGGTGCGCGAGACGCTTGAGGCGCAGGTGAGTCTTGAGTTCCTGAGCTGGACAAAACTGACCATGGCGCTGGCCACGGGATCACAGCACATGAACCTGCTGGCCGCCGCAAGCGGGGCTGCTGCGTCGGCCGATGGCGCGACGGCGGCTGCGGCAGTAACCACACTCAGCGGATCAACAGCAACATTCGTCGCTCTGGCGGCGGCGGACGCGGCAAAATTTTCAGCGGGATCGATTATTGCGCTGGACGCTGATTACACAGGGCAGACCGGCTTTGTAGGCACGCCGGTATCGGGCGCGTATGTGCGCCAGGCACTTACCGATGTGAACTACATCCGCCGCGTGACCTTCAATGTGGCGTTGGTCTCACAGGCATCTTCGACTGGACTTACTCTTGCCGAGCCGCTGCCGGGAGGCGCGCCAGCGGCTGGATCGAAGTTGCAGGCGGTAACGGGATTTGTGGATCGCGAAGGCGGAAGTTTCTACCAGGAGTGGTCAGCGCTGTTTGTCATGGAAGGCAGCCAAGGGGAGCGGATCCTTTTCTATTATCCGCGCCTACAGACAATGGCGGGTGCGCAGGAAGCGGCGCTGCCACTGGACGGGAAGAATAAGGGCGGGCTGGCGCGAGTGCTGCTGAAAGGCCAGTTTCTGGCGCTGCCGGTGACCGATGCACTCGATGGGGAACGGGTGGTGTGTTATCGGAGTTTCTTACCGGCGGCACACGCGCTGGTTTAAGTAGGCTCTGATTAAGACCATCTTGTCAGACGAACATTCCCTAAGGGGCTAAAGCATGTGTCGATTTTGCGGCCTTCTTGGCACGGATAAATCCGTGCTTTTTCAAAACACCGACTTAATCTCAACTTCCTTAACAAAGTCAACAAGTCAGCAAGACGGTAGGTCAGCGAGTCACGATGAAGATTACGATCAACGAACAAGACTATACATCCGCACTCGATGCAGCTCGGCCACTTACGATCGAGCGGAAGCTAAATGAGCCATCCTTGTGCCAAATGTGGCTAAGCCTACCAACCAACGGAAACTTAGCAACGCCGCTGCGCAACCAGCCCATAACACTGATGGGCGACGATGGGACTTACTACTTTACGGGTTACATTGCTGTAAGTCCTTTGCCCGAATATGCCGGTTATGCGATGGAGGGTCCGCGCTACCGGATTGCCATCCAGGCTCTGAGTGATGAGCTGTTACTCGACCGGTTACTAATGCCTTCCAGCGCAGGGGCAACGGGCGAAAGCGCCGGGGCGCTGATGGCGGCGCTGGTAACTCACTCCGGAGGCTCCGGGCTATCGGCACAAGGGCTCTCGCTGAGCACGGCGGTGAGTAATTTCTCGCCCGACAAGGGCGCACCATGGAGCAAGAGCGCCGGCCAGGTGGCAAGCATGGCGCGTGCATCGTATCGCGCCATCAATGGATCACTTACAGCCTCCTCGGTGCCTGGCACGGTGCATCCGTTGAACGAAACTAACGGCAACTTGAACCTGGCATCCATGGCCTTCACGGCCAGCGTTAAACGCGCTCTGGCAAACGATGTGACGGTATGCGGCGAGAACGAGCCGGTTGCCTATGTCACCGAATACTTTCTCGGCGACGGAGTTACAACACAGTTTTATCTGACAGCTGATCCGTACTTTCCCGCTACGTCCAAGTCCACCATCATTCACGAGCTCTTCAATGAAGCGCAGATCAACCAGTGCCTATGGGGAGTTACCTGCGGAGTTGGTTATCTCTCGCTGGGCGCGGGCGGACTGGCGATTAATGGCGGCAACGGGATCGACGGGGAGACACTGCTGACCTGGATTGATCCTGTGGAGATGAGTGGAACTCTGCTGCTGGAGGCTGTGGGTGTAACTCTCGCTGCAGGCAGTACAGGGGCGCTGGCCGGCTTCTTCGTTGGCACGGACAAGCAAGCAACGTGCACCGCTGGATTTCAAGCGATGGCTCAGCAAGGCACCGGGGCCGTCACATTGCAGCCACTTATCCAAGGAAGCCCGGTAGGAACGAGTTATGCGATCAATCCGGCGTACCAATATACGCTGCGCGTGAGAGTGCACTGCCCGGAGAATGAACGCGAGCTGGCAATCTATCGCTCCTTTGGAGATAGCGGGCCAATTACGTCCGGAGGGCAGTTGAATGCAGCTCCAGGAAACGTTCAGATGGAGATACAGCAGTTTGTCAACGGAGTAGGCGGGACTCCGGTCACGCTTTATGACGGAGCCATCGCGAGTCTTCCCACCGCTTGCAATGTAGTGGCTGCGAGCAGCATCAATTTGTTCGGAACCATGCGCGCGCTGAATTTAACCAATCTCGGCTCGGGCTGGGTAGTGAGTACGCCGCCAAGCGGAGCGGCCTATACTCGGCGAGTGGGCACGACGGCAGAGGCGGCAGAGTGCCATTTGGAACGCACGGGCCGAGTGGTGTTCTACACCGGGAATACGCCTGTGACAGGCGAACAGATTGCGGTGAGTTATCGCACAGTGGGCAGGGCTGTGGGGCGCGCGGTCAACACTGCCAGCCAGCAGGCGCTTGCGTCGGCCGGAATGCCGACAGAGGCTGCTTGGATTGGCTCCGTGACCAGCCCTGCGGCGCGCAGCTCCGCGGACTGCCGCAATGCAGCGCTAGTAATAGAGCAGGCGGCGGCGAGCGTGAGCGCGCTGTGGAGCGGAACTTATAAGGGAAACAGGTCGAGTTTCGCCGCAGATGTGTGGCCGGGCGATGCGCTTCTACTGAATGCGCCTTCGACAAATGTGGACGCGCAGGTTGTGGTGCGGGCAGTTATAGTGAGTTATAAGGCGAGTTATCCAGACCTGGTGGAGTATGCTATCGCCTTCGCCAACGATTGGGCCGACGATCTAGCGATCAAGACCAGCACGACGGTGCCTACCAATACGTGGCTTCCGGCGCCCATCGCTCCTACTGTGCTGGCCAATCTCAACGGCCTCGCGGTGACTACGCTGAATGGAACTACGGTGGCGATCAATACGGGCGTGACGCCGCCAGCGGGCGGCGGGTTTGAAGTTCGTTTGCGGGACTTTGACTTCATGGCGGGCGAGGATCCGAGCCTGGTGATGCGGTCGACTCAGCCGGCGTTCACGTTTTCTCGCGTCACCGCGAACGACCGTTTCTATATCCGGATGTATGACGGTGCAACGCCGCCTAATTACTCGGAGTTTTCAACGGCGCTGTTCATCAACCTGCCGCTTTGAGAGTTAGTCATCATGGAGTGACCGGTCCCCCTGCGCTGGTCGTGGGTTAGTCTGTGAGCCGAAGTGGAGCACAGTTCAGAGCCACAAGCGGAGAGGAACCGGTCATGAAGGAAAAGGTACGATTTTTGGG
>Ga0302320_10008725_pt1 | contig 21957 bp, 20 predicted proteins | sample Bog_T0_3_FD_202130 | JGI IMG/M metagenome (GOLD analysis project Ga0302320, IMG submission 202130) | Peat permafrost microbial communities from Stordalen Mire near Abisko, Sweden - Bog_T0_3 | ecosystem: Environmental > Terrestrial > Soil > Wetlands > Peat | place: Sweden: Abisko, Stordalen Mire...
TGCGTCCAGGGATTGAAGACGTATGGTCCGCAATCGGCGGTCAAAAGCCGGAAGAAGCGCGCAGAGGAGTGAAGTGGCAACGAAGTAGCTGTTGGTAGACGTACTGGGGCGAGCGGCTAATGCGCCGAACCTTTGGCAGCCCGTTGCGGGACCAACAGAATACAGGCGGCAACGAACACCATGAGCGCCATCGATGCCGTGTACCGGCTGAGCGCCAGGCCGCCCGATGCGATCGGCTTATCGAGAAAATCACCCAATACTGCGCCGAGTGGCCGCGTCAGAATGAAGGCTGCCCAGAACAGCGTCGTTTTGGAAATCGACGTCCATAGGTGAGCGCCCAAAAGAAGCGCAAGCAGGGAGCCAAACAGGAGGGCAGCTCCGGTATATCCGAGGCCGGCAGTATCGGCCGTCCAATCGCCCAGCGCTGTCCCGAGTGTCTGGGACAGCATGATCGTGAACCAATAAAAAATCTCCGCCTTTGGCGAGTTCACGGACTCGATGGCGACCGAGCCCAGTGACCAATGCCAAAGCGCCAGAGAAGCCATGAGCGCTATGAAGAGCAGCGACGCGCCACCGGCATATCCGATGCCTAGAGAGCGGTCCGCAAAGTCCGCGAGCGTCGTGCCGACCATGGTGGTTGTAATGATTGTCACCCAGTACAGAACCGGGTGAAACCGTGCCGCTTTGACCTGCGCGACAACGGCGCTGATGAATAGCACGGCAAATATGGCCGTACCGAGCAGATAGCCCAGCTTCATGGACATCGACACCGCGTCGCCGCCAGTCTCACCCAGCGTCGTAGCGGCGATCTTGATGACCCAGAAGACGATCGTTATCTCGGGGACCTTGCTTGAGGTTTTTTGCGTCGCGTCTCTCATGCTCTGCAGTGGAAAATACAACGAAAAACGCGGCCCCGCCAAGGCGCTGACGCTCGCAGGCTTGAATTTCCGCGCGTGAGCGCAAATGATAGGTCTTCCCCACATTCCAGGTAAGCATACATGGCCACCGGTTGGGCAAAAGAAGGCGCCGTGCAGGAGCAGATCGACGCCACGGTAAAGGACGCCATTAAGCGCGCACAGAGCAGTTTGCCTCAGGGTGCCAGCCTGACTCACTGCGCGGAATGCGGGTCAGAGATTCCACAAGCGCGCCAGGAAGCCATTCCCGGAGTGCGCTTCTGCCTGCCGTGCCAGGAGGCCCGTGATCGCGCCGCGACGCAGTTCACCGGCTATAACCGCCGCGGCAGCAAGGACAGTCAGCTTCGATAATCCATTTGTGGAATATCGCGACGAAGTCTACTTCGACAGCACTCCAGAGAACGAGGCGCCGTTCGCCCCGCAGGAATTCAGCCAGCGCCTGACGCGGCTTCGTCACAAGATGGCGGCGGCGAAGATAGATTTGCTCTATCTCATGGCGCCTGAAAGCATGTACTACCTGTCGGGCTATCAGGCCGAATGGTATCAGGCACAATCGCCGCAGCAATGGCCTGCCAGCTCAGCCATCGCCGTGCATGTCGATCATGATCACTACATTCTGTTCGACAGCGAACGCGAAGCGGTTCTTGGCCGAGTGTTCACGCATTCCGTCGATACGCGCTATTTTCCTCGTACCGCGCTGCGCGGCAGCGCCGACTTCGTCGTGCAGGAACTCAGGCGGGAAGGATGGCTCAAAGGGTCGGTTGGATTGGAGTTCAGGAGCTATCGCCCCAATCGCATCATCAGCCAGCAATTGGAGAGCGCGTTCCTCACGGCCGGCGCCAACGTGTGCGACGGCACTCAATTGCTGCGTGAGGTGCGCTGGGTAAAGTCGGCGGCGGAGGTCGAGTGCCTGAAGCAGGCGGCGAAAATTGCCAATATCGGCATGACCGCAGCCAAAGCAACCATTGGCGCAGGGGTCACGGAGCTCGAGGTTTATGGCGAAATGATCCGGGCCATGGCCCGGGCGGGCGGGGAAAATCCCGGCATAACGACGCCGGTTCTGTCAGGCACCAAAACCAACGCTCTTCACGGGGTGGCGACGCGCCGCAGGATGAAGCAGGGGGAGCTGGTGCTGGTGGATCTTGCGGGCGTCTTCAAACGCTATCACATAAATCTGGCACGAACGTTTCACATCGGAGAGCCGCCCCGGGACGTTCTGGATCTGTGCAATCGGGCCGCGCACTCCATGAACCTTATCAGAGGCATCCTGCGTCCCAATTTGCCCGTGCGGGAGTTCAACGATACCGTGCGCAACTATTTCCAGGCAGAAGGGCTATGGGAGCGCCGCGGCTGGGTCGGAGGGTATGAGATGGGGGCTGCATTTCCACCGGACTGGGTCGGCAACTTCGTTTTCGACCCGCTTTCCGAAACCAATGCAGACAGGGTTTTCGAGCCCGGTACAGCCGTTAACTACGAGAATCAGTTCTTCATGCCGTCGCACCAGGGACAGTATTTCACCATCGAGTCCTTCCTGTTCGAGGTGGATCGGGCGCAGATGCTGGGAGATCTGCCATTCGAGCTGACGGTCATAGATTAGGCACCGGAACCTGGGCGTCCGTATCGCTTGACGGCTTGCGCGGCGCAGCAGCCGTGCTCGTGCTGGTGTTCCACTGGCGCAATCTCTTCTTTGTCAGCTATCACGAAATCGGCGCCCACCGTTGGCTATTCTTTGCGCCCTACAGTCTCACGGCCGGCGGACACGAGGCCGTCATGATTTTCTTCGTCCTTAGTGGCTACCTGATAGGAGGTAGCGTCTATCGTTCGATGGCCAGTAATCAGTGGAGCTGGGCCTCCTATCTGACGCATCGGCTGGTTCGCCTGTGGGTCGTGCTGGTACCGGGTCTGCTGCTGTGTCTGCTTTGGGACATGCTCCTTTACTGGGGAATTGATTCTACCCACAGCTTCCATTTCTCAGATCCGGCGCTACCGAAGACGCTAAGGGAATTGAACACCGATTCGGCCGCGGCTTTCTTCGGCACGTTGTTCTTTCTGCAGAATGTGGTGGTGCCGGCGTTCGGCTCGGACGCAGCACTGTGGAGCCTTGCGAATGAATTCTGGTACTACATCCTCTTCCCGCTGGGAATGCTGTCAATTCTCTCTTCCACTCGACTTCGCACGAGAATACTTACCGCCGGACTCTTTCTGCTGCTGTGCCTCTGGCTGGGCAAGTCGCTACTGGTCCTCTTCCCCGTATGGCTGATGGGCGCCGCCGTGCTTGTCTTGCCTCGCGCGCGCCTCAACAATTCGATCCGCTGGCTGGCGCTGGCTGGCTATGTACCGACCATATTTCTCTGCACTTACCTGAAGGGCCGCCTGCATTTGGGCTCGGATTTCATCATAGGCGGCGCCACTGCGGCCCTTATCTGGACGATGCTGTCGGCTACTCAGCCTGCATCGCGCAGCAGTTTGGTTCCGCGACTGTGCCGCGGCTTCGCACGATTTTCCTATACGCTCTATGTTGTCCATGCCCCATTTCTGCTGTTGTTCGCCAGCCTCCTGGTCGGTACAGCCCTTTGGCAGCCCACATGGCCCGAGATCGGAATCGGCCTTGGCATTCTGGCGCTGACCATCGGTTACGCCTACGGCGTCGCAGCCCTGACGGAGTTTCACACAGATTCCGTGCGCGCCTGGGTCGAGCGACACTTGGGTTTGGAGGTCCACCGCACGCGGCGTACCCAAGGCGCATCAGTACGCGCTATGCTCGCGGCCGCATCCCGCAGCGCGGGATTCGTCGAGGAACAGATCATGAGTGAATCAGTGCTTTCGCGCCTTTCCGCCAGCGGCCGCGTGCCCGAGGACATCCGGCACGCCGCGGCTCAACAACGCAGGTTCGATACCGAGAATACCGAGCACAGCGTTGCCTACCTGATGCTGGACTGCTCGGGCACGACGATGGACCGATATGTCGATGCGCCGGCGATCGTCTTTGTCGAAGTATTCAAGCAGTACGGCCTGGAGATCACGATGCCCGAGGCGCGTGGCCCGATGGGGTTGCGAAAGGATCTGCACATCAGGGCCATTACGCAGATTCCGTCGGTGCGAAAGCGCTTCATCGACAAGTTCGGCCGTGAGCCCGGGCAGAGCGACGTCGATGCCATGTTCGCGGTCTTCGTGCCGACGCAGCTGGCGCTGCTGCGCAATGGCGCCTACCACACGCTGCTTCCGGGAGTCGGCGAGCTCTGCAAGGAATGGCAAAAGCAGGGGATCAAGATTGGCGTCACCACCGGGTTTACACGCCAGATGCTCGATCTCCTGCTCGCCGGCGCGGCCAAGCAGGGCTTCGTTCCTGATACGCACTGTGCGGGCGACGAGGTCGAATTGCCGCGTCCGACCGCCTACATGGTCGTCAAAAATCTGGAGCGCATGGGCGTCTACAACCTCGAGAATGCCCTGCGTCGCACTATCAAGGTAGACGACACCGTATCAGGCGCCGGCGAGGGCGCACCACTGTGCTGGCGCGTCGGCGTATCCAAATGGAGCAACTACGTCGCCGACAGTTGGGATGCCGTGCGCAAAATGAGCGCCGGGGACCTTGCCGCCCGCGAGCAGGCCTCCAAGGCGAAGCTGGTCAGCGAGAGCGGCGCGCACTATGTCATCGATGACCTGCGGGCCCTGCCGGCCGTGATCGCCGATGTCAACCAGCGCCTTGCCAACGGCGAGAGGCCCTGATCAGCTAGATCTTCGGCTTCGCTGTCTTCGCTTGTCTTCCGGCCCAGTCTCCCTGGGCCTCCAGGGAGACGTGGTTCCATTTCTCCCACATCTCGATTCGCCGCGTGTACTCGGCACGGGTCATCGGCAATCCGCTCGACCCGAAAAAGATCCGCAATGGCGGATCCGTGGCGTCGACGACTTTCAGGATGGCCGCACCAGTGGCCTCGGGATCCCCTGGCACATTGCTGCTGCGGAACGCAGCTACCGCCGCGCGCACACCGTCGTAAGCCTGCATTGGGGTCGCACGTTGTGCGGAGGCACCGCCCCAATCAGTGGCATAGCCGCCTGGCTCGACAAGAGTGACCTTGATACCGAAGGTCGCGACCTCAGCGGCCAGAGCCTGACTGAATCCTTCGAGGCCCCACTTGGAGGCATGATAGAGACCCACTGTCGGAAAGGCATTGACGCCGCCGATTGAGGAGACCTGGATGATGTGGCCAGATCGTTGGGCCCGCATAATCGGCAGGGCTGCCTGAGTCACCCAAAGCGCGCCGAACAGATTCGTCTCCATCTGTGCCCGGGCTTCCGCCTCGCTGATTTCCTCAATGGCGCCGAACAGTCCATAGCCGGCATTGTTGACGAGGACGTCGAGCCGCCCAAAGCGGGCATGTGCTTCCTTGATGGCCGCAGCGACCGCATGCCTGTCGGTCACATCGAGACTGATAGCCGCTACCTTGTCCGCGTAGCGCTCGACCAGCGGAGCCAGGCTGCCGAGGTTCCGGGCCGTGGCCGCAACCTGATCGCCGCGCCCCAGCGCCGCCTCCGCCCAGACACGACCGAAACCCTTCGATGTACCGGTAATAAACCAGACTTTACCTGCCATCCCGATTACTCCTTATACCAGGCGAGATTTGATACCACAGAATCGGGTGCACGCACGAGCGGTTATGGACTCATAACCGAAGGGCACGATGCCCGGGGGCACCGACCCCGTATCATGTCCAGTCCATGAGTGGCATGAACCCGAAATCAGCGTTTAAAGCGGCTTTCAAGCGCTGGCTCAAATGGGAGGAGGCTCCGCCCATAGACGGCCTGGTGCTGGCCTCGATCAATCGGGCGTTCGAGGCACTCCCGGCGCAGCGGCGCATCGAACAGGCGATGGAGCTGCTTCCGGGCGCCTATGTCCTCACATCGAGCTTCGGCGCGCAGGCGGCCGTGATGCTGCATCTGGTCACGCGCGTGCTGCCCGATATTCCCGTCGTACTCATCGACACGGGCTATCTCTTTCCGGAGACCTACCGTTTCGCCGATGAGCTTACCGAGATGCTGAAACTCAATCTCAAGGTTCATCGCTCCGACTCCTCGCCGGCGTGGCAGGAGACACGATTTGGAAAATTATGGAATCAGGGCCTCGAGGGGATCGAGCAATACAATCGCATCAATAAGCGCGAGCCGATGGACCGTGCGCTGCGTGATCTCGGCGCCGGAACCTGGTTCTCCGGTCTGCGCCGCGCGCAGGCTTCGACGCGTGCCGGCACGGCTCCCATCGAATTCAAGCGCGGCCGCTACAAAGTGCATCCGCTGCTGGACTGGACGGATCGGGATGTCGGCCGTTACCTGAAGGACAATAAACTGCCCTATCACCCGCTGTGGGAGAAGGGCTATCCCTCGATCGGTGACTGGCACACCACGCGATCGCTCGCCGAAGCCGGAAGCGAGGAGGGCGTGCGGTTCTTTGGACTCAAGCGCGAGTGTGGGCTGCACGAGGACTGATCCCGTGCCAGGCGAGGCGGTGCCGTCAACCGCTGAAGAACATTCGTTGGCTCACCAACGCGAGCATGATGGCAATCAAAGTCCGTGTGAGCATCGCAGGCAGCCTGATTACAAGGCGGGATGCGATCAGGACACCCGGAACCGATCCCATTAGAAGGCAGGCCAGAATCGACAGGTTCACGTGACCCATCGTCGCGTGACCGAGCGCCGCCAGCAAGGTCACGGGAAGCGCGTGCGCGATATCCGTTGCGACCAGGCGATCGGGAGTGAGTCGAAGCGGGTATAGATACAGGAGTGCCACCGCGCCGAGCGCGCCGGCGCCCACCGAGGTGAGCGTGACTCCGACGCCGACTAATAAGCCTGTGATGATGGTCAGCGGCAGTTTATAGCGCTCCGCGCGCTCGAGCCACGCGCCGGTCACTTTGATGCCCCATCGGTGCAATAAACCTTGCAGCAGCAGACCCGCCGCAGTCAGTCCCAGTATCACTGCCAGGCACTGCATGACCAGGTGGTTCTGCACATCGGGTGCTCGGCGCAGCAACCAGAACGCAACCAGCACGCCGGCAGCTCCTGGGAGGCTTCCAAGCGCCAGGCGGCCAACGATGCGCCAATCGACCCGTCGGCTATAGCCAAAGGAAGCGGTCGCGGCCAATTTCGTAGTCGCCGAGAACATGAGATCGGTCCCCACGGCGACCACCGGCGATTGACCAAAGATCAGCACCAGGATCGGGGTCATGAGTGCGCCGCCGCCGACGCCCGTGAGCCCGACCATGACACCGACGAATAAGCCGGCCGCGACGTAGAGTAACGGGTCCCCCATGCAGACAGGAGTCTACGCAGAATTGCCGGCAATTCCGGTTATGGACTCATGCGCGCTGCGTCGGGGTACCATGCGATATGTCGCAATCGAATCCAACAGTGCTGGTGGTCGGCGCCGGTCAGGGGCTCAGTGCCGCTCTGACGCGGCGTTTCAGAAGTTCCGGTGCCAACGTTGCCATCGCTTCCCGCTCCAGGGAGAAGCTTGAGTCGCTCGCGGAGGAGACCGGGGCCCGTGCCTTTGCCTGTGACGCTTCGCAACCATCCGCGGTCAGCAAGCTCTTCGCCGACGTCGAGGGGCAGGTGGGCACTCCGGATGTGGTGATCTACAACCCCAGCGGCCGTGTGCGCGGCTCGTTCGTGGATCTTGATCCGATCGAAGTCGAGCGAAGTCTGGCAGTCACCGCCTTTGGGGGCTTCCTGGTCAGTCAGGCCGCAGCGCAGCGTATGGTGCCTCGTGGGCGAGGCGTCATCCTGCTCACCGGTGCGTCCGCAAGCGTGAAGGGCTACGCGAAGTCAGCGCCCTTCGCGATGGGCAAGTTCGCGCTGCGCGGTCTGGCTCAAAGCATGGCGCGCGAACTATCGCCAATGGGCATTCACGTCGCCCATGTCGTGATCGACGGAGCCATCCGCCCACCCGGATTGGCAAGTGACCCGGCGAAACCGGATGCCCAGCTCGAACCCGACGCCATCGCGGATACTTACTTCTATCTCGCCCAGCAGCCCAGGAGTGCCTGGACTTGGGAGATTGAGGTCAGGCCATGGGTCGAGCGCTTCTGAAAGGATTGCCCGGCGCCGGCAAAACTGCACCCTTTAGTGAAAATACGACTCATTCGCGACAGCCGTGGCTTACACGTCAAGCGACAGCTACGCGAAGGTGACTGACACTTCGCCGAGGACTCCGAAGTCGCCGCGAAGACGGTCACCTGGGTTGATTGGCAATGGAGTCAGGCAGGTGCCCGTCGTCACGATTTCCCCCGCTCGCAGCGTTGCCCCGTACTGCGACAACTCGTTTGCCAGCCACGCAAGCGCGATGCGGGGATCCCCCAGGGCATTGCCGCCAATCCCTGATCGGGGAGGGCGGTCGCCAACGTACCCCCAGACCTCGTGTGTTGCCAGATCCAGGGAGCGCCACAGCGGCGGACACGCGGCTCCCAGCAGGAAGTCATGTGCGCAGGCGTTGTCGGCAATGAGCGCAGCGGCCCCCGCGCGCTCGAATGCAGCCAGCCGGGAATCCGGCATCTCGATGGCCGGATGCAGCGTTGCGACCCGCTGCATGACCTCCGCCACCGTGTAAGGGCTGGCTCTTGGGCAGAGGTCCTCACTCATCCTGAATGCGAACTCCAATTCGGCCACGCGCATCAGATTGCCCTGCAGCCGACATTCGCCGCCATTGCCGATTACGCGCTCGGCGAGAATACGTCCCGCCAGCGGTCCATCGACGTTGATGTGAGCCTGTCCGGCGGCACTGGTGGCGGCAATCTTCCAGCCAAATAAAGGGGAACTGCTGTGGCGCTCTATAAGGGCCTGAATTGCATAGCCGTCGGCGCGAGTGACCGGCCGCAGCTGCGCGGGCAATTGATCGAGGCGTCGGCCAGCAACCCAGAGATCGTGGAGCAGGTCGCTGGCGGCCTGCGACACATCGGCAGAAATCTCCACAACGGCGATAGCGGGAATTCAGCTCACTGCAGCGCCGCGAACACTTTTGAGACTATCGCGCTCGCGGCCGCTGCGGGATTCTGCCTGATGGCGCGCTCCTCTTCGCCGATCATAAGAAAAAGACCATCCAGCGCCTTATCGGTAACGTACTGCTCGATGTTTCCAGCATCTCCCTTGATGAGGCCAAATTTCACCCCTTCGCCGGCAAACTGATTGTACTTTTGCGCCAGTCCCACCCGATCGGTCGCCTGTTTGACGATCGGCAGAAATTTCACCGCCAGCGGTGCGGCGGTCTTATTGCGGAAGAACTGTGTCACCGAATTGTCGCCGCCCGTGAGTATTCCTTTGGCGTCCGCCACGGTCATCGTCTTGACGGCGTTGGTGAGCAGCAATTTGGCCTGGGGCACCGCTTGCTCGGCAGCCTTGTTCATCGCGACTTCGAGCTCATCCGCGTCCTTGCCGGCGCCGAGCATGCGCATACCCTTGGCAACTTCATCGAGCGCAGGGGGCAAGGGAATCTTGACCTTCGGATTGTTGAGGAACCCACCGGGCACGCCGAGCTTCGATACGGCCGAGGCCGCACCTTGAGTCAGCGCTCCCTTGATGCCGCGCGCCGCGTCATCATTGGAGAGGTCGGCGAGGCCTGAGGCAACGGCGGCTCCGGCGAGTAGACCGCTGAATAGCACGCCAACAGTAAGCGCGCGAGCGGGTGACAATTTCATATGAACGTCCTTGTTCTATTGTTTGGCGCCCATTATATCCCGTCGACCTGCTATTGAAGGCTGCGACATCCTTTCGGCAGCTGCACACAGCTGGTTTCCACGGTCAGGATCGGATCGGTCAATGAACCCAGATTGGGCGGCAGTCTTACCCGCACTTCAATCAGAGAATTCGCATCGTCAACCAGATTCAGGATGGTCAAGCCCCTGATCGGCAAGTTGGACATGTCGAGCATGCCGTCGGTGCCGATTCCCGCACGGTTCGCAGGAGTCGTGTATTCCACAAATCGATCGCTCAGGTATTGCAGCTGGTCATCCGGATAAGACTCCGGGTCGAATGCCGAATCCGAAATCAGATGCTCCTGCCTGACTCGCGCAACGAACTCGCTCCCGACCACTGAAAAGAGTTGCGAAGCGACTACGGCAACGCGAACCCGTCCGGAGCTTTCCCCATCCCAGGTCGCTATCGTGACCGCGGGCCCACCGATACTCGGCAGGGGAAAGTATGGCGGCGGAATGGGCTTCGGCGTCACCGCCAGAAAGCTTCCGTTCGAGCCATTCCACGCCCGGCAGTACCAGCCCCTGGGGGCAAATATCCCCGTTCCATGCTCGGCCTTGTAGTAGGCCATCTGGTCGGCAATGGATTGCTCGACCGGGACGAGCACCGACGCTCCCTTCTGCGTCTGCGACGAGTCCACCTGGTCGTTGCCGACGCAGTTGATGGTGGGCGCGCGCGGCTGGCTCGGCGCAGTGGCTGCCGAAACTGTGCCTGATGCCGCAATCGACCAGGCGAGGCCGAGGCAGACGCGCAGGTATGTTCTTGAGGCTCGAATCACGGATGAAACGCTCAGTTGTGAGTGCTGGGTAATTGAGATTAGCGCATAGATCGGTACGCTCAGCTCAGTTGGTCTCTCATCGAACCCGACGCACCGGCTTTGGTGCCAGAAGGAATATTGCATTGCAGCAAGACGCCGCGATAGGACTGCCCTGCCCGAACTGCCAAAAACCAATGCAGGCGGAGTCCCTGGAAAAGCACGATCAGGGGAGAATGCAGCTCGATCTGTGCTTTGCATGCGCTGGTATCTGGTTCGATCACCTCGAAAGCGTGCAACTCGCACCCGCTGCCGTCATCGAGCTATTCAAGCAGATCTATGCCCATCGCGACGATGCGCCTCGCCCGCAAGAGAGCCGGCAGGCCTGTCCGCGCTGCCGCGACACGCTGGTGCTGAGTTTTGACGTCAGCAAAACCGGCCGGTTCTCGTATTTCAGGTGCCCGCGTGGCGATGGACGGTTCACACCTTTCTTCCAGTTCCTGCGCGAAAAACAATTCGTCCGCAACCTCACAGAGATGGAGCTCCGGCGTGTCCGCTCCCAGGTTCGTCAGATCCGCTGCTCGGAGTGCGGTGCGCCCATCGATCTGGAACACGACAGTGTGTGCAAATACTGTCGCGCCCCCGTCTCTTTTCTGGACGCCGAGGCCGTGGAAAAGGCGGTGCGCATGTGGTCGTCGGCTGCGGAACATCGCCACCTTGCCCCGACAGCTGCGGCGCTGGGAGACACGTTACAGCACATGCAGGTCGATCAGCGCGATAAAGCCGCCGCGCCGGGCGCGCGTCTCGGCAACGGACTGCTGCTGGACAGTAGAAACGCTCTCAATTCCGGCGCCGCGGTCGACGGGCTGGATCTGGTTGCGCTGGGCATTCACGCCATCGGCCGCCTGTTCGACCGATAAGGCATCGAATTTCGTTGCGGGGAACAAAACTCCCGCTCCAAAGGCCGCACTAACTCTTTAGCGGATCCGCGCGTCGGACGGAAATTTTTTCAAAGTTGCCAAATGGCGACGCAATTACTTTCTCGTCCCAAATGCGGTGTGGTCTGACAGCCACGGTGCGGCAGGTGTGTGATATACCAAGTCCAGATTGGACGGATGTAACGGAACGCATGAACTCCTCCCAGGAATCCGACGGCGCGGACGCTGGCGACAACACTGCGAGCACTCCTCCACTCAGTAGAGCAGGGCGCACAGGCGACCTGCGGGGGTTGTCATCGCACTCTTTGGATGCCGATGTTGCAAGCGGCTCCGTATTGCGAACGCGCTACGTCCTCGACAGGGTCGTCGGCCGCGGCGGATCCTCACTGGTTTTTCGCGCCAGCGATCTGCATCGCGCACTGCCTCTCGAAACGAGCCCGCATTTTGTAGCCGTTAAATTGCTGCACGCCGAGTTCCGCGACGACCCGCAGGCGCTGTTGCGCCTGCGTCGCGAATTCAGGCAGACGCAGCGCCTCTCGCATCCGCGCGTGGTTCGTGTGTTCGATCTGGACTGCGACGGTGACATCTGGTTCATGACGATGGAGCTGCTTACGGGCCAGACAGTAAAGACCTGGATGCAGACGGCCCGCGATCCCCAGGACGCGTTGAAGATCATCTATGACTGCTGCGAGGCTCTCGAGCATGCCCATTCGCTTGGAATCGTGCACGGAGACCTCAAACCGACCAACGTCGTGGTGGGCGAGGATGGCAACGTCACGCTCATCGATTTCGGCTCGGCAGCCAATCCCGACGGGGCGGTCGGTTTGCCGCCAGGACCCACGGCAGCGACTACAGCCCTTTACGCCAGCCCGCAGGCGCTGGCGGGGAAAAGCGCAGAGATCAGCGACGACATCTTCAGTCTTGCCTGCCTGAGCTACGGACTTCTCAGCGGCGGGCGGCATCCCTTTGGGAGGCGCCCATCGCTCGAGGATGGTCGCGCCAAAGTAGCGCCAACCTACCTTAGCGCCATTCCACGCGAGCTTTTTGAAATCATCGAGCGGGGCCTGGCGGTTGAACCCCATCGACGACCGGCGTCGGCGTACCAGTTTCGGCGCCAACTGACCGAGGCGGCCGGGCGCATCGCGGCCGCATCTGCCCGTGCCGCGACCACCGAGCAGGTGCACCAGGAAGTTCTGTATCCAGATTTTCAGCACCACGATGTGCTCGCGGTTCACCATGTCCCACCGGACCTCGTCGTGGCGCGAAACGTGACGCGGCGTGCTATTTCCCTGGCGAATGTGATCATGCTGACAATCGTCACCCTGAGCGCAGTCGCATTATTCCGCATCGGCACAAACCGACCGGTGATGAAGCTCGCGACGACAGCCGACGCGACCGTTGCCGGCCCGGTCACTGGCTCCGCCGCCGCACCAATTGCCACCGCCGCGGACAGGCCTGGCAGCGGCCCTGCAATCAAGGTGGGGTCACCGACTCCCGACAACGGCGTCATCTCCTTCGAGGCGGCCAGCGTTCTCGCGAGCCCCACTCAGACACTGGTTGCGGTACCGGTCAGGAGACTGCGTTCCACGCGTTCCGTCGGCGCATTCATCTGGCGGGTCGAAGGCGGATCTGCACAGCCCGGAACCGACTTTGGACCGACGCGGCCCGAGCTCGTCAGATTCAACCGGGGGGAATCCGTTCGAACCTTGTTCATTCCTCTGGTCGGTGGGCGCGCATTATCGCAGCCGGCACACGCGCGCACCTTCTCCGTGGTCCTCGAACCAGTCGCGGGCGGTCCTGAATTGGGTCGTATCAGACGAACCACGGTCACGATCGACCCGCCACCGGAAGCCATTGCGAGCGCCGCCTACCAGGTCCGTGCGGTGGATCGGAGAGGCGGAGCGAGTCCGCAGTCAAGCGAGTAGCCCGCCTTAGACGGGCCCGTTCAAAGCCTGGGGACCGAAGGGTCCTTGTCGTGCGCGACAGATTTGCTCGCGGAACTTGCGCCAGCCTGCATCAGCTGCGCCGCCATCGTTGCGCCCTCGAATCCGATCGCAGGGCTATAGGCGGTCACTGTGAAGCGCGCGACCAGGCGATCCTTTAGCGGCGCGTCCGGGTTCGACGCGGCGTCATCTTCGGTGATGATCGCGACTCCACAGTGATCGATCTGGTACCGAAACTCTTCGGTGGACGTCTTCAATGCGGGATTGGAGCGGGTGCGCGCATCGGATCCGATCTTTCCGAGTCCTCCAAATATGTCGCGACGACTGCAACCATCTCCGCTCAGCACGCTGCCATCGCTCTGCACGCGCCAGGTCGGCGATGGCGGCAGTTCATCGGCTTTGCCATAGCCACGATACTTCGCCACAAGGCCATTGCCGAGCACAGTCGCGTGAATCGCCGTGGAGGCGGAATACGCCGTCGAATGGACAATCGCCAGGACCCGCTCCTTGCCCGGCACTGGCGTAAACAGCACCTCGAATGACTCGCCGTCCCCGCCTGCGCTGTCACCCGCCGCAGGACCCGCAGCGGTACCAGCCGCGGCTGTCCACGCGGCGATGACATTCACGTAATGGCTGCCATTGGACCCGTGGTCGACCAGCGATTCGGTCGATTCGTAGTAGTCGGAAAGCATCCTGGACTTGAGCACTGCTCGCACCTGATCGGGCGACATGCCAAGCCTCACTCCGGCCACGTCCACTCGGTCTGGCGGCGCCGGCGCGGCAGGCACCCCCGCGACTGCAGCAGGCGCAGCGGGTGCGGCGGGTGCGGCGGGTGCGGAAGGCGTGGGCTGGGGCGTGGGCTGGGGCGTGGGCTGGGGCACATTCTTGACACTGATATTGAGCACGTATCCCGTGGTCACCAGCACGCCAAGCTGTTCGGCCTTCACACAGCTCAGCGGAGCAACGCCGCTACTGTTGAGACCTGTCATGCCATCCGGTCGCACGAAGGTTTCGCCGCCCACGGCGTTGAGCTGGCCCTTGCCCGTCTTGACGTTGACCAGGCAATAAAATCGATGCATGTCCGGCGGCGTACCGACATCGAAATGGCCGCGCACGACTTCCTTTTTAAAATCCTCGCTGAAAGCTTGTCTGGCCGAGGAGAAATAGTCGCCGGTTGCGAGGGAGGACTGCAGGTCGGTAGCAGCGGGGCTGCCCGCCGCCGAATCGTCCGCCCCCGCGGACGGGTCACTCAGCGCATCGGCGCCAATGAGCAGCAAAAGGGCCGCGAGGCACGCGTTCGATCCGTACCGGATCCGTGGCGAGGTGCGCAAGAGATCCCCCAGGTGGTTTTGCTTCGACTATTGTTCCCCGGGATTCTAGCCACCTGCAGGCTATTGCGCACGCCTGGCCCACTACGAATGCCGAAATTGCGCCAAGTACGCAGGCACCGGCGTACCTGCCGTGAGACGCGGGTCGGGCACGGGCGGCTTCGCTTCCAGAGCCAATGGAAGCACGCCGGCCCAGCCGCTGCGTGCATAGTCCTCCTCATCGTCCTTGGGCGGCCCGCGGCGAACTTTCGCCGATGCCTCCTCGATCGAAAACTCGAGCACCGACGTCGCCGACAATTCCTGGCGCGTAGGGCCGCGGACATCGTCCCATCGTCCCGCCAGCAGGTGCTCGGAGATCACACGCAGGGCCCGGGTCTTCTGGCCGGGTTGCGTAATGGCGCGCGCGGTTCCCAGGGCAACCACCGAGCGATAGTTGATGGAGTGGTGAAAGGCGGAGCGCGCCAGAACGAGACCATCGACGATGGTGGCGGTCACACAGGCCGGCATGCCCTTATCGAGCGTACCGAGCATGCGGCTGGCCGCGGAGCCGTGCAGATAAAGCGTGTCCCCGTCACGGCCGAAGAGGGTCGGAATGACGAAGGGCTGCCGATCCACGCAGAAGCCGACGTGGGCCAGGAATGCTGCATCCAGCACCGCATGCACCACCTCCGGGGCATGTGATCCGCGTTCAGGCAACCTTTGCAGCTGTGTCCGCTCGGTCGGTTTCATCGATGCTCCCAGAAGGTTTTTCTATCCATTGCGCGCGAGTTTGTCGCATGATGTGGCCACTTAAAAGGACCACTTTTCTTGCAGTTTTTAATACCACTTGCTTCGGCGGGTGAACCGCTTTTCAAGCGCATCTATACCGGCCTGCGGACGAGCATTCTCTCGGGGGCGCTGCCATCGCGCGGGAAGCTTCCATCGACTCGGGAGCTGGCCGCGCAACTCGGGGTTTCGCGCACGGTGGTGGTACTGGCCTACGAACAGTTGCTGGCCGAGGGCTTCGTATCCGGCCGCGTTGGATCGGGAACCTACGTTGCACACGGCATCGGCCGCATGTATGGCACGCGAGCCGAGAAGCCGATCGATCTGAAGTTGGCCTACTACGGCTCAGCGGCGGAGCAGGCGACTGCGCGCGTGAGCGTACGCTCGCGGCGGCGTCCGGCGCTCCCCTATGACTTTGCCTACGCCGGCTGTGACGCTGAAGCCTTTCCACTGCAGGCGTGGAATCGGATACTACTGCGTTGTGCGCGCAAGACGCCTATGTCGGAACTCGACTACGGACTCGCCGCCGGCAATCTGGCCTTGCGTCAGGCCATCTGCACGCACCTGCGGCGATCCCGAGCCGTGCAATGCGATCCATCGCGAATCATCGTGGTCAATGGCTCGCAGCAGGCACTGGATCTGATCACCCGTATCCTGATTGAGCGCGGCGATGCGGTAGCTATCGAGGATCCTGCATATCAGGGCACCTCGGAGGTTCTGCGAACCGCTGGCGCCCGGTTGCTGCCGGTCCCCGTCGACCGCCAGGGTCTCGATCCTGATCGGCTGCCCGCCAGCGCGCGCGCGGTATTCGTGACACCCTCCCACCAGTTCCCGACAGGCGCTACTTTATCGTTGGAACGCCGAATCGCCTTGCTCGATTGGGCGCGACGGAGAAACGCGGTCGTAGTCGAGGACGACTACGACGGCGAGTTTCGCTATGAAGGCCAGCCGCTCGAATCGTTGCAGGGCCTTGATCCGGATTCGCGCGTGGTCTATATCGGCACATTTTCGCGCACCGTATTTTCATCGCTGCGTATCGGTTATCTGGTGGCGCCATCAATCCTCGTGCCCGCTCTGACGGCGGCCAAGTGGTTGTGCGATCGGCACACGCCCAACCTCGAGCAGCAAACACTCGCCGAGTTCATCGCGAACGGCGCCTATGGACGACATCTGCGACGCGTGCAGCGAGGAAATGCCGTTCGCCGGCGCACGTTGCTGGATGCGGTCGATAAATACCTGGGCAATCGCGTCGAGCTGACGGGCGACGGCGCCGGAGCACACGTGGCGCTTTGGCCGCGTCGGCGAGTGTCCGAAGAAAGCGTCGTCGCGCGGGCAAAACTGCGGGGAGTGGGTGTATATGGGCTGGCAACTTACTATTTGCAGCGACCGCCGAGACCGGGATTCATGCTCGGCTATTCACGCCTGACCGACGGCCAGATCCACGAGGGTATTTGCCGCCTGGCCCAGTTGCTCTGACGCACCAGCGCCCAATTATGACTTCGATGTCGCTGCTGGACGTCCCGTGTGGTAGCGAATGGTGGAAGATGCCCCTGCATCGACCTTGATCTTGAAGACAAGCTTGCCGTCGCGCTTCAGAACTTCATGATCGGCTGCGATGAGCTCATCGCCATCGGGGACTCGCAGCGCAAGCTCCAGATTGGCAACAGCAGGCCTGGCGTTGCGAATATCGATGCGACTCATCTCGCTGTCCCGGACGGCGCTGATATGCAGGTTGGAACTGGCGCCGACATCGAATTCGACTTCCTCATCGGTGGCGATATCCCGCAAAGATGTCTCATTCAGCAGCAGCTGGGTATTGGCACGCACTGCAAAGCTGTCCACGCGGCCGGAGGGCAGCGGCAATCCAAGATGATGAGCCGGATCATTTCTGGTTCGCACCATTCGACGCACTGGGATCGTGTCCAGTGTCCGATTGGCCGGTACATCGGCGCCGTCAAATATCTCGATGGGCACGTCTGACCGATCGAGCAGACGCACTTGCTTGGCCTGCAGGCTGGCGACCGTGGTTCGCTCGGGCACCCGATATAGCTTCAGGTCTCCGAGTTGTTCCTCCTCCACCAATCTGGCGGCGCTCGACATCCCGGCTGCCGGCGCAGCGACGCTCCTGTCCGAGGAGGGCGTATCCTTGAGCAGATAGCGGACTCCCGGTGATCTGAACGCCGTGACTGCAACGGTCTCGTCGATATCGCTGGTGGTGCCGGCGGGCCAGCATTCAGCGAGGATGGGGCGCCCCATATCGATGGCTTCATCGGCCCCGGAAACGTGGTTGACGCGACCCGCCACGACTTGGGTGTGCGCAGCAGGGAAGCTGGCGGAGTTGCTGTTTGCGAGCGTCACCCATGCGCCCAGATTCATGGTGCCGCGATCCGGAGCGATGACTGCCGCATAGTTGACTGCCCAGTCGAATCCGCGCGCCAGATACGACAGCTTAACCACAGCATCAATGCGCTTGGGGGAACTTATCAGCGCCGAGAGGGTTGGTGTGGATCCAAGATCGGTATTCGATTCGAATTGGAAGAACTCGGACAATCCGGAACAGTGCAATGCCTCCACGCCGTCGGCACTTTCGAATACGACACCGCCGTCTGGACCTGACCTGATCCGCCCCGTGAGGCTTGAGCCGCGGCCTGACCGCAGATCGGTTCGAACGAGTTCCAGCTGCCGACCGACCGCGCGCGCTACCAGCGCGGCGGGGCTCAACACCTGTGCGTCACGATTCTTTTCGATCAGGTCTGCGGGGAGCCCGGTCAGAATGGCACTTGCCGATTCGATTCCATCGGCCACACCCGCAAAGCGGATGCGGCTCTCTCCAGCCGGAATCGAAACAGTGCGCGCCTCGCTGATGAGCGCGAACCCATTGAGCTGATTCAGGGTGATCGATCCGGATGCGCGCCCGGGAGCACGATAGATCGTCACCGAGATGTCCGTCGGAGTACCTGCAAGCACATCAGCCGCATCGGTCTGCCATGGCAGCATACAAATCGCTGGTCCGATCGCAAACAGGAACCGGGTGATCAGCGTCCGACTCATCGCTGCGGTCTAGAATCGCGTCCCGAAAGACGCCGTGACCTCGGACTTGCCATTGGCGGGGACGATGACATCCCACTCGGCCGCTTCGGCGCTGTGTCGAATGCTCTTCTGGCTCTCAGTCTTGACGGTAGCGTCACCCCAGAGCCCGGACTGGAGCAGCGCCACCGTAACGGGCTGAGGCAATGCGTTGGTAAGCGTGTAGCGCATGTCAGTCTGCCAATCGTTCTTGGCGAGCAGGGATCGTTTAACGACCGTGGACTGGATCTTCACGTCAAAGGCATCACCAGTCGCCAGCGACAGTGTCGATCCCATGGGCGTGTGATCTATCCTGCTCTCGCCGATGAATTGCGGCTCGCCACGCTTGTCGCGTAAGTAGAACCGCAGGATGCCCGCGGGCAATTGATCGCCGAGGCCCGCGTGCGCACTGGTCGAGAACCGGTACACCGATTTGGCACTCTGCGGAGTATCCGCGGTTCCCAGCCACGGATTGTCGTATTCGTAACCGTGCGTTGCCGGAACGTCGTGCACGTCCAGGAAACTCACCTGCTTGGTCTGCAGGTTGGCAATCGTTGTCGGTTCTGCCAGGGGGTAGAGGTAGTAGTCGCCCAGGCGTTCGCGCGTGCCACTCTCCGTCCCGGGCTGCGCGAGCGTCGCTCGCCTGGGTCGCGACACCCAGCTGCTGGTGGGATCTGCCAGCGAAGGCGAGCCTGCGACGAGCAGGGTTTTCGCATCGACGTAGGTGGTGCCGCTCGTGTTCGTGAGTGTCACCCAACCCTGGACGTCGATCTTCGAGTCAGCCTCGTTGAACAGCGCCACGTAATCGGCGCGCCACCCCAGTCCCGGGGTCAGGTAGCTTAAAGTGGCCGCCCGCGGGCCACGGTGCGCGCTGTCGACAGTTACGGAGAGAGTCGGTCTCGCGCGCAGATTGTCGGGTACCTTGTCGAAAATCACCCGCACCGGCAGACCATCGTCGCGCAGCACTTCGATGCGCTCGCCTATCTTGAGCACCACACCGCCATTGGTTGCCAGTACCAGCGCTTTCTCGCGCGTCTCGGCTCCGGTACCAGGAGTGACTCGAACGAGGGTGATCTCCTGCCCGACCGCCTTTTCCATGAGTTTTGCGGGTGTCAGGAGGTCGAAGTCGAAATTCTGTTCGACGATCGTAAGATCGTTGGCCGCCAGCGAGACGGTTTCCGGGCGAATCTGCGCGGAGACATTCTGAAATTCGATGCGCTGCCGGCCGCCCGCGACATCGATGGTCCGGTGGTCCTGAACGAGCGCCAGATTGTCGCCGTAGATCGTAAGCGAGATGCCCGGCTCGTCGGCACGCGCGACGCAGGGAACGATGCCATACAGGACCAAACAGGCCAGAAGTACCGGTGCGCGCATGAGTGCTTTCCTCGGCAGACTGCAATCAGTGTGGGCGCAGAGGCGACACAGGCGCAAGGCCCACCCCGCCGCGATATCAGACCATGGCAAGAGTGAGTACGAATTCCACGCCATCCTCGACATCGTTGATAGCCTCGACTGTGCCTCCCATCTTGGCCATGTAGGTCTTTGCGACGTATAGGTCCTGGCCACGATGGCCCTGAATATCGCTGGCGTGCTCATCCGAGACCCCATATTCAAAGATTTTGCCGAAAATCTCCGGTTCAATCGGCGGCCCGACATTGTGAATGCGCACCTCGGCCGCGTCGCCCACACGCCGCTGGGCGTCCAGCCAATGGCAAGTTGGCGCGAGCTGTGGGTGTTCCGACAGACGAGGACCGGCTGGAGCATCGATGTACTGCCACCCGGCACCGATGAACCCGATCTCGGCTACATCGATTCGGCCGGCTGGGTGCCGGCCTCGCGGCAGTTGCTCATCGTGCGTGAAGTGCGTACGGGAGATGGTTTCCGGCGCCGTTTCGAATTCATGAATCTCGACACACTGCTGGTCCAGAGATGGGCGAGCACGCCGGATTTGCTGCGCAACTTCGCGCGCTGGCAGGACCCGCTCTGGCGCAGCACGACCGTCGCGCTGCGATGATGGCTAGAAATGGCCGGCCTGCGGCATTCCAGGCGGTACATGGCAGGTCTCGCAGCCCGTCGTCGGACCGTGATGTTCGAATTTCGCGGGCGGATCGCGATGGCACCCCAGGCAGAAGTCGTGAAAGCGCGCCTCGGCACCGACCAGAATCGCGGGTCGACGGCTGCGGTGACAGCTGATGCAGGCATCGCTGCCAGTCCGATCGGTGAAGTTGTGATGGCACTCGACACAGTTGACTTCGCGGTGTTTGTCGTGAGGAAAGTCTATCGCCAGCCCGACCGTGCGCCGGACTATCGGCTCGCGCAATGTCAACAACGTATGCCCCATCGTCAATGGAAGAAGGACGAGCACCGCCGCGCCGATGCAGCCAACCACCATTCGCGAATGGCGGCCGAATGCCAGCGCACTGATGAAGCCCGGCGTTCGATTTTCCGATTCCGGGCGGGCTCGTGCGCGCAGCAGAGCGCTCAAGGCCAGGACCGACACCAATACATAGGCCGCAGCGGCTATGCGGCCGTGGAAGTATCGCCCCGTGGTGAGAATGTGGATCGCAAGGGCCGGTGTCAGTACGCATGTCATGCCGACGTGCATGAGCTGAAACCTGCGATGCTGCGCATAGAGTCGCTGGCGGACGGACGGCAGTGAAAGTACCGTCAGCGCCAGCAGCAGCATGAGCGCCAGAATGCCAAGCCACTCATAAATGGGTGCCGTCGGCTTGAGGTGCTCGAACACTCGCCGATCGAACATCAGCAGCAACCCGACGTGCATCAGCGCGGCCGCGAGCGCTATCCAGCCGATCAATTCATGCCTTTTCAGGGATAACGTGCGCGACCAGGGCATTCGCGGCCGCACGGCAATCAGGCACAGCAACAGGCAGCACGCGGCCGCGACCAATCCCAGCGCTTGCGCAGTCTCCCACCCCGCGTGAATTCGAGTCGCGGTATGCTCCATGACTTATTTTATGCGAGCAAGGCCAGGGCGCCGCAGTTGTCTATGAGATTCAAATTCCTGACGCTCGCCGCGGCAATGATCCTCTCCGCAACGCCCGCATGGGGATGGGATGACGAAGGGCACATGATGGTCGCGGCAGTGGCCTGGGATCATTTGGGTGATGCGAGTCGCGCACGAGTCACTGCGCTTCTGAAGCTCAACCCCGATTACGCCACATGGATCGTGGATACGACACTCAAGGAGCGAGACGAGATCGCCTTTATGCGGGCCGCCACCTGGGCTGATGCCATTAAGTCGGAGGCCGGATATGAGAACGACGGCAACCGGCCAGAGGGTCCCGATGCGGCGCAAAATATTGGCTACGCCGATCACTTGCAGCATCGCTACTGGCACTTCATCGATCTGCCGCTGTCCACGGACGGGACGGCAGGCCATCCGCCGGCGACGCCCAATGTTCAGACCCAGATCCACGCCTTTACGGCGGCGATCGGCTCGCACGACCTCAGCGACGACATCAAGTCCTACGATCTGGTCTGGCTGGAGCATCT
>Ga0302320_10008726_pt1 | contig 21956 bp, 17 predicted proteins | sample Bog_T0_3_FD_202130 | JGI IMG/M metagenome (GOLD analysis project Ga0302320, IMG submission 202130) | Peat permafrost microbial communities from Stordalen Mire near Abisko, Sweden - Bog_T0_3 | ecosystem: Environmental > Terrestrial > Soil > Wetlands > Peat | place: Sweden: Abisko, Stordalen Mire...
TTTGCACTACCACGCGGCGGCCTCCGATGCGGAGGTGGCGGGCCTCTACGCCCGCGCCCGCGCCAGCGTATTTCCCACTCGGGCGGAGGGGTGCGGCCTGCCCGTCCTGGAATCCCTCTGGATGGGAGTCCCGTGTGTCTGCAGCGATTTGCCAGTGCTCTTGGAGAATACCTCTGGCGGCGGATGCCTCCCGCTCCCGCTGCAAGACCGCGCGGCCTGGAAGGCTGGGCTGAAGCGGATTTTGACCGAGGACGGCCTCGGCCGCCACCTCGAAGGGGCCGCCGCCACCCGGCCGCTGCCGACTTGGGCGGAAGCGGCGCAGAGCCTGCGGCGCGGCCTTACAGGCGCTTGACCGCGTAGGCCATTGCGTCGGCGATCTTGTCCAGCTGCTCGTCGGTGTGCTGGGCGGAAATGGCCGTGCGCACAAGATCCTTGCCCACCGGCACGGCCGGAGCGATCGAGAGGACCGCAAAAATTCCTTTTTCCCGCAGGGCGCGCCAGAACATGAAGGCGCGCTCTTTCGAGCCGAGGAGGATGGGGACGGCCGGGGTTTCGCTCTCCCAGGTGTCGAGGCCGAGATTCTTCAGGATCGCCCGGTACTTCTTGGTGTTTTCCCACAGCCGCTCGCAGTGCTCCGGTTCGGTCTGCATGATCTCGAGGGCCGCCTGGGCGCTGGCCGCCTGGCTCGGAGCGAGGGCGGCGCTGAAGATCGTCTGCTTGGAGTGGGTGCGGAGATACTCGATGATCTCCCGCGAGGCGGTGACGAAGCCGCCGGTGCTGGCGAGGGACTTGGAGAGGCTGCCGCAGATCACATCGACTTTGTCGTTGAGCCCGAAGTGGTCGACGGTGCCGCGCCCTTGCCGGCCCAGGACGCCCAGTCCATGGGCGTCGTCCAGGACCGTGAAACAGCCGTGCTCCTCGGCGATCTCGACGAATTCCGGCAGGCGGGCGATATGGCCCTCCATCGAATAGACGCCGTCCACCACCAGCATTTTCGGCACCCCGGCATCCGTGGTGCCGAGAAGTTCGCGCAGGTCGTCCGGACTGTTATGGGTGAAGCGTTCGACCGTCGCCATCGACATCCGGATCCCGTCCCAAAGGGAGGAATGGATGCTCTTGTCCGCGAAGACGGCGTCGCCGCGGTTGGCAAAGGCGGCGACTGCCACCATGCAGGAAAGATAGCCGGCGGAGTGGATGTGACAGGCCTCGCGGCCATAAAAGGCGGCCAGCTTTTCCTCCAACTCGATGTGAAAGGTCCGGGAGCCGTTGGACAGGCGCGCTCCGTTCGTGCTCGTGCCCCATTTCAGGATCGCCGCCCGGGACGCCTCCATCACCTTGGGGTGAAAGGACAGCCCGAGATAGTCGTTGCTCGAAAGCATGATCATCTCCTTGCCGTCCAAGCGGATAGATGTCCCGTTCTGCGCCCCAATCGCATGATACCAGGGGGCATACTTGTGCCGCATGGCCGTCAAAGAATCGTCCCGGCAGCGCGCGAGAATGGCCTTTTTGTTGCGGGAGAGAAGAGAGAGCGCCACGAGGATTTAAAGCGTTAAAGAGGAGGGATTTGCGGAGAGATACCGAGGGATCATCCTAAGCCAGTCTGCCTCAGTCGGCAAGAGGCTGGACCGAAAATGGAAAACTTCAAAACCTAAAACGGCGGCCCTCCTAGGACCGCCTTTTAACCGTTCGGATCCAGGTGGCGATATCCCGGGCGACGTCGTTCCAATCCCGGCCCGGCCGGGCCTTGGCCGTGGCGGACAAGGCCGCCAATTCCACGGGATGGGCGAGAAGGCGGTCGATGGCGGCGGCGATCGCGGCCGCGTCGAGCGAGGCCAGCATCAGGCAGCCGCCGCCGCGGGCGATTTCGCCCAGGGCGCCGGTGCCGGAGCAAATGCACGCTTTGCCCCGGGCCAGGCTTTCCCGCACCGGCAGGCCCGAGCCCTCGATCAGCGAAGGGTAGATCGTGAAGGCGGCGGCGGCGTAGGCCGCCTCGACCGCCCGGTCTTCCACCGCCCCGTCGTAGCGCAGCGGCCGGCCCGCCTTCTGCAGGGCGACGATTCGTTCCAGGGCGGCCCGGGCGGTTTCCGGCCGGGGAATGCCGATCAAGTGAAGTTCAAACCGCCGCCCCTGCTGCCAGAGGGTTTCGCAGGCTTCCAGGAGCGCGAGGTGATTTTTCCGGCCTTCCAGGCTGCTGACGCAGAGGACGACGGGCGGATCCGTCGGGCGGCCGACGACCGGCGGCGGCGGATCCGAGCCGAGCGAAATGATCGTGACTTCCGGGATCGCGGTGGCGCCGAGCCACCGCCAGTAGTCGATGAGAGTCTGCCGGGATTCCTCCGATACCGCCACGATGCCGTCGAAACTCAGGAGCTCCTGGAGGTAGGCGGGAAACCGCTCCACCACGCCGGGCGGCGTCAGCTCGGGAAATTTGAGTGGAATGGCGTCATGGAAAACCGCCGTGCGCGGACCGGAGATGGTGGCGAACAGCCGGGGGTAGGCGCGGGCGACCTCGGGCGAAAAGATTTCCGGGCAGAACAGGCCGGCCGACCGCAGCTCCGGAGTCAGCGTCGCGCTCAGGCCCCCGCGCCCGAGCATCCGTCCGACCCGGCCGCGAATCCGCGACGGCAGCGGCCATTTCGCCCGGCGCTTCCACGCGGCCGAAGCGGCGGACAGTGTGGCCATTTCCCAGGGTTCGAGCGTGCGCCAGGCCTCGAGATAGGGATCGTAGCAGACGGGCAGGGCCTCCGCGCCCAATTCCCGCCAAATCCGACGGGCGACCCGCTGGATGCCGGTCTGGGCGCGCGAATGGCTGGTGTGGGTGAGATCAAGAATCAGCATGGCGACTAGGGAAGAGTCACAATCTTTGGATCATAGATGGCGAAGGCGAGCGAGCGAGCACCGGGCCAGGGCCCTTCCGCGACGCCGGGGGCGTCGGTGACAAATTCCAGGTCGGCCCGGCCCCGGCGGAGGGGCACGGCAATCTCCACGGCCTGCAATTCCCGCCCGACTGGCCCGCGCCAGATTTCCCGTCCGGCTTGCCGGATGACGACGTGGCGCGTCCCGAGGCCGCGCAGGAAGAATTTGAGGCGCACGGCCGGAACGGCGCGGGGCCAAGTCTCGATTTCCAACTCGCCCCGGCCAGGGTTCCAGGCCCAGACATGACGGCCCGCCTGCTCGCGTCCGAGCCAGCCGGGGCCGGCTCGGACGACGGAGGCGATTTGCTGCCCCCGAGCGGCCGCGATTTCCCGCGGGTCGGACGTGGGATGGGCGAGGGCGAGCAGCCCCGAAGGCACGGTCAGGGCGCCGGCCAGAAGCCAGAGCCAGGAGGCGCGGTGCCGGATGACCAGGACAAAAAAGGCCACGCTCAACGGCAGCAGCACGCGCGGGGCGGCGCCGGGGAAGCCCTCCCACACGGCCGTGCCGAAGAAGAGCAGGAGGGCGACATAGGGGGCGCCGAAGCGCCACCAGGGATCGGCCCAGCGAGGCTTGCAGAAAAATATCGCCTGGGCCGTCAGGCCGACGAAAGTCAGGAGGGTCGTCCCTGCCAGGACTGGTTCCGGCGTGTGGCCGATCGCGGCGACCGCCGCCCGGCCCTTTTCCAGCCAGCCTGCGCCCGGCCAGGTGAAATTGCCCCAGGGCTGGTCATCCCAGTCTGTCTTCCAGCGCACGTAGAAGAGCCAAGCCGCCAGCGGGGCGAAGGCCGCCGCGGCTTTGGCCGCGTTGCGCCACGACAGCCAGGGCGGCCTCAGGAATCCGGGCAGCGCCACGACTGAAGTTTCCCGGCCGAGGCCGGCGGCGGCCAGCCCCGTGACCGCCCAGCCGGGCCGGCCCCGTTCCATGGCCGCCATCGCCGCCGTGAGCGCGGCCAACGTGACCAGATCGGTCAGGGCGAAGCGCACGCTGAGGAGGGCGCCGGCGGAAAACAAGAGCCCAGCCCAGGCGCCCAGGCTGCGGCCGTCGGCGACGCGGAGAAGGCGCCAGAGGAGGCCGGCGACGACGAGCCAGGCCAAAATATTCAAGCAGGAGTAGAGGTGGACGATCAGCCGCGGCTGTCCCGCCGCCAGGACCCACGCGAGGGCCGGAGTGAGGATGCGGCGGGCACGGTAGCTGAAATTGTCCATGGCCGGCCGCAATTCGGGCGCAGTCAGCAGCGGATGGTAGGCGATCTGGGCGTAATAGAGGCCGTCGTACCCGCCGGTATCGCGATAGACGTACACCGGCAGTTCGTGGAAGGCGGCGATCTTCACCTCGTCGTTGGTGGCGTCGAGCTGCAGGAAGGAGGTGAAGCGATAGACGGGATGCCAAAAGCGCCCGACCAGAACGAGAAACAGGAGGACGGCGGCCAGACCCGCGCCGCGGACCAGGCGCGGCTTATTCATGCCGCCAGATGCCGATGTCGCGGATGGCGGTGATCTTGGTCCAGCGTCCCGGCATCCGTTCGTGCAGGGCCTCCGCGGTCTCGAAGGGGAAGAGGGCGGCGTAGATTGGCCGGTGGCTGGCGCCGGCCGCGGCCGCCACGCGCGCGAAGGTGCCGGGCTCCATTTGGTCCCACCGCACCAGGGTGAAGTCGGTATAGTAGAAAAAGGCGCCGCTCACCTGCATCACGGCCAGGACGGAGTCGGCCGGAAGGTGCTCGCGGGCCCAGGCTGAGGCCAGCGGGTAACTGGCTTCGCCATGGCCGACGGCCAGGGTCTGAAAGCGGCGATTCAGCCAGACGCCGTTGAGCAGGATCAGGACGAGCGCCAGGGCGAAGACGGTCCGGCCCTTGCCGGCGGCAAATCGCTCGATGACCTCGTCGGACCGGCCGAAGATCCAGGTCACGGCCAGCAGGCCGCCGACCACGAGGGCCGGAGCGGCGGGGAGGACGAAGCGCAGGTACCACCAGGTCTCGTGGGTGTTGAAATAGGCGCAATAGAAACCGAGGTAGGCGAGAACCCAGACGCTGAGGAGAGCGGCGGCGCGCGGTGCGCGCCAGCCCATCAAAGGCAGCAGGAGCGCCGGCAGAATCACGGGGGTTAGCAGCAGAGGGAGCCAGTGCAGATAGTGCCGGAGGGTGACCGAAACCCAGCCGAGGGTAAACAGAGTCCGGGTATCGCCGTAGCCGGTGGCCAGAAAGTGCCCGTAGGCGGCGGCATTGTAGGAGAACAGAAACAGGGCTCCGGGCAGGCCGCCGAGTGCGAGGGCGAGCCAGCGCCGGGGTGAGGCCCCCAAAGCGAGCGCGACGGGCGCAAAGGCGAGAGCATTGCTCGGGCGGATCAGGACCGCCAGGGCCAGGGCGAAACCGGCCGCCATCGCCCAGGCGGTGGCGGCCCGGCGCTCGCCCGCAAGGCTGCGCCCCGCCGCCACCACGGCCGCCAGGACCCACACCGTGGCCGGCAGGTCGCTCATGGCCTGGAGGGAGTATTCCACATAGAGGGGACTCGCCCCCACGATGGCCGCCGCCAGAATCGCCCAAGGACGGGGCAATCGCACCAGGCGGCCGAGGGCGTAGGTGAGGAGGATGCCGGCCAGGGCGTGCACCAGCATCACGAGATCGCAGGCCCGGCTCCATCCGCTCAGCCGGGCGGCGGCGACCACCAGGAGGGGCAGCCCGGTCGCATAGGTCGGGACCATGCCGGCGCCGGATGGGCCGGGCCGGAAGCCGAGCGGCAGGTAAAGATAGGGGGGCGCCGCCGCGGGGGACAGGCCGGGCAGCGTACGGGGGGCGGCCTGGGCGTGGCCGGCGGCGAGCAGGCGCGCGTTGTTGAGATAGCCGGAGGAATCCGAGCCGCCGGCGCAGGCATTGCCGTAGTGGGCGAGGGTCAGCGCGTAGGCGAGCAGGGCGAAAGCGGCCGTCCACAATCCCGGCTGCCGCCATCGCGGCGGCCGCTTGAGGGGCGGGGAGGACGAAAATTCCATACTTGCTTCGCAGCGCTGAGGGGAAATGTTTTTTCCGTTCGTGTCCAAGCTCAATTCCTTTATCGCCCGCCAGCAGAATCTCGCCCGCGGGCTGGTCTATGCCGGGCTGGTAGGCTTGTTCCTCTGGATCTGTTCGCAATTTTATCTCCCGGGGAAGGGCTTTACCTACCTGATTGAGTTCGGGGACCAGGAAGAGGCGCGCTATCTGCCGGAACTGCGGGCGATCGACCATTACGAGCTGCGCGACTCGCCCGGCTACGACGCGCAGGCCTATGCCCAAATCGCAATGCGCCCGCGGTTGAGCGATCCAGCGCTGCGCCGGGCGGTGGACAATCTGCCCTACCGGGCGCGGCGGATCCTCTTCTGTTGGACGGCCTATGCGCTGGCCGGGGGCGACCCGGTCCGGGCCCTCAATATCTACGCGGTCCAGAATATCATCTGCTGGCTCTTGCTCGCCGGCCTGCTTTGCCGCTGGTTTCCGCCCACGCGCTGGGACAACCTCCTGCGCTGGGCGGGGGTCCTTTTCTCCTTCGGGCTGTGCGTGAGCGTGCGCGGCTCGCTGGTCGACGGGCCCAGCTTGCTCCTGATCGCCGGCGCCATGGTCCTGCTGGAGTCCGGCCGCGCCGGGCTGAGCGCGGCGCTGTTCGGCCTCGCCGGCCTGGGGCGGGAGACCAATGTCCTGGCCGCGGTGGCCGCCCTGGGGCCGGCGGCCGGTCGCAAATGGGGCCGGACCCTCGGCCTTTTGGCCCTCGCGCTGCTGCCGCTTCTGGGATGGACGCTCATCCTGTCCCACTGGCTGGGCGGCGCGGGCACGGCGGGTGCGCGGAATTTCTCCTATCCCTTTGTCGGCTATTTCGGCAAGTGGGCTGAGATCGCCCGCACGGTGGCCAACGGCCCGCATTGGATGATCCGCGGCACGCTGCTCATCCAGACGGCCCTGACCGTCCAGTGGCTTTTCTTCGCCCTGCGGCCGCGTTGGCGCGATCCGTGGTGGCGGGTGGGGGCGGTCTATGCCGCCCTCCTGGTGATACTGGGGGCAGCCGTGTGGGAAAACTATCCCGGCGCCGCCGCCCGCGTGCTGCTGCCCATGACGCTGGCCTTCAATATCCTCGTCCCCCGCGGCCGGGCTTGGCTAGGGGTCCTCCTCCTCGGCAACCTCTCCATTTTCGCCCTGCCCGACGCCCTGCCATTGCCGGGGCGGGAAAGCTTCACGGTGGCGGGGCCGCGCGAACTGCGCGTCGTGCCGGCGACGGGACAGGCGATCGAGGCCGTGTTCGACAGCCAATGGTATCCCCCGGAAAAATCGTGGCTCGAATATTGGCGCTGGAGCCGCGGGCCGGCGACTTTGGTCTGGCGCAACCCGCATCCCATTGCCGTGACCGCCCGGATTTCGTTTGGACTGCGGGCCGACGACCGCCGGCAGGTCGTCCTCCGCCAGGGCGCCACCGAGCGATGGCGCGGCAGCCTCGAGCCCGGGGTATTGCAACGGGTCGTGCTGCCGCATGTCGCCTTGGCTCCGGGCGACACGAGCTGGAGCTTTGCGACGGATCTGCCGCCCCGGCCCCCCAGCCGGGACGATCATCGTCCGGTCGCCTTTAGCGTGCGCGATCTGAAGATCGATCTGCGGTGAGCCCGGCTCAGAAGGTCGCGATGGCCTCGAGCCGCTGCCGGTAGCGGGCTCCGATCACGGAGGGGGCAAAACGCTCCGCCATCGTGCGCCGGCCGGCGGCCCCCAGGGCGGACGCGAGGGCCCGGTCGCCGGCCAGCTTCCGCATCCATTCGGCCGCGTGCGCCGGATCGGGCTCAGCCCAGTGCGAACCCCGGCCGTAGGGCCCAAAATTATGTTCCAGGGGAACCAGCCGGTAGCGCACCGGGCAGCCGTTGCCGGCGTCGACGAATTCGGCGGTGGCGGACCAATCGGTGGCGATGACGGGCTTGCCGAGAAACATGGCCTCGGCTACGGCGAGCCCGAAACCCTCGGAGCGGTGCAGGGAAACGAAGCAGTCGCAGGCCGATTCCAGGCCGTAGATTTCCGCCCGGGAGAGGGTCTCGGCGAGCAGGATCACACCCGGCAAGTCGCGCAACGCTGCCTGTAGGGCGGCGAATTCGGCCGGATTGGCGGCGGCATTCTGGACCTTGATCACGAGTGCTGCCTGCGGCGGCCCCAGCCCGGATTGGCGGTAGGCGGCGACGGCCGCCTCGGGGTTCTTCCGCGCGGCGTAGGAATTGAAATCGAACAGACTGAGGAAAATAAACGCGTCGGCCGGAAGCCCGAAGCGGGTGCGCCATTCGGCCGGGGTTCCCGCGGGCCGCGGAAAACTGATCGCATGCGGCATGGTCAGGACGGGCAGCGGCGACTTGAGGGCAATCGCCGCCCGGGTGAAGTCGCTCGGGCACCAGACCTCGTCGTAGTAGTCGAAGCTGGGCACCCAGGCGTCGGGAAAATCGGTCAATTCCCAGGCGAAGTAGGCGATATTGTATTTGCCGGCGCGAAAGCCCGCGCCGTGGTGATGATCGATGTCCCGCGACGCCGGCGGATCGATGTGGACGACATTGACCGGATGGGGATTGGTTTCCTGGAGGCGCCCCGCGTAGGTCTGGTCGCCCAGGCGGTTGCGGCAATGGAGCTTGAGCGCAACCAAGGCGGTGGGAATCCCCGCCGCGTCGGCCGCCCGCACCATGCAGCGGGCCGATTCGCCGACGCCGAGCTCGGCGGTGAGAAAGCCGACGATGTTCAGGCCGAGGACGGCGTGGCGCCGGGCAAACTCGCGGGAGAAGGGCGCCTGCCGCTGCGCAAAATCATAGATCGCTTCGCCGCCATCGGTCAGAAGGGTGGCGAAACGCAGCTGCCGGTTCTTGTTCTGGTGGCGGAAGCGCTGCAGGGGGCCGAGATTCGTGACGCGGCCCAGCCAGGCCAAGGCGTTGACCAGGCCGACTCCCCCCAGGCGCAGTCGCAAGACGGTGGGCTTGGTCTGCGCTTCCGGGGGCAGGGGGATGCGAAGTTCCCACGGGCCGGGATCGAAATGGGTGCGGCAGCCGGCGGCCTGGCCGTTGAGGGAGATCGCCAATCCCGGGGCGCGGGCTTCCAGTCCTCGCGCCGCCGGATGTGGCCGGTATTCCCCGCGCAAAAGCAGCGCTTTTACCCCGGCCAGCGGCGGGAGCCGGATGCGGCCCTCGTCCCGGATCCAGGCGGAATCGGCGGAAAAATCGTCAAAGAAAAGCCCCGCATAGTCCGTAAAACGGCGGCGGTAGGCACCGGCGGCGGGGGACGCGTTGCGATGCATGGAGATAGAAGCTGTAAGGTTGTTATACACAAGGTCTCAGATAATTGCCCATCAATCAACCGGTTATCAGCCGATTAAACTCGATGGCGAAGACATCCGACCTTCCCGCCCGAGGGTCAAAGTCGAGCACCTGAGAGCGCTGTTCCCTGACCGAAAGGCGGCGTAGGAGCCTGGAGGGGAGAAACCGACGCCGGCGTCTCCAAGCTTGGCGCGGCATATCGCGCGCCAGGGGGTTTAGGTGACTCCACACCCGCTGCCATCCGCTAAGGGCGGCCGATTGCTTGGCTGCCCGCCGACCATCCTTCCATAGGCGGTCGGCGTTGGACTTTGACGGAGGCTCGCGGGTGTCTGGCGTAAAGGGAAGAGGATCAAGGAACCGCCGGCCGATTTCCAGGGCGGCGCAGGCCGGATCCGGAATCTGCAGGGAATCGGCCCACATGAGGTTGCCGATGCGGGAGGAATAGGCGGCGCTGACTTGAGCGGAACGCAGTCCCATCTCTTCCGTCCTCCGGCGGAGAGGCTGGAGAAAGCCTCGCTCGAGCCAGCACTGATTAAGGAGTCGATTGAAGCGACGACCGCGGCCGTGGTCTCCGGCCGGGAAATTAAGGTGCTCGGTCACGAGGGTTTGAGCGCCGTAATGGCGGGCGACGACCGCCACTCTCTTGGCAAGAATCGAAAGTTCATGCGCGCGTTTGTGGTTTTGGGCAACTGCACGGGGATCTGCGGAAGCCACTTTGAGCCTGCGATTGAGTTCGGGGTACTCAAAAATACCCCAAGCGACGCAGCAGCTCCCTTTGGCCTTTGCCTCCACCACGGTCCAGCCGATGCGATTGGGATTGAGGTCGAGCGATAGAATTCGGGGTGGGCCAATCACGGGAGCCGGCGTCTGCCCTCTGGCCGCCCAGCTGATCGAAATCTCAGTTCCCGTCAAAGAGACGGAAAAAGGCACGTCCCGAAGTATCTCACATCGGGCCTGCAGTTGCTCGAGCCGACGTCTGTATGGGCGGCTTCGGCGAGATAACTTCAGCACCAGCACATGATCTTTTCCCTCGGGGCCATGAAAGATAACTTGGGATTGGCGCGCATCCAACGTCACAAGTTGATTGCCGCCCTGCGGCCCGAAGCTCTTGGCATGGCCTTCGACAGTCAGAGGCGACAACCGTCTTTCTCGCCATTCTGAATCGGTCATCTTTCCCCAGCTTCGCTTCATCAGGCTTTTTCGTCCTCCAAACACAACCTTACCGTCGGGCCGAAGTCGATAAAGGGAGTTTGCCTTGGAAATCCCGGAAAGCAGCAACGAGGTATGCATCCCCTGCCCCACGGGATGGCCGCGAAGAGTCCAATAGAGGTTTTTCAGGGGCATGCCGTCCACCAGCCGACAGTAGGCCGTCCGGATTGCCCGCGACTGGCGGCGGCGTAGTTCGGCGAGCACCCCAGCGAACGACGGGTCGGCGGTATAAGGCAATTTGACGGTGCGATGCATGCGGGATGGCGTATGATCCCACAATCCCGCCGATCATTCTACGGGCTAAAAGTTGCTAATTTCCCCATAGGGCGAATTCCCCATTGGGTGCGAATTTGTCCCCACCGGCCCTGCTTCACCAACGGCGCCGGACCTTGACCGTCCAACTATTTACGTCGTTGTAATGGAGGCACCTCCCAGCCATTCCGAGGCGATGCAGCCTGCCGAATATGCCGCCCTGGCCGCCGTGGAGGACCGACTGTGGTATTTCCGGTCTTTGCACCGGCTGGTGGCCGGCGAACTCGGCCGAACATTGGGCTCCGGCCCCGCCGCCCTCCTGGATGCCGGCTGCGGCACCGGCGGTCTGATGCGGCGTCTGGGCGCGGCCCGGCCGGGATGGACATGGACCGGGGTGGAGGCCTCGCCGGTGGCTTGCGCCTATGCCCGGGATCAGGGGGCCGGAAACGTCATCGAGGCGGCGCTGCCTCGGCTGCCGTTTCCCGACGGGACGTTCGACGCCGTGGTGCTGGCGGATGTGCTCTATCAGGTGGAGGACGACGTTGCGGCCCTGCGGGAGTGCTGGCGGATTCTTCGTCCCGGTGGGGTGGTGGTGGCGACGGTGCCGGCCTATCGCTGGCTGTGGTCCTATCACGACGTGGCGGTCGAAGGGCGGCGGCGGTATTCCCGGATGGAGATTTTGGGTAAACTCCGCCAGAGCGGGTTTGGCGCGGCGCGGGCCACCTATTGGAATACGCTGTTTCTGCCGGTGCTCATCCTCCGCCGCAAGGTGCTGGCTGCGCCGCGGGCTGGCAGTGATGTCCGCCCTTATCCGGCCGCTCTGGAGGCGCTGGGGCGGGCTCTAGCCGCGGTCGAGTACGGCCTCCTGCGCGCGCTCGGCGGGCTGCCGTTCGGCGGCTCGATTTTGGTTTCGGCCCGAAAGCCGGCTTAGGCAGGTGCCAGGCTAAGATTTCTTGCGGTTTGTTCGACTCTCCCCAGGGATTGTTCCGTTCGCCCATGCTACCTTACGTCGTCGCCTTTGGGGTGCTCTTGCACGTGCTTTTTTGGGGGGCGGGGCTGGCCGCGCTTGTCATGCCGCAGCCCTGGCGGCCCTTTTGGCCGATTCTGGCGGCCCCGGCGGGCTTGGCGCTGCAATCCCTGGCGGTCTGGGTGGGGGCGCAGGCGGGACTGCCGGGGACCCAAGCCTATGCTTGGCCGGCGGAATTGATCCCGCTCCTATTGCTGGTGGCCGGGCTGCGGCGTCGGGCGGACTTCGGGTGGCGGGAAATCTCCCGATTTGCCGGGGTCGGGCTGATCATGGCGGCCTGTCTCGCCACCATGGTCCGGCCGCTGACTCGGGCTGCTTCCGGGCTCACCACCGTCTCGCTCGGCAATTGCGACGCGGCGGACTATGCCGCCGGCGCTCGGGTCCTACAGGAATTTGCCCGCCACGACCGCACCGGCTTTCTCGGTCTGACCGAAGTCGTGCGGGTGATGTCGGTCGATAATTTCTTCGATTTTTGGCTGAAGCTGAATCATTTCACGCCGTCGGCGCTGATCGCGCTCAACGGGACGATCTTCCATTGCGCTCCCTATGAACTGACCGGCTTGGCGACCATGGCGTTTTTTGCCGCCGCCCTACCGGTGGTCTTTTGGATCGCCCGGGCCTTATTGCGCTACGGCACCCCGTTGAGCCTGGTTATCACCGGCGTCTTCGGGCTCAGCCCGGTCATGCTCTATGCGGTCGACCAGGTGGCGATCGGCCAACTGCTGGCGCTGCCGGCGCTGGCTCTGCTCGCCTGGGCGGGGACGGCGCTGTGGCGGGGACCTTTCACGGTTCCGGGCCTGGGGCGCTTCGCCGGGGTCCTGGCCGTCGCCTATGCGCTCATCTTGGGCAGTTATAATTTTATTGCGGTCGTTTGCGTGCTTCCCGCCATGACCCTGGTCGGTTTGGCGGTGGTCCGGACCAACCGCTGGCGGGAGGCGGCCCTCTGGCTGCTGGGGATGCTCCTGCCCTTGGTTGGCGTCGGCGTGATCTTCTGGGAGCGGGTCAGCGGACTGGTCGAGCGCTTCCAGCTTTTCCGCGCCTTTGATTTTGGCTGGAAGATTCCCGGGTTTTCGCCCGACGGCTGGCTGGGCGCCTTGGCCGGGCCCTCCCTGGCGCCGATCGGCGCTCCCTGGCATCTGCTCCTCGCCCTCGGGGTTATTCTCGCCCTGGCCGAGGCGCTCCTGCGGGGGGCCCAGCGGGGCGACCGGCGGGTCGTCCTCGTCCTGAGCTTTACGCTGCCCATTCTTTTCGGTTACGCCGTCCTGCTTTGGCGCGGCGCGCGGCTCGGCACCAACGCGAGCTACGACGCCTACAAGCTCTTCGCAGTCTTCTACGGGCTGCTGCTGCCGTGCTTCTGCTACTGGGTGACGTTGGGCCGGAAGGCGAGCACCCGGCTGCGGCTGGGGCTTTGGCTGCTCGCCCTCGGGTTGCTCGCGGGCAACGTCCGCGCCGCCTACCGCTTTAGCCAAGCGGAGGCCGTCCCGCCCCTGGTCGTCGATCGGGACCTTTTGGATATCCGAAAACTCGAAACCATGATCGGGATCGACTCGGTCAATCTCCGCCTGCCCGACATGTGGTCCCGCCTGTGGGCCAACGCCTTTCTTCTGCACAAGGCCCAGTATTTTCCGACCCATACCTATGAAGGCCGCCGAAATACCCCGCTGCATGGGCAGTGGGATCTGAACGGCGGAGGGGTAGAGATAGCACTGCCCGACGGGGGCAGCCAGCGGCTCGACGGCGAATACTCCCTGGTCAACGTCGGGAGCCCCTACTACATTCGCGCCGAACTGGCCGGAGGCTGGTACGACCCGGAGCGGCTGCCCCGGACGACGGTGCACTGGCGCTGGAGCGGGCCCGGCGCCAAGCTGCGGCTGGAAAACCCCCAAAGCCGACCCCTGCAGGCTGTGCTCCATTTTGACGCCCGCAGTTTGGCCGAGGGGGGGGTTACGGTCTGGCCGACCGGCCTCCCGCTGGCCGGCTTGCCGCCGACGGCGAAAATCGGCCGCGACCGTGCCGTGGTGAATCTGCCCGCGATCACCATTCCGCCCGGGACGAGCGAGTGGGACGTCCGCACGGATCCGCCGGCCGTGACTGCTCCGGGGGACACCCGCACTCTCGGCCTCGCCGTCTATGGCCTGCAGGTCGAAATCTTGCGCGACAAATGAAACCGTCCGCGGCTTTGGCTACCCTTCGGCCGCACTTTACCGGTCGGCGGGTCCTGATCACCGGCGGCCTCGGTTTCATCGGCTCCAACCTGGCCCGCGCTCTCGTGGCGCTGGGTGCCAAGGTGACGGTGGTGGATGCGCTGATTCCGGAATACGGCGGCTCGCGCCGCAATCTGGCGGGGATCGCCTCCCAGGTGCGGATTCACGTCGCGGACGTGCGCGACCAAAAACGCCTGCCGCGGATGGTGCGCGGCCAGGACTACCTATTTAATCTGGCGGGCCAGACGAGCCACCTCGATTCGATGACTGATCCGGCGACCGATCTCGACATCAATTGCCGCTCGCAGCTGTCGATTCTGGAGGCTTGCCGGCGGCATAATCCCGAGGTCCGGATCGTGTTCGCCAGCACCCGGCAGATTTATGGCCGCCCCGACCGCTTGCCGGTGCCCGAGACCCATCCGCTGCGGCCGACCGACGTCAATGGCATCAACAAGGTCGCGGGCGAGGCCTTTCACCTGCTCTACGCCCGAGTCCACGGCCTGCAGGCGGTGGCGCTCCGGCTGACCAATACGATCGGCCCGCGCATGCGGGTGAAGGACGCCCGCCAGACCTTCGTCGGCATCTGGATTCGACGCTTGCTTGAGGGCGCTCCCTTCGAGGTCTGGGGCGGGCGACAGCGGCGGGATTTTACCTACGTCGACGATGCCGTCGAAGCCTTCCTCCTGGCGGCGGTGCGACCGGCGGCGATCGGGCGGGTGTTCAACCTCGGCGGCCCGCCGCCCGTGACGCTGCGGGAATTGGCCGAGACTCTGGTCCAACTCAACGGCGGCGGTACCTTCCGGGTCCGGCCCTTCCCGGTCGAGCGCCAGGCCATCGACATCGGCGATTATTATGCGGACTACGGGCTGATTACCCGTACTCTGGGCTGGCGCCCCCGCACGGATCTGAAGACCGCGCTGGCCCGGACGCTCGACTACTATCGCGCGGAACTGCCCCATTATCTATGAATCCCGCCCTCAGTTTCGTCATCCCCCTCTACAACAGCGCGGCCACGATCGGCCCGCTGGTGCGGGAGATCGAGGGTCTCGCGATCCCGGGCGGCCATGAGATTATTTTGGTCGACGACGGGAGCCGGGACGAGACCGGGGCGGTGTGCGCGCGGCTGGTGGCCGAGGCGAAGATTCCGATCACCTGGATCACCCATGCCCGCAACTTCGGCGAGCACAACGCGGTCCTGACCGGCTGGCGCCAGGCCCGCGGCGCTTACATCGTCAATCTGGATGACGACGGCCAGAATCCCCCGATTGAAGCAGTGCGGTTGTGGGAGCACGCCCGGCGCTCCGATTTGGACGTGGTTTTCGGGCACTACCGGGAAAAGCGCCACGCCGTCTGGCGCAATGTCGGCAGCTGGCTGACCAACCGCATGACCGACTGGGCCCTGGAAAAGCCTCCCGGCTTTTACCTTTCCAGTTTTCGCTGCGTTTCCGCCTTGGTCGCGCGGTCTGCGGCCGCCCATCACGGGCCCTACCCCTATCTCGACGGCTTGATCCTGCAGGTGACCCAGCGCATTGGCTCAGTCGAAGTCCGCCATGCCGAGCGTCAGGCGGGACAGAGCGGCTATACGCTGCGCCGACTGGCTCGGCTCTGGCTCAGCGCCTGGGTGAATTTTTCCGTGCTGCCGCTGCGCCTGGCCACCTTGGCCGGGCTGACCCTTGCCTTCGCGGGACTGGCGGCCTTCGCCGGCGTGGTTTACCTGCACGCGGTCAACCGCGGCCCGGCCTTCGGCTGGGGCTCGCTCATGGCCGCCCTTCTGCTCGCCTCCGGCATGCAGCTGGTGCTACTGGGGCTAATCGGGGAATATATCGGCCGGATGTTCCTGACCGTCAATCAGCGGCCGCAGGCCGTGGTGCGGGAAATGGTCACGAACCGGCCGGAAGCAGCGCCCGCCAGCGGGTGAGTTCGACGGCGATCGCCGCCCGCATGCCGGCAGCGGCCTGCGGCGGCGGATCGCGCCGCAGGCCGAGCAGATAGCACGCGATCTGGCGGGCCAGCGCCGGATCGGGAAAGTCCCGCGGTTCCGGCAGATAGGTCTCAAAATGATGGCGGCACCAGTCGGGCTGGCCGAGAACGGCCAGCCGCTCCTGCCAGCGCAGCGTCAGGCGAAAGGTGTTGGCCTCGTCCCGACTTTTGCGGCCGGGGGTCGTGCTGACGTGGTGCCGGACCGAACTGCGCAGGGCGATGGCATTGGTGCGTCCGGCCGCTTCGGCCCGGAGGCAGAGGTCCACGTCTTCGCAGCCGTTGACATAGCCTTCGTCAAACCCGCCCAATTCGGTCCAGAGCTCGCGCCGGATGGAGACGCAGGCCCCGGTCATCAGCGGGCAGGGGCGCAGCGGGGCAAACAGCCGGGCCAGCCATCCCGGCCGGCGGCGCACATGCTCCGGTTTGCCCTTGTGGTTGATGAATATGCCGGCGTGGTCGATTTGGCCGGTCTGGACGCTCCGCTGGACGTTGCCGACCAAGCCGGCCCGGGGACCGAGCCGGCGATGCGCGGCCAGGATCGGCTCCAGCCAGCCGCGGGAGAAAAGCAGATCGTTGTTCGCCAGGACCAGGATCTCGCCGCGGGCCAAGGCGGCGCCGTGATTGTTGGCGGCGGCATAACCCTGATTGGTGGCGTGAAGCAGGACGCGGCAGGGGTCGGAGAGAGCCGCCAGCCATTCCCGGGTCCCGTCGCTGCTGCCGTCGTCGACCAGGATGATCTCGTAGGCCAGGCCGGCGGGCAGGCTGGCTTGCAGGCTCGCCACCATGGCCTGCGTGTAGGGCAGGCAATTGAACAGCGGGACAACGAACGAAACGTCCAAGGGAGTCGCTCCGTTCGGCCGGTTCAGATCCCGGCCATGACCTTGCGGAGGTAGGCGCTGTAGCTCGATTTGCCGTGCTTGGTAATGGCCGCGGCTAGCCCCTGGCGGTCGATCCAGCCCTGGCGGAGGGCGATTTCCTCGGGACAGGCGATCTTCAGGCCCTGGCGGTGCTCGATCACCTGGACAAACTGGGCCGCCTCGAGGAGGGAATCGTGTGTCCCGGTATCCAGCCAGGCGTTGCCCCGGCCCAGGACTTCGACCTGGAGGGTGCCGGCCTCGAGGTAGAGGCGGTTCAGATCCGTGATTTCCAATTCGCCCCGGGCGGAGGGCTTGAGCTTCCGGGCGTAGCCCACGACCCGGTCGTCGTAGAAGTAGACTCCGGGAATGGCGTAATTGGACTTGGGCTGGAGCGGCTTCTCCTCGAGCGAGAGGACTTTGCCGTCGGGGGCGAATTCGACCACGCCATAGGAGCGCGGATCGGCGACGTGGTAGCCGAAAATGGTGGCGCCGGACGGCCGGGCGTGGGCCCGCTCGAGCGATTTGACCAGCTCGTAGCCGTAGAAAAGATTATCGCCCAGAATCAAGGCGGACGGGTCGGAGCCGATGAAGTCGGCCCCGATCAGGAACGCCTGGGCCAGGCCCTCGGGATTGGGCTGCTCGGCGTAGGTGAAGCGGACACCGATCTCCTCGCCCGTCCCGAGGAGGCGGCGGAACAGCGGCAGGTCCTGCGGGGTCGAGATGATCAGGATATCCTTGATCCCGGCCAGCATCAGGACCGAGAGGGGATAGTAGATCATCGGCTTGTCGTAGACCGGCATCAGCTGCTTGGAGACGGCGATGGTCAGGGGGTAAAGCCGGGTGCCGGAGCCTCCGGCCAAAATGATGCCTTTGCGACGCATGGTCTTTCTTTAGGCCCCGGACGGTCGGGGTGCAACCCCGCCTTTCGCCTTAAGCCTTGGCACCCAGCCGGTCCCGCGCGTAGCGGTTTTTCGTAATCTCGTCGCACCAGCCGCGATGGGCGAGGTACCAGTCGACCGTCTTTTCCAGCCCGGTGGCGAAGGACTCGCGCGGAGCCCAGCCCAATTCCTTTTGCAGCTTGGAGCAATTGACGGCGTAGCGGCGGTCATGGCCGGGGCGATCGGTGACGAAATTGATCTGGCTGGCGTAGGATTTCCCGTCCGGGCGGGGGGCCTTGTGGTCGAGCAGGGCGCAGAGCAGGCGGACCACCTCGAGGTTGGCCTGCTCGTTCAGCCCGCCGACATTGTAGGTTTCGCCCACCCGGCCTTGCTGCAGGACGAGCCAGATGGCCCGGCAATGGTCCTCGACGTAAAGCCAGTCCCGCACCTGCTGGCCATCGCCGTACACTGGCAGCGGCTTGCCGTCGAGGGCGTTGAGGATCATGAGCGGGATCATCTTCTCGGGAAAATGAAACGGCCCGTAATTGTTCGAGCAATTGGTCGTGAGGGTGGGCAGGCCGTAGGTGTGGTGGGAGGCCCGCACGAGGTGGTCGCTGCCCGCCTTGGAAGCGGAATAGGGGCTGTTGGGCTGGAAGGCGGTCTCCTCGGTGAAGGCGGGATCGTGGGGCCCGAGCGACCCGTAAACCTCGTCGGTCGAAATATGGAGAAAGCGAAAGGCCGCCTTGGCTTCGAGCGGCCGGCCCTGCCAATGCCGCCGGACGGCGTTGAGCAGCCGCAGCGTGCCCACGACGTTGGTCTGGATGAACGGCTCCGGTGAATCGATCGAACGGTCGACATGGGACTCGGCGGCGAAATTCACCACCGCGTCGATCGCGTGCTCGGCGAAAAGGCGGGCGCAGAGCGCCTCGTCGCCGATGTCGCCCTGGACGAAAACGTAGCGCGGATCCCCGGCCAGGTCGGCCAGATTGGCCGGATTGCCGGCGTAGGTCAGCTTGTCGAGATTGACCAGCCGGCCGAGGGGGCCGGCGGTTTCGGCTAGGCGCTGCCGGATGAAATTGCTGCCGATAAAGCCGCAGCCGCCCGTGACGAGGAGGTTCATGGCGGAGGCGTCAGGCGGCCTTGACCCAGCGGCGGAGGGCGTCGGCCACCGCCTCGTGCACTTCGGTCAGGCGGATGCCGACGCCGGCCAGCTTGCTCGAATCCATCACGCAGTTGGAGCGGGGCGTCTTGGCGGCCTTCTGCATGAACTCGTCCTCGCTGGCAAAGAAATCGAACTTCTTCGTGGCAACGCCGCTCTGCCGGATCAGCTCAACGACTTCGTGGGTCGTAACCTGGCCGGGGTTAGTCACATTGTAGGTGCCGAAGGGCACGCGTTTTTCCCAGCAGGCGAAGGTGCCGGCGACGAATTCCTCCAGTTGGGAGATCGAATTGGTCGCCTCGAGCAGGCGGGGATAGCGCATGAGCTTAGTCAGGTAGTTGCGGGGGTTTTCCACGTGGTCGAAGGGAATGCGCAGGCGCCAGAGATAGAGATTGGGCGTGCCGGCCAGCACCTCCTCGCCCAGGGCCTTGGTCCCGCTGTAAAACGAGCAGTGGTTGGTCCGGAAGGTGAAATTGGGGGTGTCGGTCTCGGTGAAGCCGCGACCGTCGGGCCGGGCCCCGCTGTAGATGCAGCCGGAGGAGACATGGCCCCAGGGCACCCCCGCGGCGGTGCAGGCTTGGGCGATCTTGCCGGGCAGGACGGCGTTCCCGTCCAGGCATTCGGCCCGGTGGATTTCGCAGGCGTCGACATTGGGCTTGCCGGTGTAGCCGGCGGCGTTGATCAGAAACTCCGGTCGGTCGCGCTCCAGCGCCTCCCGCAGGACGGACCCGTTGCTGTAGTCCACCTCGGCGCGGCGCAGATTCCGGAAAGCCAGCCCTTTTTTCTGCAAGAGGGCCTGGTAGGCCTGGCCCACATAACCGGAGCCGCCGAGAAGATAGATCATGGTGTCACGAAAAGATGCGGGAGGATTCGAGCCGAGTCAAAAGTGCCGAAAAAGGGCTATTTCCGTCGGTAATCGCCGCGGCTGAGGTATTTTTCCAGCCAGACGTACATGCAGATGAAAAAATACCGGCTGCCCATTTCCTTGATCTTGAGCTTGGCCGTGCCGTGCTTGCGGTTCTGCCAGGAAATGGGAATGACGGTCCAGGTGAAGCCGCGGACGATCGCTTTGAGCGGGATCTCGACCGTGAGGTTGAAGTGGTGGGCCAAGTAGGGGCGGCACCCCTCGATGACGCTGCGCCGGTAGGCCTTGAAGGCGTTGGTCGTGTCGTTGAGCGGAATATGGAACAGGACCTTGATGAAAAGATTGGCCAGGCGATTGACGAAAAGCTTGAGCCGCGGGTAGTCGACCACCCGGCCGCCGCGGACGAAGCGGCTGCCGAAGGCGCACTCGTAGCCCTGCTCGAGCAGGCGCCAGTATTTCACCGCATCTGCCGGGGCATCGGAGGCATCGGCCATCATGATCACGACTGCGTCGCCCCGAAAATGATTGAGCCCCTGGGTGATGGCGCGGCCGAAGCCGTGCGGGGCGACGTTTTGGATGGGGGCCAGGGTCGGCACCCGCTGCTTGAGCTCCTGCAGGACCGCCCAGGTCCGGTCCTTGCTCCCGTCATCGACCACCACGATTTCATGGGGAATCTTCTCGGCCGAAAAGACCTGGAAGATTTCCTCCACCGTGGCGGGCAGGGATTCCTCCTCGTCCCGCGCCGGAATCACGACCGAGTAGAGCTTGAGCTCGGCCGGCGCCGGGCCGGAGAGGGCGCCGGCTGGAGAGGGCGAGAAACGCGAGTCCATTAAAGCGGGGCCGACAGTTCCAGCCACTCGGGATGCGCCTGGGCGTGAGCGGCAATCTCGTCCAAAATCCCCGTGACCTTGGTCTCGGGTTGCCAGCGCCAGAGGCGCGCGGCTTTGGCCGAGTCGAGCACAAGCCAGGGCAAGTCGAAGGGCCGGGGCTTCGGGTCCGAGGCCACGGTCTGGCCGCCAAATTTGTCCGTGCACCACTGGCTGAGCTGCCGCAGCGACAGGGCGGAGGCGGTGCCCCCGCTGACATTGAGCAGGCGGTCGCCCGCCGGGAGCCGGGGGGCCGCCAATTGCTTTTGCACCAAGACGGCCAAGTCGCGCGGATGGAGGCAGTCCCGCACTTGATGGCCCAGGCCGTCGAAGCCGATGTATTTGAGGGGGCGGCGGCGGAGCCAGCAATTGAGCCAGTAGGCGAAAATGCCCTGGTCGGCCCGGCCGAACTGGCCCGCTCCGGCCAAGACGCCGCAGCGGTTGACGAAGACCGGCAAATCGAAGGTCTCGCCGTATTCGAGGGCGAGGGCCTCGCTCGCCAGCTTGGCCGCCCCATAAAGCGAAACTGGCGCTGCGGTGGGGAAGGTTTCGTTGACCCCGGAAGCGGTCAGGCCGGCCACGGGTTCGGCCAGGGTGGGGCGGAAGGCGCCCGCCACCGCCTGGACCGGCAGGGCGGCCAGCGGGGGGATGCTGTAAACGCGGCTGGTGCTGAGCAGGACGAAGCCGGCCCGGTGCCGCTTGCAATATTCGAGCAAATGGAGCGTGCCGCCAAGATTGTGCTCCACCAGCTGGCGCGAGCTCATTTTGCCGTCGACCCCGGCGAGGACGCTGGGGTTGGCCGCAGCGTCGATCACCCAGGCGCAGGCGGGGAGGGCTTCGATATCGCTGCCGGCGCGCAAGTCGCTGTGGAAGAGTTTGACCCCGAGCTTTTTCAGATCGTCCCGGTTGGACTCGCTGCCCGGCCGGATGAAATTGTCGAAGCCGCAGATCTCGTGGGTGGGGTCGGCCTGGAGGAGGGCGCGCGCCAGGGCGCTGCCGACAAAGCCGCAAATTCCAGAGATGAGGATTCGCACTTTGCGACCATGGGGGAAAAAGAGGGAGGCGGGAAACCCTTTTTTGTTCGCCCGAGGCAGCCTGCGCCGAAACACTCGGCTGCAGATGAGCGAGAAAGGACCCGGGAACGATTATAAATCGACTTGGAACCAGCTGGCGAGCGACCGGCAGGGAGCGCTATTCTATGTTTCCGGCTACGACGACGAATTCAAGGCTTGGAGCGACACCGAGGATCAGATGGAGCTCTTGCGCGCGACGGTGGGGATCGGCCCGGACGACGTTTACCTCGAGATCGGCTGCGGGGTGGGGCGGATCGGCCGCATGCTGGCGCCTTTCGTCAAGGAGTGGGTGGGCTGCGACGTTTCGGCCAAGATGCTTGAATTCGCCCGGCGCCGGACCTTGGGGCTGAGCAACGTCCGGCTGCAGGAGATTTCGGGCTATGAC
>Ga0302320_10008727_pt1 | contig 21956 bp, 11 predicted proteins | sample Bog_T0_3_FD_202130 | JGI IMG/M metagenome (GOLD analysis project Ga0302320, IMG submission 202130) | Peat permafrost microbial communities from Stordalen Mire near Abisko, Sweden - Bog_T0_3 | ecosystem: Environmental > Terrestrial > Soil > Wetlands > Peat | place: Sweden: Abisko, Stordalen Mire...
CGAGTGAGGCCGCGCGGCAGGCCGTCGCTGGGAGTGTCTGCGTGGATGCCGCCGCGCCCCGCTGCTACCATCGGGGCGTGCGCATGGAGCTCTCGACGCCGGTCCGGTTCATCGCTCGCGTCGGCGACCGCGTGGCCGCCGGGCTGGCGGAGCGCGGCATTGCGACCGTGGAAGACCTGCTCTACCACCTGCCGTTTCGCTATGAGGACCGGCTGCATCCTAAGCCGCTGGCGGCGTATCTGCCCGGAGACATGGCCAGCATCGTTGGCGATGTGCGCGGCTTCGCGCTGCTGAGGACACGTTCCGGCCCGATCTTTGAGATGACCGTCGGTGTGAAGCCTCCCGCTGCGGATACCCAGGCTGCCATGGAAGGCCTGCTGCGACCACCGCCTGCTGCGCTAGAGACAGTAAAGTGCCTGTGGTTTCACGGCAGCTATTTAAAGGACAGATTCCGCGCAGGGCAGATGGTGGCGCTTTACGGCAAGCTGGAGGCCAGCCGCAGCGGCAACGCGCTGAATGCGCCGCCGGGATTTACGAAGTTTAAGCTCATCCAACCGGCGTTTGAGATTCTGCCCGACGCCTCCGCCACCGGCGAGGACGCCGAGTTCCACCTGCTGGAGATGGGGCGCATTGTGCCCATCTATGAGTCGCTGGGCGGCAAGACGCCGTGGGGCGCAAAGCTCACCTCGCGCTGGCTGCGTCGCGTGATGTGGACGGTCTTTCGCCAGCTAGGGGAGTCTGATCTGCAGGAGGAAGACACGCTGCCTGCCGCGCTGCGCGAGCGGCTGGCGTTGCCCGCGCGCATGGACGCGCTGCGCTACCTGCACTTCCCTGCTGTGGGCACCGCGATGACCGAGCTGATGGCTGCACGAACCCCAGCACACAGGAGGCTGATCTTTGAGGAGTTCTGGTACCTGGAACTCGGCCTAGAGCTGAAGAGGCGGCGGCTGCGCGAGCGCGCGGGGACGTCGTTTGCGACCAACGAAACCGTGCGCGAGGCACTGAAGCAGGTGCTGCCCTTCAAGCCCACCGCGGCGCAGAAGCGCGTGCTGGGCGAGATCGTCGCGGACATGCGCAAGCCGCAGCCGATGCGGCGGCTGCTACAGGGCGACGTCGGCTCCGGCAAGACCATCGTTGCGTTCCAAGCGGCGCTGGTGGCCATCGAAAACGGGGCGCAGGTGGCGATGATGGCACCCACGGAGATCCTCGCCACGCAGCACTATCTCTCCGCACGCAAGCTGCTGAGAGCAGCGGTCTCGCCACATACCGGCAGGCCTTACCGCGTGGCACTTCTTACCGGCTCGCTCGACGACCGCACCAAGCGTGAGACGCGCGGACGCATCTATCGCGGCGAGGTGGATCTCGCCATCGGCACCCACGCGCTGGTAGAGGAGAAGGTGGACTTCGCCAACCTCGGCCTGGTGATCGTGGATGAGCAGCACCGCTTCGGCGTGCAACAACGCTTCCAGTTGATGCGAAAGCCCGGCGCGAGCGGCGTTGCGACCGAGCCTGACGTACTGGTGATGACCGCGACGCCCATCCCGCGCACACTTGCGCTCACCGTCTACGGCGACCTGGAGGTCAGCGTGATCGACGAACTGCCGCCGGGTCGCTCGCCGGTGGTGACGCGGCGCGTGAGCGAAGAGCGCGCCAGTGAGGTCTGGGACTTCGTACGCAAACAAGTCGCCGCGGACAGGCAGGCGTTTCTCGTCTATCCGGTAATCGAGGGCGAGAAGGACGATCAGCCGGAGCTGGATTTTGCGCGGGAGGAAGAAGGCATCGCCGCAGCGGGTGAAACAGATTCTTCGGCTCCGCCTCAGAATGACAACAAGAAAAGCGCGAGCCGGAAGAAGGTTCAGCGGCAGAAGCTGCGCTCAGCCACCGAAATGTTCGACGAGTTACGCGGCGGAGCGCTGGCCGGGCTGCGACTGGGGCTGCTGCATGGCCGCATGAGCGCCGACGATAAAGAGGTGACGATGGCCCGCTTCCAGCGAGGCGAGATCGATGTACTGGTCTCCACCACAGTAATTGAGGTGGGCGTGGATGTACCGAACGCGACGCTGATGGTGGTGGAACACGCCGAGCGCTTCGGGCTGGCGCAACTGCATCAACTGCGCGGCCGCGTGGGCCGCGGCGCGGCGAAGAGCTACTGCGTGTTGCTGACCGGAGCCACGGTGACTCCCGAGGCCGAGCTGCGCCTGAATGCGATGGTGCAGACGCAGAATGGGTTTGAACTCGCCGAGCTCGATCTGCAACTACGCGGGCCGGGGGAGTTCTTCGGCACCAGGCAGGCAGGGCTCCCGGAGTTCCGCGTAGCCAACCTTGCGCGCGACCGGGAGATTCTGGAGCTCGCAAAGGCTGAGGCCGAGCAATTTGTCGAGACGAAGGATCATGCGGTTTCCCGGGAAGAGCGCGAGGCCGTTTGGTCACGATTGAAACTGCAATGGCAGCGAAGATATGGGCTCGTTGAGGCGTAGCCGCTAACTCGCCAGCGCCAACTCCTGCTCCATCGGCTGCTCCTGCACCTGTAATGCAACGCTGGGCGGCGGCGGAGAGGGCGGCAGCTTTTTCGGACCCCGTTTGCGGGCGACCAGAATGCGGATGCGGTCGAGCAGCTCCGCGGGCGAGGCGGCGCCTTTGGGTAGAAAGGCATCGGCGAACGCGGCGCGCTCGTAGCTGGTGACCGTGCCCGAGAGCAGCAGCGCCGGAAGCCCCGGATGGATCTGCTTGGCGCGGCGCACCAGCTCGTTGCCGTCCATCTGCGGCATCATCAGGTCGGAGATCAGCAGGTCAACCGCTCCGGCCGCGGCCGCATTCAGATACTCGAGCGCCTCGGCTGAGCTGGCCATGGCCAGCACGTTGTAGCCGCGGGTCTGCAGAAGGTACTTCCGCACCGAGAGCACATCTTCATGGTCGTCAACACACAGGATCGTCTTGCGAGGGCGCATGGTCTTTTTTCTCCGTGCCGGTGTTATCGGCTTTGGGTTGCTGGGCCTATGCGCAGAGTTGTTCCGCGCACGGATCCGATGGTAGAAGCAGGCCGAGATCTCTGAACGTACGCGGCATAAGTTGGAGCGAGGGGCCCGGGAGAAGCTTTTTTACCGAGCAGGAGCATCTTGTGCGCGGCCGGGAGGGGCCTGGCGCACAGCATGTTTCGCTCGGGGGAGCGTTGGATTGGCCGTGAAGCGGAGGCCTGGCGTTGCGTGCAGGGAGGGGCGGCCGGTGAGCGGTGCGCGAAGGCACTCGCCGTACGGTCTGCTGTGCATGCTGTGGAACACGGTGGAAAAAGCGCAAAGCTCTCCCCTCCGCTCCCGCAGTACGCTTTGGAAGCAGTGCCCCGGAACTCCTGCCGGCGTCGTTCGAGCGGACCGGGTCGCGGGTGGATTGGAAGGCAACGGAAGCTCACGCCCCATATCGCGGAATCATGTAGTCGATTCGCGGTCCGAGCGCCTGGAAGCGCCCGCTGTCTTCACTCGAATTGTCAGTAGTCAAACGGGAAAACTTACCGCTACTCCAGGAAATAAACTTGCGTCGGAACGGCATGGCCGTGGTGGACGATTTGCCGAGCATACGGATGCAGACCCTCCGTGGCAATAGTGAATTTTCAGCAAAATCCGGTGCGCTTTGTGTATCGAATCCACCGCATCTCTCCCGCGCGTATGCCTGTTGACGATTTTGGTTCCCCGGCTGTGGGAAAGTGTTTCTCTCAGGGCAAGAAAAAACTTCCCGATGCCACGGGAATGGTGCGCCCGGAGACGCACACGGAATGCACTCCCAATTCGGAACGCGATGCTTGCGCCGTAATCCGGCTGGGACGATGGACTTCGATGCCCTGCTCGATGAGCGTTGGCATATCGGGCGCAGCGAGGCCCACATGCACCAGCCACGCGATGCAGCAACCCGCGGCAGCGCCGGTGGCGGGGTCTTCGCCGCCATAGAACTGCATCCGCGCGTGCCACTGTGGTGCCGTGGGATCATGCGCATTCACCGGCGCGATGCAGTAGCAGAATTTTGCATGGATCGAATCCAGCCATGCATGCACCTCGCGCGGCGCGGCCTGCAGGCGTTGCGAGGCCTGCAGGTCACGCAGCAGCACAATGCAGATGGGCGCTCCGGTGGAGACCGTCTTTGGAGAGTGCTCCGCGGACAGATCGTCAAGCTGCAAACCCAGCACCGCGGCCACGGTGGCTCGGTCATGCGCATCTCCGAAGACCGGGTCGAGCTGGTGCATGGTCGCAAAGACTCCGGGCACACCGTCCTGCTGCGAAGCAAAGTGCACTGTGATGGGGCCAACGTCGAGCCGCAGCGTGACCGTCTCGGCGCCCTTCCACACCGGATGGTGCAGCCATAGCCAGCTCGCCGTACCGAGCGTGGGGTGCCCGGCGAAGGGCAGCTCCTCCTGCGCGGTGAAGATGCGCACCCGCACGCCCTGCGCGCGCTCGGTCTCCGCATCGTCCGGCAATACGAACGTCGTTTCGGACAGGTTCGTCTCGCGCGCGATGGCCTGCATCTGTTCGGTGCTCAAGCCACGAGCATCATGAAATACCGCCAGCGGATTGCCCTCCAGCGGGCGCTCGGCAAAGACATCGAGAATGGAGTAGTCCAGGGTGCGGGGCATATAACTATGGTATCGGCTGCCGCGATAGCAGGGCGCTTGACAGGGCGGGGCCATCGCCGTACCTTGAAGTCACCGCAGTGGAGCAAACTGCTTCCATGCTGGCGCCAGGTGTTACCGCAATACTGCCTTGCCACCAGCCGCGGTCAAAGATTTTCTCGCGATGACGCTCACCGCCTCCAACTCGAACCTCACCCTGTGCTGCTGCTGTGGCTGCTGTTGCTGTGGCCCTGTGAGGGTGAGTCTGAGCGAATCGAGACGATAGAGAATAGCGTCGCGAAGATCAGGACCCACCCAAGGCACCAGCGGGTGGGTCTTTTGCTTGCCCTCTCCGGCCCCAACAACCCACACCCCACTCTCCAAAAGGAAAAATACGATGTCTCTCCGCATCAACGATATCGCCCCCGACTTCACCGCCGAGACCACGCAGGGAACCATCCGCTTCCATGAGTGGATCGGCGACGGCTGGGCCGTGCTCTTCTCGCACCCCAAGGACTTCACGCCGGTCTGCACCACAGAACTTGGAGCGGTCGCAGCGCTGGAAGACCAGTTCACCGCGCGCGGCGCCAAGGTCATCGGCCTCTCCGTGGACCCCGTTTCCAGCCACAACAAGTGGGAACAGGACATCCTGGACGTGGGCGGCCACAAGGTGAACTACCCGCTCATCGGCGACCCCGAGCTGAAGATCGCCAAGCTCTATGACATGCTGCCCGCTGACGCAGGCGAGACCAGCGAGGGACGCACGCCGGCCAACAACGCCCCGGTACGTACCGTCTTTGTTATCGGACCGGACAAGCGCATCAAGCTGCAGATTGCCTATCCGATGACGACGGGGCGCAACTTCGACGAGGTGATCCGCGTGCTCGACTCCATGCAGCTGACTGCGAAGCACAAGGTCGCCACTCCCGCCAACTGGAAGCAGGGTGAGGACGTCATCATCACCGGCGCGGTCTCCAACGAAGAGGCGGACAAGCTCTTCCCCGGCTACAAGACAGTGAAACCTTATCTGCGGACGACGGCGCAGCCGCAGTAAGGCGAGGGTATAGGGTCCAGCGTCCAGGGTGGTATAGAGTGCGATTCGCCCTCTGGACCCGGGACCCTAAGCCCTGTCCCCTATTCATGAGCACCGGTGGCGAAGTGGCTAACGCGCTGGTCTGCAAAACCAGTATTCGAGGGTTCGATCCCCTCCCGGTGCTCCAACAAATCTTCCCTGCACGTTATGCCTGCGTTTGATCCGCGTGATGATTCCCGTCCGCGGAAAAGTCCTTGCTGGACTGGACGATTTCGTGAGTTTGCAGCGGATATTGGGTTACATTGACTGTACCCGGTTTTTCTTCGGCATCCGCCCTTGGCGTTGCACGCCGTTGCCGAAGAGCTTTCCACAAGTCAAACTTCCTGAAGGAGCCGTCCATGCGCAATCCTGCTGCCATTGCACCCTCCACCTCCCGACGCACCTTTCTGCGCTACGCCGGCCTGGCGGCCGCGGCGCCTATCTTCACCGAAGCCCACTTCGCTCGCGCCGCCGCCACGGAGGCCGCCAAATCCGCTACGCCCGGAGCGGTGAATCCCGGCTTGGCGCTTAACTCCGCCATGCCGCCCAACGCCGTGCTCATCAACGCCAATGAGAATCCGCTGGGCCCCTGCCAGGCGGCCTGCGAGATCATCGCCAAGATCGCACCCATGGGTGGACGCTATGACCTCTACGGCGAGACAGACAAGCTGACCAAGACCTTCGCCGCGCAACACGGCCTGAAGGACAGCCACATCGCCGTCTACGCCGGCTCTTCGGAGCCACTGCACTACACCGTGCTGGCCTTCACCTCGCCCGCGCGGAGCCTGGTCACCGCAGACCCTTCCTATGAGGCGCCGACTTACGCCGCCAAAGTCACTGGCGCCAAGGTCAACAGCGTCCCCCTCACGTCCACCTACGCGCACGACTTAAAAGCAATGGTCGCCGCCGATCCCAACGCAGGCGTGATTTACATCTGCAACCCCAACAACCCTACCGGCACCATCACGGCGAAGAAGGAAATCCTCTGGGCACTGCAGCACAAGCCCAAGGGCTCCATCCTGCTGATCGATGAGGCCTACATCCACCTATCCGACGCTGAAGACTCGCTCGACCTGGTCGCCTCCGGCAAAGATGTCATCGTCCTGCGCACCTTCTCCAAGATCTACGGCATGGCCGGAATCCGCTGCGGCCTCGCCCTCGGCCGCCCGGACCTGCTCGGCAAGCTCCAGGCCTACGGCTGGAACCCCATGCCCGTCACCGGCTCCGCTGCGGCGAACGTCTCGCTGCTGGACCCCGACCTCATCCCCACCCGCAAGAAGATCATCGCCGAAACCCGCAATCGCACGCTCGCCTGGCTCAAGAGCAACGGCTACAAGGTCATCGGAGACCCGCAGACCAACTGCTTCATGATTGACACCGGCCGCTCCGGCAAGTACGTCATCGCCGCCATGCAGATGAAGAACGTCTACATCGGACGCACTTGGCCGGTGTGGCCCAACGCCGTGCGCGTCTCCGTCGGTACCCCGGAGGAGATGGCGACCTTCCAGACCGCCTTCAAGCAGGTTATGGATGAGCCCGCCCCCACCGCGGCCTTCGTGGACACCATGCACGCATCCAACCGCCGCCCCTTCGCGTAGCTCGTTCGATCCGCACCCATACAAAAGCCCCCGGAGACTCCGGGGGCTTTTTGCTGCTCTGCAAAGCGTTGATTACTTGCTCTTGACCGCGATGACCTCAACCTCCAGCAGCGCCCACGGCGCCGCCAGCGCCGCTACCTGGAAGGCCGAGCGCGCCGGCTTGTTGGGCTGCTCCTTGGTGCCGAAGTACTGCACGTATTGCGAATTCATCCCGGCAAAGTCCAGCTTGCCGGTCGCGGGATCGGGACCGAGGAAGACGGTCATCTTCACCACGTCCTTCATGTCCAGTCCCTGCGCCTGCAGCGCCTTCTGGATCTTCGCGAAGACGCTGGCGGCCTGGGTCTTGGTGTCGGTCGCATAGACCGCCGCCGTGCCCTTGGCCTTGTCCGCGGGCGTCACCGGGTCAGCCAGTTGCCCGCTCAGGTAGTATGTGTCGCCCACCCACACGCCCGTCGCGATCGCGGCTGCATCGGTCTGGATATGCTTCACGGTGGTCTGGGCCTGCGCTGCAAGCCCAACAGCCAACAATGCTGCCGTCATTACTATCGTTCTCATCTTCATCGTTCGCTCCTCGTACTTGCCGTTGTGGTGCACTTTGATTTCTATGCCACGAAGCTGCCCTGCGCCGCACCGGCGAGCCGCGCACTCTTGACCTTGTCGCTGATCATCGTGACGGCACGCTTGGCGCTCAGCGCCGCACCCTCCTGCCAGCCGACGATGTGGCTGATGGTGTCGCCCGCAAAGTAGATAGGGCCGTCCGCCTGGGTTACGAGTGTGTAGCCCGCATTGCCGCCACCGTAGGACGCAATCCACGAGCCCTCATTCCACTTGATGTGTTTCCATCCGCAGAAGATCGGCTTGGTCAGCTCCTTGCCGTGGCCGGGGTGCAGCTTCTCAATCTGCGCGCGCGACAGATCGAACTTCTGCTGCATAGTCAGGTCAGCAAAGCCGGGAATCGCGTACTCATCCATATATCCGGCGACGACGATGCCGGTGGGATGCATCAGTCTAGCGCTCGGATACCAGACCGGACTGGGTCCTTGCGACAGGAACGAGAGTCCGCCGTAGATGTTGTAGTCCTGCTCCCAGAAGCGGCGGCTCTCCCACGGAATCTTCAGCGAGTTCGACTGTGTGGATCCGTCCACCACCGCTTTGAAGTTCGGCGAGAGGTCGTTGGGAATCTTCTTGAGGATGGAGAACGGTATCGCGATGATGCAGTAGGCTGCTTCAATCTGCTTCGTGACACCCTTCTCCGTATAGGCGACCTTCACGCCCGTGGCAGTCTTGCGTATCTCGGTCACAGGTGAGCCGTATTTGACGATGGGGCCGAGGGCCTTTGCAAACGCATAAGGAATCTGATCCATGCCGCCGACCGGCTGCATCATGGTCGCCTGCCAGTCCCACACCTCCTCGTACAGCATCCCGTTCCAAAACGCCTCATCGAGGAGCGTGTCCATGTCCTGCGGCGTCTCAAACACCCCCACCTGCGAACCTGCGCCCGCGGGAACCTTGTACCCGGCACGGTCGGAGCCCACGTACTTTCCTTTGGCGTCGAGCGGGCCATAGATCTTCAGAAAGCTCTTGATGCGCTCGCGGTCTTCGGCGCTCAACTCGGAGTCCAGCGCGCCCTGCGCCACGCATTTGTTCAGCAGCTCGCTCACGTGGCCGCGCGTGTCGTTGATTGCCTTGCGCTGCACCACCGGCGCGCCGCCGTTGGCCTTGTCGTTCTGCAACAGCGTGGAGCGTGATGTGTTGATCTCCACCTCTAGCGGCACACCCAGTTCGCGGCAGTAGCCGAGCATGGTCCAGTGGGTACTCGGCAGCCGCGCCGGGCCCAGGTTCTGGTAGTTGCCCTCCTCCCACTCGATGGTCTGCGTGGTTCCGTCGACGAACTCCACCTTGGTGCCCTTGCGGCCCGTCCAGTTGCGCCCGCCGGGACGCTCGCGCGCCTCCAGCAGCGTGACCTCATAGCCCAGCTTCTTCAGCTCGTACGCGGAGACCAGACCACCGATGCCCGCGCCCAGCACCACCACCTTCGTTCCCTTGCCCGAACCTGGCTCGGCAGCGATCGGCATCGGAATCTCGCCCTTCATCGGCAACAGACCCAGCGACTGCATTGTGGCAAACGCAGCCGCGTAGCCGCCAGCCTGCCCCACCCGCATCAAAAAGTCCCGTCTGGTCACACCCATCGTCGTGCTCTCCTCATCTGTTACTGGTTCGTCAAGCTCTGAACAAGTTACGGCTGCGCCGGGCAGATATCCGCGCCCGCGCTCAGCTTCGTAAACGGGGCCGCGATCTGCGCCACGCTCCAAAGCTGGCCGTTCTTCATCACACACTGCACGCGGATGGCGTCGTTGATGTTCTGCAACGGATCGCCCGCGGTCACGATTAAATCTGCCAGATGTCCTGGCTCCAGTGTACCGAGGTCTTTGCTCAATCCGAAGGCCCGCGCGGGAAGAACCGTCACCGTCTCCAGCGACTGCCAGGGCTTCATGCCGAACTTCACCTGCGCGCGCAGGTTCAGATGCAGGCTGGTCGCGGGAATATCCAGAGGCGAGTCCGTGCCGGCCAGGATCAATCCACCCTTGCGATAGTCGTCGGCAACGGTGATCTCCTCATCTTTCAAGTGCTGATAGGCAGAACTAAGGTTTGCATGTTGGGCCGTCGAGACGGCCGTCTTCAGTCGCTGGTTCTCCCATGGCGGCGCGATGCCCTGGCGCGGGTCCGTTGCCATGCCGGGGTCCTCCGCATACGGCGCCTGCGAAAACGTCGTTGAGATGGTCCACATGCCGGAGTCCACCAGCAGCTTATGCACATCCTCATAGCTGCGCCCGGTCAACGAACGCGAGTACGCCCAGCCCCAGCGCGACGTGGCCGACAGGTGCGACATGCCGTCCTCGCCCAGGTCCACCGCGGGCAGCAGGTAGTGACCCGCCGACTGCACGCCCATCTGCTCGTGGCCGAACTTCGCTCCCTCCGCCGCCCAGGCGTAGGGCAGGCGCACGTAGAGCTTGATCAGGTCAAAGTCCAGCGCCTTGAGCCGTGCGAACTCGCGGTGCAGTTGCGCCTCCGAGGTAGTGGGAATCATCATCGGGTAGTAAACGCGCTCACCGTCAACGGCCTCGCCGGTGTCGAAGAGCCGCGGCCCAACCGCCAGTCCCGCCGTGTAAGTCTCCTTATGCTCGACCGCGCGGTAGGCGTTGTCAGCCAGCCCCTTCAACTCCGTGATGCCGTAGGACAGCCAAAGTCGCCCCATGCGGTCGCCGTAGTAGATGCCGTTGTCGGAGTCCGGATGTGCGTGAGTCTCCCACATCCCGGGCATCACCGTCGAGTCCGACGCCTCAATGGTGCGCGTGACGCCCGCCGGCGGCGTCGAGGAGTGCGGCGTCACGCTGGCAATGCGATTGTTCACGATCAGCACGTCCACATCGTGCTGCTCATCGGGGCCCTGGCCCTTCCAGAAGCGCGCCGCGTGAATCAGTATCTTGCTCTTCGCCTGCGCCGGCGTGTAGCTCATCGCCAGCGGCACCGGCACCACCCGATTCGTCGCCCGGTCCAGCATCCGCAGCTTGCCGTCGGAGAGATACAGGATTTGCTTTGAGTCGCCGCTCCACGTCGGCGCGTCCGTAGTCTCGTCGTTCAGCGCAACGGCTTTGCCTCTGGGATGCCCGTCGGCGTCCACCGGCATCACGCACAACAGGTCGTCCATCACGAACGCCATCTCTTTGCCGTCCGGCGAATAGATGGGGCCGTCCTCAGTCCGCGTGGTTACCGACTCATACGGCGCGGGCGCGAAGAACTGCGAGTTGCCGCTCGCCAGGTCCACCATCAGCATGGAGCTGGTGCCCTCGCGAAACCGTTTCGTATAGGGCTTGATGGTCGCGATAGCCACGGTCTTGCCGTTAGGTGAGAAGGATGCTCGGCCGGGAAAGAACGTGCTCGGCGCCAGCGGCCGGGTCTTGCCTGTTGCGAGATCGATCAGCAACGTGGCTCCGGTTTGGTCCTGGCACGCGATGAGCTTTCCGTCCGGCGACCAGGCAGGCATGATCTGCGCTGTCGGGCTTGTCGCTGCGGGCTTGTCGCCGCTCGCTTCCGCCGCGGACATATCATGCAGCCACACATTCTCCACGCCGCCCCGGTCCGAGACGTAGGCCAGCATCTTGCCGTCGGGCGACCACACCGGCCCCTGCTTGTAGAAGCTGTCTCTCGTAATCGCCACCGGCTTTCCGCCGATCTTCATTACGAACACCTGGTTCAACGCCACAAACGCCACACTCTTGCCGTCTGGAGAGAGGGACGGCCCATAGATACCCTTCACCTGCCGCGAGGCGCTGGAATCGAAATCATAATGCTTGTGGACGTATTGCGGCCGCGATGAAGGAACGGTCGCGCGGAATGAAATCGCCGCCTCCGTGCCGGCGTCAAGGTTTGCGCGCAGGATCTTTCCGTCGGCGGTGTAGACCAGATCTCCATTCGAGAGCCAATTGGCGGAAAATGGAAACGTATCGCCCGCCTTGCCGGTGTAGATGGGTTCGCCGCCGTCAGCGCCGGTTACCACCAAGTGCGCCTCATCCTGGAACATGCCCGCGCCGTTGAAACGTACATAAGCAAGGTGCTTGCCGTCAGGCGAGAAACTCGGCGAGTCCACCCGCGCCGTCGCGGGGTCCACCGCCAGCACGGTGTGCTGCTTCTTCGACGCCAGGTCGATATACTCAATCGACTTAGCCGCAATGCCCACGCCGCTGACGAAGACCAGCGCCTCACCGTTGGGCGACCAGTTCGGCCCATACTCATCGGCCGGGTCGCTCGTCACGCGTGTCACCACACCGGTCGCTACGTCCACGGTATAGATATCGTAGGAGCCCTCAAAGGCACGGTCGGAGTCGAAAGCGATGGTCTTGCCGTCGGGCGAGACGCGCGGCTCGCGGTCGTCGCCGTGGCCAAACGTAATCTGCTTCAGGCCGGTGCCGTCCGGATGCATCGTCCAGATGTGGAAGGTTCCGCCGGCGTAGCACTGCAGCGCAACATAGCCACCCTTCACCGACCAGTCCGGGTGCGAGGCCTCCTGCAGCGGCGAGGTCAACTGCCGCGCAACACCACCCGCGTACGGAATGGAGTAAATGATGCCCTGCAGGTCGGCGAGGAGGGACTTGCGGTCCGGCGAGACCGTGACCTGCATGTCCGTGCCCTGGGTAACAGTGATGCCGCCATGCACCGGGACCTGGGCGGATAGAAGAGGAGCCAGCAGGCAGAGGCAGCAGGATAGCCTTGCGACGTGGCGAAGCAGTGCGACCGGCATACAAACTCTCCAAAGTCCTTGCAGCAGTGCAATCCGGGAGACGAAGAGAGCCGCCGCCGCGCGGACAGCAGCTCCCTTGGTTTACGAGCGTTAGAACGAGAAGCGACCGATGAACTGGAGTGACCGCGCCTGATATTCGAAGGGAGGATTCGGAGACCCGGCAGAAGCAGTAGGGTGGCCGTAGGCGCTTGCGCCGGTTCCCGTGCTGGCATTTGCGGCGAAGTTCCCATAGTTGGAATGGTTGAAGAGATTGAACGCCTCGACGGCGACGATGGCGTGATACTTCTCCTTGATCTTGAAGTTCTCCTGCAGGCGCGAATCGACGCGGTTATAGTGGGTGCCGCGGAAGCCGTCGCGCTGGATAACATAGTAGCCATAGCCGGCGTCATAGGAGATCTTCGAGAGTGGCGCGTAGACGATTGGGCAGGTCGCCGTCGGACAGGGCCCAGCGAAGCCCGGCGCCTCCGGCGTCGCATTCAGTGCAAAGGTGCGCGTGCTGTTGGCGTAACCGTTGACCGTGGATCCCGAACTGGTTGCAAACGCCAATCCTGAGCCAAAGTGATAAAGGCTGGAGAGCGACAGACCGTACTTCCATTGGTACTCGCCGTTTACGGTGAGCGTGTGCCGCTGATCGTCGGTTCCGTTAGCCCACTCCTGCTGGATGCCCGGTTTGAAGGGCTTATTCGGATAGGCGAAGGCGCCACCCGTGGAGTTCTTGGTGCGGCCCCAGGTGTAAGCGATCGCGCCGGTGAAGCCCTTGGTTGTCGCGTGCTTCAGGCCGACCTGCAGCGCATCGGCGATGACGCCGGCGCCCGGCTGGGTGGAGAAGTTGCGCACGGCCGTGCCGAACTGCTGGTTGCACACCTGCTTGGCGGCCGCGGTGATCGGAGCGCCGGCGGGGGTCGTCCCGTTCGGTGCATCCGTCGAAAGGGTCGCGGGGTTGGGGCTGTCGAGCACGATGCCGCCGTTGCCGCAGACGCGCAACGGTATCTCCGCCGCGGTCAGCGCGGCGCTGGGGGTTAGGTTCTGCTCCGGGTTGTTGGGATTCTGGAGCAGGTTCGCGCTCAGAGCGGTGAAGTCGTCATAGACGCGCTGATGGACGAAGTCGGCTGACAGGGTCGTCTTGAAGGGCAGCTGCCTTGCTACTCCGAAGGATGCCTCCAACGAGTAGGGGGTCTTGGCGCCGCGCAGGACCGGCTGCGGCGAGGTAACGTAGTCCTGGGGGTTCGCTGTCGGGTTCTGTCCGGCGAAGGGAGACGGCAGCGCAAGGTTGGTGCCGCTTGTTGTCGCCTGCAGCGCACGCGCGGTGCTGCTGTACAGCTCTTCGTCAATGATGGCGTTCGCCACCTGGTCGGCGTAATAGAGGCCCGCACCGCCGCGAATGGAGGTCTTGCCGTCACCGAATGGATCGTAGGAGAAGCCAATCCGGGGTGCGAAGTTCGCGTTGGGGTTGCTGTTGGGCGTGAGCAGGCCGGCGGTGGGGACATAGCCGGTGTTGTAGGCGCCGAGGTCGTTGTCATAGCGTACGCCGAGGTTGAGGGTGAGCTTGGGGAGAATCTTCCAGTCATCCTGCGCCCATACGCCGATGACATTGCGGTTGATCGTGATGTTGTACTGGCCGAACGCCTGCGTGAAGGACTCGGATGTGTTGCAGTACGCATTGATGGCCGCGTAGTTCCAGTTGGCGGGATCCAGTGTGCCGGTGGGGAAGAAGGTGTTGTACAGCGCCTGCGAGGAAGTCTGGCTTGAGCTGCACGTAGTCAGGCCGCCGCGCAGGTACTGCGGGAACGCTCCACCGTGATGGGTGAAAAGATACTCGCCGCCAAGCTTGAAGCTGTGCTTGCCCTTGAGCCAGAAGACGTCGTCGCGATACTGTTGCGTGTCCTGGTTGAATATCTCGGGTTCGTTGTAGGGTTCGCCGACGGTCGTCGAAGGCAAGGTCAGCACGATGGAGTTGTCCGCGTAAAAAGGCAGGTTCTGAAACTGGAAGTAGTGGAATCCAGCGTGAAGATCGTTGATAAAGTGGTCGCTGATGCTGCGGTTCCAGTCAAAAACATAGCCCGCACTGGTGACGCCGGTGGAGTAAGACTGGCTGGGGTCGTTGCCCTGCGTCACAAAACTGGTGGAAGACTTATAGCCGTCTCCACGGAGAAAGAAGTGGTTCTTATCGTTCCGCTGATAGTCGGCGCGGCCCAGATACTCGTTGTTCATCGTGATGGAGGGATGGGTAAAGAGAGCGCCAGCGGTCGTGGTGACATAGGGACTGAGAGTGGCCGTGTTGGGATTATGCTCACCCTCGTATGAGCCGAAGTACCAAAGCTTGTCCTTCTTGATGGGCCCGCCGAGCGTACCGCCGTACTGCTCGTCTGAAAAGGTGAGCACCGACTTGGCTATCGGGTCCGCCGCGTTGAAGTAGGAGTTGCGAAAGTATCCAAAGCCGCCGCCATGCATCTGGTCGGTTCCAGTCTTGGTCTGCACATTGACGTAGATGCCGGCCGAACGTCCGTCGGTGGCATCGAAGCGGTTGGTGATGATCTGAAACTGCGAGATCGCGTCCTGCGAAAAGTGCGGCTGTCCGAAGCTCGACCCGACAGAGTCCTGCGAGACCTGCAGGCCGTCCATCGTGATCTGAAACTTGCCGGTCTCAGCATCGCCTGCGTTGGTGGATTGCCCGGAGGCCACCGGCGTGTTGCCGAAGGAGTTCTGCTTGATGCCTGGGACGAGTGCCGACAGCTCCACATAGTTGCGGCCGTTGATCGGGACATCCTCCACTTCCTTGGGAGTGACGTTGCCGGCCACGGAGGAGGAGGTCGTGTCGATGGCGGTGTCGTCGCTGGCCTCCACCAATACGGTGGAAGAAGCGCCGGCCACCGGCAGCGCCAGGTCAACCGTCGCCAACTGGCCGACCAGCAGCAGGATCTTCTTCTCCGCGGTGGCAAAGCCGGGAGCGCTTGCGGTGATGGTGTACTCCGCCGCGGTGACGCTGGGGACCTCATAGACACCCTGCGCGTTGGTCGTCGCGAAGTAGGATGACCCACCGGCCTTTTGCACCTCAACCTTTGCCCCTTTTATCGCGCCGCCCTGTATGTCTGTTACCACTCCACTCAAACCTGTCTGTTGTGCGTGCGCGGGCAGACAGCAGAAGACGATGCATGCAGTGAGAAAAACAAGGAGGGACGCAGGCCGGAATCGCATGGATGGGACCTCACACTATAGAAATTAAAGAGAGCAACGAATAAAATTGCGGGGAAAATATCGATGTCGCTCGATGAGGACGAGGGAGCGGCTGCGGGACCACAGGAATTGGTGCGGTGGGACAGTCCGGAAACAGGCGGGCACACCTCTTCATGACCGCGCGAAGTCGGACTCCGCTCTCGCCGCGGAGGAAACGCTGGTTGCAATAGGTAACGACGAGTCCGCCTGCCAGTTCAACGGCCGCGGGGAACCGCGCAGGGTCTGTATAGCCGGATCGGCAGAACGGTTGCGTTCCGCCGCAATCCTATTTTGGATGTAATGATGAAAATTTATCTGAAAGTTGACCTCATGTCTAATTAAAAGTGACTTGCTACGTGAAGAAGCCCTTGTCACGCATGTCTGGCAGGCGGCACGAGACGACGACTGGATAGGGAATGTCCCTTCGGATGCTATAAATGTTTGCGCTTTCCGTTGCAGCCATCGGGGAGCCAAAGGACGATCACCCCAGCATGCCATCGAAAGACCCCATCGCGATCAAGACGACCGCCAGGCTCACTGCAGTTCTTATCGTCGCCATGTCTCTCGCCGGAGTGCAAGCCACCGCGCAGGTCGTCGGCTCTCCGTCGCCTGTGGACCGCGAAGCCTCCGGCGACGCGCCTGATGATCCCGGGCCTCTGGCCACAGACCTCTCGCCCGCCATCACTCACGCAGCGGTGCAAGCCGCAACGAAGAGGGTCGCCGACTGGCAGTTGCAGCGCCGGTCGCCCGTCAATCGACAGTGGACCTACGCCGCGCTCTATGACGGCCTGCTCGCTGCGTCAAAGACCACCGGTGACCCTCGTTACCGCGATGCCGTCGCAGCAGTAGGCGAGCGCTATGACTGGAAGCTGCTCGACGCTCGCTTTCCCCACGCCGATGACATGGCGCTCGGCCAGGCCTATCTCGACCTCTATATCAACAAGCCCAATCCCGTGCGCATCGCTGATACGCAACGTATCCTCGACCAGTTAGTTGTGCGCCCCGACGATTCGGCGAAGTTGCTCTGGTGGTGGTGCGACGCGCTGTTCATGGCGCCGCCCGTGCTGGCGCACATGTCGGCGATCACCGGCGACCCGCGCTATCTGACCTACATGGACCGCGAGTGGTGGGAGACCACCGCCAACCTCTACGACCCCGCCGAGCACCTCTACTTCCGCGACAGCCGCTACTTTACACAGCACGAAGCCAATGGCCAGAAGATCTTCTGGGCGCGAGGCAACGGCTGGGTGATGGGCGCCTTCGTCAAGGTGTTGGAGTCCATGCCCAAGAATGACCCGCGCCGCGCAAAGTACATCGCGCAGTACAAACAGATGGCCGACCGCATCGCCGGTCTGCAGGGCAAGGACGGCTTGTGGCGCAGCGGACTGCTCGATCCGGAAGCATACAACCTGCCCGAGGTCTCCGGCTCGGCGTTCTTCACCTATTCGTTGGCATGGGGCGTCAATCACGGCGTACTTGACCGCGCAAAGTTTGAACCTGTGGTTCGCCGCGCGTGGGCCGGCATGTTGACCCACATCTACGCCGACGGCCGCCTCGGCTCCATCCAGCCCATCGATGGCCAGCCCGGCAAGTTCAAACCCTCCGCCAGCTACGTCTACGGTGTCGGCGGATTTCTGCTCGCGGCCTCAGAGGTCGATGCGTTCGCGAAAAAATAATGCGTGCTTACGTTCAACACCCGAAGCAACTCACGCGCCGCGGCTTCTGCGCCGCAACCATGGCGGCCCTTGGCCACGCAGCGCTGGCATCGGTTGCGCGCGCGAATTCGCCTACGCAGGATGCGGGCTACGCTCTGGTCGCTCGCACCGACCGCGCCCGCATCCTCGCTGCCGCTGCGCGCTATGTCTCTCTCCCACCGCGCACCATCACCAGCTACCCCACCTCGCGCAGTCCCGGCGGCCTGCATGACTACTTCTCCCAGGCCGACTACTTCTGGCCCAACCCCGCAGACCCCAATGGCAAGTACATCAACCGCGACGGCCAGAGCAACCCCGACAACTTCAACGACCACCGCAAGGCGATGGTCGCACTCTCCCTCCAGATGCCTGCGCTCACCGCCGCCTGGCGCCTCACCGGCAACCGCAACTACGGGCAACACGCCGCCCAGCACCTGCGCGCGTGGTTCATCACGCCGGCGACGCGCATGAACCCCAATCTGGAGTACTCGCAGGGCGTTCACGGTGTCTCCACTGGCCGCTCCTTCGGCATCATCGACACGCTGCACCTCGTCGAGGTCGCGCGCGCCGCCAGCCTGATCGCGCCCGCACTGCTCACCGGCTCCGAGCAGACCGCACTGCGCGCATGGTTCAGCGAGTACCTGCACTGGATGAAGACCAGCGAGAAGGGCATCGCCGAGAGCAAGACGCTGAACAACCACGCCGTCTGCTGGGCGCTACAGGCGGCAGAGTTCGCACGGCTGGTCGAAGACGCCGAGACCCGGCACGAGGTCAGCGCGCAGTACAAGACCGTCTTTGTTCCGGACCAGATGGGCGCCGACGGCAGCTTCCCCAAGGAGCTGGCGCGCACCAAACCCTACAGCTACTCCATCTTCAACTTCGACACCATGGCGATGCTCTGCCTGTCGCTCCAAGGCGACAGCGACGACTTCTTCGCCTTTAGGCTGCCCGACGGCCGCGGCATCTGCAAGGCGGCAGCGTTCCTCTATCCTTATCTGCTCGACAAAGGTGCGTGGCCCTATGCGAAAGATGTCGAGCACTTCGATTCGCTTCCTGTGCGCTCTCCTGGACTCCTCTTCACCGGCCTGGCCTGCGCCCACCCTGACTATCTAGAGCTGTGGGCGCGCCTCAACCCCGACCCCACCGACCCGGAGATCATCCGCAACTATCCCGTGCGTCAGCCGCTGCTATGGTTCCCTGCCTCATAGACCTGGGGAGTGCCGGACCGTTCCCGAATCTGCTCCGCGGATGCATTGTGACGCATGTCACAACTGCGGTCACTCGTCTGCGGTGCAGTAGCGCCTTTCGTGCGATTACTATAGTGCGCCGAGGACTAGGATGATTCTCGTAGGCGTCCTGCCATCGGCGTGACAGAATTAACTTCACGCATTCGATACCGGGCGGGATGGAGATCCATCGTGAAGAAGTTAAGCATTTTGTTTGACCGGGCCCGCCTGGGTTCGGCCGTGTTGTTATGTCTGGGAGCATCTCTGCTGACCGGCGTCCGCGCTGAGGCGCAACTGGTGATCAACCTGCCTGCCGGGGGCAACCTGGCGGCGGCCGTTGCACAGATAAGTGCTGCCGGCGGCGGCACTATCAACCTCGCAGCCGGCACCTACAATCTCACCTCCACGCTTGAGATCCCCAGCAACATCACCATCAATGGCCAGGGCTCCACCAGCATCCTGCTGGGCCCGAAAACGCCCTACACCTGGGACCTGATCGACGATTCCGCCGAAGGAGTCTCGAATATCGTCTTTTCCAACTTCGTCATCGACGGCAACATTCCACGGGGCGCGTACCTCGTCACGCCCAGCGGGATGAACAACCCCTACGGGGGCATGGGCATCAACTTCAACGCTTACACCTACCCCTTCGTCAACGTGACCTTGCAGAATATCGAGGTGCGCAACGCGTCGGAGGGGATCCATCTTGCGCTGATGAGCGGCCTCACTCTCAACCAGGTCTATGCCCATGACAATGTTCCGGGCAGCTTCGCCCACAACGTCTACCTGGTGGATTCGACCAACGTCACCGTTACCCACTGCCGTTTCGACAACGCCCACGCCGGAGATGGTCTCCACTTTGACTTCGGAGGCAGCAACTACCTGGTCACCAAATCGGAGTTCAACGGGAACATCGGCTATGGAATCCTCTCGCAGAGTCCGACCACCGGCGCCACCATCCAGGACTCCATCTTTAACTTCAACCAACTGAATGGCGACGACAACAGTGTTTCAGGCTTGCTGGTCCAGCGCAGTGTTGCCAGTTACAACCAGGGCGTCGGCTACTACAACATTGGCGGGACCGGGGCATACAACTACCTCTTCGGCGTGGGCAACGTCGGCGGTCTGGATACTCTCTACGGGCTGGGCGGTTATGGTGTCACCGACCTCGACCTGATCTCCACCACCACGCCCAACGTCTACGAGGCGGAGTTCGCCGATGGCCCCACCGGCGCGACCGATACCGCCGACTGGACCACCGCCTACGCAGGCTTCAGCGGCGGCGGCGCAGTCGACTTCAACGCCAATCACCTGAGCAACGGCCTGCTCAGCTTCTCGCACGTCGGCGCTGTCACGGCCGGTAACTACAGCATCACCTTCCGCTACTCCAATGGCAGCGGAGGCACGCTCTCCATGCCTCTTACCGTCAACGGCGTGGCGCGGACGCCTATCTCGTTTGCCTCCACCGGCAGCAACTCCACCTGGAGCACGGTGAATGTGACCGTGCCGTTGAACGCCGGCAACAATGTGATTGCGATCAGCCCTTCCGGCACGGCGGCGCCGGAGATCGACAACCTCACGGTCAACAGCTCCACTCCCTCCGTTCCATCCGCACCCACCGGCCTCACGGCCACGGCGGTCACTCCCTATCAGGTGAACCTGACCTGGAATGCAACTGCGGGTGCGGCAACCTACAACGTGTATCAAAACGGCCTTCCCATCGCCGCGAATGTGGTCGCGACCAGCTACACCGATTCGCGCATCTTCTTCGGCGAATCGACGCTGTCGTACACCGTAGCTGCAGTCAACCAGGGCGGCACAGGCGCTGTCAGCTCCACCGTCTCCGTCACCACGCCCATCGACACGCCCGCGGGCCTGCAGGTGGCCGCCGGCAGCGGTGCGGGCAATTACCTGAATTGGATGAGCGCCAACGGCGCTTCGTACTTCAACGTCAAGCGCTCCACGGTCTCCGGCGGCCCTTACACCACGCTCACCGGCGTCACCAACACCACCAACCTGACCTCGACCAACTTTGAACAAACGTATGAGGACGCCGCGGCGGCGGTCGGCACCACCTACTACTATGTCGTTTCGGCCGTGGATGCAAGCGGCAAAGAGTCCGCCAACAGTTATGAGGTCAGCTTCCTCACACAGCCGACGCCGCAGACCATCACCTTCGCGGCGGTTCCGTCGCAGGCCGTCGGCAATACGCTGACGCTCACTGCCACGGCCAGCTCCGGTCTGCCGGTCAGCTACGCCGCGGTCGCCAACGGCGTTTGCACGGTCTCTGGAAGCGTGGTCACCTTCGCCACGACGGGCTCCTGCGGCATCAACGCCAGCCAGGCGGGCAACAGCACGTATGCCGCGGCCGCCACGGTTGGCCAGGTTATTACCGTCGTTACGCCCGTAGCCCAGACCATCACCTTCGCCGCTATCCCCGGCCAGACCGCCGGCACCTTGCTCACCCTCACCGCAACCGCAAGCTCCGGCCTGACTGTCAGCTATGCTTCGTCAATGCCCAGCGTCTGCACTGTCTCCGGAGCCACGGCATCTCTGCTCGCGGGCGGCACCTGCACCCTTACCGCTTCGCAATCCGGCGGTGGAACCTACGCGGCTGCCACGCCGGTCTCGCAGAGCTTCGCTGTCGCCGCCGCTCTGCAATCGCAGACGATCACCTTCAATGCGATCGCCACACAGCACGTAGGCACGCCGCTCAACGTCGCCGGTTACGCCACAGCCTCCTCCGGTCTCCCCATCACCTGGACGCTGGTTCAAAATGGCAACTGCAGCATCTCCGGCACCACCGTCACCTTCATTAACGCAGGCGCCTGCGGCATCATCGCCAACCAGGCCGGCAACGCCACCTATGCCGCCGCAACTGCCGTGGGGCAGGTGGTCCAGGTCGCCGGCCCCCTGCAATCGCAGACCATCACCTTCTCTGTCATCCCAGGTCAGGCCACCGGTGCATCGCTCACCCTCACCGCGACGGCAAGCTCCGGCCTGGCCGTCAGCTATGCTTCCTCAACGCCCAGCGTCTGCACCGTCTCCGGCAGCACGGCCTTGATGGTGGCTACCGGAACTTGCACCCTCACCGCCTCGCAGGCAGGCAACGCCACCTACAACGCAGCAACGCCCGTCTCGCAGAGCTTCGCTGTCGCCGCCGCTCTGCAATCGCAGACGATCACCTTCAATGCGATCGCCACACAGCACGTAGGCACGCCGCTCAACGTCGCCGGTTACGCCAGCGCCTCCTCCGGTCT
>Ga0302320_10008728_pt1 | contig 21956 bp, 21 predicted proteins | sample Bog_T0_3_FD_202130 | JGI IMG/M metagenome (GOLD analysis project Ga0302320, IMG submission 202130) | Peat permafrost microbial communities from Stordalen Mire near Abisko, Sweden - Bog_T0_3 | ecosystem: Environmental > Terrestrial > Soil > Wetlands > Peat | place: Sweden: Abisko, Stordalen Mire...
CCCCACCGCCGCGGCGGCCGCGCCGGTGGCCTGGCCCAGGGCCTTGGCGTCCGTCGCCAGGGCCGAGCCGGCCGCAGCCACCTTGGCCTCGGCGGCCTCGTCGTGGTCGTGGCCTTCGTGGGCCAGAATAGGCGCGGCCAGCAGCAGCGCGGCGAATAGGACCATGAGCTTCTTCATTTCGCACCCCTCAGGTAACGTCCCTTATCGCAGGCAGCCATGCGCCATCGCCGGCGCGTGGCGTTCCCTATCAGTGATTGAAGTGGCGCATCCCCGTGAAGACCATGGCGATGCCGGCCGCATCGGCCGCGGCGATCACCTCGGGGTCCTTCACGCTGCCGCCGGGCTGGATCACCGCCGTGGCGCCCGCCGCGATGCCGACCAGCAGCCCGTCAGGGAACGGGAAGAACGCGTCGCTGGCCAAGGCCGAGCCCTGGGCCCGCGCGCCGGCCGCGGCCGCGGCGATGCCCACGCTGCCCACGCGGTTGGTCTGGCCGGGGCCCACGCCCACGGTGACGCCGCCCTTGGCCAGCAGGATGGCGTTGCTCTTCACGTGCACCACGATGCGCCAGGCGAAGAGCAGGTCCACCCACTCCTTCTCGGTGGGCTGGCGCTTGGTCACCACCTTGCACTGCTCGCGGCCCACGCGGGCCAAGTCGCGCGACTGGACCAGCAGGCCGCCGGCCACCTTCTTCATGGCGGCGGTCTCGTAGCCCATGCCCGGCAGCGGCACCGCGCCGGGCGCGTCGAAGGGCACGGTCATCAGGCGCAGGTTCTTCTTGGCCTGCAGGATGGCCAGCGCGTCGGCGTCGAAGGCCGGCGCGATGACGCATTCCAGGAACGTGCCGCCGATGCGCTCGGCGAAGGCCTTGGTGACGGCGCGGTTGGACGCCACGATGCCGCCGAAGGCCGACACGCTGTCGGCGTCAAAGGCCTTCTGGTAGGCGTCGGCGATGGGCTGGCCCTCGTCCACGCGGGCCACGCCGCAGGGGTTGGCGTGCTTGATGATGGCCACCGCCGGCTCGCCGAATTCCTTCACCACATTCAGCGCGGCGTCCAGGTCGGCGATGTTGTTGTAGCTCAGCTCCTTGCCGTGCAGCTGCTTGGCCACGCCCAGGTTGGCGCCGCCCTCGCCGGCGTTGACGTAGAAAGCCCCCTGCTGGTGCGGGTTCTCGCCGTAGCGCAGGTCCTGGGCCTTGGTGAAGTGCAGGTTCAGCTCGCTGGGGAAGGCGGGCTCGCCCTGCAGCTTGAACTGCAGGTAGGCGTGGACGTTGCGGTCGAACTCGGCCGTGTGCGAGAAGGCCTCCACCACCAGCTGCTCCAGCGTCTTGTCGCCCACGCTGCCGCCGGCGCCCTGCATCTCGGCCAGGATGGCGGGATAGCGCCGGGGGTCGGTGATCACGGCCACGCTGCGGAAGTTCTTGGCGCCGCTGCGGATCATGCTGGGGCCGCCGATGTCGATGTTCTCCACCGCCTCCTCCAGGCTGCACCCGGGCTTGGCCACGGTCTTCTGGAAGGGGTAGAGGTTGACCACCACCATGTCGATGGGGCTGATCCCATGCTGGGCGATGGTCTTCAGGTGCTCGGCGTTGTCCCGCAGGTGCAGCAACCCGCCGTGGATCAGCGGATGCAGGGTCTTGACCCGGCCGTCCAGCATCTCCGGGAAGCCGGTGTGCTCGCTGATGTCCTTCACCGTCAGGCCGGCCTCGCGCAGCACCTTGGCGGTGCCGCCGGTGGAGATCAGCTCGACCCCCAGGGCCTGCAAGCCCCGGGCAAAATCGGCCAGGCCGGATTTATCGGTGACGGAGAGCAGCGCACGGCGGACCTTGACCACAACGGACCTCAGGGATAGCCCGACCCAGCGGGCGGGCGGCTGACCTTGGAAAACAGGGGGAAAGCAGGATTATAGGCAGGGCCGGGAGGCTTGGCAAGGCAGGGAAAGCGCAAGATTTTGTGGCCTTTTCAGGCCCTGGCCCAATATATGGAACATCCAGGAAAACGTTTGTGGATAAAGCGGCCCCCTAGGCCCCGCCGCAGAGCTTTTTCAGGGCCGCGACATAGACCTGGTGCTCGATGCCCAGGACCCGGGCGGCCAGGCTGGCGGGGCTGTCCCCCGGCAGCACCGGCACGGACTGCTGCAGGACGATGCTGCCCGTGTCCACCCCGGCATCGACCAGGTGCACGCTGGCGCCGCTGGCGGCCACCCCGGCGGCCAGCACGGCCTGGTGCACATGATGGCCGTGCATGCCCGGCCCCCCGAAATCGGGCAGCAGGCTGGGATGGATGTTGAGGATGCGGCCGGCGTAGGCCTGCACGAAGCCCGGCGTCAGGATGCGCAGGTAGCCCGCCAGGCACAGGTAGTCGGCGCGGTAGGGGGCCAGCAATCCCAGCACCGCCGCGTCGAAGGCCTCGCGGCTGGCGAAGCCCTGATGCGGCAGCACGGCGGTGGGCACGCCCTGCCGGGCCGCCTTCTCCAGCGCGCCCGCGCCGGCCACGTTGCTGAACAGCAGCACCGGCTCGGCATCGATCTCGCCGGCGCGCATGGCCTGCATGAGGGCCTCGGCGTTGCTGCCCCCGCCGCTGGCGAGGAGGGCGATGCGCTTGCGCACGGCCCTAGCCCTGGTCCGCGTAGGTGAATTCACGCCGCCGCATGATGGCCATGGCCCCGGCCAGCGCGGCCACCAGCACGCCGGCGTTGAAGGCCGCGCCGCTGAAAAGGCTGCCCACGCCGCCGTCGTAGTCCACGCCCGGCAGCAGGATGCGCCAGGCCAGGCTCACGGCCTGGTCCAGGCCCTGCCAGGCCAGCCGGAAGTTCAGCAGTTTCAGCGCCAGGAAGGACAGCAGCAGCAGGGCCAGCAGCCCCAGCTCGCCGAACTGGATGGGCACCGTGGAGAACAGCGTCACCACCGCCGCCACCGCCGCCAGCTGCAAGCCCTGGAACGCCAGGATCAGGGCGAAGGTGCCGGGATCCGCGCCGCCCAGGCCCTGGTGGGCCAGGAAGGCGGCGTGGGTCAGCAGCAGCAGGGCCCAGGCCACGGCGGTCAAGGCGGCCCATTTGGACAGCACGTAGGACGGCCGCGACAGGGGCCGCAGCAGGACCAGCTGGATGCTGCCGCTGGAGGCCTCGCGGCTGATCAGGCCCAAGCCCAGCAGCCAGACCATGAGCACCAGCAGGCTGTTGCCGCCCTTCACCAGCGCGCCCACGCCCGCCAACGACAGGGCGTTCAAGGTGACGCCGCCGCTGACGATGGCATAGAGGATCAAGCCCACGATGCCCGTGATGACCAGCCGCAGGGTGGCGTCGGCCTGGCTGCGCAGGGCGTGCAGGAACACCGGCTTACTGAGCCTCATCGCCACCTCCATGGAAGAACTTCTCAAGGTCGCCCTGCAGCGGCCCCGCCTGGGTCACGCCCAGGCCGGCCTTCACCAGGGACTTCACCAGCTCGGCGGCGCCGGCCTCGTCGGCCACGCTGGCGGACAGGCCGCCTTTCCGCACCGTGGCGTCGTCCAGCTCCAGCTTGGCCAGCACGGCCGCGGCCTTGTCGGCGGCGCCCGCCTGGGCCAGCCAGCGCACGGACCAGCGCAGGCCGCCCGCGCCCGCCCACTGCTCGGACGCCTCGATGCGGCCCTGCTTCAGGAAGACCACCTTGTGGCAGAGCTTGCCCAACTGCTCCAATTGATGCGAGTTCACCACCACGGCCCCGCCGCCGGCGGCGAAGGCCTGGATCAGGCCCCGCGTGGCCAAGGCGCCCTCGGGGTCCAGGCCGCTGGTGGGCTCGTCCAGGAAGAGGCAGCGCGGCCGCCCCACCAGGGCCTGGGCCAGGCCCACCCGCTGCAGCATGCCGCGCGAGTAGCCCTTGATGGCGCGGCGCCAGGCGGCCTGCTCCAGGCCCACCTGCAGCAGGGCTTCGGTGACCTCGGCGTCGCGCCGGGCCTCGGGGCGGCCCGCCAGGGCGTGATGGTAGGACACGAAATCCCAGCCCCGCATCCAGGGGTCGAAGCGCAGGCGCTCGGGCAGGTAGCCCACGAAGGACTTGGCCTCCAGGCTGTCCACGGCGTGGCCGCCCAGGCGCACCGTGCCCTGGTCCGGCCGCAGCAGCCCCAGCAGGCAGGCCATCAGCGTGGTCTTGCCCGCGCCATTGGGCCCGATCACGCCCAGGATCTCGCCGGGCGCCACCTGCACGCCCGCGCCCACCAGCGCCGGCACGCGGCCACCGCGGTAGGTCTTCGTCAGGCCTTCGGCTTCGATAAGATAGTTCGACAAGGTGGCGCTCCGAACGATTGGAACTTGGTTGGGTCAGTCCTTGTTGCGCGGCTCGCGGGTTTCCCTTCCAGGGTATTCACGGACGGGGTGGTCGGCGAGCGATCCGTCAGGGGTTCCGGCCGCAGACCCTTACGGTCGTGCGGTGGCTCGCCCGGAAGGATCAGCGGCCGGGTCCGCGCAGGCAGCGACGTGGAAGTGCCGGGCAACCCCGCCCGTGAAGGCCCTGAATGGATCAGGCTCCCCGCCGCGATTTTTTCTCAAGCTTCAGCCGGGCCTTCTGCACCGCCACCAGGTTGCGGGCGATATCCCCATCCTCGGGCCAGCGCAAAGCCGCCTCGCCCAGCACCGCCTCGGCTTCGGCCAGGCGCCCGATGCCGGCGTAAAGGCTGGCCAGGGCCTTCACGGTGCCCAGGTCCCAGGGGTCCAGCTTCAACTGGGCCTCGTAGGCCTGGGCGGATTCGGGGATGCGGCCCTGCGCCTGATACAGGCGGCCCAGGCGCGAGTGGACCTGCACGTAGTCGGGCGCCCACCGTCGCAGCGCGTCAAAGGCCGCTTCGGCGGCTTCCAGGTCGCCGGGCTTGGCGCGGTCCTGCAGGCAGCAGCCCAGGAAATAGCGGGCTTCCAGCAAGGCGGGGTCCAGCTGCAGCGCCAGCTGGTAGCCCGGCAGGGCCTGGTCCTGCTGGCCTTGGCGCGACAAGCCTTCGGACTGCAAGAGCAGGCGCGAGGCCTGCCAATGCAACTGGGCCTGGACCAGGGGGACGCTGGCCATGAAGGCCAGGCCCACCGTCACCAGCAGGCGGGCGTAGCCCTCCGGATTCAACGACACCGCCGGCGCGCGCTGGGCGGACAGGGCCGCGCCCAGCGCCAGCAGCAGCACGAAGGGCAGCAGCGTGGACGGAAGGAGCAGGTCCAGGCCGGCCAGGTTGCAGGCCAGCGAGCCTAGCAGGCCCGCCAGCAACGCCAGCCCCAGGCCGCCACGGTCGGGGTCCTGCTGCCAAGCCCGGCTTAACGCGCGCAAGGGCCACAGCAGCAGGCCCAGCAGCGCCAGCCCGGCGGCCAGGCCCAGCCAGCCCGTCTCCGCCAGCAGTTGCAGCGGCCAATCCTCGGGGCGGGCGACCTCGTAGCTGTGCTGGCTCTGGTCGGCCATGGCCTCGGGCAGGCGGTGCGAGGGGTAGGCCACGCTGAAGCTGCCCGGCCCCCAGCCCAGCAGCGGCCGTTCTTTGGCCAGCTCCCAGGTCCCGCTCCAGGTCAGCTCGCGGAAGCGCACGCTCTCGGCCCAGGCCGATGGGCCCCCCAGCAGGCGCTGGCGCGACGGCGACGGCAGCAGCGCCAGCAGCAGCACGAAGGCCACGGCCACGGCGCCGCCCGTGAGCGCCAGCACCCGCTTGCGCGTGGCCCACAGCGCCTCGGACCAGAAGGCGCAATGCCCCGCCACGGCCAGGGCCACGCCCAAGCCCAGCACCGCCGACTTGGCCGCGCTCAGCAGCAGGCCGGCCAGGGCCAAAGCCGCCGCCGCCCGCGCCAACCAGCGCCAGGCCTTGCCTTCGGCCCGCCAGCCTTGATGGATCAGCACCGGCAGCACCAGGACGAAATAGCCGCCCGCAAAGTTCGGATTGCCCAGGCCCGCCGACACCCGCCCGCCGAAGGCCGCCTGCTGGGCCAAGGCCAGCGCGGAGCGGTCCCAGCCCAGCCGCTGCGCCAGGGCCCAGCCGCCCGAGGCCGCCGCGGCCAGGCTCAGGCCCCGCAGCAGCCAGCGCTGCCCGCCGTCCTCCGCCATCAGGTCCAGCGCGCCCAGGAAAAGGACCGCGGTCAGCAGCCAGGCCTGCCAGGGGCCCTGGGTGGCGTCAGGGAACGGCGATTGGAGATGGGCGGCGGTGACCACCAACGCCCAGGCCAGCAGGGCCAGGCCCAGCTTGGCTGGCGGCAGGCGCAGCGGCTCCCCCCACCACAGGCGCAAGGCCGCCAAGGCGGGCAGCAGGGCCGCCGCCAGGGCGAACCAAAGCTCCTTGGGCGCGATGGGGTCGGCGGCGCTGGCGTCGATATGCAGGGCCACGCCCAGGAGGGCTAGGACCAGCACCACCAGGCGCGAGGCGTTGAGGAGCTTGGCGACGCGGGCTTGCAGGGAGTTCAACTTGGGCCTTCAGTGAATGGGAGAGCCAGCGGGCCCGCCGCCCTGCTGCAACAGCTGTTCCTTCAGCCTTTGCGCCGAAAAGTTCTCGGGATCCAAGGCCAGGGCCGCGTCCTCTTGGGCCAGCGCCTCAGGCCAGCGCTTCAGCGCGGCGAGCGCCCGGCCCAGGAAGGCGTGGGCCTCGCTATTCTTCGGCTCCAGCGCCACCGTCTGCCGGTAGACCGCCTCGGCCTCGACGAAATGCCCCAGGGCCAGCTGACAGCTGCCCAGGTTGCCGGCATAGCGCCAACACGGCTTGACCTGCTGGGCATGCTGGAAGTAGGGCAGGGCCTCCTTGAATCGCCCCTGGTCCGCCAAGATGCGGCCCAGGCGGTCCCCATGGTCAGGATCCCAGGGCTCCGCCTTCAGCAGCGCGCGCTGGCGGGCCTCCTCCGCGGCTAAGGGAAGCGGCGGCCCCTGACGGATCCTGTCGGCCAGGCGGGCGGCGTCGGCGTTGGCCGGATCCAGCGCCAGGGCCGCCTTCAGCTCGGCCAGGGCCTCCGGCACGCGTTGAAGGTTGAAAAGGGCGTAGCCCAGGTTGGCGTGGGCGCGCGGGCTCCCCGGGTCCAGGGACAGCTGCTGCCGGTAACTGGCCTCGGCCTCAGCCGCGCGACCCTGGGTCAGGCAGCAGTTCCCCAACACTTCGGCGCGGGCGGCAGTAGGAAGCAGGCGCTGGGCCCGCTGGTACGCATCGACGGCGTCGGAGTAGCGGCCCTGCGACGCCTGGATGGCCCCCAGCCGGTCCCAGCCCGCCGGGTCCTCGGGCCGCAGCAGCACCGCCCATGACGCACCAGCGCGGGACCAGGCGAAGATGAGCGCCAGGACCAGCAAGAGCCCCAGGCCTAGGAGGCGCGGGATGTTCGTCCGTTCGGCGACGCGTTCTTGCATGGGGCTCTTTGCCAGAAGAAGTCGTGTTTCAGAAGTGTGCCCGGTCAGGCGACCCACCCCGACGTTCGCGGACCGGGGTGCTGGTCACTCCGGGTGGGGCGGGGGCCCCGCCTGGAGGGGCCTGCGCCCCGAACCATGCCCGGCCTCTTGCCGACCACCCTGTCCGTGAATACCAGAGGATCGGCTTCCCTTTTCGGGCCTTCACGGACGAAGGGTTGGGCGAGCGATCAGGCAGGGGTCCGGCCCGCAGCCTCTGCGCCGGGGCCCCTTCCCCGACCCAGAGGCAGTCGGGCCGGTCCGCGCAAACACGCTCGTGGGCGGTGTCATAGCCGAACCCGCCTGCTCAGTGGGACATCGGCCACCGACCACGACGTTTGCGGACCGGGGTGCTGGTCACTCCGGGTGGGGCGGGGGCCCCGCCTGGAGGGGCCTGCGCCCCGAACCATGCCCGGCCTCTTGCCGACCACCCTGTCCGTGAATACCAGAGGATCGCATGGACCCTACGGCTGTATCTGCTCCTTCAGCTTCTGCGCCGAAGCATTCCCGGGATCCAGCTTCAGCGCCAGGTCCAGCTGGTCCACGGCCTCCGTCAGCCGCTTCTGGTAGAACAGCGCATAGCCCAGGCTGAAGCGGGCGTCGGAGCTCTGCGGGTCCAGCTCCACGGCCTTGCGGAACGCGGCCTCGGCGCCCCGGGCATCGCCAAGCATCATAGAACAATTGCCCAGATTTTGCGCGCGCCCCACGCTGGGCCCCAGGCCTTCGGCCGTGCGGTAGGCGGCGGCGGCCTCGGCCCACTGCTGCTTCGCGGCCAAGGCGGCGCCCAGGCGTTCAAAGGCGGCGGGTTCAACGCTCCCCTGCGTGGCGGACCGCAGCTGCTCCACCGTGGCGGAAGGCGCGATGGCGCCCGCGCCGGCGCCCAGGTCGGGGCCCACGGCGTGGGCGTAGGCCAGCAGGGGCTTGGCGCCCGCCGCCAGCAGCGCCAGGGCCAGCAGCGCGGGGGCCAACGCCAGCGCCCGCCAGCGCGGGGATCGGGGGGTCACGGAGCCTTCCCATCGCAGCGCCACCGCCAAGAGCAACAGGGGGCCGAGCACGCCGGCTTGAAAGAAGAAGCGATCCGCCTGGCTCTGGGCCAGGATGCCGACCAGGCCCAGGGCGGCCCCTGGCACGGCTGACCGGCGGGCGGCCTTCAACGCCCACGCCACGGCCACGATGAACGCGGCCAAGCCGAGCACGCCTCCCGCGCAGGCCACCGTCAACAGCACCTGATGCGGGTCCTCGGCCACCTGCCCGCCGGCGTTCAAGGCCCGCACGAACCCGGGGTCCGCCTGCGCTTGGAAGGCCGCCGCAAAGCGCCCCGGGCCCCAGCCCAGCCACGGGCGCTGAAGCCAAAGCCCCCAGGACGCCCGCCACAAAGGCAGCCGCAGGGTCGGCCGCGACCATGCCTGCACCGGGAACAATGCCAGGGCGCCCGCCATCAGCGCGGCGGCGGCGGCCAAGGCAGCCCCCCCGGGGCGCCAGCCGCCGCGCCAAGCGTGCACGGCCGCCACCGCACCCTGCAGGGCCAACGCCACGGCGCCCGCCCGGCTCTGCGCCGCCAGCAAGGCCGCCCAGGCCAACGCCACGGCCAGCCCCCGGCGGGCCCCCGTCCAAGCCAGCAGCATGGGCCAGCTGAGGCAAAGGTAGGCCGCCAGGTACCCGGCGTTGCCGAACGGGCCCATGGCGCGCGAATGGGACCCGGCCTGGGCGTAAGCCGTCACGGGCTCGATCCCCAGCCGCTGCGCCAAGGCGTAGCCCGCCACCGCGACCGTGGACCAGCGCCAAGCCTCCCAGGACGGGCGCAAGCTGGCTTGGGGCCTCCAGCCCCGGCCATGGCCCCAAGCCCATGCCAAACCGATGCAGGCCAGCGCCGCCATCAAGGCCCCCGCCGCCGCCTTCAAGTCCAGCAGCTGCGTCGCCGGCAGCACGATCACGCCCGCGAAGGCCCCCGCAATGCAGAAGGCGAGGGCATCGCTGCCCTCGCCTTGGCTGCTGCTCTCGGCCAGGGGCGCCATCAGACCAGCACGGCTTCCTTCTTGCCCTTCTCCACCTTGCCCAGCACCTTGGGCTGCGCGCCCGCCTTCTTCAGCTGGGCCAGCGCCTTGTCCACCTGGCCCGGGCGGACCATGAAGACCAGGCCGATGCCCATGTTCAGGGTGCGGAAGGCGTCAGCCTCGGGAACGCCGCCCAGCTCCACGATCCATTGGAAGAGGGCCGGGACGGTCCAAGCGTCCTTGCGGATCACCGCGCGGCAGCCGTCGGGCAGCACGCGGGGGATGTTCTCGGTGAAGCCGCCGCCGGTCAGGTGGGCCATGGCCAGCACGTCCACATGCTTGCGCAGGGGCAGCATGACGTCGGCATAGCACTTATGCGGGGCCAGCAGGGCGTCGGCCAGGGTCTTGCCGCCCAGGCGCTTCTGCTTGGCGGTCAGGCTCAGCTTGCCGCGCTCGAACAGGACCTTGCGGGCCAGGCTGTAGCCGTTGGTGTGCAGGCCGCTGGAATGCAGGCCTAGGATGACGTCGCCCGGCTTCACCTTGTCGCCGGTGATCAGGTTCTTGCGGTCCACCACGCCCACGATGGTGCCGGCCAGGTCGAAGTCGCCAGGGGCGTAAAGGCCCGGCATCTCCGCCGTCTCGCCGCCGATCAGCACGGTGCCCTGCTGCTTGCAGGCGATGGTCAGTCCGCGCACGACCTCGGCGGTGACCTTGGGGTCCAGCTTGCCGGTGGCGAAGTAGTCCAGGAAGAACAGCGGCCGGGCCCCTTGGACCAGGATGTCGTTGACGCAGTGGTTCACCAGGTCCTGGCCGATGGTGTGGTAGATGCGCGCCTTGGCCGCCACCAGGATCTTGGTGCCCACGCCGTCGGTGCTGCTGACCAGGATGGGGTCCTTGTGGGCGCCCTGGTCGAACTTGAACAGCCCGCCGAAGGATCCCAGGTCACCGAGCACGTTCTTGTTGAACGTGGTGCGCACATAGCCCTTCATGCGCTTGACGGCCTCGGTGCCGGCGCTGATGTCCACGCCGCTGTCCTTGTAGGTGATGGGCTTGATCTTTTGGGTCATCGTCAGGTCCTATCAACGGTGGATTCAGTGAAGGCCGGCCGGGCCGGCCGTCCAGTAGCTGAGGCACTCGACCGCCACCACGCCGACCACCGAGATCAGCAGCAGGGCGCCGACCCCGTAGGCGATGCGGCGCAGGGTCTTGGCCCTCAATCGCATTTGGCGCCCATGGCGATCTTGGCGGTCTCGACCACGCCATGCACGCCCACGGGGTACTCGCCGGTGAAGCAGGCCTTGCAGAAATCCTTCTCCTCCATGCCCACGGCCTTCATCATGCCCGCGGCCGACAGGTAGCCCAGGCTGTCGACGTTGAGGAATTTCTCCATCTCGGCGTGGCTCATGTTGTTGACGATGAGCTCGGCCTTGGTGGGGAAATCCATGCCATAGAAGCAGGGATTGGCCACCGGGGGGCTGGAGATGCGGAAGTGCACCTCGGCCGCGCCCGCGTGCCGCAGCATCTTGATGATCTTGCGGCTGGTGGTGCCGCGCACCAGCGAGTCGTCCACCACCACCACCCGCTTGCCCTTGAGGATGCCCCGCACGGGGTTCAGCTTCACCTTCACGCCGAAGTCGCGGATGGTCTGGCTGGGCTGGATGAAGGTCCGGCCGATGTAGTGGTTGCGGATCAGGCCCATCTCAAAGGGCAGGCCGCTGTTCTCGGCGTAGCCGATGGCCGCGGTCACGCCGCTGTCGGGCACGGCGATGACCAGGTCGGCGCTGGCCGGGCACTCGCGGGCCAGCTCCTTGCCCAGGTTGCGCCGCACCTTCTCCACCTGCTCGCCGAAGATGATGCTGTCGGGGCGGCTGAAGTAGACGAACTCGAACACGCAGTGGGCCTTGCGCTGCGGCACGAAGGGCTTCACCGACGTCAGGCCGAACTGGTCCAGGATCACCAGCTCGCCGGGCTCCACGTCGCGGATGTACTCGGCGTCCAAAAGGTCCAGGGCGCAGGTCTCGCTGGCCAGCACCCACGCGTCGCCCAGCTTGCCGATGCACAGGGGGCGGAAGCCGCTGGGGTCGCGCACGCCGATCAGCTGCTTCTCGTTCATCAGCAGCAGGCTGTAGGCGCCCTGCACGCGCTTGAGGCTGTCCACCACCGTGTCGGCGAAGCGCCGGCCGCTGCTGCGGGCGATCAGGTGGACGATGACCTCGCTGTCGGCCGTGGTGGAGAAGATGCTGCCGTAGGCCTCCAGCTCGCTGCGAAGGATCTCGGCGTTGGTCAGGTTGCCGTTGTGCGACACCGCCAGGCCGCCGCGGGCGTATTCCACGGTGATGGGCTGGGCGTTGCGCAGGCTGGTGCCGCCGGCGGTGGAGTAGCGCACATGGCCCACCGCGTGGTGGCCGGGCAGCTTCTCCAGCTCGTTGGCGCCGAAGGCGTCGGCCACCAGCCCCATGCGCTTGATGGCATGCAGGTTCTCGCCGTTGCTGCTGGTGATGCCGCAGCTCTCCTGCCCGCGGTGCTGCACCGCGTAGAGCCCCAGGTAGACCATCTTGGCGGCTTCCACGTGGCCGTAAACGCCCACCACGCCGCACGCCTCGCGCCCCTTCCCGTCACCGTCCGCGGGGGCATTGGCTTCCAGCTTATCGACGAGTCGGACGAGCTCTTCTTCGCTGCGCATGGTCCCCTTTTGTATCAGGCAAGGTCCGTGAACGCGTGGGTATAGGCTTGCTTGAGCTCGGCGAGCCCCAGGCTCAGGCCCGCCTTGGCGGTGCGGATGGCCAGGCGGGCGCCGCCCACCTGGCCGACCTGGGCCACGGGCACGCCGCCGGCCTTGGCCGCCGCCAGGAAGGCCTTGGCCTTGTCCGGGCTGACGCTGAACAAGGCGCGGCTGGCGCTCTCGCCGAACAGGGCCGCGTCGGGCCGCAACGGGCCCTTCAGGGCCAGGCTGGCGCCGACCGGCGTGAAGCCGTGGCGCTCGCCGCCCATGCAGGCCTCCGCCGCGGCCACGGCCAGGCCGCCGTCAGACAGGTCATGCGCGCTCTGCACAAGACCCTTACGCGCCAAAGCCACGCACAGCTTTTGCAGCCTGGATTCGGCCTTCAGGTCCAGCCGGGGCGGCAGGCCCAGCTTCTTGCCGTGGATGACCTGCAGGTACTCGCTGGCGCCCAGCTCATCGCGCGTGGTGCCGGCCAGGAAGACCAGGTCGCCCTCAGCCTTGAAGAACTGGCTCACCGGCCGCAGCTGGCCCTTCACCGGCTCCAGCAGGCCCACGGCCGCCACCACCGGCGTGGGGTCGATGGCGCCGCTGGGGCCCTGATTGTAGAGGCTGACATTGCCGCTGATCACGGGCACGCCCAGCGCGCGGGCGGCCTCGGCCATGCCCTTCACCACCTCGGCGAACTGCCACATGACCTCGGGCTTCTCGGGGTTGCCGAAGTTCAGGCAGTCGCTCAGCCCGATGGGCTCGGCGCCCGACACCGCCACATTGCGGCAGGCTTCGGCCACCACCAGGCGCCCGCCCTCGCGGGGGCTCAGGTAGCAGTAGCGCCCGTTGCCGTCGACCGCCATGGCCAGGCCCTTGCCGTTCTCCTTCACGCGGATGACCGCGGCGTCCGAGCCGGGCTTCACCAGGGTGTTGGTGCGCACCTGGTGGTCGTACTGGCGGTAGACCCAGTGCTTGTCGGCGATGCTGGGGCTGGCCAGCAGCTTCAGCAGCACGGCGCCCAGGTCCTTGGGCTGCTTCACGGCGCCGATCTGGCGGGTGCGGGCCAGGTACTTCGGCTTGGCCATGGGGCGGTGATACAGCGGGAAATCCGGGTGGTGGTCGTCGGCCAGGGCGTTGATGGGCAGGTCGCTGACCAGCGCGCCGTGGTCGTAGATGCGGTGGCGTCCGCTGTTGGTCACCTGGCCGATGACGCTTGCGTGAAGGCCCCACTTGGTCAGGATGGCTTCGACCTTCTTCTCGCGGCCCTTCTTGGCCACCAACAGCATGCGCTCCTGGCTCTCCGACAGCATGACCTCGTAAGGCACCATGCCGCTCTCGCGGCGGGGGACCTTGTCGACGTGCACGTCGATGCCGGCGCCGCCGCGGAAGGCCATCTCCACCGAGCTGCTGGTCAAACCGGCCGCGCCCATGTCCTGGATGCCCACCAGGTGGCCGCTCTCGATCAGCTCCAGCGTGGCTTCCAGCAGCAGCTTCTCCATGAAGGGGTCGCCCACCTGCACGGCCGAGCGCTTCTCCTCGGTCTCGCTGCTCAGGTCCACGGAGGCGAAGGTGGCGCCGTGGATGCCGTCGCGGCCCGTGGTGGAGCCGATGTACATGACCGGATTGCCCAGCCCCGACGCCTTGCCCTTGATCAGGCGGGCGTGCGGCATGATGCCCAGCGAGAAGGCGTTCACCAGGCAGTTGTCGCGGTAGCAGGGGTCGAAGACCAGCTCGCCGCCGATGGTGGGCACGCCCATGCAGTTGCCGTAGCCGGCGATGCCCGCCACCACGCCCTGGACCAGGCGCTGCACGTGCTTGTCCGTCAGCGGCCCGAAACGCAGGCTGTTGAGGTTGGCCACCGGCCGCGCGCCCATGGTGAAGACGTCCCTCAGGATGCCGCCCACGCCGGTGGCCGCTCCCTGGTAGGGCTCCACGGCGCTGGGATGGTTGTGGCTCTCGATCTTGAAGGCCGTGGCCCAGCCGCCGCCGATGTCCAGCACCCCGGCGTTCTCGCCGGGCCCCTGCATGACGCGCTTGCCCTTGGTGGGGAAACCCTTCAAATGCGGCTTGCTGGTCTTGTAGCTGCAATGCTCCGACCACATCACCGAGAAGATGCCCAGCTCGGTGTGGGTGGGCTGCCGGCCCATGATGCCCAGCACCTTGCCGTACTCGGTGGCGTTCAGCCCGTAGCTGGCCGCCAGCTTGGCGTCCACGGGCGGGTCGTAGCTCTGGGGCTGCGGGACAAGGTTGGGTTGGGGCTTTTTCATCGGGTCGTTTCCGCTCGTTGAGCTCGGGCTTTTTGACAGTCGTTGTAGGCCTGCACGGCCTTGTAAAGAGAGCCTTTCGGATCAGGTAGCAGGGCATCCACGGCGCCGACGATGACGCCGCCCACCGCGCCCACTGCGCATGCCGCCAAGGCGGCGCCCCCATCCCATTGCGGCCCGGGCTGCGATACTACTGCTTTGAGAAAACCAAGGCCGCTTCCCACCGCATCCCGCTTGGGTGGCGCCAGTTCCAGCAGCGCCTTGGCGCAGTCCGAATCCGTGGCCAAGACCGCGAAAGCGTCTGGTCCATAGTCCAGATCGGCGACCTTGACCGTTTTGCCGTCAGGCGAAAGCACGGCCTGATCTACCGTCTGCCGTTTTGCGCATCCCGCTGCCAGCGCCGCCAAGGCCGCCAGGAGCAGGATGCGGCGCGTCACTTGGTGGTCAGCGCGTGCAGGGCGCTTTCGAACAGGACCTTGCCGTCGGTGCCGCCCAGGGCCTCCTCGGAGACGCGCTCCGGGTGGGGCATCATCCCCAGGACATTGCCCTGGGCGTTGAGCACGCCGGCGATGCTGCCCAGCGAGCCGTTGGGGTTGGCCTCGTCGGTCAGGCTGCCGTTGGCGTCGCAGTAGCGGAAGACGATCTGGCGCTGGTCCTCCATCCGCTTGAGCGTGTCCGGCTCGCAGAAGTAGTTCCCCTCGCCGTGGGCGATGGGGATGCGCAGGGCCTGGCCCAGCAGGGCGCGGTTGGTGAAATGGGTGTCCGTGCGCTCGACGCGCAGGTAGACGTCCTGGCAGAGGAACTGCAGATCCTTGTTACGCAGCAGGGCGCCGGGCACCAGGTGGCTCTCAGTGAGCACCTGGAAGCCGTTGCAAATGCCCCACACCAGGCCGCCGCGCTTGGCGTGCGCCTGCACGGCCTGCATGACGGGGCTGAAGCGGGCCACCGCGCCGCAGCGCAGGTAGTCGCCGTAGCTGAAGCCGCCGGGCACCACCACGCAATCCACGCCCTTAGGCAGGCTGGCCTGCTCGTGCCAGACCAGGTCGACCTTCTGCTTCAGCACCGAGCCCAGCACATGCACCGCGTCGTGGTCGCAATTGCTGCCGGGGAATTCCAGCACGGCGAACTTCATCCCTTCACCTTCTTGACGGTGAACTCGTAGCGCTCGATCTGGGTGTTGGCCAGCAGCTTCTCGCACATCTCCTTGACGCGCTTCTCGGCGGCGGCCTGGCTCAGGCCCTTGTCGTCCAGGCGCAGGTCCAAGGCCTTGCCGATGCGCAGGGTGGAGACCTCCTTGTAGCCCATGTGCCGAAGGGCGCCGGACACGGCCACGCCCTGGGGGTCCAGGACGGAGGGTTTCAGGGAAACGTGGATCTTGGCGAGGTACATAAAGCTCCCAGGTTAGATCTTGAGGCGCTTGAAGATGGCATCGACGTTGCGCAGGTACCATTGAAGGTCGAAGGCCGCGTCGATGGCTTGGGCGCTCATCAGCTTGGCGCGGGGGTCGGCCTTCAGGCGGGCCCGGAAATCGGGGCCGGGCGTCCCGGCCTGGATGGCGTTCCAGGTGGCCATGGCGTTGTCCTGCACGATCTTGTAGGCGTCCTCGCGCTTGAGCCCGGCCTCGGTGAGGGCCAGCAGCACGCGCTGACTATAGATCAAGCCGCCCGTCATGTTCACGTTCTTCATCATATTGGCGGGATAAACGATCAGCTTGTCCATCAGCGCGGTGAACTTGGCGAGCATGTAATCCAGCAGGATGCAGCTGTCGGGGAAGATGATGCGCTCCACGCTGCTGTGGGTGATGTCGCGCTCGTGCCACAGGGCCACATCCTCCCAGGCCGCCAGGGCGTTGCCGCGCAGGACCCGCGCCAGCCCGGCCACGCGCTCGGCCAGCATGGGGTTGCGCTTGTGGGGCATGGCGCTGGAGCCCTTCTGCCCCGGGGCGAAGTACTGCTCGGCCTCCAGGATCTCGGTGCGCTGGAGGTTCCGGATCTCCGTGGCCCATTTTTCCAGCGAGCTGCCCACGGTGGCCAGGGTGGCCATGAACTCGGCGTGGCGGTCGCGGCTCTGGGTCTGGTTGCTGGCCGGGTCGGGCGCGAGCCCCAGGATCCGGCACGTCAGCGTCTCGACCTTGGGATCCATGTTGCTGTAGGTGCCCACCGCGCCGCTGATCATGCCCACGGCCACGCCCTTGCGGGCGGCCTTCAGGCGTTCGACGTTGCGGTCCAGCTCGGTGACCCACAGGGCCAGCTTCAAGCCGAAGGTGATGGGCTCCGCCTGGATGCCGTGGGTGCGGCCGATCTGCGGCGTGCGCTTATGCTCGCGCGCGCGGCGGACGAGGACCTTGCGCAGGCCCTGCAGGCCCGCGATCAGCAGGTCGGCGCTGTCGCGCAGCTGCAGCGCGCCGGCGGTGTCCACCACGTCGGTGCTGGTCAGGCCGATGTGGATGTAGCGCCCCTCGGGGCCCACATGCTCGGCCATGCAGGTGACGAAGGCGATCAGGTCGTGGTCGGTGACGGCCTCCAGCTCGTTGATGCGCTGGACCGTGAAACCGGCCTTCTTGCGGATGATCCGGGCGGCTTTCTTGGGCACCCGGCCCAGCTGGGCTTGGGCCTCGCAGGCGGCCACTTCCACTTCCAGCCACATGCGGAATTTGTTCTCTTCGGACCAGATGCGGCCCATCTCAGGTCGGGTGTAGCGCTCGATCATCTCACCTTCCGAAAAACGAAGAACGAAGCCCTGTGGACAAGGCTTCGTTCCTGGATTGGGCGGTGATTATGGGGCAGACGCCCCCATCTGGCAAGTGGAGGGGCGCCGCGCCGAAAAAGGCTTATTCCGTAACGACTGCCACCACTTCGTCGACCCCCGTGTCGATGATCGCCAGGCTGTCCTCGTCGGGCAGGCTGACGTAGACCTGGTTGCTGCTATTGGGCTGGTCCATGCGCCCCGGCCGGCTGGTCAGCGTCAGCATCTTCAACAGCAGGCGCCGGCTCAGGTCGATGATGGCCACGCTGTGGCCGTCCTGGCAGGCCACATAGGCTTTGCCGCTGTGGGTCACCAGCACCTGGGCCGGGGTGGCGCCCACGCCGATGGTCTTGAGCACCTGGTCCACCCGGGCGTCCACCAGCGTCACGCTGGCGCTGCCGGCGTTGGCCACGGCCAGCACGTTGTCGCCGTCATCCAAGGCCAGGCTCGACGGGTTGGCGCCCACGGGCACCTGCGCGACGAAGCGCTGCGCCACGGTGTCGAAGACGCCCACGGTGCCGGTCTGCACGTTGGCCACCCAGGCGCGCAGGCCGTTGTGGCCGGCCGCCACGGGCAGCGGCGCCTTGCGCACGGTCAGCGGCTGGGGCGTCACGCCCGCCACGGGGGCGCCGGGCAGGGGCGTGGGCGCGGCGGTGGGTGTGGGCGGCTGCGGCACGTAGCCGCCCGGGATCAGGCCGCCGTTGCCGCTGGGGGGCAGGGCGCCGATGGTGGGCACGCTGACCACGGTCTGGGTGGCCTGCGGCGCCGGCGTGTTGGTGGGCAGCGGCGTGGCGGTGGGGCCGGCCTGATTGGGCAGGTAGGTGGCCACCACCGTGGCCACGGCGGCCGGGGCCTGGGCGCCCTGCTGGGCCGCCTGCTGCAGCGCGGTGATGGCGGGCCCGTAGAGCTTTTGCCAGCTCTGGCAGTCGGCCTGGAGGGCGTTGACCAGCGCGGAGAAGCTGACCACCGTGGTGGCCCCCGACGCCGAGGACAGCTTGACCTGCAGGTCCAGCGCCACCGATTGCAGCGAGCTGAGGGCCGGCAGGTTGAGGCGTGAGAGGTCGTTGGCCACGGACTGGAAGTAGCCCTGCATGCCCTGCAGCTGGCCGGCGTATTGCTGGATGCTGTTGACGCTGATGTTGCTGATGCTGGTGCTGGATTGGACCTGCTGGACCTGGCTGTTGCACGTCTGCAGGTCGCCCAGGGCGGTCTTGGCGTCGGAGGCCGAATCGGCGCGCAGCAGCGCGGGCCCCAGGCACAGCAGGGCTAGGGCCAGGATCGTCTTCTTCATGGATGCCTCGGACTGGGGGGGTCGAGAAAAGGCCTAAGCCAGGCTGGGGCCGGTCCGCGGCGTGCGCCGGCGGCGTTGGGGGAGCTTTTGCAGGCGGGCCAGGCCGCGGCGGGCGCCCTCGGCGACCCAGCGGTCCGAGTCCACCGAAGCGGACTGCAGGGCCTCCAGGCTTTCGGGCCGGGCCAAGCCCACCAGGCTCAGCACGGCGGCGCGGCGCACGTCCACGTCCATGTCCTTGAGGCTTTGGACCAGGGCGCCGACGGCGTCACCCACCTTCATCTCGCCCAGGGCCCAGGCGGCGCAGGCGCGGATGGAGGCTTCACGGTCGCTCAACAGGCTCTGCAGGGGGCCGAACGCTTCAGGGGCGCCTTTTTCCACCAGCTCGATGATGGCGCTGCGCCGGACGAACGTGGCCGAGGAAGCCAAGTCGCCCAACAGCACCATCACATCCCTAGGCTGTCGCTTGCGTTTGACCATAGCGAAGGTGGCCGCCTGATGCAAAGACGAGAAAGGTAAGAAAAAGTTTATCCCGTATTCTGATACAACGTTCCTTGTTTTGGAAGAAAAAAGAAAAAAGGGGCGATTTCAGCCCCCATTTTCTGCGTTTCCTGCCCTAGATCAGCCCAAAACGGTCTTCAAGGCCGCCAAAGCCGCGTCGTAGTCCGGATGGGCGGCCATCTCGGCGTTGCGCTGGGCGTAGGCCACCTTGCCGTCCTTGCCCACGATGAAGATGGAGCGCTGGAGCAAGCCATGCTCCTTCACATACACGCCATACTTGGTGCCGAAATCGTGGTCGCGGAAGTCGGAGAGCATCTTCAGGTTGGAGATGTTGCCGGCCTGGCACCAGCGGCCCAGCGCCATGGGCGTGTCGCAGCTGATGGTGATCCACTCCACGCCGCTGATCTTGTTGGCCTCTTCGCTGAAGCGCTTGGTCTGCAGGTCGCAGATGCCCGTGTCCACGCTGGGCACCACGTTGATGAAGGCCACCTTGCCCGCCAGCTCGGCGCTGTCCCACGCCTTGCCCAGGCCGATGAAGGCGCTGAAGTGCGGCGCGGCGTCGCCGGCCTTGATCTCCGGGCCCACCAGCGTCAGGGGGCCGCCCTTGAGCGCGTATTGGCCGCTGCGTTCCTGTGCCATGCTTCCTCCTTGGTCCATCTAGGGTTGTTCGGGCAGCTCTTCAAAGGCGACGTCGCTGTAGCGGCCGCTGCTGGGCTGCTGTTCCAGCGGGTTGAGGGCCGGCCGCTTGGCTTTCACCAGCGCCCAGGCCAGGTCCTGCCAATCGGCCTCGTCGGCGCAATCCGCCGTCAGCACGGCGTCAAAGTACAGGTCTGCCATCTTCTCCTGCACGGCCTTCAGCCGCGCGTCGTCCAGGCCGCCGCGGGCTTCCACAATGGCCTGCAGGTGCTCGGCGATGCTGCCGCCCTGGGGCACCTGGCCCACGTAGAGCACCGTGCCGTCCTCGGCCCCGCGGGGGAAGAGCACCAGCTCGAAGATGCCGCCGCCGCGGGGGGCGTGGTTCATGATGCCGCCCAGGTGCAGGCGGTAGATGCGCTCGGTGAAGCGTATCTTGAAAGTCTTGGCGGGCTTGCCGCTGTTGGGCATGGATGATCCTTAGGGCCTAGAGGATCTCAAGGATCCGTTCAAAGCGTTCCAGCAGCACGTCGGGCCCGGCCGCCCGCAGCAGGGCCTCGTCGCCGATGCCGCCCAGCAGGCCGATGGTGGCGCAGGCGGCGTTCTTGCCGGCTTCCACGTCCACCCGGCTGTCGCCCACCATGGCGCATTGGTGGGGCTCCACGCCCAGGTCCCCGCAGGCCTTCAACAGCGGCTCGGGATGGGGCTTCTTGTGGGCGCAGCTGTTGCCGCCCACCACGCTGCCGAAAAGGCGGCTGCAACCAAGGCCCTCGAGTATACGGCGGGAGATGCGTTCCGGTTTGTTGGTGACCACGGCCATGCGCAGGCCCCGCGCCTCCAGGGCCTCCAGGGTGGCGGCCACGCCGGGGTAGAGGCGGGTCTGGTCCAGGCAGTGCTCCAGGTAGAGGCGCTTGAACGTTTCCACCGGCTCGCTGACGTCACCGTCGGGCCGCTCCAGCAGGCGCCGCACCAGCGATTCGGCGCCGTCCCCCACGTAGCTGTTGATGCGGGCCGGCTCCAGGCCCCCCAAGCCGTAATGCCCCCGCAGCCAGTTGCCGCTGGCCACCAGGTCGGCGCTGGAATCGATCAGGGTGCCGTCCAGGTCGAAGAGCAGGGCGGCGAGGGCGCTGCGGTCAAAAGGCATAGGAGGCGTTCACGATCAGGGTCCCGCTATAGGCGCCCGGGACGTTGTAGGAGCTCAAGATGGGGGAGGAGCGCCAACCCCCGCAGGCGTTGAACTGGCCAAAACGCATGATCAGCTCCGGCTGGACCCACAGCCCGAACTCCGACCCCAGGCCCTGGTCCTGGCCGTCCATGGACCAGGCGCTCAGCCCGTGGCCGAGGAACTCCACCGCCAGGCTGTGGCGAACCTCGGCGTCGCGATACCAATTCCAAGCCAGGCCATAGGAGGCGTCGAAGCCCCAGCGCGGGTCCAGCCACACCGTGCCGCTGAGCTTGGGCGCCACCGGCACCTCGTTGTAGCCATCCCCATCGTAGGCCAGGTAGGCCTGCGACGAGACCCAGGCCATGCGCCCGGCTTGGTAGCGGCCCTGCGCCCACAGCCAGCTCTCAATGGCCCGGTCCTGGCCGCCGCCCAGCACCAGGGCCCCCAGGGCCTGCCAGCGGCCGTCGCCGGTGGCCAGCAGGGGGTCCTTGGCGTCAAAGGGCCCCAGGCCGGTGGGCGCCACCAGGCCCAGCGACCAACCGCCCTGCAGGCCGCCCGGCCGCCCGAACAGCGGGCCCCGCAGGCCCAACTGGATGTCGCCCAGGCCCTGCTCGCGCAGCACGGTGGGGTCCAGCGGGCTGTAGATCTGCGGGGAACCATCATCGGGCGTGGAGAATTCGTTGAAGACCAGCGGGATCTTGGCTTCCAGCACCAGCGGCCCCGCCACCTTGCCGCGCAGGATCAGGTCCGCCCCCACCGACTTCAACGTCCGGGTCACGCCGACCGCCGTGTTGAACCAGGCCTCGTCTCGGCCACGGATCCAGCCTTGGTATTCGGCGCTATGCACCGACAGGCCCACCTCCATGCGGGCCGTGCCCGACAAGGGCTGGGGCACGGGCAGGCTGAGCCAGTCGTCCTGGGCGCGTAAAAGGGCGGGCAGCAGGGCCAAGAAAAGGGCTAGTCGACGCATAAGGCGGGCAGTTTGGCAGGGCCAAGGCAGAGGGTCAAGCGGGCCTTGCGCTGCCAGGGCTCGGCATGGTAAACATGGGCTCCCTGCGGTGCTCGTGTGGGGGCCGGTCTTTTTTGATCCGTAACCTTTCATCAGGGGTCCCAAATTTGAGCCCTCCTTCGGGGGTGGCTTTCTAAGGGTTCCCACCTGACTCTAGGGTTCAAAAAACCGGTCTTCCACGGCACAGGCGGGGTTTTTTTTTGCCCCGATGCCTTCCTTGACCCAGCGCAAACTGGGGCCTAAACTCCTAACTTCACCCTTGGCAACAAGGGAGCTGACCTCGATCTGGGACCGG